>ERZ1032357.114-NODE-114-length-28276-cov-100.473087_pt1 | contig 28276 bp, 22 predicted proteins | sample MGYA00517100_ERZ1032357 | MGnify/ENA primary metagenome ERZ1032357 (study PRJEB33719, sample SAMN04262589) | wastewater metagenome | biome: periurban shantytown; feature: animal feces; material: feces | host: Canis lupus familiaris | place: Peru: Lima...
CGGGGAGGGCAGGCGGCCGGAGACCACGGTATCGGCCTTGGCCTCGGCAAGTGCGCGGTCCACGTACTTGTTGAGCTGCTTGTCGTCGTAGACGATTTCCATGCCACGGCCGCCAAGCACGTAGCTCGGGCGCACGAGCACCGGGTATCCGATGCGGTGGGCAGCGTCCATGGCCTCTTCGAGGCTCAGGGCGGTGCCGTAACGCGGGGCGTTCATCTCCGCCTTCTTGAGCACCTCGCCGAACAGCTCACGGTTCTCGGCCAGATCGATGGATTCCGGGGTGGTGCCGAGAATCGGCACGCCGGCGGCCTTCAGACGCGCGGCCAAGGACAGCGGGGTCTGGCCGCCGAGCTGGACGATGACGCCCTTGACCGGGCCCATCCTCTTCTCGGCCTCGTAGATTTCGAGCACATCCTCGAAGGTGAGCGGCTCGAAGTAGAGGCGGTCGGACATGTCGTAATCGGTGGAGACGGTCTCCGGGTTGCAGTTGACCATGATGGTGTCATAGTCCTTGCCGAGCTCCTGCACGGCGTGCACGCACGTGTAGTCGAACTCGATGCCCTGGCCGATGCGATTCGGGCCGGAGCCGAGGATGATCACGGCCTCGCGCTCGCGCGGGCGCAGCTCGGTTTCGTCGGCGTAGCAGCTGTAGTAGTACGGCGTGGCGGCGTCGAACTCGGCGGCGCAGGTGTCGACGGTCTTGTAGACCGGGCGCAGGCCGTAGGTCCAGCGCAGCTCGCGGATGGTGTTCTCGCCTTCATCGCCCAAGCCACGCAGGTGGGCCACCTGCACGTCGGACAGACCGGCGAGCTTGGCCTTCTTGAGCAGCTTCGGGGTCAGGGTCTCGGCCTCGCGCACCGTCATGGCGGTCTCGTTGATGAGGAAGATCTGCTTCAGGAACCACGGGTCGATCTTGGTGGCCGCGAACACCTGCTCCAGCGTGGCGCCGCCCCAGATGGCGCGCATGAGCTGCAGGTAACGGTGTTCGGTCGGGGTGTGGATGGCCTCAAGCAGTTCGGCCACTTCTTCGGCGGACGGCTTCTCGCCATCCCAGTTGAAGCCCATGTGGCGCTTGTCGATGGAACGCATGGCCTTGCCGAGGGACTCCTGGAAGTTGCCGGCCAGGGCCATGGCCTCGCCCACGGACTTCATGGAGGTGGTCAGGGTGGGGTCGGCGCCCGGGAACTTCTCGAAGGCGAAGCGCGGCACCTTGGTGACCACATAGTCGATGGTCGGCTCGAAGGAGGCCGGCGTGGACTGGGTGATGTCGTTGCGAATCTCGTCGAGCGTGTAGCCGAGGGCCAGCTTGGTGGCGATCTTGGCGATCGGGAAGCCGGTGGCCTTGGAGGCCAGTGCGGAGGAACGGGAGACGCGCGGGTTCATCTCGATGACGATGATGCGGCCGGTCTTCGGATGAACGGCGAACTGGATGTTGCAGCCGCCGGTGTCCACGCCCACGCCGCGGATGATGGCGATGCCGATGTCACGCAGCTTCTGGTATTCGCGGTCGGTCAGGGTGAAGCAGGGGGCCACGGTGATGGAGTCACCGGTGTGCACGCCGACCGGGTCGACGTTCTCGATCGGGCAGACGACCACGACGTTGTCGTTGCGGTCGCGCATAAGCTCGAGCTCGAATTCCTTCCAGCCCTCGATGCCCTCTTCGATCAGGACTTCGTCGGTGGGCGAGTAATGGATGCCGGCGCCGGCGATGCGGTGCAGCTCCTCCTCGTTGTGGGCGATGCCGGAGCCCAGGCCGCCCATGGTGAAGCTCGGGCGCACAACCAGCGGGTAGCCGAACTTCTCGGCGATCTTGTCGACTTCCTCGATGCTGTGGGCGATGTCGGAGCGGGCGGATTCGGCGCCGGCCTCGTCAACGACCTTCTTGAACAGTTCACGGTCCTCGCCACGGTCGATGGCTTCCAGGGAGGCACCGATCAGTTCGACGTTGTACTTCTTCAGGACGCCGGCCTCGCCCAGCGCCATGGCGGCGTTGAGTGCGGTCTGGCCGCCCAGGGTGGGCAGAAGCGCGTCGGGGCGTTCCTTGGCGATGATCTGCTCGAGGATCGGAGTGGCGATCGGCTCGATGTAGGTGGCGTCGGCCATCTCCGGGTCGGTCATGATGGTGGCCGGGTTGGAGTTGACGAGGATGACGCGGATGCCTTCCTCACGAAGGACGCGGCATGCCTGGGTGCCCGAGTAATCGAACTCCGCAGCCTGACCGATCACGATCGGGCCGGAGCCGATGACCATCACGGATTTGATGTCGGTGCGCTTCGGCATATCACTTACCTTCCTTGGAGTTGTTCTTCATAAGTTCGCAGAAACGGTCGAACAGGTAGGCCGCATCGTGCGGGCCTGCTGCGGCCTCCGGGTGGTACTGCACGGAGAATGCGGGGATGTCCACGCACTGCAGGCCTTCGACCACGTCGTCGTTCAGATCGATGTGAGAGACGAACACCTTGCCGTACTTGCCGTTTTCAAACGGCGCGTCGACCTGCTTGCCGATCGGGGCGTCGACCGCGAAGCCGTGGTTGTGGGCGGTGACCTCGACCTTGCCGGTGGTCAGATCCTTGACCGGCTGGTTGATGCCACGGTGACCGAACTTGAGCTTGTAGGTGCCGAAGCCGAGCGCGCGGCCAAGCAGCTGGTTGCCGAAGCAGATGCCGAAGAACGGGTAGCCGGCGTCGAGCACCTGGCGCAGCAGCTCGATTTCGGGGCCGGCCTGTTCCGGGTCGCCCGGGCCGTTGGAGAAGAAGACGCCGTCCGGGTTCAGGTTCTCGATTTCGGCGAAGGTGATGGTGGAGGGCACCACGTGCACGCGGCAGCCGCGTTCGGCCATGCGGTGCGGGGTCATGCCCTTGATGCCGAGGTCCACGGCGGCCACGGTGTACAGCGGCTCCTTGCCTTCGTACTCGCCGCATGGCTCGATGGTGTAGGCCTGCTTGGTGGACACTTCGTCGTACAGGCTCAGGCCCTGCATCTGTGGGGTGTTCTTGACGTCTTCGAGCAGCTGCTCGATGGTCTTGAGCGCGCCGGTGGCCTGGTCGGTCAGGGCGTCGCCGGAGAAGATACCGGCGCGCATCACGCCTGCGGAACGCAGGTGACGCACCAGCTTGCGGGTGTCGATGTGGCTCAGGCCGACGATGCCGTTCTTGGTGAGGCCGTCATCAAGGTTGCCTTCGGCACGCCAGTTGCTCACGTTCGGAGAGGGATCACGCACGATGTATCCGGCAACCCAGATGCGGGAGGACTCAGGGTCTTCGCTGTTGACGCCGGTATCGCCGATGTGCGGGAACGTCTGCACGACGATCTGGCGATCGTAGCTCGGATCGGTGAGCGTCTCCTGGTATCCGGTCATACCGGTGGCGAAGACGATCTCACCGGTCGTCTCACCGAGGGCGCCGTACGGCTCCCCCACATATACCTGTCCGTCTTCCAAAACGAGGACTGCATCGTCCTTGTCATACATCGGAATTGCGATGGTCCCGGACTCGTTCTGGCTCACCAAAACCCCCTTATGTTTTTCGGGTATTCGTACCAAGGTTAACGGCCAGCGCAGACTCACACGCCGTTGGGCGCAAAGTCTCACCCCGCTGGCGGGGCTGTCGGCAAGGTGCCGACTTGAGAATGTGTGGCGACACAAGTGTCCGCCCATGAAAAAGCCTCCCGAATGGGGAGGCTGAACAACAAATGACTAATCGACCGTCGGCTGAATCTCAGCGGACGGGGCAGCGGGCTCGTCGGATGCACCGGACGAATCGGGCGAATCGGAAACATCGCTCTCATCGGTCGGATCGGATGCGGCGGCATCGGAATCGGACGATTCCTCATCGGCCTCTTCTGCCGCGGACTCCGGTGCCGGTGCTGCGTTCTTGGCGGTGCACACCGCAGACAGCAGGCCATGGATGAAAGCGGGCGAATCGTCATCGCACAGGGTCTTGGCCAATGCCAGAGCCTCGTCGATGGCGACCTTGTCCGGCACATCATCGTTGAACAGAATCTCCCAAGCGGCGATACGCAGAATGTTGCGATCGACCACGCCCATACGGCGGACCTTCCAACCCGTGGAGTGTTCGTCCAGGGTCATGTCGATCTGACGACGGTGCTCGGCCACGCCCTTGACGATTTCAATGGCATAGTCGGGAAGCGGGGTCTGGGCACCGGGATGTGCGATGCGTTCGTCAAGCAGGGAGAGAATATCCTGACTTTTTTCGTCGGCTTCGTACAGGGTGTTCAGAGCCCTTTTGCGCGCGGTGGAACGTGCCATACTGCTGCTGTCCTAGTCCTTTATACGGTCGGTCGTCTGTTGAGGATGCGGAGATCAGTTGTTCTCGCGGCCGGTGTAGGAACCATCCTCGGTGTTGATCTTGACGCGGTCGCCCTCATTGATGAACAGCGGGACCTGAATCTCGGCTCCGGTCTCAACGGTGGCCGGCTTGGTGCCGGCGTTGGAGCGGTTGCCCTGCAGGCCCGGCTCGGTGTGGGTGATGGTCAGGACCACGGAGCCCGGCAGGTCAACGCTCAGCGGAGTGCCGTCGTGGAAGGAGACCAGGCAGTCGGTGCCTTCGAGCATGAACTTGGCCTTGTCGCCCACGAGGGTCTTCGGAACCATGATCTGGTCGTAGGTGGTCATGTCCATGAACACGAAGTTGTCGCCGTCCTCGTAGGAGTACTGGAGGGTGCGGTTGTCGACGGTCTCGAATTCCATCTTCATGCCTGCGTTGAAGGTCTTGTCGACGATCTTGCCGGAGAGCACGTTCTTGATGGTGGTGCGTACGAAGGCGGGGCCCTTGCCCGGCTTGACGTGCTGGAACTTCATGACGGTCCACAGCTGTCCGTCGAGGTTCAGGACGGATCCGTTCTTGATGTCGTTAGTAGTCTGTGCCACGTTATTCACCTATTTCAAATTCAAACTAGCTTAGGCAAAGCCCAAAAATTGCCTTGGCTATTATGCCACACCGGGTATACAGGAAGTGAACGCTGGGTTTTCCCACGTGGCCCCCGACTAGACTGGATGAATATGCGATCCTTCTTCGAAGCCATATCCGTGTCCTGCGTCGTCCCCGCGCGATCGCCGGCGGACGACGAACGCACGGTGTTCGACAACCTGTCCTTCAGCATGGAACGCGGCGACATCATCGACCTGGTGGGCCCGTCCGGCTCCGGCAAATCGAGTCTGCTGACCGCATGCGCCCGACTCAACCCGCACGCGCACGGCACGTTCGTCCTCGACGGCGTGGGCAGTGACGAATTCAGCGCACAGCAGTGGCGGCGGGACGTCTCCTACCTGCCGCAAAAACCGATACTGACCGGCAAGGACGTGGCCGAGGCGATCCGGCTGCCCTGGACGCTCGCGATTCGAGGCAAGGGGGGCAGGGCCGCACGGTTGCTGCCCGACGAACGTATCCGCACGACCCTGGACGCGATGGGATGCGAGGACATCGACCTGGCGCGCGCGCCACATGACCTGTCGGGCGGTCAGGCGGCGCGCGTGGCGTTGGCCCGCACGCTGCTCACCGACCCGAAGGTGCTGCTGGCCGATGAGGCGGACGCCGGACTCGACGACGACAACGCATCCAAAGTGGCCGCGATCATGGCGGACGCGGCCGCACACGGCATGGCGATCATCCGCATCCGACACCGTCCGCCGGACGGACACGCCACCCGCACGCTGATGCTCGATGCGGGACGGCTCACCAATCTGACGCGGGACAAGGAGGTGCGCCCATGAACGGCACCTACGACATCGACACCTGGGGTCTTGTTCTGGCGTTGGGCATGGTGGCCGCGGCGGCCATCATCAGCGAACTCATGCATATGGGCATCGGCAGGACCCTGATGTGGTCGGCATGCCGCGCCCTCGTGCAGCTGTGCGCCATGGGATTCATCATCAGCTACGTGATTCGTTCGAACAGCGTGTGGATGGTGTTCGCCCTGATGACGGTCATGCTGGTCGCGGCGGTGCAGATCGTGATATCCCGCGCGCGCGGCATCCCCAAAGGTCTTGCCGGACCGATCTTCCTGAGCCTGGTCATCACGATGCTGCTCATGCTGGCGTTGGTCACCGAACTCATCGTGCGCCCACACCCATGGTATGCGCCCCAGCTGGTGGTGCCCCTGACCGGCATGCTGCTGGGCAACACCGTTTCCGCGCTCGCTGTCGGGCTGAGCCGATTCTATGAAAGCATGGAGGAACGCCGCGACGAGGTGGATATGATGCTGGCCTTGGGGGCGACGGCATGGGAGTCCGCCCGCCCATCCATCATCTCGTCGATTCGGCTGGGACTGCTGCCCACCACCGCTTCGCTGGCCTCCAGCGGCATCGTGACCATCCCGGGCATGATGGCGGGCCAGGTGATAGCCGGCGGAGATCCGCTGAACGCCGCCAAATACCAGTTCGTGGTCTTCGGTGCCATCGCCGCGCTGACCTTGCTGGCCGACGGTCTGATCATGGCCATGGTCTATCGCACCTGCTTCACTACCGACGACCAATATCAGACGCCTAAAGCACGATAGCCTCAGTATCGATCTCAGGCCAAGCCTCAGGCGATGGTGACCGGCGTGCCTTCCGGAATTTGGTTGTAGAACCATTCGGCATCGGCCACAGTGAGTCGCACGCAACCATGTGAGGCCGGCTGACCGAGCTTGTTGCCTTCCTCTTCCATATACTCGCCGGAGTTCGCCCCGGTCGGCACCGAGTGGAAGAGGAACGGGCCGTTGAATCGCACCCAATAATCAGCACCCATGCCTTCTGCGGGATTGTAGAAGTGATCGCCTCTCATCCCGATAACATAGTTGCCGCGCGGGGTCGTATCGTTGAGCCCGGTGCTGGCGATCATCGTGTAGATGGTCTCACCGCCGGATTGCACATACACTTCCTGCTTGGCGATACTGACTTTCACGCTGAGATCGGAGTATTGCGACAAATCAGGCTGCTTGCCGGTGGGATTCGTCCATCGCGCACGTTGCGCTTCCTTGTCACGCTGCTCCTGAATCGCCTGGTTAAAGACCGGTACCTGCTGGCGGCCCAAGGATGAGGCCGATGCAGACACTCGCGATGCCGACTGTTGCGCGGATTGACTCACCTTCTGCGCCTGCCCCTGAACCTCTGCCTGCCCCTGTGCGACCGACTCACCGCGGGGCCACACCCGTTGGGCGTCAATCGTCGAGAAGACGGCAAGAACGCAGCACAACAATGCGCATACCGCAACCACAATGCGCCGTACAACGTAAATTCGCTGACGACGAATCCTCATCCGTGCTCGACGCCGCTCAGTCATGTCTTCCTTCTCGTTGCAAAGACTTTTGCCGTAAACATTGTAGCCGCTTTTACGATACGTCGCGTACCAATATCACGCGCGCTATTCCGCTGTCACTATTCCTATTCCGTTGCCGTCCACTTACGTCTCAGCAACATCCACAGGCCGATGATCACGGCCACCACGCCGAGCCCGATGCCGAACAGTCCCGAGGATTGCGCCGCGTGCGCGGTTCCCTGGGATTCCAACAGCACGTCCTGCGTGACCACCAGCGACAGCATCGCATCGAGAAGGTCACGAATTTGACCGACGAATCGATGGGGTTGTGCGTCTTATGCGAAATCACCATACCGCGAATCGCAATCAAGAAGAACCCGCAACTTACGCAGCAGACGGTCAATCGCCTTAAGGAGGCGTTCTGGAAGCTGTATGAAACCAAGCCGATCGAGAAGATCTCGGTGCGTCAGATCACCGAACTCGCCGGCTACAATCACGCCACGTTCTACCTGTATTTCTCGTCCGTGCGCGACGTGCGTGACCAGATCGAAGACGACCTCATCGCCCAGCGAGACCTCATATTGAAGCAGTGCATGCATGACGGCACACTGGAAATAGGCCAAGTCATCTCGTCTCTGGCGACCATGCTCATGCCATATGGCCATGTGCTCCTTGGCCCGAACGGGGACCCGGCGTTCATCGTGCGCGCCGAGGAAACCGCCTGGCCATTCCTGCAACCAATTCTGTTCCCCAGCATCGCACCGCATATGCAAATGCCATCGCAATCGGAAGCAGCGCAGCAGCCAGCGGCATCACCGCAAGCCCAGTAGCGAGGTCAACCCACAGCTGGCGGCGCGGGAAACAGGTCGCGCCGCCCAGTACACGAATCCGGCGAGCTTCTACCGAGTCGCGAGGAAGAAGAAACGCGGGAAGGGGAAGATGATGCTGCCGTCCGACTGTGTGGGGTATTCCTCGCGGACTTGGGAGAACACTTCGGCCTCGAACTTCTTGCGGCCGGCGTCGTCAAGCGCCTGCAGATACGGACGCATGCCGGTGCCGCGATACCAGTCCATAATCGCCTCATGCGAGGGCAGCGTGTGCTCCCGTTTGAATCGCAGATACTGTTCCGAATCCCGGGTAACCATGCTCCCCACGCTAATCAGCCGTTCACATATCGGCCGATATTATCTCACAATTCAGCCAAGCAGGGCGTCGCGGCGGGCGATGAGCCCGTCAATCGCGGCCTCGCCTTCGATGACGGTGAAGGTCAGGGACTTACGTTCGCTGGTCTGCGGGGCGATGGTGTGCAGGTCGCCGCGCTGCTCGTGCCAGCCGCGGCCGTGGACGCTGGAGTTCGAGGGTTCGAGGCCGACCACGTAGTCGCCCGCACCCATCGACTTCCATTCCATGAAGTATGGGAAGAGGCTGGCGTCGAAGTCGATGACGACTCCAAGTCCGAGCTTGCGGTTGACCACGGCGGCGAAGCTGCGGCCGTTCTCGTCGGCGGCGAGCTCGTGCAGGTACACGCTTTCGGGGCGGTTCGCCTCGGGTGCTTGGATTTCGTTCCACGGCGTGGTGTCGGCTGCGGTGGTCTCGTCACGCGGGGTGGCCTTGCGGCTGGGGATCACGACTTCGGCGCCTTCGGCGAGCAACGGCCAGCCGAAGTTGCAGTGGTACATCCACATCAGCGGCTCGTCGCGGAAGGATTCGTTGGTCACCTCATCCTCGACCATGATCGACGGCTGGCCGTACACGCTGGTGATCTTGCGGCGCATCACCAGATTCTCGCCGAACAGTTCGGCCTCGCGCATTTCGCCGGAGACCTCGAGCACGTAGTCGCCTTCGGCGGTCCAGTGGGCGTCGGAGCCCACATGCTCGGCCGGCGTGGTGCGGATGCGGCCGTGCATCGGGAAGCTGCCGGCCGGGTACTTGCCGCCCTCAGTCGTGACGTACGGCGCGCAGATGTTCTCGAAGCCGCAGGTGAAGAACAGGCCGCCCATGATGGAGCGCTGCGCCTCCAGCCCGTTGGTGTCGAACTGGTTGCGGCCGTTCAGGCCCGGCTTGGACAGGAAGGTGAGGTTCTCGCCGCGGTATTCGAACTGGCAGACGTCGAGGGCGCGGTCGGCCATGGATACGAAGCGTAGCGGGCCGTTCTTCACCTCGATGGCCTTGAGGCCGTGGGCACGGCCCTCCTGGTACTCGATCGGGCGCACGTAGGCGGCCTGCTGAAGGCTGCCCATGTGGGCCAACATGTCGGCTCGCGTATTGTGTTCTGTGGATGTCATCGTCGTCACCGCTCCTTGCAATCATCGGCTTGTTGTCCGTGTGCACATCATACTGTAAGCGTTTTCCGCAATTGTCGCTATCAACAACGTATACGCATGTCGAAAAGTTGGACCGAAGAACAACGCAAGCACAACGAAGGCTCCCCGAAGGGAGCCTTCCATCGTAGCACACGTTACGCGAGAATTCGTCGCTCGCGCTTTACGCTTCCGCGGCATCGTCCTTCAGCGCACGCAGCAGGGCCTTGTTGCGGGTTTCGATGATGCGCTTGCCGTCCTCGCCCTGCCAAGAGAAGAAGCCCTGACCGGTCTTGGCACCGAGGTTGCCTTCCTTGACCTTTTCGGCGAGCAGCGGGCTCGGGCCGGTGCCGTTGTCCATGTCGTCGAACAGGTAGGTGCTGATGTTGTAGAACACGTCAAGTCCGCCGAGATCGATGCTGGCGATCGGGCCGACCAGGTTCCAGCGGCGGCCGAGGCTGTACTTCATCACGTCGTCCACGGTGGCCGCGTCCGCTATGCCCTGCTGGACGATGTAGAACGCCTCGCGCAACACGGCCAGCTGCAGGCGGTTGCCCACAAAGCCCAGCGATTCCTTCTTGATCTTTGCCGGCTTCTTGCCGATCTTGGCCATGAGGTCGAAGGTGATGTCCACCACCTTCGGATCGGTCTTTTCACCCGGCACCACTTCGACCAGCGGCATCAACTGCGCGGGGTTCCAGAAGTGCGCCACCACGAAGCGCTCGGGGTGCCCCATCACCGACTGCAGCGCGGTGGGGCTCAGGCCGGAGGTGTTCGTGGACAGAATCGCGTCCTTGGGGGCGGCGTGCTCCACTTCGGTCCAGACGGACTTCTTGACGTCAAGGTTCTCGGCCACGGATTCGATGACGAAGTCCACGTCCGCCACGCCGCTCGCATAGTCGGCGTAACCGGTGATGCGGGCCAGCACCGTGTCCACGGTGTCGCCGGCCTTGAGCAGTCCGGCTTCGGCGAAGTCCTCGGCATCAGAACGGATCGCCTTCATCGCCTTCTCCAGCGAGGCCTCGCTGCGGCCGACCAGATGCACCGGATATCCGGCCAGCGCGAACTGCAACGTGATCGCATGGCCCATTGTTCCCGTGCCGACGTTCGCAATCGTCTTGATATCGTCCGCTGTCTCAATCATGGAGACCCCTTCTTTCCGGCGGTTCGCCTGGCGTTGGCGTACGCAGGAACAGCACCGTGCCGTTATGCGTTTGCTCGCATTCTATGCCGATTTCGCTACGTGAACATTTACTGAACATTTCGCGGATTCGACTAGCACAAATCCCTATATCAGCACAAAAGCCCGTTGTCTATTTAGAAGTGCAACATCCTTGTTGTTCGGTTAATGATAGCAGTTCGTCGGCGAATGCCTCGGCCGGGGTGCGGTAGCCGAGCACGCGCATGGGACGGTTGTCGGTCTCGTCCACGATGGCCTGTATCTCGTCGGCCATGGACGGGTCGATGCGCGTGCGTTCGGGCAGGTAGCGGCGGATCGCGCCGTTGCGGTTCTCGTTGCCGCCGCGCCGGCACGACGGGTACGGGGCGGCGAAGTAGGCGGCCATGCCGAGCCGTTCGCGCAGTTCCGCGTGGCGGGCGAACTCGGCGCCGTTGTCGTGCGTGACGCCGGTCCCGGCGCGGCGGCGTCCGGCCTTCCGGTGCGCGGGGCCGGCGATGTGGCACCGGCCGGTCCACGGCCCCGTCTTGAGACGCTCCGGCCGGTACGGCCGGTAGGATTCGTTCTCGTTGGACGGGAACCATGTGTTGCGTTTGATTCCGCGGCTGACCGTGGAGGCGCGTCTGCCGATCAGGCCGGCGATCCGCCGTATGCTCGTCCCGTTGCCGATCTCTATCCGGATGATCCGCCGTTCCTCTTCCGACAGGTGCGAATACACTTGACCCAAGGCGCGACACCCCTTCACTGGTTATCTGGACAATCTCCAATCTAAAGGGTGTCGCACTTTCAAATAGACAACGGGCCACATTTTCATGCTTTATGCAAAAAATGTGAGGCATACGCACATTTCCCATCAAACGCACAGGTGCAAGAATGGCAGCAATTCGCCATTTTTTGAAATCACCATGTGCGTTTGACGGCGCGTAAGCCTCACCTTGTTCTCAGCAGGACCGAATTTCTGTGAGCTCCCTATAGCGCTCCCCTACGCAATATGTCCGCAAACGACCACACCACATGGGCGATACGCGCCAATTCGGCGTAGCGGCCGATGGACAGCCACTGCACACGGTACCGTTCGAACCACAACTCCAGATCGGCGGCAAGACGGGCGCGGCGCGAGGCATCCAGCGCACGGCCGGTCACATCCTTGGTGTCACAGGCGTCCTCGCCGCCAGCCAGTACCAGCAGTTCCTCGCCCAGTCTATTGAACAACCGCTGCCCATCCAGCATCACCCACAGCAGTTCCGGGTTCAATCCTCCTCGTGCCGAGCCATCGAGCACCGCAACAACCGCACTGCCGCAATCGATCAACGCCCGGTCGCAATCCCGGCGTCGTTCGAGTCGGGCATGGTTCCGCAGGAGCAGCCGGCGGCGCGCATCGGCGCATCCCAGCGTACGGTCAAACACGAGCTCTCCCCCGCACGACCGTTCCACACACGATGCCACATCCGTATTCAGCATGCCGGTGCCGGAACCGTATTCCAGCTCCAGCACCTGCACGGCAAGGTCCCAGGGGAATGACACCCCATCGGAGTCGATGCGGGCGAGGCAATCCATGATGCGACCGGACTCGTCGCCATACACCAGAACGGAGATCCGACGGTTCATCTCATGCGCATCGATCTCAATCGGATTCCACGCGTTCTGAGCGCCATAACACAGGCCCGGCACGCTCAGACGCGGATCGTTGACGTGGCCGTAATCGCCCCAATCGGTGACCACCATGCCTTCCGCGCCATACTTGACACCCGCCAATGCCATGTGATACGTGTTCAGCCAGGCACCCGCATAATCGGGGAAGAACCGGCTCCAAGCCCGCACCGCGGGGCACACGAACTGGCGACGGCCCTGCGCGGCGATGGTCTGGATGTTGCTCTCGTCGATCTGCGGCTCGTACATCCAGTTGAGCATCGTGATGTCGCCGGGCAGCAGATCCATCGTGCGCGGGCTTTCGAGCGCGATGTCCGCCCACAACATCGGCTGCCGACCATGGCGGGCGAGCGTTTCGCACAAATCCCTGACGAAACCGGCATACAGTTCATCGCGGCCGGCTTCCGGCGCGTCCTGCGCGGACCTGCCACGTCCCAAGTCGAACGTCTCATCGCCGCCGATATTGAAGGACTTCGAACGGAACAGCGGCGCGTATTCCTCAATCAGGCGCGAGGCGAAATCATGGGCCTTGGGATCGGCGGCGTTCAGCGTGTGATGCTCCATGCGTTCGATGAAGCTGAACGGGCGGTCGGCGTCTTCGGGGAACTCACCCAGCCCGCGATGCTCACGGGTGCGCAGATTCATGTACATGTGCCCGAACGTGGCCAACGACGGCACCAACTCGATGCCGCGACGCGCGCAGTACTCGTCCAGATACGTGATGTCGGCGGCCGTGAGCGGATCGGTGCCACGCCACGCCTCGCTGAGCTCGACGAACGCGAAGGCATGCTCGACATACAGCTGGAACTGATTGTATTTATATAAGGCCAGCTGGTCGACGAACCAGGTGAGGAACTCCATCGTCGGCACTCGTCCGCGTGTCACATCGAGACTGTAGGCGCGCACCGCGAACGCGGGCTTGTCTTGGATATGCAGGCAGGGGATGGCACGCGAGGTCTGCCCGATGATCTGCCGCAGCGTCTGCAGACCGTACCGCAGCCCGCTTTCGCCGCCGCCACGCACACGGATGCCCTCCGATTCGGACACATCCAACGTGTATTCGTCATGGGCCAGCCGTGAATCCAGGCCCAGGGATATGACGGTGCCATGTGTGCGGCGCCTCAGGACGGTGACGCCGTAGCAGTGCCGAAGTTCATCGGACAGCTGCTCGATCGGCAACGTCTCCCAAGACTGATCGGCATCCTCGATCGTCACCAGAGGACCGATCAAAGCCGTACCATGGGTGTACTCCAATGTCACCGGAGCGGGAATCAGGGTAAGACGCCGCGTTGCGTCGTCGGCCTTATGTTCGGAAGTGGGCACAGCTACTCCTTTCATGTGGTTTTCGTTAGCACGCCAGGGGATATTGCACGACACCGGCGAATAGGCGCGAAGAGAACCGTTCTCTATTGGCCGATTGGCATCGCTCCTGGACCATCACCCCTTAGCACCGCTCCAGCAGACGCTCGGCCAGTCCCCGAAAGACCTGACCGACGCCATCCGTGCGCAAGGCGCCATCGACATCCAGCACCGCGGGACGGCCTGCTTCGCCGATCTCGCGCACTTCGGGTTCCAGCGGCAGCTGGGCCATCAGCGGCACGTCATAGCCAAGCGCCGCGCTTAACTGTTCAGACACGCGCTGACCGCCGCCGGCACCGAAAATCTCCAGCTTCTCGCCCTTGTGCTCGTAGTAGCTCATGTTCTCCACCACGCCACGCACCTTCATCGGCACCTGCAGGGCCACGAGTCCGGAGCGCACGGCGATGTCGGAGGCAGAGGGCTGCGGGGTGGTGACCACCACGAGTTCGGCGTTGGGCAGCGCCTGGGCCACGGAAATCGCCATGTCGCCGGTGCCGGGAGCCAAGTCGAGCAAGAGGACGTCCGGCTCGCCCCACCATACGTCAGACAGGAACTGTTCCAAGGAGCGCTGCAGTCGCGGCCCGCGCCACAGAATCGCCCGGTCGGCACCGGCGAACATGCCGATGGAGATCAGTTTCACGCCCCACGCGGTGACCGGCATAAGCATACCGTTCAGATTGGTGGGCTGCGTGTGCACGCCGAACAGGCGCGGCAGTGAGAAGCCATAGATGTCCGCGTCGATGGCGGCCGTGTCGAAGCCGAGGGCCGCAAACGTGGCGGCCAGGTTCGCGGTAACCGAAGACTTGCCGACGCCGCCCTTGCCCGAGGCGATGGCGAAGATGCGGGTCTTGACGCCCGGCTTGCTGAAGGGGTTCTGCTTGCGTTCGGCCTTGAGGTCGGCAACCAGATCGGCCAGCTTGTCACGACTCATTGAACCGACTTCGATATGAGGCAGCAGCTGTACGCCCGGATAGGAGCTGACCGCGCCGTTGATCTGGTTGGTGATGGTCTCGCTCAGTGGGCATCCGGGAACCGTCAGCTCAACGTGCACGGTGACGTCGTAAGTGCCGGCGTCCGACGACGCGGGCGCGGCTTCGATAGCGGCAATCATGCCGAGGTCGGTGACCGAACGACCGAGCTCGGGGTCGATGACCTTGCTCAGGCGTTCGTAGATGTCGGCTTCGATCTGACGTGCGTCGCTCATAAATCCGTATCCTCCTTTAGGGCCTGTTCTACCCTAGCGTGTGATGCGGCGGCATGCCAGAGGGAGTGGAGTAAGTCACACTGGGGCGGGATTCGCTTTTTCTCTCCCCCAGTCAGCCTAAAGGCTGACAGCCCCCTCATCAGAGGGGGTTAATGAAGCGTCTGAGGGGGCTATTTTAGATGGTGCCGGTGGCTAGGAGCTGGGCGAATTGGGCTTCGCCCAGCATGGGGATGCCGAGTTCCTCAGCCTTGGTGGCCTTGGAGCCGGCGTTTGCGCCGATCACCACGTAATCGGTCTTCTTGCTCACCGAACCGGCCGCCTTGCCGCCGCGCTCGATAATCGCCTCTTTGGCGGAGTCGCGCGAATAGCCCTCCAGAGAACCGGTGACCACCACGGTTTTGCCGGCCAGCGTCTGCGGCAGCGAACTGGTCTCGGCCTCGTCGACGCCCACGCCGGCGGCCTGCCAAGCACGCAAAGTCGCGCCGCGCCAGTCGCCGGGCTCGCGGGCGGCGGCGAACCAGTTCACCACCGATTCGGCGATTTCCGGGCCCACCCCGTCGATGGCCGTCAGATCTTCAATCGTGGCGTTTTCGATGGCTGCCAGCGAGCCCATCGCCGAGGCAATCAGGCGTGCGGTAGGCGGACCGAGCCGGCGAATCGACAACGCGACCAGCACACGCCACAGGTCGGCGTGACGGGCCTTGTCCATTTCGTCGAACATCTTGCGCGTGTTTTCGCCGGGCCGAATGATCACCGGCACATCCGTGACGCCGGTGCGCGTGGTCTTGTGGTCCACGCGCACGATGACCGCGTCGGCCGGCACGTCATACTCGGGATAGGAGGCTGCGGCAAAGCCCGGCATAGTACCAAGTGGAGCCTCAGCCCCGGTAGGTGCGCCGGTCGTCGCGCTGGCGGCACCTCCCTGTGTTCCGGCAGATTCGACTGCGGCCTCTTCTTGCGCGCGTTCGGCCAACTGCTTGGCCGTGAGCTTCTTGGCCGGCGTGGGCGCGGTCCAGAAGGCAGGCACCTGATGCCACAGGCCAGAGCCGCCGACACGCTTACGCACCTTTTTCTTCTTACCGTTCGCATCGACCGTCTCATGCACTTCGACGATTGCGGCCTCACGCCACACACGCACGTCGCGCAGATCGGCGGAGGTCAGGTCGAACAACCCGGATTCGTTAGACAACACCGGCTTCTGCGCGGCTGGCAATTCCAGCCCCTCCACCGGCTCGTACGGTTCGGGCTCTTCGCCGGGGGCGACCAGAACCTCGGTGATGTTCGGCGCGTAGGTCGCCACCGAATCAGGCCGGTTCTCCTCCGGGTTGGTCAGAGCGATGGCCGACTGTTCACCCAGATGCTCGATGTCGAACGCCTTGCGTGAGGCCAGCGAAATCACGCGCTCGGTCAACTGGGCCGGGCAGCTTTCCACATTCGGGCAGCGGATGTCCTTGTCACCCTCCTTGGCGGGTGCCAGTTTCGCGCCGCATGAAGGGCAGAACTCGGGCATGACGAATTCGCGCAGCTGGCCCTCACGCCCTTTGCGCCGTTCAAGCACCGGGCCGACCAGTTCGGGAATCACATCGCCGGCCTTGCGCACCACCACGGTGTCGCCGATCAGGATGCCCTTGCGTTTGACTTCAAATCCGTTGTGCAGCGTGGTACGAGCCACGGTGGAGCCGGCCACGTAGACAGGTTTGAGCACGGCGACCGGCGTCACACGGCCGGTACGCCCCACCTGCACGGTGATGTTGAGCAGTTCGGTGTTGACCTCTTCGGGCGGGTATTTGTAGGCGATGGCCCAGCGCGGCGCGCGCGAGGTGGCACCGAGGGCGCGCTGCAGGCCCAGGTCATCGACCTTGACGACAATGCCGTCGAGCGCGTGCTCGATGTCGCCGCGATGCTCGCCGTAGTACTCGATCATGTCCAGGATCTCCTGGAATGAGGTCACCGCACGATTGTGCGGGGAGACCGGCACGCCCCACCTGGTGTATAGATCGTAGGCCTGCGACTGGTCGGCGACCACGTCATGGGTGCCGCGCGGATGGTCCGGCCCCCAGGTGAGCTGCCCCAGACCATGCGCATAGAAACTCAGGCGACGGGTGGCGGTGATGCGAGGGTCTTTTTGACGCAGCGAGCCGGCGGCGGCGTTGCGCGGGTTGGCGAAGGGCGCTCGTCCGGCGTCCTCCTGCTCGTTGTTCAGGGTGTGGAAGTCATCCCAGCGCATGAACACTTCGCCTCGGATTTCCACGAAGTCCGGAACGTCTTCCTTGGGGCCGCCGAGGTTGGCGGGAATGGAGCCGATGGTTCGCACATTCAGGGTGATGTCTTCGCCGGTAACGCCGTCGCCGCGCGTCAGGCCCTGTTCAAGCACGCCGTTGCGATAGATGAGGTTCAGGGCGAGGCCGTCGATTTTGACCTCGCAACTCATGGGCAGGGGCTTGGATTCAGGCCAATCGAGGTCGCGAATCACCGAGTCGTACCAATCCTTGAGTTCTTCGATGGAGAAGACGTCGTCAAGGCTCATCATGCGGCTGGGGTGGCGCACGGAGGTGAAGTCGTTGGAGAAGGAGCCGCCGACGCGATGGGTGGGCGACTGCGGATTGTCCAATGAGGGGAACGCCGCTTCGAGTCGTTCGAGGCAACGCATGCGCGCGTCGTAGGCGGCGTCGGAGCTGACGGGTGAGTCGTCGATGTAGTAGGCGATCTGATCGGATTCCACCCATGCGGCCACGCGAGCCCACAGGCGGGCGGCGGCCTCAGCGGTCATCGTGTTCACGTCGAAACGGTCGAGGCGTATCGCGTCGTCGTCAGTGGGCTGCAGTGCGGCTATCCATTGTTCGGAGCCAGGGGCAAAACGTGCAATACCGGTATCAGGCCGGACCTCGGCCACATCCCCATCGTCGAAATCCCATGCCAGTTGTTCGTTCGTGCTCATGGTTGTCTATCCTAGCGGGCTCGGCTCCCCTCGGCCGGCTATACCGTCAACTCCCCTCAGGCGGCTATGCGGATAGCGAGCGCAGGAACTGGGCTTGGATGATGTCGATGTTATCGCCTTCGCCGTCATTCATGCGGGCCACGGCCACCGAGAGCGTGCGGGCCGGCACGAACATGCCCTCATCCACGCATACGCGGGCGGCGTCACGCACGATGTCAGCCACTTCGATATGCGGCCAGACCGGCAGATCATGCGTGGCAAGCACATGGGCGGCCGTCTCCACCGATTCAGGCACCGGTATGCACTGCGAGTCCGCACGGGAAACCAGTTCCTGCAGTTCGCTCTCCAGCGAACCAATGGCCCCGGGAGCGATGTGATCGCTCATAATGTAGGCTGCGGCGGCTGTGTCGAACCGGTCAAGCATCCATTCGGCGTACGCGAACCGGTAGTAGGCGAACGCGGCATCATCGCGGTCCAAGGCCACACGCAGAGCATTCAGGCAGGCGGCGCGTGCCGAATCCCAATCCTCATTGCGGGCCAGTTGAATGGCAAGCTTCAGATGTGAGAGTGGGTAGGCGGGCGCGTACGCCACCATACGGTTGAGATGCGGGATGGCCGCCTCGGCACCCCTGATCTGGCTCAACACGTCAGCCAGCTCCATGTGTGCGTAGAACAGATTGTCCGGGATGAGCACCGTACGCTCGTCCAATGTGGCGAACAGTCGGTTGTAGACCACGCGCTCGGCATAGGAGTTGAAGTATCGAGGTACGCCATGGCCTGCCGCATACACCTGATCCAAATGGGCCACAGCCGCTTCGGCCGCTTCGATGGCCTGATCGGCTTGGCCCGAGAACAGCATGTCTCGGGCGCGCAGACGCTCCTTGTCAAGATCGTCGGCAAGCGTGAACGTGAAGTCCGGGGTGTCCTTGCCATCGATCAACGCACTGGTGACCTGAGAGGCCAAACCGGTCAGTTCGGGATCGCATATCGATTCGATGATCTGCATGGCTCGCTGGGCCTTTTCCACGGAGCCGAGCGACGTGTTCCTGGCGATATCGTGGAATTCGTTGACGCCATGCTGCAGTAAGTCCACTCGCTGGATAGCCAGTCCGGCACTATTCTGTGCGCCCAGCACGTGAGCGGTCGCCGGGCTGAATTGACGGTCGGCCAGTTCGGGCTCCTCCTGGGATCCGGTGGGAGAGAACCGGCTGTCCGCCAAGTCGAAGTCGGCGCTGATGGGTTTCAGGCCGCCTTCGCCGTCCACGTCCATCACGGCACCGAACATGCGGTAGGTTTCCTCGGGATTGTCAAGCCCATCGGTGTCCAGTCGCTTGAGGAAGGCATCACGGGTGAAGGTGACGGTGACCATATTGCGCACGGTGGGATTGCGGCGCAGCACGCTCATCGGATCATCGTCCATGCCGGCGGCCCCATCAGCATCGTCAGTGCCGACGCCCTCGCCGCCGATACCGCCCAGGTCGTCGCCTGCGCCGGTATCGTCCGGCATGCCGAACGCCATTTCGTCGATATCGACGCCCTTCATCAGGTCTTCGAACTGCGAATCGATGGACGCGGCGCCATCGGCGTCAGCGGATTCGGCCGCGGCCTGATCCGTAGCATCCGCAGACGGTCCGGTACCGTTGCCTGTTCCCCCGGCCGTGCCGCGTTCGTCACCGGACGCCGCCTGCCCGAACGTCTCCTCATGGGTGATGGGGCGGGTCGGGTCGCCATGGAAATCACCATCTTTGGGGTCGGCTTTGGAACCCACACGCCCCAAATCGCCACTGCGCAGATGTTCGAAGGCGCTTAGGGCCTCGCTCATCATCGCCTCGATGGCGGAATCCTGTTCGGCAATCGCCTCTTCAAGACCAATGGAATCGATGTGCAACGACACCTGGCGCACGGATTCGCTGGTGCCGAAACTCAGCGCTGCCATCATCAGGCCGACACGCAGGTTGTAGGCGGCGCTCATCGACGCGCGTTCGGCGCTGCTCAGCGCACGCCACGTACGGCGAGTGGTGTCATACCGGCTATCGGGCATCATCGAGGTGCCGGCAGTGGTGAAGCCAATGGCCACTTCACCCGAATCCAAGCGCGACCGGAACTCCACATCAAACCGATACGGCAACCGTAACCGGCGCAACAGTGAGGAGAGGGTCTGACGATACACCCATTCGTCGCTCCTCGCCGGCGAATACGAAGGCCGAGCGGCTTGAGTGTTGGTGTCGCTCTTATTGGTCCGCTCTACAGCGCCCTCAACACTCTCAGTACTTTCAGCGCCCGCAGCATTCGTCACACCCGAATCCGGCACGTTCTGCTGGGTCAGCACATCTCGAGGATCAGGGAATTCACTGCGAATCTGCCCAGCCGTGCGTGCGGCGATATCGACCAGGCTCAGCACGGCCCGACGCTCCTGCTCGCCATCATACGGGTCAAGCGCCATAATCGCAGGGTTCTCAATGAGTTTCATGTCGATTTGCGCGGCCTCGGCACGGGTCACCGTATCTTCCGTAGGGTTGCGCCCCAAGGAAGCGTTGCGCTCCAGCCAAGCGCTCACCGCAGCGAATCGGTTGAGGTTGCCTTCGATCTTCAAGGATTTCAGCGCCTGCCCGAATGCCAAGGACTTATCCCACGTAAAGAAATAGCCGCGCGAATACGTCGAGGTGTACAGGTGCAACGGTTCGGCGCCATGCACCGCTTCCAGTCCCGGCGTGGTGTCGAGGGCGCCGGCTTCGCGCATCAGATCGGCGAAGTGATCCTCCAGACCGGAGGCCCGCATGCCGTGGGCTCGTGCCGCCAAAATGTCACGCACCGAACGGCGAATCGCACCGATTGGCGCCTCACGGTTGAGACGGCGGAAGATATTGCCGGAACCGAATCCGATGAGCAGACCATTGATCTGCGGCAACATATACGTGGCGAAGAACGCGATGGTAATGGCATCGCGGTATTCCAAATCATGACGCATCACAGGCGGCAGATTGGCACGCATCTGCTCAAGCGTGTACCGGTTGCCGGCCTTGAGCCATGAGGCGAGCCACGTCATGCGTCCGGTGTCGTCACGCCCCGCCACGCCACCGGTAATGGCCTTCACGCCGTCAGCACCATGACCAAGGCCACGCCCCAAACCACGCCCATGATGCAGCGCACTTCCCAGGCCATGGCCTGCACGGGAGAAACCGGAACGTGAACGCGGCTCGTCGCTTTCGCCCAGCCGCTCACCGTCCGGCAGAGTCACTTCCTTTTCCTTGCCGAACATGAATCGCGCCTGCATATCCTGCACGTCCATGTTGGGGTCGGTGCCCACGAATACGCGGCCATGCGTATCGGCGAACGCCACCTGCGCAAAATGATCGCGGTCGGGGAAAATGCCAAGCGAAAAGCCACGGCCTCTGGTGGAGGGCAGCTGCGCCCATCCAAGCACCAGCCCTTCCGGCACGTTCTCCAATTCGGGGAAGGTGCGTCGCTTGATTACAGGACTCAGCGCCACTGCATGGCGAGTCAGTTCGTCGATAATGCCGCCTTTACGCTCACTGGTCTCCCGCAAGGCATCGCCGAACGGATTCGTATCGTGCTTCTTCGGCTTGGACAGTCCCAGATCGGCCGCGAGCGCGTTCATCGAATCCTTCAGCCCGCCCAGCAGTGGCGTGCGGTTGTGCTTCCCATGGTCCGATGTACGTTTTGGCATGATTCACATTGTCTCTTGTTTGCCCGACATCAAGCCCGAATAAAGCCTATAGAATAAATGCGTGCATTCCATAGACCACACTCGCGCAGACCGTCCGATGCCGTCGAATCATGAACGGCACCTGCCCAGCCGCCCGGATACCCGGCACCGGCTGCGTTTGGTGCGCCTGCTGATCGCCTTGCTGGCCGCCGTCGCCGCCAGCGCCGCCATGGAGTGCATCGTGTTCAACCTGCCGTTCTGGCGTACGCTCGGAGCGAGCACGGATACGAACGCCGTGCATAACACGCTGGGTTCGGGTCTCACGCGCCGGAATGATGGCATGTTGACCGTCACCGATCCGACCAAGGCCTATCTTGAACTGACCGCGGACGGCACGTCGGATTACCTACGCATCGATACCGAGAGCAGCAAGGTCATCGATAAGGCCCGCGAGCAGGCCGAGGCCGAATCCAAAGCGAACGACGATAAGGAAGTCTTCAAACCGCTGGCGACCATTCATGTGCGCGCGGATGTCGATGGCATCACCGGCAAGGCCCAGTCGATGAATCCCGACGCTATTCGCAGCCATTATGTCAAGGCGCCGGGTGCCGGCATCGTGCGTATTTGGATTCAGGAAGAGCGCGGCGCGATCGTACCGGTCACCGACGCCCGCGCCAACGTGCGCGTACCGTTCGTCATCAATTGGATGCGCGTGCTCGCCATGGCCTTGGTGTTGCTGATGATTGCCGTCTGGAGGCCGGGATCGCGCCTGTGGCGTATCACGCTTGACCCGTCCAGCACTCGGCAACGACTTGCTTTCGTGGGGCTTCTGGCGATTCCTACCCTGCTTATCGGCGTATCCATCATCCACGAACTGTGGTACGCGTCTTCGCTCGTCTTCCACGTTTCCGGCGATTACACCTATGATTTCGACCAGTATGGGCATGTGGCCGATGCGCTGGTCGCCGGCCGGCCCTGGCTCGACTTGCCGGTTCCCGAACAACTGGCCGCCACCGAGCACCCCTATGACGTAGCCACACGTGCCCAGCTACTCGCCAATGGAGCCAGTCCGCTCTACTGGGATTACGCGTATTATGACGGTCACTGGTATTCCTATTTTGGCGTGTTGCCCGCAGTGCTGCTGTTCGTCCCCTATCGTCTGCTGGCCGGTCATAATCTGCCGACATCCGCCGCCGAGTATATTCTCGTGCTGCTGTTCATCATCTTCTTCTCCTTGCTGGTGCTGCGCGTCATCCATCGTGTGATGCCGAAGACTTCGGTGGCGGCCGCGTCGTTAGTAGTGGTCTCATCGTTGGTGAGCGCGCAAGTGGGGTATTTGCTGTATCGCACGAACTTCTATCAGATACCGTTCGCCGCATCGCTGACGTTGACGTCGCTGGGACTATGGCTATGGCTCGGCGCGGACACGTCCCGCCGTCCGCTGAGACCATCGGACCGATGGCAGGCGGGCGATGCCAAGCCTCTCTCCCTGCCACGACTGGCCTTGGGCGCCTTGTGCATTGCGGCGAATTTCGGATGCCGACCGACGTTCACCTTGGCCGCATTGCTTGCGTTCCCCCTGTTCTGGCCGCAGATTCGCGCGCTGGGCACCGGTCTGCGCACACGCCGCATCAAGCCGTTGCAGGCGTTGCGCGCGCCGCTGGCGGTAATCATTCCCGCCATTCTCGTCGTGACGCCTCTGATGGCGTGGAACATGGTTCGGTTCGATTCCCCGTTCAATTTCGGCAATGCGTATCAGTTCTCCATATCCGATATGACCCGGTATACCACCCCGTCCGCGGATATGCCCGCCAACATCTGGTATTACCTGTTCCTGCCGCTGCGCTTCATGGATCGTTTCCCGTGGCTGGCGGGCTCTCCCGCCCCGATGCCGCAATGGGGTTATTACGAGGTGATGGTCGGCGCGATTTTCACGGCCACGCCACTGACCTTGATGGCTTTGGCGCTGCCCCTGCTGCGCAGATTGGAAACACACGGCATGCGGCCATGGCTGATGTCTTGCTTGGCCGTGGCGGCGGTACTGGTCGTATTCGACAGCCGCGTCGGCGGTTTGGGATGGCGGTATTCCGCCGATTTCGGCTGGCTGATCTCGCTGGCGTCCATACCGGGGCTACTGTGGCTGGTCAATGGGCGCGAACCGAGCCGGTCATTGGCGGGGGCCAACGACGCCGCTTCAGGCGATGGCATCGCCCGCGTCACTCCGTGGCGTTGGCTGATGCGCTGGGTCGTGGTGCTGGCCGTATTGTGGGCGCTGGGCATAGCCATACTGAGCTGCTTCGTGCAGTCGCGCAGCGATTCGATGATCGACAACAATCCGACGCTCTGGCATCAGGTTCAGTCTTGGTTCACCCTGCTATAGGACCGGACCGCTCGGCGACCCGCCAAGCTTCAGTATTCTCCCAGCATTCCGGCCGGTGTTTTCCAAAACCTGCGGCATAATGTATGTGACGTAATTCACTAATCGTTTACCCATACTGTCGTGAGGATTTCCCCGTATCCACTGCCGTCCGCAGTCGCGTCTTCCAGCTACACCGTTTCCGCTGAGGGGTACCCGGATTACACGGCCAACGCCATCACCAGCGATGAGGCGGCCGCCGCATACCGTGAGGCCGCCGCCGGCGACGCCGACGGTTCCGGCAATGTCGGCGGTGCCAGCACGGCGAGTCAGACGACCACGGTATCGAGCAATGACATCGCCTCCACCGAGCACGAGTTTCTGGTGTTGGGACTGATCCCCAAGGTCAAGAACACCATTACCCTGACCATCACCGACACCGACGGCAACCTCAAGGCACAGTACAAGATGGTGCTCAGTTCGGGATGCATCTGCCGCGTCTACCAGTACGGCTTCCGCGGCTTCTACTTCGCGTGAGCCTCGGCATCGGACTCACGGCCGATGCCAATCCCCCAACGGCCGATTCCTATCTGCTACCGCTTCGCAGCCTCATACTTGCGGCGAATCAGATCCTCATAAAACGCCACAGCCTCAGCCGGCGCTCCGTCAAACACGACCGCGTGCTCGTCCAGCACCAGTATGCGGTCGATGGCGTATTCGGGCCGGCGGATCATATCCGTGTCATGCGTGGCGAAAATCACCTGCTTGTTGTAGCTGAACAACGCCTTGGCCACATGCGCGGTGCCAATCTCATCCAATCCCTTGCTCGGCTCATCCGCCACAATCGCACTCGGCTCAAAGCTCAGCGCGGCCGCAATAGCCAGCAGGTGCCGTTTCTCGGAGTCCAATTCGCCGGCCTTGGCCTTGGAGACCTGCACCAAATCAAAATGCGCGAACAGATTACCGATGCGCGCATGACGTTCTGACTCGGGCACCTTGTGCTTTTTCAACGCTTCGGAAACAGCCTCGGAAATATTCGCCGCTTGGTAGAAACTGTTCGGAATCTCCTCGCGGCGAACTTTGCCGACCAGATTATCGATGCGCTTCGCGTCCTTCTTCACAGCCGGGTCAAGACGTTCCTCACCGCCCGCAATGGTCACCGTGCCGGCGTTGGCCTTCAACGAACCGTCCAGCAGACCCAGCAATGTGGATTTGCCTGCGCCGTTCAGTCCGATCACGGCCACCCGCCGCTCGCTGATGGTGATGTCCGTGGGAGCAAGTCCCACGTGCCCATCATCATACGTATGCCCGGCCTGTTCCAAAGTGAACGTCAGCGATGCCGGGTGTGGCAGTTCTTTCGGTCTAAACAAGAATCCCATGCCGCCATTGTACGTGGAGTACAGGTGTGGTGCCGGCAAACACCGGCCTATCGCAGCAAAGCGGCGACGGTATTGAGCACGGCGCGGATGCCACGCTCGAATTCGTCCGGTTCGGGCAGCAGGGAAACGGCCAGGTATCCATTGGAGGTCATGTCGAAGAAGTAGCCGGGCTGTCCGGTGAGTTGGTGCTCGTCAATCAGCCGCAACACCAGTTCGTTCTCATCGATGACGGAAGGCACTCGTAACAGCACGTTCCAGCCGCCTTCGGCCCGTAGCACGCTGACCAGCCCGTTGGGATCGGCGTCAAGCAACTCGTGCAACTTGGCCAGGTTATTGCGCACGCGCTCCCCCACCCGTCTGGTCTGTGCGGGCGCGGCGTTCAATAATGCGGGAATCCGTTCGGCGATGATGTCGCCCATCGGCAGATAATCGTCGGCGATGACGTCCAGTCGACGCTGGGCCTCGGCAACGTCCTCGGCAGGTCCGGACACCTGAATCCACCCGACTTTGGCGTGCGGAGCGGCCAGCATTTTGGAGAATCCGTCTAGGGCGAAGGTGAGCACGCCGCGCTCCCCCGCGAGCCGTGCGTCGCCGGGGAAAGGTTCGAGAGAGTAATCGAAGAACACTTCATCGGCGATAAGGGCGATGCCGTGCTCACGGCACAATGTCACGATACGTGCACGCTCGGTTGGTTTTACGTACGAACCGGTCGGATTGTTCGGGTTGATGAGTACCAATGCTCTGACGCGTTCGCCACCGGGCTCGCTGAGTAGCCGCTCGAGTTCGGCGATGTCGATGAACCAGGAGCCGTCGAATTGCAACTGGTATTCGACCGTATCGACGCATTCAAGCCGTGCAATCGACTCAATCAGCGGATAGCCGGGTTTGGGTGCCAGCACCGCGTCGCCGGCATCGCAAAGTAACTTAATCAGCCACGAATACGCCTCGGACGTGGAGCTCAGCAGGTACAGGGCGTCCGGGTCGGCGCCCTCGATGGCGGTATTCACATTGGTGAAAGCGGCATGGCGCTCGTTCCTGCCCTCGCCGGCGGCGGGCGAAGCCAACTGAGGGCTGCTTGCGTCTACCACGTTTGCCGTATTGAGGAATGCGGCCAATGATTCTCGTGCCGCACGCGGTCCACGCGGGTCGGCCGTATACACGCTCGGCACCAATTCGGGTGCCAACCCGTGGCGGGTCGGATTGGAATCGTTGAGTTTGCTGAGTGCGATGCCGTTTGCCTTGGCTGCCGCCTCGGCCGCCGCAATGGGATTCGGCGCAGAAATATCCACACGAGAAGAGAAATGCATGCTCATACCCTCCCACGATAAAACCACCCCTGCCGAGCCAGGTATATCGAGGCCTCATATCCACCAGCATCCAGCACTACGACAATCGTGCGGCACGGCAGCGGAGTCGTCAGACATACTATGACTTCAATCCACATCGAATAACGGCCTAGCTACATTCATTAGGTCATTTTCGCGCTCATTAGGTCACTGCTAGTCGAGCCTCACAATTGTTGATGCTTGAAACGCCGCCATTCCGAGCCCATTGCAATTCAGGTCTGGAATGGGAGTGACCTAATGAACACATAATCGACCTAATGAACGAATTACTCATTAAAAAAGGCCGCCCGAAATACTTGGACGGCCTTACATATGGTCAATACGGCTCCTGCGCCAGCAGAAATAACTCAGCTCACTGCTGCTTGGTGCTGGCGTAGTAGGCGGCACCGACGATGCCAGCCTGGTTACGCAGCTTGGCGGGCACAATCGGGGTCTTGATATCCACGTACGGCAGGAACTTTTCGCTCTGACGGCTCACGCCGCCGCCGACGGTGAACAGGTCCGGGTTGAAGTACTTTTCCATAAGGCCGTAGTACTTGGTCAGACGCTTGGCCCACTTCTTGTAGCCCAGTTCCTCGTTCTCGCGAATCGCGGAGGAGGCATACTTCTCGGCGTCCAGATGCTTGGCGCTCAGGATGATGTGTCCGAGTTCGGTGTTCGGGATGAGCACGCCGTTGTAGATCAAGGCGGTGCCGATGCCGGTGCCCAGTGTGGTGGCGATGACCAGACCATCCTGGCCCTTGGCGGCACCGAACTGGACTTCGGCCAGGCCGGCGGCGTCGGCGTCGTTCACCACGACGACCGGGCGGCCGCAGGCTTCGGAGAACACTTCAGTAACGTCCACGCCAATCCAAGACTGGTCGAGGTTGGCCATGAAGTCGAGCTTCTGGCCGGGCTTGATCGGCGCGGGGAAGGCGATGCCAACGGGTGCGGATTCAGGCACTTCGAAGTGGTCGAGCTGCTGCTTGACGATTTCGGCCACGGCCTGAGGCGTGGAGACCTCGGGAGTGAGAATCTTCAATCGCGGCTCGGCGAAATCGCCCTTGGTCAGATCGACAGGTGCGGCCTTGATGCCGGAACCGCCAATGTCAACACCGAAAGCCTGTGCAGTTTCAATCATCGTTGACCTTCCTTTCCATACGTTTTCATCAGTTCGTAGGGTTGCGCCCAGTCTAACGCGAATTGTGCTCAACACGAAACCATTACACACCAATTGTGCAAACGTGTGCATCGCCGACGGTCACTACGTACCCTATCCGTATCGTTTTTCAAGCCCCCCAATGGGCAATGCGCGCGATTTCGATACTAGGAAAATTCGGCGTCTGTGGCGGCCTGACTCTGTGTCGCGCGCGATGAACCGTCAGCCGATCACCTTCTCGTATAATCCGGCCGACGATACCGCCGCCGCGCATATCGACCAGAGTGCGGGAGACGCGCACCACGCGTTCAATGACATGGGCATCGCCAAGCTGCACTTCCAGATCGGTGCCGGCCAAGGCCAGTGGGCCTGGGGCGACGGTGGCCTGTTCATTCATAAGTGACCGTAAATAAGCCCCCTCTGATGAGGGAGCCACTACTACGGCTACTTCAGCGACGGCATGGGCTTCCAGGTGGGGTCGTGCATCAGCTTGCGCGAGTCCCACC
>ERZ1032357.118-NODE-118-length-28024-cov-20.234688_pt1 | contig 28024 bp, 25 predicted proteins | sample MGYA00517100_ERZ1032357 | MGnify/ENA primary metagenome ERZ1032357 (study PRJEB33719, sample SAMN04262589) | wastewater metagenome | biome: periurban shantytown; feature: animal feces; material: feces | host: Canis lupus familiaris | place: Peru: Lima | collected...
GTTTGATTCACGTTCGTCAATATACCAACACTGCTCGAACATATACGTTACGAACCGTGGAATTGCTCACTTTGCGAGATTGTTTTTTCTTATATCTCGGAATGCGTCACTCTCCCGCGGAGCATTGCGGCAGGGATGCACCCTTGCCGTCTCGGACGGCAACCAGCGCATCGTACGCCTCCTGCAAAGTGGACACCTTCACCACGTTCAAACCTTCCGGAATATGATCCACAACGCTGGAACAATTGGATTCCGGGGCAAGGAACCAAGTTGCTCCGTCGCGTTTCGCTCCGAGCATCTTCAAACGGATGCCTCCGATTTCACCGACTTCACCTTTGTCGTTCATCGTGCCCGTTCCCGCGATGATCTTACCCCCAGAAAGTTTTTCACCGGTCACCTTGTCGATCAGACCAAGCGTGTACATCATGCCCGCCGACGGCCCGCCGATGTCGTCCACATGCATGGACACCTTCATGCCGGACACGTCATAACCATGCTCTTCCAGGAACTTTTTCGCCGCTGCGGTGGCGGAATCCTGCGATGACGTCATCTCCTTGTCGCTGGACTGCTTGTATTCCTCTGCGGTCTGTCCAACAGGAACCACCGCTTCCTGAGGCATCACCGTGGATTTCGAATCGACCCACGCCACCAATGCCTGCGCGTTCGACACCGGGTACCCTGGCACGCCTGAAGCATTGACCGTGACCAACAGCAGTTGGCCTGAATCCTTATACGTTTTCGCACCGGAAACGGCGATGACCTGCTTGCCGGAAACCTCCCCGAGCACATTCTGCGTCGGGCCGGGCACCTGCACCACATACGCGCTGGGCATAATCAACACCAATACGCACAGTACCGCCACCAACGGTCCTGCAAGATAACGCCATGAACGCGCGGACAGCCAACCTTCCGCGCCTATCAGCCATCGTTTGACACGTCCCGGAGCGCCGTTACGTGTGTTTTTGCCGTGAATTCGTCGTGTTTCCTTCATCTTGGGCATACCTCCCATAACATAGTATGGAACCAACCAAACTTGAAAAAACGCTTAGGAAAAGGCAGGGCCGGCATGGACGAGAACGCGATCCGCCAATGGTTTATCGATTGTTTCGGACCAATTCAAGGCGAGATGGCATGGAACCAGTTTTCCAACATGCCGGAAGAGTTGCGCGACCAGTTGATGAGTCAGGATGTGAGCAAGCTTCCCAAGCCGGCCGAGGTCAGGTCGATGATGCAGGCGTTCACTGCGGGCGGGCTCAACACTTTCGGAGACATCCAGCACATCACCGAGGAAGGTCCAATCAACGTCAAACTGGCGAAATCATTGGCATTGCAGCAGGCCAATGGCGAAGGATCGGAAACCAGTGTGAGCGCGGAGTACGGCGAGATGGCCCGGCGAGCCATCAGCGAGGCGAATCTGTGGCTTGACACCGCTTGCGAATTCAACCCCGCGCAAGGCGAAACGCAGGTGCTTACCCGCGCAGGCTGGGTGGAAGGATGCATCGATTCCTGGGCGCAGTTTGCATCCCCGATTGCCGAGTCGATGAGCGACGCTCTGGCTTCGATTTTGTCACAGCGTTTCGGCGATTCCGAATTCCATACGGAAATTTCCGGCATTTTCGCCGGTCCGGTGCAGATTCCGATTCCCGATGATATGAAAGATCCGGCAAAACTCATGCGTTTCGTCGGCAATACGTCGTTCGCCATGCAGCTGGGACGTGCCGCCGGCGATTTGTCGCATGAGGTGCGCGGCAGTTTCGACCAAAGCATTTCGTTGCTGAAGAATCCGGCTGGAGGCCTGATCGTGCAGAATGTCGTCGAATATGCGAAATCCTTGGAAATCGACGTGAACGAAGTAATGAGCTATCTTGCACTGCAAGAGCTCGCCCATTCGCGCCTGTACGCTTCCGTGCCGTGGCTGATGCCACGCTTCGAGGCGCTGTTGGGCAAGTATGCCCGTGGCACCAGCATCGATTTGGACGCCATGGAGGAGCAGATCCGCGATGCGCAGTCCGTCGACCCGGATTCCATGGCCGACGCGGTGAACATCACCAAGGTGGCGTTCCCTGACACGCCTGAACAACAGCAGGCCATGAAATCGCTGGAGAATCTGCTCGCCTTGGTAGAGGGTTGGGTAGACACCGTAGTGTGGCGCGCCGGCATGGCCCATATTCCGCATATCGAACAGCTTCGTGAGATGCTCCGCCGCGAGCGCGCCATCGGAGGTCCCGCGGAACGCACCTTCGAAAGCCTGATCGGCTTGCAATTACGCCCGAAGCGCATGCGTGAAGCGGCCGCATTGTGGGATAACATCTGCGCTACGGAAGGCGCGCAGGTACGAGACGCGAAATGGTCACATCCCGATCTACTGCCGCAACTGCCGAATGATGACGATGACAACACCTCACAGTCGCAGAACAACGGATCGTCGGAAAACACGGAAAATACGACGTTCGCCGCTTCCAATGCCACCGATATGGCGTCGCAGCCCCTTGGCGACGCCGATGGCATGACCATCGATTGGGATGCCGAACTCAGCAAGCTGCTTGACGAGGAAGAGCACAAGGGCGGCGAATCCGATACCAATGGCAGCGACTCTGACGATTCCGCAGAATCCGGCAGCAACAACGATACCGACGCCGAGTAATCGCGCTATTCCGTTCGCAGTATCAGCGGAAGAAGCGCGACACCCGTCGTGCCCTTTCACCCTCATTGCCTTCACGGGTACGCGCATATGAGACGTCAAGCGTGTCTTCGGCGCGCGTCACGGCCACATACATGAGCCGGCGTTCCTCCTCAAGCACGTCGTCATCCTGCGGCAACCCATACGGTATGAGTCCTTCCGAGCAGCCGATAAGGAACACGTGCTTGAATTCCAAACCTTTGGACGCGTGGATAGTGGAAATGGTCACGCCGCTCAGATCCGCGCCGACGCCCAATGCCTCCAACATGGCCAGTCTGGTCTGCGTGTCGTCGGAAAGTGCGGAATTCTGCCATCCGCTATCCCTGCGCACGCGATATCTCAAATGCTGTTCGGCCAATGCCTTGCACAGGATTTTCTGCTGCGCGTTGACTCTGGTGAGAATCGCGCAATCGGCCGGCGACTCCCCCGCATCCACCAGTTTGCGGATGCGCGCCGCCACACCTTGCGCTTCCTCCCAATCGCTGCCATATATGGTTTCCACGACCCTCCGTCCTTTGCTCCTTTCAGAGCTGAGCTTCAGATAATCGGCCCGCTGCGGCGATGCCGCAAGCACACGATTGGCATAGTTGACGATCTGCGGCGTGGAACGGTAGTCGTTGTTCAGATTGATGTCAGCGGTGAGCGGACCGAATTCCGAATCGAAGTTGAGCAGACTGTAGCTACTTGCGCCCGCGAACGAGTAGATGGTCTGCGCCGGATCGCCCACCACGCAAATATTGCGGTTTGAGCCGAGCCATCGGGTGAGCAGACGGTGCTGCAATGGCGAAACGTCCTGGTACTCGTCGACGGTAAGCCATCTGATGTTGGAGCGGATAGCTGAGGCCACTTCCTCGTCGCTTTCCATCAGATGACAAACGATCAGCAGAATATCGTCGAAATCGATTTCGTTGCGGTTGGTTTTTTCTGCCTCATACGCTTTGTATACGTCTACGAATTGGCTTGGTTCGAGGCCTGATGGCGGCTGTCGATGCGTTGCCGCGCAAACCCGCGCGTAATCTTCCGGTGCGATCAGTGAGATTTTGCACCAGTTGATTTCCGCTTGCAAGTTACGTATGGTGTCGTCATCCACTTGGAAGGTGGTGACGCGGCGCAGCGAGCGCTCCACCAGTTCACGTGGATTTCTGGAAATGAACGGCATCGGCCCCTCGCATACGTCCGGCCACACTTGGCGTAGCTGATGGAGGGCCGCGGAGTGGAAGGTGGCTGCTTTGACGTCGGCTGCGACATCGAGTTTCGATAGGCGGCTACGCATTTCCGCCGCCGCTTTGACGGAGAATGTGACTGCGATCGTGCTTCGTGGATTCCACGCTTTGGTGGCGCACGCATAGGCGATTCTGCGGGTAACGGTTCGCGTCTTGCCCGCGCCCGCGCCCGCGATGATGCGCACTGGACCGTCCACGGCCGTTGCGGCCGCCCTTTGCGCCTCATCCAATCCGTCAAGAATCTCTTCCGCTGTTGCACTCATACGTTCCATTGTGGCAGATTGCCGTCGCCATGTGACGATTTGCCCGCGGTTCACCTGCAGTTTTACTGGCAAGTCGGCAACGCTTCGCCCCTATTGTGTATTAAGGTTGGAATTGTGACCGAACGAAGCAAATTTATGATAGCTGCCCTGACGAGTGCGGCGATGCCGAACGCCGCCATTGCGGGCGCGCGTGCCAGCGAACAGACCAACCCGACCGACGAGGGGTACGGCGTCGACCATGCCGTGGTTCAGGATGCAGCGGGCAAGCTGTATGACGTGTTCGCATCCAACACGCCTGAAGGCCGTAAGCGTCTTGCCGGTCGCGTGCGCGCTGCGCAGACGCTCTCGCAAGCCCGCGAATTAGGCGGATTGGGTTTTGCCGTCGATAGCATAGTAGCTTTTTCAAACGGCGATTTGAAGCATTCCGCCACTGGAGATACGTCCGTGCTGGTGGCCACCCACCATGTGGGTCAGGCGCGGCCGTTGGAGCTGCTGACTTTGGATGATTGTTCCAGCGTAGGCACCGCTTTGGGCGCGATTCATCGCCTTCGTCCCGACTTCCTGCAGGAAGCGGGCTATCCGACGTTTGTCACCGGCCAGATTCGCGCTCAGCTGACCGCTTGGATCAAGCGCCTGCGTCAGGCTGGTCATGTTCCGCAGGAGATCACCACTAGTTGGGCGAATATTCTTGAAACCGACGGTCTATGGTCGTTCTCCACTTGTCCGGTGCATGGCGGGTTGCGTGACGGCGATGTGCTTTTTTCCGGTTCGTCCATCACCGCGGTCACGAATTGGCAGGATATGCAGGTCAACGATCCTGCCCGCGATTTGGCTTGGATTTTCGCCAAGCTTGACGAGAACCACCGCAATGCCTTGCTTTCCGCATACGGTCGCATGTTGGGCAATCGTTTGGATGATCTGATTATGCTGCGGGCCAATCTGTGGCTGCAGATGGAGCAGGTCGGCGATTTTATTTCCGCTTTGAACAAGGCAGACAACGCCAAGATTATGCAATTCAAGGCGCAGGTGGAACGCCTGGCCCACCAGTTGGGTGTCGCCACAGCGAAGAATCGCGTGCAAACTGAAACGAAGCAGGAGTCCAAGGATCGCCCCCAGCGCCCGCCGAGCACAATCACCGTAGGCACGTTGCTGAACGAATCGGAGCGTCGCCGTAACGCGGCCGCACAGCAGAATGATTCCGACACGACCGGCGAACGTCATGTTGACGCTGTGGATATGGATGATTCCACTGGCGATTTCGACGCGACCGGCGATTTCGACGTGACCGGCTCCCAGCCGGTCCGCAAGACGAAGGAAATCGTCAACGACGCGACGGAAGCGTTCGCACCGGCCGGAACCCAGCAATCACAAGCACCGTCCGGCAATACGAATGAACATGAGGCGACCTCGGTCAGCACTTTCATTCCGGAACATTCCGCAAAAGAACGGCACGAATCCATGCCGTCAAGTTCCACCATGGTAATCAGCAGGCTGGAAACGGCCGACGACAACGACGATACGAACGAAGAATCGATTCCCGCATCGCACAGCGAGGCCGCGACAGTACTCATTCCACTGTTGGAGCGAGATGAGGCGACCATGCAGAAAGCGCAGGCGCAGATCAATCAGTGGGAGGCGGAAGACGCCACCGATGAGAAGCTACGCGTAGAATAGGCGCACATAACCCGTACATACACGTGCGCATGCATTGCGCATTATCACGAAGGAGCATCCATGGATATTGAACTCGGCATTCAGAATGTGGCCCGCACCGTCACCTTCAGCACCGAACAGAGCGCCGATGAGGTCAACGCGGCCATCGCCGACGCCGTGGAGAACGGCAAGACCATCAATCTGACGGACGACAAGGGTCGTCGCATCGTGGTGCCGGCAGGCTCGCTCGGCTACGCCATCATCGGTTCCGAAACCAAGCACGCCGTCGGTTTCGGCAACCTCTGACCCGTTCGCATCACCAGATTTCAGCTTCGAACTGAAACACACGTTTTCGACGTAACAAGAAAAGCTAGACGTTCGCGCCTGGCTTTTCCATTTTGGGCGATCAACTCGTTTCTGGTTTCATATCTCAATTACGCGTCGATGATTGCGTTTCGGTTTTTTATTTTCGCCTTCGACGATTCTTTGCTCAAGAGGACGCCTCGATTGATGATTTCCTGAACTGTTTCGTCGCTGGTGAGGTTCTCCCCCAGCGCGTTCGGCTTGCCTTTACCATGCCAATCGGATCCGCCAGTCACCAGCAGGTCGTGCCGGCGCGCAATGGTGAGCAGACGTTCACGCTGTTCTGATGGATTGCCGCGATGCCACACTTCCAAACCGTCCAAGCCTTCGGTGATGAGAGATTCGATTTGCCGGTCGGTCAGTAATGTCCGATTGCGCCGGGGGTCTCCGGCGTGGGCGATCACCACCACCCCGCCCGCACCCTTGACCGCGGCCACCACGTCGTGCGTGGTCGGCGACGGCGTGGGAATGTAATATTTCGACGTTGCGCTCACCGCATCGGCGAAAGCGTCGGATCGTGTTTCATACACGCCGGCAGCCACCAATGCGTCGGCGATATGCGGCCGGCCTATCGTGGTGCGTTTGCCTTCACGCACCTGCGCGAGCACATCATCCCACGTAATCGGAAAATCCTGCGCCATCAGTTCGACCATGCGCTTGGTTCTACGCAGTCGCGCCTCGCGGGTGGACGCGAACATCTCGCTGATATCGGCGTTCAGCGGATCATATTGGAATGCGAGCATGTGCACGGATACGCTCTCATCGACGGCAGTGATTTCCGTACCGCGTAACAACGGCAATCTGACCTCCCGCGAAGCAGCCAACGCATCCTGCCAACCGGAGGTCGTGTCATGATCGGCAATCGCAACACCATGCAATTGCAATGCTCTCGCTTCCTGCAACAACGCACGCGGCGTTTCCGTACCGTCGGAAAAAACGGTATGGCAGTGAATGTCCCAACCTTCAGCGGGCGGTGCCGCAGTGCCTACGCGAATCATGTATCCATCGTAAGCTGTTTTTGGCGCGACTCGGCACAATACCGCGTAAACTAGGCGATGACAACGTTTGTATTTTGATTCAAGGATGCACGATGAGCGATTTTTCCGGCGAACAGGTTGCCGAAGCCACTCTCGACGATGATTATACGAAGCCGCGCGGTTGGCGGCATACCGCGACATGGACGTATCTAGTCATGCTGATCGCCTCGGCGGTAGCGCTGGTCGTATCGTTCGTGCTTTCCGCCGAGACACTGAAATTGGCGCGCAATCCCGGTCAGAAGCTCAGCTGTGATGTGAATGCCGTGATGTCGTGTTCCGCGGTTGCGGAATCGTGGCAGGCTGAGGTTGTGAAGTTCGCCGGTTTGAGTTTCCCGAATGCGTTCTTCGGCATCGCCGCGGAATCAGTGTTCGTAACGATCGCGGTGATCGGTTTGACGAAGGTCGCCGTGCCCCGCTGGTTTGCGTTGTGCACATGGCTGGGTGGATTGGCCGCGCTGGCTTATTCGTATTGGCTGACCTCGCAGTCGTTGTTTGTGATCAACGCGCTATGCCCGTGGTGTCTGTGCCTGATGTTCTCCACCACCGTGCAGTTCATGGCGTTGTCTCATGCCACGGCGGTGGTTCAGGAGATTCCGGCCAAGCGCGAGGGCGTACGCACCTACTACCGTCTTAATTACGATCTGATGGTCGATGCCTTATGGATCGTGACATTGATTGTGATCATTCTCGTCGAAGACGGCCCCCTGCTGTTCAGTTGACGTCAAGTAACGTCCAATCAGCAGTAGGGATTCACTCGCCTACAAGAGAAGCCGACTGGAAACAGCCGGCTTCTTTCTTTTGCGTATCCGCAAATTTCAGTGTTATGCGCAAAACCTTACAGCAGTTCGATTTTGCCGACGATGGTGGCCGATCCAGTGAGTTTCACGTCGTTATCGGTCACGTCGACGCGCAGGGTGCCGCCACGCACGGTGATCGTCCAATGGTCGATGCCGGTTTTGGCACGCAACGTGATGGCGGTGGCGCACAGGCCGGTTCCGCACGACAGGGTTTCGCCGCAGCCGCGTTCGTTGACGCGCATGGTGGCGTTGCCCTCGTTGTCGCCTTCGCTTTGCTCGTCGATGCGCACGAACTCAACATTCTGGTCGCTTTCGATTCGGGGCGCGACCACCGGCTTGGTCACCAAATCAAGCTGTTCCACCGTCGGCAGGCTGGAGAACGCGTCTTCGATGACGGCCACCACATGCGGATTGCCCATGTCCACGAACGTGCCGCGTGCGGAACCGGCCGTGCCGGGAATCGTCACTTCGTATCCATCAAGATCGCCACGCTTCCATGAACCCATCTCAACCTGGAACACGTCCTTGCCAAGAGTCGGCACATCGCCAAGTGAAGTCAGAACCTTCACACCGGCACGGGTGCCGAGACGGAACGGTTCACCGCCCGGCTGACCGGCAATACCCTGCCGTTGCGCGAACAGAGTGATCGCACGCGTGCCGTTGCCGCACATCTCAGCCAACGAACCATCCGCGTTGCGGTAGTCCATGAACCAATCCGCATTGTCGGCAGCACAAACGGCAATCTGCTTGTCGTTCAAATCGGACACCGCCTGCGGATGAGTAAGGCGGATCAAGCCATCGCCACCGATACCGAAATGACGGTCGCACAGGAATCGCACTTCATCGGCGGTAGGCTCGTACGTGCCTTCGGCGTCCAGATACACCACGAAATCGTTGCCGGTGGCGTGTGCTTTGTAAACAATGCTTGGAATGCTCATACCGATTCACTCTACACGCGGTAGGCTATTGAAGAAGTTGGACACAACACGTGTGCATTATGTTGCAGTATGTTTGCGTGCGGAACAAGGGAGGACGTATGACTTCAACGGCACCAATCGGCGTTTTCGATTCCGGTTTGGGCGGGATTTCCGTGGCGCGCGAAATCCGCCGCGATATGCCGAACGAACGCGTGCTGTATTTTGGCGATTCCGCGAACGCTCCGTACGGAACCAAATCACCTGAACAGGTACGCAAGCTGTCCGACGCCATTGTGAAACGTTTCGTGGAGCAGGGAGTGAAAGCGGTTGTCATCGCTTGCAATACCGCCACTTCCGCCGCAGCCAACGAGTTGCGCGACAAATACGACATTCCGATCATTGGCATGGAACCAGCGCTGAAGGTGGCGTGCGATCGAGGCCATGGCAATCGTCAGCGTGTCATCGTCGCAGCTACTCCCCTGACGTTGCGGGAACGCAAGTTCGCCGTGCTGATGGATCGTTTCAAAACAGACCATACGATCTTTCCGGAACCCTGCCCCGGTTTGGTGGAGATCGTTGAGCACGGCCAACTCGACGATCACGATGTTGTGATGCACACGCTGCACCAGTATTTCGACCAGTATGATTTGTCGACGATCGATTCGGTAGTGCTTGGCTGCACGCATTTCGTGTTTTACCGCGACTATTTCCGCGAACTGCTGCCCGATACAGCGGCAATCATCGACGGCAACGAAGGTACCGTGCGCCATCTTGGCGTAGTGCTCGAATCGTTGGGCAAACTCTCTCCGGAAGACGCGGACGGTGGTATCGAGCTGGCCAATTCCGACACTTCCACACAAATCGCGCAATTAGCGCAATCGCTGCTTGATCGCTGAGCGCGAATGTTCCGATAGACCGCGTAAAGTCGATTGAAACCCGCAAAAACTGCTCAACCGCTACCAGACGTACAACGACGAAGTGGCACTGGCCAAGGAATACGAGCAGGACGGCCGCGTGCTCATCCTCGCGCCGGAAAGCCTGTACGGCCTGAACACGTTGAGCAAGTCGTTCGAAGGTTTGGAACGCATGTACCGCGCGGGCTATGCGGCGGCCGAGGCCATCCCCGCATTCCTAGAAAGCTGAAGATAACGTCCATATCCAACGCCTGCCAGCGGTTCGTTTTCAAATTGAGACATGACACGAAAATTTTATAAAACTCCCATATTATGTCCTATTGTTTTTTCGTCGACATAATCGGCGGAAAAGTCGACATTAAAGGAGAATGAAATGAAGAACAACACATTCCGGCGTCTGCTGGCCATGGCCGCGGCGGGTGCCATGCTGACGTCGATCGCCGCATGCGGATCGTCTTCCAACGATGACACAGCCTCCAACGGCTCCGATAGCACCTCGCTGATTTCAGTGAACAACAGCGAACCGCAGAACGGTCTAATTCCAAGCGACACCAACGAAATGGGCGGCGGCAGAGTTATTCGATACCTGTTCGAAGGTCTGGTGAGCTTCGACGCAAAGGGCAAGCAACATCTCGAAGTCGCCGAGAGTATCACCCCGAACGAGGATGCCACCAAGTACACAATCAAGTTGAAGAAAGGCTGGAAGTTCACCAACGGCGAGGCGGTAACCGCCCATTCCTTCGCCGACACCTGGAGTTTCGCCGCCAACGTGAAGAACGTGCAGAAGACCGCAAGCCGATTCTCCACCATCAAGGGCTATGACGAACTGCAGGATCCGAACGTCGATCCGAAGGCCACACTTTCCGGTCTTTCCACCCCGGACGACTACACGCTGGTCGTCGAGCTGAACAAGCCTGATTCCGTATTCCCGACCAAGCTCGCGCACCAATCCATGTTCCCGCTGCCAAGCGTGGCATTTAAGGACATCAAGAAGTTCGGCCAGGCTCCGATTGGCAATGGTCCGTACAAGTTCAAGTCCTGGTCCCACGACAAGAACATCATCATCGTACCAAACAAGGATTATAAGGGCAGTCGCAAGGTATCCAACAAAGGCATCGAATACCGCGTCTATACGAATGAGGATTCCGCTTACTCCGACGTGCTGTCCGGCAACCTCGACGTGATGGATCAGATTCCACAGTCCGCGGTGAAGACCTTCCGCCAGGATTCCAGCGTGATCGCCTACAGCCAGGCAGGATCCTCATTCCAGTCCTTCGTCATTCCGGAACGTCTTGAGCATTTCGGCAACGACGAAGAAGGCCAATTGCGTCGTCAGGCCATTTCCATGGCCATCAACCGCGATCAGATCGTCAAGAAGGTTTACAACAACACGAAGACCCCGACCACCGATTTCACTTCACCGCTCGTCCCCGAATATGTGAAGAAACTGGAACAGAACGGCAGCAACCTGAAATACAACGCTTCCAAGGCCAAGGAACTCTGGAAGAAAGCCAATGCCATCAAGCCGTGGTCCGGCAACTTCCGAATCGCCTATAACGCCGATGGCGGCCATAAGGAATGGGTCGATGCCGTGTGCAACCAGATCAAGAACACGCTCGACATCGACGCCGCTGGCGAGCCGTACGCCACGTTCAGCGACGTGCGTAACCAGGTGACCAACCGCACCATCAAAACCGCGTTCCGTGCCGGCTGGATGCTGGATTACCCGTCCGCTGAAGATTATCTCAATCCGCTATATGCCTCCAGCTCCGCTGACGGTCATGGTTCGAACGATGGTGATTACAAGAGTGCGGAATTCGACGAGCTCCTGAATGCCGCACTTGCCCAGACCGACGTAAAGAAGCGGACCGAGGACTTCACCAAGGCGCAGGAAGTGCTGGCCAAGGATCTTCCGGTGATTCCGCTGTGGAACGACAACGTCGCCGCCGCGTCCGCGACGAACGTGAAGAACGTGTCGTTCGATTACACCAATCTGCCTACCTACAACACCATCACTAAGTGATGTTTCTGGCCGGCGGACGAACGATTCGCCGGCCATATAGGGAGCTCAAGTACAGTGGGGTTCGAATCCTTCATGGATTCGAACCCCACTGTACTTTTGTGGCTTGTTTTGCCGGTTTGCCACTACAGCATCAACTCTGCACGTAGCTGCCCTTCGGAGACTTCCAACCGCAGTTCATCATCTCGCTATTGAACACCATTGCGCCTTCACCATGAGCCGGAACGACGATCATACCGCCATCTCCATGATGACGGGCGACACCATCCAGCGCCGCCTTCGCAGCCTCGGCCGGCTCTTCCTTGGCGTACAGAACACGATCGGAAACCTGATGCGCAGCGACTTCCTTGACGAACGCCTCACCGATGCCGGTGCAGGAGATCGCGACGGAATCGTTGTTGGCATAGGTGCCGCAGCCCGGCAGAGGCGAATCGCCGACACGTCCCGGCATCTGGTTGGTAATGCCACCGGTGGAGGTGCCGGCAGCGATGTTGCCGGACGAGTCACGGGCGACAGCGCCGATGGTGCCATGCTTCTCCCACTCATCGCCGTTGGATTGCGCCTCGCGCAAGGATTCCTGACGTGCCGGAGTGATGAAATAATCACTGTCGCACAGTTCGATTCCCCACTCCTTAAGCAAATCATTACCGGGCTTGGCAAACATGACATGCTTGGTCTTTTCCTTGATGGCACGCGCTACGTTGATCGGATTCTTAGACGTGGTCAGACCGCACGCGGAACCGACCTCGCCATCGACACCGGTCATCAGGCAGGAATCCATGGATACGATGCCTTCGCTCGTCAATGCAGCGCCACGACCAGCGTTGAACTCCGGAGCATCCTCCATAACACGGATAGCCGCGCACACGGCATCCTCCGCCGGCGCCCCCTGCTCCAGCAGCGCATAGCCAGCTTCAAGAGCCCTGTTCAAATCCTGCTCCACCTGGGCACGACGTTCCGGCGTATCCTTTTTGCCACGATTGCCGGCACCCGCGTGAATCACCAGCAGAATCCCGTCCGGATCAGCTTGGGCGATGTGGACCGTCGACTGAGGCAGTGCAGCTTCGTTCATTGATATCTTCTCCACTCCATTTTTGTTGATTATTCGCAGATATCTTACGTCGTCCTTCGATAAGAAATGACCGAACACGCAAAAATACGTCAATTAGACCGCGTAAAGTCGATTGAAACCCGCAAAAGGGACGAACGGCGAAAGGACGGGACGCATATGGCTCACAGGACGGCAATGATCGACGTCGGCGGCGGTTTCCGTGCGATCTACGGTGCGGGCGTGATGGACCGCATGCTTGAGGACGGCATCAGCGTCGACCACTGCTATGGTGTTTCCGCCGGCAGCGCCAACATGGTTTCGTTCATCGCGAAGCAGCATGGGCGCAACCACACGTTCTACACACAGTACGCGTTCCGCAAGGAATACGCGAGCTTCGACAGCTATGTCAAGAACCATAATTTCGCCAACCTCGATTACGTGTATAGCACGCTCAGCAATCATGATGGCGAAAATCCGGTTGACTACGCGGCTTTCGAAGCCAACCCGACCGGTTTCACCGTGGTTGCGTGCAACGCCGAAGACGGCTCCACGAAGTATTTCGGCAAATCCGACGTGGGCTACGACAATTTCGACATCCTGAAGGCGTCATCAGCGGTGCCGGTAGCTTGCGAACCGTATGCGATCGATGGCATTCCCTATTACGATGGCGGCATCGCCGATCCGATTCCGGTGCAGAAGGCCATCGATGACGGCCACGACCGCATCGTGGTGATACTCACCCGTCCGAAAGACACCGTACGCGAACAGAAGAGGGACATCGGCCCCGCCAGGATTTTGAGGCGCACGCATCCACAAGCCGCGGAAAAACTGCTCAACCGCTACCAGACGTACAACGACGAAGTGGCACTGGCCAAGGAATACGAGCAGGACGGCCGCGTGCTCATCCTCGCGCCGGAAAGCCTGTACGGCCTGAACACGTTGAGCAAGTCGTTCGAAGGTTTGGAACGCATGTACCGCGCGGGCTATGCGGCGGCCGAGGCCATCCCCGCATTCCTAAAAAGCTGAGCACTACCCTCATATGAACACTCCAGCCGATAGCAACACGCGCGAAAACGCCAACACGAACACCGACATCAGCATCACCGCGAATGCCACGGGATTCAGCACGAAAACACTGAACCCGCAGATTCTCGTGACCTTGTGGAATGTGGAACGTTTGGGTTCGTTCTCCGCGGTCGCGCGCGAAACCGGCTGGTCGCAACCGGCCATCAGCCAACAGATCCGCAAGGTCGAACGCGAACTTGACGCAAAACTCGTGCAGCGCACGTCGCATGGCGTGGAATTGACTCCGATCGGCCGTATTCTGGCACGCCACGGGCAGCTCATCGACAATCGCGTCACCCAAGCCGTCAAAGATGTGGAAGAGTACCAGCGCAACGGATCGACGCATATTCGTTTGGTCGCTCCTCCATCGGTATGTTCGTCGTTCGTGGCACGCGTGCTCGTGCATATCAGCAAAACGTCCGACATTCGCGTGAGCCTCATGCAGATGGAGCCGCCTGAGGCCATGGAGGCGTTGGAACAGGGGCTTGCCGATTGCGCGATCATCTTCCAATACAATTCACTCCCCGCTTTGGCCGGACCGGACGATTTGGAAGTCGCTCCTTTCGGCGTCGATCCGCTGATGCTGCTGATCGGCGCGAACAATGCGATTGCGCGCCAGTACGAAAGCTCGCACCTGCCGGTCCAATTGGTTTCGGCACGCGGCGAACAGTGGATCGCCGGCTGCGAAACCTGCCAGGCGAATCTGGTGTCGTTGGCGCGTGCCGCCGGCTTCACACCGGAAATCACACATTCGACCGACGATTTTTGGGCCACGCAGAATCTGGTGGAAGTCGGCATGGGCGTCTCGATCATATCTCGCTTAGCCACAACCGCTGGAATCCAACCCGATTTGGCCGCACTGCCAATCGCCGACAACAACGCATTCCGCACAGTCTGTTTCGTCACAAGAAAAGTGGACGACCGACCGGCAGTGGCCCGCGTCAAAGACGAAATCGAAAGGGCGTCACACCAGTATTTGGAAAACATCTGATTCATCGTTTGATATCCGTGCTTATTCGCAATCGCGGAATACTGCAGCAAACAATTGTTTCCAGTATTTTGCTATATCGTCATAATCAGATTAATAATTGAATAGCAAAAGCATCTGATATAAGAAAACTTCATAACAGTCTTTGCTTTCAGTACAAGAACACACTGTTCGTGCAAGCATCGGTACGTCATGCTGGAACCATGGAAGAAATCATGGAAATGAAGCATCGTACCGGTTCCGGCTTTGACGCCGACGCCATCGACCACACCACCGCAGCCGATCTTGCCGCAGTCGGCTCCGACAAGTGGACACGCTACCCCGGCTGCATTGGCGCGTTCATTGCCGAAATGGACTACGGCTTGGCTCCCTGCATTCAGAAAGCCATCGACAACGCCTGCGACCATTGCAAACTCGGCTACATTCCCGAACCCTGGAAACAGCGCGTGGCAGAAGCATGCGCAGGATGGCAACGCTCGCATTACGGATGGGATGTCGATCCGAGCATTATTCGCGTGGTTCCCGACGTACTCGAAGCGTACGAGATTTTCCTGCGTGAACTGGTCGGTGCGGGCAACAGCGTGATCGTGCCGACGCCTGCCTACATGCCGTTTTTGAGCGTTCCGAAACTGTACGACGTTGACGTGATCGAAATCGAAATGCTGCAAAGCGGCGACGCCGAAACCGGAGAGGCGCAATGGGTGTTCGACTTCGACGCCATCGAACGCGCGTTTGCGGCCGGATGCCATGCGTTCGTGCTCTGCAACCCGCACAACCCGATCGGCAAAGTGCTCACCTTGGAGGAGGAGCTGCGTCTGAGCGATCTTGCGGCACAGTATGACGTGCGTATTTTCAATGATGAGATTCATGCGCCGTTCGTGTTCGAAGGCAAGCACATTCCGTTCCCCACCATCAGCGAGCAGGCCGCATTACAGTCGATGACCGCTACCAGCGCGTCGAAATCGTTCAATATTCCGGGCACGAAGTGCGCGCAGGTGCTGCTTACCAATCCTGCGGATCGTGACATGTGGACGGTCAAGGCGGAGTGGAGCGAACATCAGACCGCCACCATCGGCGCAATCGCCACCACCACCGCATATAACGAAGGCGGCCTGTGGTTCCAGGATGCGTTTGCCTATGTGCGCAGGAATATTGCCCTGTTCGATGAGCAGATGCGTGAGCGGTTCGCCGGAATCGGCTATATCAAGCCTCAAGGCACGTATATCGCATGGCTTGATTTTGGTCCGCTTGGCATCGAAGACCCGGCCACATACTTCCTTGAGAAAGCGCAAGTGGCGCTAACCGATGGACGCTCATGCGGCGAGGCAGGTGTCGGATGCGTGCGTGTGAACGTGGCAATGCCCTATCCGCTGCTGGTTGAATGCTTGGACCGAATGTTCAACGCATTGCACGCCGACGGATTATTGTAGGCTTCGCCACATATTCAGTGTTTTCCTCAACCAACGGCAGCATAACGGTGAACGTCGTGCCCTTCCCCACTTCGCTGTCCACCGTTATGGTGCCGCTGGAAAACTGCATACTATCGACATGCGATGGGAGGTTGATATGCGTTTGAACGCGAGTACCAGCATTGAGACGGCCGCCCGCGAAAAGGCCGGCGATAATCTGCTGTTCTTGGGATTTCATGGATTCAGCAATGATGAAAATGAGATGATCCGCATTATTGATGCGATTTATGATGTTCCGAAGCGAGACGCATCTTCAACGGACAACTCCATTGCTCCTGCCCAGCATCCGAATTATCTGTCGTTCCAAGGCACGTACGAACGTCCTTACATCGGAAGCTACTACTGGTATCCAGATGGATGTTCCGTAGAAGAGCGTCGACGTGAGTGCAGTGCCGTAGGCGACGCCGTCGTACGATTGCTGGATTCGCCCGCATACGCGCATTTCCGCAAGGTACTGATCGGGTTTTCGCAGGGCGGATACCTGTCGTATCGCATGGTTGCGGAACATCCCGATGCGTTCGACAGGGCGATTCTGATGAGCCCATCATTCAAAGGCGAAACCGCTGAGCCTTTGCCCGCGACCGGACGCACGCGATTCGCACTCTGCTACGGCAGCGAAGACCGCACAATTCCTTTAGCCGACCAACAGTGCGCGCACAACAAACTTGCGCAAACCGGCAATCTCACCTACTTCGAATATCCAGGAATGGCTCACGGCATCTGCAATCAGGAAATTCATGACCTACGTGCCTGGCTAGGATTGTGATATGCGCTGCGTGAGGAGTCCTGCGCATCTGAGACTCCGCACGCGTGCCCATAAACTCGCTTTCACCCCTCGGATTGTCATTGAAACCAACTCGGAACTCTTGATACACCCTAATCGTCGAAATTTATGGACATACACCCAGTTCATCTGAACTGAACCGCGATATCTGGCTTATATATGGCAGATTTGGCATCTTGACCTGAAGTTTCTCGCTTATATATGGCACATGCCCTTCGAGAAAAGCCACTTAGGGGGCATGTTTTTGACACTTTTCGCACGAACACCTGCCATATATAAGCGAGAAGCCTCCGTACGAACCTCAAAATCTGCCATATATAGGCGAGATAGGCGGCATAATTAAGCATTTTCCCTCACTGATGAGCCGCAGAACAAACCAGACGACCGAAGTTTTACGATGTTATGTACGTCAAGCTCACCACGAACATCTCTCCACATATGTCGCAACAATATGGTCAGCGATCGCCCTTTTCCAATGCTCGGGCGGCCACTGCATGATGGTCGTAAAGTCAAGCTTATGCGGGTTGGATTGTCAGCCTGCCGCCGAGAGCGTGCACGATCCCTTCATAATGGTATGGAAGCTCGGGTTGACATTCCTGTCGAGGCTCTTGTAAAGGCTTTCACGTCCCACACCCGCCTCCTTCGTGATCTGCCCCATACCCTTCGCTTTGGTCATATCGCCGATTACGGCCTGCCGCAACGCCGAATCGTCAAGCTCGGCCACCGATAAAGCAGCAACATGAGCGAGTCGCTCTTCTGCGCGGAGCAAACACGGTAGCCGGGACCGAAATTGAACCTCAGCGCGCTGGCCCCGTCACCAACCGTATGCAGGTCACCCACCGGCCGCCCCATCTAGAAGCGCAATCGGAGTCTCGCGCTGATTCGGGCTTTTGCGTTCCGGTCCTTTATCCGGCTGAACCATTGGCGATATTCGCCAGTCATATGTATTTCCATATGACATGTTGCATCCCATGGGACACAATATGTCTAGCTTGACGACCACTCACGAGATGAACGACCAAAGTAAAACAGAAATTCGACAGGTTAGCCAATTTCTCGTGCATCCGCACCCACCCGACCGTTTTCACATACACTATTTCTTTTACATAGCTTTCAGAAGCGACCCCATGCGAAACACCCAGTCGCAGTTCCTGCTCGTATTACCGTTGAAGTCGCCCCGAGCGGACAAAAACCCTGGTTTTCCGTTGCTAGCAGTCCCGCACATGTGGAATCCCGCATGTGCGGGGAACACTGGACATAAACAGGGAGAGCAACATCCACGCGGCGGCCAGAACGATGCAGACACCGATTTCAATCCACGCTCTCCATGAGGAAAGCGACACGACCGCCAACGTCATGCTCCGCATGCTCAAATTTCAATCCACGCTCTCCATGAGGAGAGCGACTCTGCGCGGTCACGTCGATCGTGTCGTACAGCCAATTTCAATCCACGCTCTCCATGAGGAGAGCGACCGGTGCCATCTCGTCGGGTTTGGCCCAACGCGCGATTTCAATCCACGCTCTCCATGAGGAGAGCGACCGGGTCCACACGACGTTCGACTCGAAGGTCTTGTCGTTATTTCAATCCACGCTCTCCATGAGGAGAGCGACTCTTTGCGCCACACCTCGCGGATGCGGTCGATGAGATTTCAATCCACGCTCTCCATGAGGAGAGCGACCGTCAGCGCGATCAACAAGACACCGAAACTGGCTATTTCAATCCACGCTCTCCATGAGGAGAGCGACTCCCGCCGATATTGTCTCATTCTTCACCGAGGGTATATTTCAATCCACGCTCTCCATGAGGAGAGCGACCCAATCTGCACAAATGGGCACCGATCTGACGTTATTTCAATCCACGCTCTCCATGAGGAGAGCGACCTGTCCAATCAACAGACCATGCAGCTAGCCGATATATTTCAATCCACGCTCTCCATGAGGAGAGCGACAGCGACATGGCCGACTCCGGCTACCCCATCGGGATCGAATGATTTCAATCCACGCTCTCCATGAGGAGAGCGACGCGAGTTGCTTGACGTACCGGGCGGTGTTGACTGATTTCAATCCACGCTCTCCATGAGGAGAGCGACAATCCAACCACCGGTGAACAATATCCACCGTTAGCATATTTCAATCCACGCTCTCCATGAGGAGAGCGACATATTCAGTTATGGTTCCCGCCAGCCGACATGGTATTTCAATCCACGCTCTCCATGAGGAGAGCGACACCAACGGTATTGATCTGCGCCATACGGTTGTTATTTCAATCCACGCTCTCCATGAGGAGAGCGACCGAGCATGATGATCGCGCAAAGGTTCGATGACGGTATTTCAATCCACGCTCTCCATGAGGAGAGCGACCCGTGCTCGTCGCGCAGAAGACCATCGAGCGCAAATTTCAATCCACGCTCTCCATGAGGAGAGCGACTCTTGCACAAGCCACGGTTATCGTATTCCCTCAATTTCAATCCACGCTCTCCATGAGGAGAGCGACTGATGCGGTACGGCACATTAACCTTGTCGATGTGATTTCAATCCACGCTCTCCATGAGGAGAGCGACCGTGGCTGGCAAGGTACAGGCCGTGCTAACCACCATTTCAATCCACGCTCTCCATGAGGAGAGCGACCGGGCGAGAAAAGGCAGATGGCGAAACTGATTATATTTCAATCCACGCTCTCCATGAGGAGAGCGACACAAATCCTTGTCCCACGTGCTGGCGTATCCGCTATTTCAATCCACGCTCTCCATGAGGAGAGCGACTTGGTGCGAGTTCCGCGCTGAACAGTTTGTCCACATTTCAATCCACGCTCTCCATGAGGAGAGCGACTGAGCAAATTCCATCCGCAGACTTGATCATTCGTATTTCAATCCACGCTCTCCATGAGGAGAGCGACCGCCTTCCGTCAACGGGTCGGTCAAAGGGTCGAATTTCAATCCACGCTCTCCATGAGGAGAGCGACCGGAGCGTATTTGAGCCTATCCCAATGGCTGTAAATATTTCAATCCACGCTCTCCATGAGGAGAGCGACCACGTAAGCGTTACCCAGTTGAATATCATGCTGATTTCAATCCACGCTCTCCATGAGGAGAGCGACCAATTACCTTGGAATCGATAACAGCGCCACCGAATTTCAATCCACGCTCTCCATGAGGAGAGCGACCTGTCCTGCTGTGTGGCGGTATGCGTGTTGCCTAGCATTTCAATCCACGCTCTCCATGAGGAGAGCGACGGAGTTCGATACCGGGAGCTGTCACCATAGCGAAATTTCAATCCACGCTCTCCATGAGGAGAGCGACGCAATGCCGTCCAGTCACCGGATTGCGAGCCATCATTTCAATCCACGCTCTCCATGAGGAGAGCGACATTTCCCGCTCAAGCCTCCTACGGCCTCCCTCTCATTTCAATCCACGCTCTCCATGAGGAGAGCGACTCGACCTCGCCGCGATGCACTGCGCCCGGCTGGGTATTTCAATCCACGCTCTCCATGAGGAGAGCGACCGGTAGACCAGCACGCAACTATCACCCCTAATGATTTCAATCCACGCTCTCCATGAGGAGAGCGACATAATAATGATTGACGACGCGAACCCTTACGTGATTTCAATCCACGCTCTCCATGAGGAGAGCGACGAGTTCGTACGCGCTCTACGTCATCGGTACCGTTATTTCAATCCACGCTCTCCATGAGGAGAGCGACCACAAGGAACCTACCGATACGCTTGTCCTCGAAATTTCAATCCACGCTCTCCATGAGGAGAGCGACCCGCAAGCTGTATTTCCGCCGCCCGAGAGGTTGGCGTGATTTCAATCCACGCTCTCCATGAGGAGAGCGACCGGTAGAAACCGCCCTTGCGTGCGTACTCCGCATTTCAATCCACGCTCTCCATGAGGAGAGCGACAGGTCAACCTCGGCCGCGTTATAGCAGGATGTGAATTTCAATCCACGCTCTCCATGAGGAGAGCGACCTATTACCCGATTTACCGCGAAGACCATCGCACCATTTCAATCCACGCTCTCCATGAGGAGAGCGACGAAGATTTCAACGTCACCCTTACCGGCCAATGGTCATTTCAATCCACGCTCTCCATGAGGAGAGCGACCAATACCACAATTCCACACGCCCCCCCACAAACGGAATTTCAATCCACGCTCTCCATGAGGAGAGCGACCGACAATCTCGCCAAAGACGAAAACGCCGACATTATTTCAATCCACGCTCTCCATGAGGAGAGCGACGCTCGCGGTTTCGCTGGCGAGATAGATTTGGATATTTCAATCCACGCTCTCCATGAGGAGAGCGACCATACGGGACACGCTACAATACCGCCTATTCTCTGCTATTTCAATCCACGCTCTCCATGAGGAGAGCGACCTAATCCGTTAGGGGTTGCTGTTGGGTTGGTTGTATTTCAATCCACGCTCTCCATGAGGAGAGCGACTTATCAGGGTCAGTCCACACGGTCACGCCACTCTCATTTCAATCCACGCTCTCCATGAGGAGAGCGACGTTTCCACGCCGCAGTATTTGCGATTGCCGAGAATGCATTTCAATCCACGCTCTCCATGAGGAGAGCGACAGTGCAGCTGGACATTTTTGTCCGCTTTTTGAGACGCAAGCCAGCTGCCTAGCTTTAAGCATATCAAACAACACCGCCGATACGACGAACAACATGTCTAAAACGAGCAACTGGCTTTCTGTCTCATTTTAATGTCCATTATTTAGTTTTCAAAACGCCCCACGAAAATCACAATTCGGATTTCGATAGTTTTTCAGGTGCGAAAGACGTCCCTTATCATGAGCGCTTACACTTCGCACAAACACCGTTCCAAGACCGGCCACCTTGCCGAAAACACAATACTGCTGGCTAGAAAACACACTCTGAATACCGGACGGCACACTCAAACGCTCAACCCAGCATACCCCACACCATATCGTTATGGCACCATGCCATTTTGCCTGTGCTATATCATCATCACATCATTAACCGGCAAACTCCGTTCACGTCCATAATGCTCAATCCTATCCGCATATCGAGCGCCAAGTTTATAAAAGCGCAGGCTGTCCTCATCGGTATTGGCAATCTTCAGCAAATCGTGCACCAACACCAGATAATCGGAAGGACTCACCGAGCATTCGAAAACACTGTTCTGCACACGCTGTCCGTATTTCACGCATGTCTTCGCCACCAAACGAAGACGACGCTTCCCCTCAGGGGTTTCCGTACTCACATCGTACGCAACCACAACCATCATGGTTTTTCACCTCCAATAACGTATCACCACGAATCATCGCATACCGCCACACACAGCTACGCACCTTTTACTTCCACATAAATGGCGGGTAATCATCAAGATCACCCCGCAACGATCGAGCTAGCAGCAGCGCTTGCACATACGGAACCAACCCCCATGAAATTTTTTCTTGCAGGAACGGATGAAGAATCTGATCGCTCTTCTTTTTCTGCCACGCCGTAAGCACTTTCTTCCGCCCGGAATCAGACAGCAGCACACCACCATTCTCCCGTATTTCAAAATCCCCCGGCTTAACAGCGCCTGTATTAACCAATGTCAGCACAAAGCGGTCAGCCAACACCGGGCGAAACTCTTCAACCAGATCCAATGCCAGAGAGGCTCTCCCGGGCCGATCCGTATGCATAAAACCAACATACGGATCCAGCCCCACGCCTTGCAAAGCCGCAATGCAATCATTCGTCAATATGGAGTAGCAAAAAGACAACAATGCATTTAGTCTGTCCAGCGGAGGCCTCCTCGACCTATTGGTGAAAAAGAAATCATCTTTATTCTTCAGGACCAAATCGTCAAAAGCGTAGAAATAATCTTTGGCAGCAAGCCCTTCGACACCCCTCAACTCATCAACCGTCAAACTTTTCCGAGCTTCTAACAATGCCGCCGACAATTTGCCGCTCTGCTCGGCAAGTCGGTCAATATTTACCCGCAAAGCATGATCACGTTTCGTACGTTCGAGCACCCATTTCGCATTGTAAAGTTTTCCAACAATGAAAGATTTCGCGTAACACAAAGATTTTTGTTCGTCATCCGCGACTCGAAATTGTTCACGGCGAAGTAGCACATTACGATTCTCCTCCCCTAACACGGAACAGTAATAATGGCCTCTCGGTGAATAGAATGCCATAGAAACGCCCAGTTTGCCGCAGCGCCCCATAAGAGCAGGCGAAGCACCCTTATACGAGAAACACATGATTCCCTCAATTGACCGTAACGGCACTTTCGCCAAGGTTTTGTCATTCTGATGAATCACAACATTGTCGTTCTCCAAAGCAAGATAGGCATCTTCCGTCATCACAAACAGCGTGTTTAACAGCTGCTTCATCACTCCCCGCTTTCCTTGAGCCGTTCTTCGATATATGCTTTTGCCGATTTCACCTTCCGTAATTCAGGCAGGCACAAATCCCGTAGAGAACATGACGAACACGATCTGGTCTGTTTCACTTTAGGAGTCCATCCGCGGGAGAAAAGATCATGCATTTGCAAGAAGTCAGCTTCGACCATGTTGCGAAGATCTTCGTCCAATTTTACCCGCTCACGACGTTTTGTCTGCCGATAGAACAAAGCACCTTCAGGAATATCACACGCGAGCATTTCTTCCAAGCACATCGCTTCCGCGCATAGCTGTAAACGATCAGCATCAATCGTTTTGGATTTGCCGTGTTTGTATTCAATCGGATATGGCAACCACAATCCATCTCTTCCGTGAAGCGGAACACCATCATTAGACTTATGGAATTCCACAACATCACAGGCTCCAGTTATGCCGAGCGCTCGCGAATAGACTCTCAAATCCCGCATGATCAGCGTATCGCCGCGAGATTCAGAAGCCGCATAATCGTGGGCGCGTTCATGTTCCAGATGCCCAGCTGTGGTCAAATAATTCTCTGACCACAGCTGTTCGATATGGATAAGAGCCCACTGTCGTTTGCAGAATGAGAAATGCTGGATGCCCGAAAGGGCCAGCCAATCTTCTTCCGGATATCCTTCTGGCCCTTTCATACAACACCCCTTACTCTCTCAATTCCAAACGCTTCAGCGTCCTTCAATCACTTCGTACCGCAAGTCGGGAATAGAAGATCCATTCACTGTCACCGTTCCGTCCACATTAACGGAAACGGAACGATGAACTTTGGCGGAAGAGTATTGCCCTGACTTGCTGTTGTGCGTGAACCACACAACGTCCAACACTTCCATGGACCCCGCAGGACGAGCCGAACTTTCATCATTCTCAAACAACGTGACGAGAGCTTCCTTGATTTTTTCGGCGTCTTCTGCAGTAAACCCGGTTTTTTCGGCAAGCTGTGGGCTGATGCTGCCATACGTCGCATACACCGCACGGCCGGAAACACGGTATTTCATTCCCATGGTATCGGAGGATTTCTTACCGGTGTCCGTGGTTTCACTGTTCACTGACTTAGTGATCTGCACGTCGTCAATGGCGATGGGTTCAACCGAGAACGCAGCCTGAATGGAAACCGGACCGCGCACGCCCAAGGAAACTTCGTCAACATCCTTAGCTTTTTTGAATGCGAATACTTGTCCGAACGCACGTACGTCAAGCCACTGTTCGCACACTTTCTGGAACACCAGGTTCTTCTGTTTCTGCTCTTCTTTCGGCAAGGTTTTCAAATATGTGTTGAAACGGTCCGACAATGATTTTGCGCCGTCATCGGAACGGTCATCGGACTGCACGAAAATCGTTTCACCAGCATCTTGCAGGCGATTGCGAATCTTCCTTTTCAGTGCAACGTCAGAAACCTCGCCCAGCCCTTCCGATGTGGTTCGTGGACGATTGCCATTCAACGGATCACCATTAGGATTGGCATTATTAGACGCAAAAACGACTGCGAAATCAATCTTGTTTTCCAAAGCTGCCATGATATGACTCCTTAACTTTTTCTTTGATAATCAACGTCGATAACTTCAAAAACTAAACACTAGTTTTCTTTGCTCTTCTGGGATGCTTCTTGCGCTTTATGCATAGACTCCCTTCGCTGGCATGAATAACCGAGCAGAAAGAGCGGTGAAAGTGCACGGTTATCTTCGAAGTCTCCTTCTTTGAAAAGCGCCATGACCTCATCCACGCTGTTCTGGAACCAGGGCGCGCCATTCGCCGATTTCAGGTAGGGCATCAGTTGCTTCCACAGCGTTCCCCATGTTGTAAACGGCTTTGCGACGAAATTGCTCATGAGCTTAACGGCATTGGTCGGACGGGTGTCACTGATTCCTTGCTTATACAGGACACCGTTTTCAAAGCGGTCCGCGAGTGCCAGCAATCTCCCGTATAAGTAGTCGCGGTCATTTCGTGTTGGTTCAAGGTACATGGATATCGTGTCCTCCTGTTTGTTTTGCTTCCTCGCGTCGTCAATGTAATGTTTTTTCCATAGGCTGCATGCGATTTCAAAATCTCTTAGCCATGCTCCTGGAGCGTCATATCCCATAGGTTTAGTGACTCTGTGGTATGTGGCGTCCAATATGAAGCGGGGAAGCGATTCTCCTCCGAACATGCATTCTATAAGCTGCTTTTTCGTGTTTTTCGCAAAACGTTTATAGGCTTTGCTGCTTCTGTCTGACACGTCATATGCGCAGCTGATGATGTCGGCAAATGGTGGCGCACCTTCATATGCGACAAACTTCTTTTTTTCTTTGTCGTACATTTTCAACGGCCATGCCGCATCAACATGCCACCGCAGGATACTTTCGACATATTCGTCTTTTGAAAGTTCACGATAATATGTAACGCTCAAACGCCCTGATGTCGCCGCATCCAGAATGACAATCATCATTGGGTCGGCATGCTTTTTGAGTTTGTTAGCATTGCCATATCCGCGTAGTACCTTCGAAAAAACTTGTGCGTATTGAAAGTTTGTTGCGGTCAGCGCATCTGCAATATCGTTGCGGGGAGCTTCCGGCTCGTCCACATCCGATGAGAACAAAGAGCCAAAATCATAAGAACCTTCCTGAGGGTCAAGCTTCGGCTTTTCGTTGGGGTTTTTCACCGAGCAGATGACTATGGCCTGGGTATCGGTAATCGTTCCATGATTATTGACCAACCATTGCAGCGTCGAATGTATCTTCTGCGATGTTTCACCATCGACTTGCAAAGCCTCCTCTTTGGATGCGAAGCGCCCTCGATAGGTGAAATTCGTTGAATCGTTTGCCGATAACAGTTTGGCGTTGCCATTTACGCTGACAATTTTCTTAGGGAAGTTCAATATCGGAGCATATAGGTCCTCTCCGAACATATCCTTCCCTTTTTTCTGTCGATCATGGTACAAATAAGAAATCCATTGCGCCTGTATATCGGGATCGTTCGAGACATCTGAGTTTTGCAGCCCAATTTCAACTTCGAAGCAAACACCTGCTTTCCGGTCTTTTTCGGTTATTTCCACATTGAATCGAGCGGCTTCTTCGCTGATGCTGTGTTCCGAGACGCATCGATAGATGGCATTGAGTTTGACGTTGTCGCCTTTCCAAGCGGCAAGCTGCTCCAAATACATGGAGGTTTTCTCCTTGTCGAAATGCAAGTCGAGATATTGGAGCTGATCAAACAGAGGATGCGGTACCGGCTTGATGGTGCGTCCCATGGAACTTTCTGTGCACGGGATAACAATCGTTTGTTTTTCCCTCAGAAGCCGTAGTATCTCACCATTCTCGTTTACCCCTAGCGTCAATAGTGTCGGAAGTGTCGTATGCCCCGGAGGAATCAAGGCTTTCCTAATGTCAAGCGTAGAACCGTCGCCACTTCTCGGAATTTTTCCGGCGGCGTTGTGCACAGATTCGTTGATAAGCAACAGATTGTTCGACAGGCTCATCACTCACTCCTCTCCCACCGGCTGCAGATTGCTCCCCAAAGCGAATTCCTTGACGCTCTGGTTTTTCCTGATAATTCGTCCATCCAATTTCGTGGATTCCGGACGCTCAAATTCGATGATGCCGTCGGACATAACAGGCGACCAGAATCGGGCGATAAAATCGTGGTCCTCGTTTTCATCCGGATACGTGAATCCATGGAACATGTATCCCATATTCCACTCGCCATAACCGTCATAAAACCCTTCGCCAGATCCGAACTCACATGGTTCCACATACCCCTGGCACTCGCGCGTCCCCAAGAATACGTCTCGGCGACCGCCTTTCTGAACGGATCTCAAGGCGATATTATGATGTTTGTTTTCGTCGCGGTCAGCGACAAGATCTTCACGCTGATCATTCCATTCGAAATGAGCCAAAACCTGATAACGCACGTCTTTGAGATACGTGTAGTACGAAAGATCATTGCCACCGCTCATTTTGATGGGTCGAATTCCCTTTCCTTCAGTCTGAACTCTGTTCATCACACGAACAGCGTCAATAACCCACATAAAAGTTGGCTTCCAATAGATGCTTTCCGTAATGCCTTTCAAAGCTTGGTACGTTGGCACCTGATACGAAAATTTCTCACCCCCAACACGTGTTGCTGCTTCCGAGAACAACGCATATCTGCCTGATACCTCATATTCAATTGAGTTGCGATGTCGTTGCATATAACTCCTTCGTTAATCGTTCCCTCAACCAGCCACTGTCAATATAGCACATTTTACGCTTATTGTACATAGAACTCTTTGAGTGTTTCTCAATCAACAATCAACCAGTTATTCTTGTATAAGTAGGTTTTCCTACTGTCGCCACATTCATGGCGTGGATTGAAAATATGTACAACATGCGTATTTACCAAACGAAACTCTCCTGCAGATTCCCATCGACCTGCAGGAGAACCACTGCCC
>ERZ1032357.121-NODE-121-length-27932-cov-13.454604_pt1 | contig 27932 bp, 10 predicted proteins | sample MGYA00517100_ERZ1032357 | MGnify/ENA primary metagenome ERZ1032357 (study PRJEB33719, sample SAMN04262589) | wastewater metagenome | biome: periurban shantytown; feature: animal feces; material: feces | host: Canis lupus familiaris | place: Peru: Lima | collected...
TGCGACACTTTGAATCCCAGCCGCATTTTGATGCGGAACAGGTAGTCGGTGCCGAAGCTTTCCACACTGTATTCACGCGTGAACGGCTGGTCGGTGGTTTCCACGCTCAACGCCCACCAGGCGCGTGCGCGCTTGGGGTGATCGGCGAAGATGGAGAAGAAGATGTCGGTATCGAGGCGCTTCATCTCGCTATCGGAGGTGAGGTAGACGATGTTGTCGGCGAAGAACGGGATGTGGTTGTCGCCGTGCAGCTTGTCGAGCGTGGGCAGGAAGTCCTTCGGCCTCATGTGGCGACGTTGTGCGCGTTCGATCTTGGTGCCGTCGTTCCACGTGACCATGACGAACAGGATCGCCAGAGTCAGCAGCATGGTGAACCAGCCGCCGTGCAGGAACTTCGCCATCGACGCCACGAAGAACATGGTCTGTATCGCGAGGAACACCACCAGGAATACCATCGACCAGACCTTGCTCACCTTATGCCAGATGTAAACGGCCAACAGCACGGTCGTGGTGATCATGGTGACCGTCAATGCCAGGCCGTATGCGGCGGAGATGTGTTCGGAGTCGCGGAACAACGCCAGTACCGCCAATGTCGATACGCATAGCACGATGTTGACGACGGGGATATACAGCTGACCGCGCGTACGCGCCGGATAACGGACCTGCAGATGGGGCATCCAGTCAAGTCGAGTCGCTTCGGACACCATGGTGAACGCGCCGGTGATCAGAGCCTGCGAGGCGATCACGCCAGCCGTGACGGACAGCACGACCGCGATGCAGCGCACGGACGGCGTCATCATCTCGAAAAAGGGGTTCAAGCCGTGCAGATGGTCGTAGGCTTCGTCATCCCAATGGTTGAGCATCCACGCGCCCTGGCCGAAATAGCACAGCACGAGCGCGACCTTGATGAACGGCCAGGTGAAGTAGATATTGCCACGGCCCACATGCCCCATATCGGAGTACAGGGCTTCGGCGCCGGTGGTGGAAAGGAACACGGTGCCCATCACGGCGATGCCTGCGGCATTGTGCGGACTGAAGAGGAATCTCACGCCATACACGGGGTTCAGCGCCGCGAACACGCTCCAATCCTGGCTCAGGTTTGCCAAGCCGACCACGGCGAGGAACGTGAACCACACCATCACCACGGAACCGAATACTTTGCCGATGCTTTCGGTGCCGTGCGATTGCACGCAGAACAATCCGACGATGATCACCACGGTGATCATGAGCGTCAGTTCCTTGTTTTGCGTGAACAGGTTCTCCAAGGCGGGCAAGGTTTCCAAACCTTCGACGGCGGAACTGATGGACACGGCCGGTGTGAGCACCGAGTCGGCCAGGAACGCCGCACCGCCCAGCATGGCCGGGAACACGAGCCAACTACCATACCTGCGAATCAGGGAGTACAGGGCGAAAATACCACCCTCGCCGTGATTATCGATGCGCATGGCGATGAACACGTATTTGACGGTGGTGATCAAGGTAATGGACCAGAACACCAGTGACAGCACGCCAAGCACCGCTTCGCGGTTGGCGTTGGCCAGACCTCCCTGCCCATTCAGGAAGGTCTGCATGGTGTACAGCGGGGATGTGCCGATATCGCCGTAGACCACGCCGAGCGCCACGATGGCCATGCCCAGGCTGATCTTGTTCGGCCCTGATTGCAGTCGAACCCACCAGCGTCCAACCGGACCGCGTTCATGCGCACTGGCAAGTTTTTCGGCCTCGCGGCTTTCCGCCTCGGCCTGTTTGACAAGCTCCGCGCGTTCCTCTTTTGTCAGCGAACTATGTGACACCTTGGGAACGTTGGTAAATCGGTCGGCTCTGAGCAGCGCCTCGCCATCCGCGCCGTCAGTGTGACCGCCCTGTTTTCGTTTCCGCACGTTCCGCTCGTTCGTATCCTTCATCATGATCCTCCCTTGGGTCCTCAAGCCCCGTTCTCTGATATCGCAGAGACATGGTAGTTCACCCTTGGTATACCCACAACTCGGTAATCATTCGATGTCGTAGACTTTCCGCGTGGTTTCGCGGGTTCCACGGGCCACTTCAGCTATCGACATACCGAGCGTGTCGGCCATGGCTTGGAGGGTATAGGGAATCATGTATGGGGCGTTGGTGCGGCCACGATACGGCATGGGCGTCAGGTACGGAGCGTCGGTTTCGACCATGGCGTGGTCAAGGCCTACGATGCGCAACGATTCGCGGATACCGTCATTGCCCTTGTAGCTGCAGGTGCCGGAGAAGCTCAGATACCAGCCGTGTTCACGGGCGATTTCGGCCATTTCCGCGTCGCCGGAATAGCTGTGGAATACGGTGCGTTCAGGGGCGCCGTCGGCGAGCAGGGTTTCGATGACCTCCTTATGGGAGTCGCGGTCGTGAATCTGCATGGGCAGGTTCAGCTCCTTGGCGAGCGCGATATGCGCGCGGAACGCTTCGCGCTGCAGTTCCTTGGCGTCGTCCCCGGTACGGAACAGGTCCATACCGGTTTCCCCGATGGCCACCACCTGCTTGGGGTAGGTGACGGCGAGCCGATGCACTTCGGCGAGCGCATCCTCGAAGCTGACGTCATGCCACGGCTGGTACTTCACCGGCAATCCGTCCGGTCCCGGTACGGCGCGATGGCCATGGTGCACGGCCTCATTGGGGTGGATGGCGAGCGCCGCGTACACGTGTTCGTGCTCGCGTGCCATGTCGACGGCGGTCATGAGGTTCGGCAGTTCGCACCCGCAGTCGATCACTCCGGTAACCCCTACTGCCGAGGCCTGTGCCAATAGCTCGTCCACGCTGTACACGGGGACTTCCGGCTGGCCTTTTTCCACTGCCTCATGACTCATGGCACGGGAGAACGGCACTACCGATGCCACGTGGGTATGATTGTCGATCACCTGGGCGTTGGCCGGCAATGGTTCCGGCGCGGGAGCCCAGCTGCGATCGCGATGCTTCTTTTTGCTCATACGCGCCATAGTGTCGCGTCCCCGTGACGAACCTGCGTATTGCATTGTTCGAGTTTTGCCCGCCGAATACGAACATCCCGCACGCATCGCCATCTTCCTTGTTGCCGTAGGAATAGGCGTTGCATGCGGGATGTTCGTAGCCGTTGCGGCGCTGGTTACCGTTCGGCCCGCACCTCTGCGGGAGCGTCTTCGGTCTGCTTCTTCTTGCCGAACTTGGCTTTGAGCAGTCCGATGACGGTGGGTACCAGCGACACGACCAGAATCAGTATGATGATGAGTTCGAAATGCTGCTGCACTGCGGGAATGCCGCCGAAGAAGTAGCCCATGAGGGTGAACAGGGACGACCAGCACAGGCCTCCCAGTATGGAGAACGGTGTGAATCGGCTCCAACGCATGCCGGAAATGCCGGAAATGAATGGCATGAATGTGCGGATGAAGGGGAAGAATCGACCGAGGAACACTGCCAGCGGCCCCCACTTCTCGATCATCTTTTCGGTTTTTTCGATACGTTCCGGCGTCATGGCCTTGACTTTGCCGGATTCGAGAATACGCCGTCCGAAGAAGTGGCCGATCCAATAGTTGCATTGGTCGCCGATGATCGGAGCGCACCATACTACGGGCAGCAATGCCATCAACGGCAGTGCCGCTTTGCCGGTCGCGCTGTCGGGGGCGGCGAACACGCCGGCTGCGAACAGCAGCGAGTCTCCCGGCAGGAACGGGAAGAACACCACACCCGTTTCCACGAAGACGATGATGAAGATGAAGCCCAGCGTGGGGGCCACGCCCATGGCGATCCAGCTGGCTATGGCCGCGCGCGGATCCTTCAGCAATTCCACAAAGAAGTTAATAATATTCATGCGTTTCCCAATTATTCCTTCGTCCGATACCCGGATCGGCCGGCAATGACGGTTTCCGGCAAACCGTCAACAACCCTATCAGCAGACCGTACCGCGATTCCTTGCCCGTATCGCTACCTGTCCAAATCTGCACATTCCCGCAAGCACTCCTATAAGCCGCCGCGCATACGAATATTCCCCGGCGAATCGTCTTGATTTCCGGGGAATGTGCCGTTTGGCCTCGACTGCCGGCATTGCCGGCGCTACTGTGCGAGCCGTTGACGGACGAAACCATCCAATGCGGCCGCGTCGATTCCGTCGTATCCGTTGATGGAGGCGAACTGCGGGCCGCAGGACGTGTCGGTGCGAATGGTGCAGGTCTGCGCGATGGTCGTGGCGCCGGAGGCCGCGCCCGCTTCCAGACCGACGAAGGTGTCTTCCAACACCACGCATTTGCCCATATCCTCAGAGGCGATGCCGAGCTTCTTCGCGGCGAGCAGGTATGGGGCGGGGTCGGGCTTATGGGCACAGTCGTCGTCTCCGCATACGTAGTCGAGGAACAATCCGCCAGCCTGTTCCATGATGTTTTCGGCCATGGGCCTTGGCGATGTGGTTACCAGCATCACGGGGATTCCCGCGTCGCGCAGGGATTGTAGCGTTTCGCGCACACCGTCGATCCACGGCAGACGTTCCTGTTCGGCGTTGAACACGTAGGCTTTAAGCTGCACGTCGATTTCTTCGATGCTTAGTGTGCACCCGTGCTCGATCATATGTTCGGCGACTTCGGGAACGGGTTTGCCGGAGCATTCCCAACCGAGATCCTCATCCCAATAGCCGCCGTGTTGCGTAGCGAGTTCGATCTCGCCGTCATGCCACAGGGGTTCGGAATCGATGGTAGTGCCGTCAAGATCACAGAATACGGCTTTCAACAGCATGTTTTCTCCTTGCTGAGGAGTGGAAGTACGCCACCAGTACACCAAATCAACTCGACAGCATCATGCGTATCCGTTACGCGCCGCGCCACGGTAGGAATCAGCGGTATCCCCAAAGAATCACCGACTTGGAATCGGTGCGCGCATTAGGATCGTAGCCGCTTGCGCCGGATGGCAGTTCACGTACTGTGGCGTGGATGTCGCGCCGCCAACGACGTGCACTGTTGGATCGTTGCATTTCGACGATGTCGCCGTCGCGCCCGGCTGTGAATACGCTGCCGTCGTTTTCCGCGCGCATGCGTTTGATCTGACGGCGCAGCTGCCGGGTTTCCTCCTGCAATTCGAGGATGCGCGTGATACCCGAAAGATTGATGCCTTCATCCTGGCTGAGTTTTTGCGCCTGAACCAGGCGGTCGACGTCGCGCAGGCTGTAGCGCCTCGCGCCGCCCGCGGTCCGCTGCGGCACCACCAGGCCTACGCGATCGTATTGGCGTAGGGTCTGGGGGTGAATGTTGGCGATTTCGGCAACCTGGCCGACGGTGAAGATCGGCATCGCAATGTCGAATCCGGCGTTATCCGCTCCATCAAGATCGGCTCGCCCCAACACGAGCGCCGTCGCGCACAGCGCGTACAGCTGGCGCATCTGTCGTGCTGTTTTCGCCATCATTCACCTCCCTGGCGTTATAAGGCATCGTTGTGTCGTTTCCTTGGGTGTTCAGGCCGCTGCCTGCGGGCACCGAGCGGGAAACCGATCAGCGCTGCAGGTATGCGCCCGCTGCCTCATCGAATTTCTTAGCCGCGTGCTTGGCGCTCATGCTGGGCTTTGCCGGCACGTGGATCTCCACGCGGCCGATCAAGTCGCCTGTCTGGTTTCCCGAATGCACGCCGTGGCCTGCCACTTTGACTTCGGCGCCGCTGGATGAACCGGCCGGAATCTTGAACGACACCGTGTTGCCGTCGATATCAGTGGTTTCGACCTTGCCGCCGGCAACGGCTTCGCCCACGGTAACGGGCAGGTTCATCACCAGATCATGGCCGCGCATGCTGAAACGCGGATCCTCGGTCACGCTGATCTGCAGATACATGTCGCCGGGAGCGCCGCCGTTGCGGCCGGGCTTGCCTTTGCCGCTCAGCCGGATCTTCTGTCCGTCTTTGACGCCGGCCGGGATATGCGTCTTGAATTTCCTGCCGTCCGCGGACAAGGACACGGTCACGCCCTTCACCGCCTGGCGGAATGTCAAAGTGATCTTCGAATTGCGGTCCTCGCCGCGTTCGGGTTGTGCCGGCTCCTCATAGCCTGCGCCGTAGCCACCGCCGTAGGGCGCACCGGATTGCGCGCCGGCGCCGCCACCGAACATCGAGAAGATGTCGTTGAGGTTCGGCTGCCCGCCGCCCGAAGTCTGGAAGCGCACACGGGAGCCGCCAGGTGCGCCGCCGCCAAACATGGAACCGAAGATATCGGAGAATCCGCTGGCGTCGAATCCACCTGCGCCGGAGCCTCCTGCGAAGCGGGCGCCACCCATGCCGAACTGGCGAATCGCGTCATACTTCTGGCGTTCGTCCTTATTGCTCAGCACGTCGTAGGCTTCGGAGATGTCCTTGAATTTCTCTTCGGCCTCCTTGGTCTTATTGACGTCGGGGTGGTACTTGCGCGCCAGCTTGCGGTAGGCTTTTTTGATTTCGTCGGTGGTGGCGTCTTTGGAGACACCGAGGACCTTGTAGAAATCCTTGTTCAACCATTCATTCTCAGCCATCACTGCCTCCTTTCAAGAGGTTTTCATGAGTTGTTTCATGAAGCCTTTCGTAAAGTCTTCATACTGGTACAGCAAGGCCTCCCGAACCGCAGACGCTGATCGGCAGTCAGCGCCGGCGAGTCGGGAAGCCTTGAGGGGAAAACGGTCAGGCCTGCGGGGAGGCGACCACGACACGGGCCGCGCGAATCACACGGTCGCCGATGCGGTACCCGGCTTCCACCACGGTGTCGACGGTCTCTTTCTCGGCATTCGGATCCGGCTTATGCAGGATCGCGTCATGCTTGGTCGGGTCGAAGTCCTCGCCTTTTTCGCCGAACTTCTCGACGCCGAACTTCTCGAATGCCTTGTCGATCTTCGCGGCCACGGCTTTGAAGGAGTCGTCCATCTCGCTGTGTTCGCGAATGCGGTCGATGTCGTCGAGCGCGGGGAGCAGGGCCGTCAGCACATCGATGATGCCGTGTTGACGGAAGCGATCCTGTTCCTTCTTGGCGCGATTGCGGTAGTTGATGAACTCCGCGCGTTCGCGCTGCAACGCTTCGAGGTAATCAGCCGCTTCCTTCTTCGCCTTGCCCAGCGGTGTCAGCGTGTCCTCGTCGGTATCCTGCTGGTCGCCGTTGCCGGCATCGGCGGGACTCTCCTCGGGTTTCGGGGCGGCAGACTGATCTGCAGGCTGGCTGTCGGCCGGCTTGGCGGCGTCGGCGGCAGGAGCGCCCTGCCCGGCCAGTTCGTCGGCATCGGGCAGGTCGTTCAGGTAGTCGTCCTTGTTGAACTCAGACATGATTACTTGTTGTCCTTGTCATCGTCGTCCACGACTTCGGCATCAACCACATCGTCGTCGGCGGCACCAGCAGCGCCCGCACCCGCGGTACCGGCACCGGCAGCTGCGCCTTCGGCGCCCTGCTGGGCGTACAGCGCCTGTCCGATCTTCTGGGCGGAGGTCATCAGCTCGCTCTGCGCGGTCTTCACGGCCTCGGTATCCTCACCCTTCAGGGCTTCCTTCAGGGCGTTGACCTTCTCGGTGACTTCCTTGGCCACGTCGTCGGAGAGCTTGTCCTTGTTATCGTTGACGAGCTTCTCGGTCTGGTAGGCGAAGGCCTCGGCCTGGTTGCGGGTCTCGGCGTCCTCCTTGCGCTTCTTGTCCTCGGCCTCGTGGGCTTCGGCTTCCTTGACCATGCGATCGATTTCGTCCTTCGGCAGGCCGGAACCACCGGTGATGGTCATGGACTGCTCGTTGGCGTCGATGTCGAAGGTGACCTCGATCTGCGGGACGCCACGCGGAGCCGGGGCGATGCCGGTCAGCTCGAAGGTGCCCAGCGGCTTGTTGTCGCGGGCGAACTCACGCTCGCCCTGGTAGACCTGAATCAGCACGGACGGCTGGTTGTCTTCGGCGGTGGAGAACACTTCGGAACGCTTGGTCGGGATGGCGGTGTTGCGCTCGATGAGCTTGGTCATGATGCCACCCTTGGTTTCGATGCCGAGGGACAGCGGGGTCACGTCGATAAGCAGGACGTCCTTACGGTCGCCCTTGATGACGCCGGACTGCACGGCTGCGCCGACTGCCACGACTTCATCCGGGTTCACGGACTGGTTGGCTTCCTTACCGCCGGTGAGCTCCTTAACGAGCTCCTTGACGGCCGGCATACGGGTGGAACCGCCGACGAGCACCACGTGGTCGATGTCGGAAACACCGATGCCAGCGTCGTGCAGCACGTTGTTGAACGGGGTGCGGCAACGGCCCAGCAGGTCGGAGGTCATGCTCTCGAAGTGGGCGCGGGTCAGGGTTTCGTCCAGGTGCACCGGAGTGCCGTCAGGGGTCATGGCCAGGTACTGCATGGAGATGGAGGTGCTCGTGGAGCTGGACAGTTCCTTCTTGGCCTGCTCGGCGGCTTCCTTCAGGCGCTGCAGGGCAATCTTGTCCTTGCTCAGGTCGATGCCGTACTTATTCTTGACTTCGCCGACGAGCCAGTCGATGATCTTCTGATCCCAATCGTCGCCGCCCAGGTGGTTGTCGCCGTTGGTGGCCTGCACCTGAATGGTGGAGAAGCCGTCATCATCCTTGCCGATCTCCAGCAGGGACACATCGAAGGTGCCACCACCGAGGTCGAAGACCAGAATGGTTTCATCTTCCTTACCCTTTTCGAGGCCATAAGCCAGTGCAGCCGCGGTCGGCTCGTTGATGATACGCAGCACGTTCAGGCCTGCGATGGTGCCGGCGTCCTTAGTGGCCTGACGCTGAGCGTCGTTGAAGTATGCCGGGCAGGTGATCACAGCGTCGGTGACCGGCTCGCCGAGGTAGGCTTCGGCATCGCGCTTCAGCTTCATCAGCACCTGTGCGGAAATCTCCTGCGGAGTCCACTTCTTGCCGTCGATTTCAACGGTCCAGTCGGTGCCCATGTGGCGCTTGACGGAGCTGATGGTGCGGTCGACGTTGGTGACGGCCTGGCGCTTGGCGACTTCGCCGACCAGGATTTCGCCGGACTTGGAGAATGCCACCACGGACGGCGTGGTGCGCATGCCTTCGGCGTTGACGATTACGGTCGGCTCGCCACCTTCCAGCGTTGCGATGCAGGAATTCGTGGTGCCAAGATCAATACCAACTGCACGTCCCATAACTGTGACTCCTTACTTATAGGTTCCGTCGGCTGCGGCGGAACAACGTTCTCGTTCTACGGTTTCCCGCTCACGTTTCCTTCCGGGTCATTCGACCCGTTCCAAAACTTGAGCCTACATCACTCAACTTCCGTATGTCAACTTTTATTCCCAAAATCTTCAGAAAGTTGAGTCAGTATCTATCAAGGTTTCATCAAGTCGTATGCAATATATATTCATTGCGAAAAATTCATTGCGAAAATGCGGCGACATGCACCAAAATCGACGTTGTGCAAGACATGCGTAAGCACCTTTTTGCAATCGTTGTCAAAATAGGCTATCTTGTATGCTAAATAGAGAAATCAGCAAACGAAGCCAAGTCGACGCTGAATCAATAGGGGACGTTTGCAGAAACACTCGAAGAGGAGCACACCTATTATGACCAACGCCACACAGCGCGAAGAAAGCGCTGAACGTCTCGCCCGACCACTGATCCAGCTCGCCAAGGCAAGCGGACTATCGACCTCCTTCTTCGACCAGCTCGGCACATACACCGAAATCAGCGACGAGGCGCTTGTCGCCGTTCTCGCCGCACTGGGCATCGACGCATCCTCCGATGAGGCGATCGCACATTCCCTCGAACTCCACGACCGGCACCAGCGCGCCCAGCTCATCCCACCCACCATCGTCGCAACGGTCGGCAAAACCACCACCGTGGAGATCAACTGCAACGCCGACTGCGACATCACCGCATCCATCACCCTGGAAGACGGCGGCACCTTCGAGGAAGACCTCGACGCCCTGCCGGATCTCGACTCCGCACATCCCACCATCGCGCTTCCCGGCTCTCTGCCGATGGGCTACCACACCCTGCATGTCACCGCCGATGAACGCACCGCCGAAGCCACCATCATCAACGCCCCCGCGCATATCGAAGTGCCGGCAGCCGTCGCCGAGCACCATCGTTGGGGCTGGATGACCCAGATGTACTCCGTGCGCTCCCACGAGTCCTGGGGCGTGGGCGATTACGGCGACCTGAAGCGCCTGCTGGCCGACGCCGCCACCAAATCCGGCGCGGACTTCATGCTCATCAACCCGATTCACGCCTGCGCGCCGCTCTCCCCGCTGGAGCCGTCGCCATACCTGCCGGAGTCCCGACGCTTCCTCAACGTCACCTACATTCGTCCGCAAGACATCCCCGAATACGCCGATCTCAACGCGGAGGCACGAGCGAAGGTCGATGCGCTGCATGATTGCGTGGCCGCCAACAACGAGGACGCCGGCCCGATGGACATCAATGCCGCATGGGATGCCAAGCGACCGGCATTGCGTATCATCTTCGACGCCGGGCGCTCCCCGGAACGCGAAGCGCAGTTCGAGGACTTCAAGAAGAACGCCGGCCCCGATCTGGATTCCTTCGCCGCTTGGAGCCTGTGCTTCGAAGTGTGGGGCGCGCCGTGGGGAGACAACCCCTGGTTCAAGGAGACCACCGTTTCCAGCGAAGCCGTGCAACAGCTCATCGCCGAACATCGCGATCTGTTCGAATTCAACCGCTGGCTGCAGTGGATCGCCACCGAACAGGTCAATGATGCGCAGCAGACCGCTCTTGATTCCGGCATGGCCTTGGGCATGATCCAGGATATGGCCGTGGGCGTGCATGGTCTCGGTGCCGATGCATGGGCGAATCCGGAACGTTTCGCGGCAGGTGGCGTCACCGTAGGCTGTCCTCCTGATTTCTACAACCAGCAGGGCCAGGATTGGGGTCAGCCGCCGTTCAACCCGAACTACCTGGAGGCCACCGGCTATCAGGTATACCGCGAAATGGTTCATTTCATGTACGAGCATGCGGGTGCCGTGCGCATCGACCACGTACTCGGATTGTTCCGCCTGTGGTGGATTCCACAGGGATTGGGTGCCCGTAACGGCGCTTATGTGAATTACAACTACGAGGCCATGCTCGGCGTGCTTGCCATCGAGGCGACCCGCGTCGGCGGCATGGTAATCGGCGAGGATCTGGGAACCGTGCCCGATTACGTGCGCCAGGTGCTTGGCGAGCATGGCGTGCTCGGCACCGAGGTCGAGTGGTTCGCCCGAGTCGATTATTCCCCGAACGCCGGCGACCCGTACATGCCTCCGTCCGATTACCGCCGCCAGGCATTCGCCTCCGTCACCACGCACGATCTGCCGCCAACCGCCGGCTATCTCAACTACGAGCATGTCGAGTTGCGCAAGAAACTGCATTTGCTGGACGACCCCGAGTCGTTCCGTAAGTCCGCCGAAGCCGAACAGCACGCCATGCTGGACCGCTTGGTCGAAAGCGGCTACATCACCCCGGATGTCGCAGCTGATGTTCCGGCGCACGAGCAGCAGATCGTCGAGGCGATGCATGCCATGCTGTGCGATACGCCGTCCCTGCTGCTGCAGGCCGCACTGGTGGATGGCGTCGGCGAGCATCGTAGCCAGAATCAGCCGGGCACGTCCAGCGAATATTCGAACTGGCGCGTCCCTCTGGCGGATGCGAACCAGCATGTCATATTGACGCCGGACGTCTTCGACTCCCCTCGCGTGCAATCGTTGTCCAAGATCATGCGAGACGGCACTGCCACCAACAAGTAATCGTTAACCGTTTTCACGACCATTGGCGCATTTCTTCCGGAAGGTCGGAATGCGCCAATGGTCGTAATATCGTTATCACAGCTTTTTCATTGTCACTTTCAGGAGGGATCCGTGACACAAGCAAGCATTCAAGCAGTTGCCCGTGAGGCCGGGGTTTCCGTATCCACAGTGTCACGCGCCTTCGCCAAGCCCGACCTCGTTCTGCCGGAAACACGCGAGCGCGTCATGGCCGCCGCGGAAAAACTCAACTACCGCATTTCCCGATCCGCTGCAGCACTGAAGTCGGGGCAGTCGTTCCGCATCGCACTGCTGCTGAGCGAATCCATCGTCACCTGGTTCAATTCGCGTATCTACGCCGGTCTTGATTCCGTCTTCCACCCGGCAGGGTACGACATCTCCGTATTCTCCATGACGAACGCCGACGAACGCCGGAACTTCTTCACCGACCTGCCGGTCCGCCGCAACGCCGATGCCGTTGTGGTGAGCTCCTTCAACATCGAACCGGATGAATCCCGCAAGCTCAAGTCCATGAATGTGCCGATCGTCGGCATCAACATTCCTTCGAACAACGGCTTCGACGCCGGCGTCAGCATCGACGATCACGCCGCCGAACATATCGCAGTGGATCATCTTGTCGCCTTGGGGCATCATCGCATCGCCTATATCGGCTATGACGAGACGGACGACCGCTCCGCGCTGCGTTATTCGGCGAGCGCCAGATTGCAGGGCTTTATGGACGCCTGCAACTCGTATCCGGGAGTCACGCCTATGCCGTTGTCCCTCGACCATGCCGGCGACCCGGCCAACGCGGTGCTTAACTGCATCATCTCCGCCTCCCCCGCCCCGTCTGCGGTCTGCCTGTGCGACGACGAGTTGGCGATTCCGGCATTGTTCCGTTTGCGTCAGTACGGTCGCCGCATTCCGCAGGATCTGTCGCTGATCGGTTTCGATGACAACCTATACGCCCCCAGCCTTGGCCTGACCACATTGCATCAGGATCCCTATGCCATGGGTGCCAAGGCCGCACAGAAGACACTCGCCTTGATTTCCTCCGACAGCAAGCATCCCAGCGCCGCAGCCGAGCCTCGCTTCGAAACGCCGCAGGTGCAACTCATGCTTCGCGAGACCACGGCACCGTATGTCGGCCCCGACGCATGATCGCGCAGCCGCCGCACGCACTGTGATAAACGCATAAGGCATACATTTCGATATGCTTGGGACCCAATCCCCTTGCTGGAGGGGATTGGGTCCCAAGCATATGCGCAATGCGAACGCCGTCATGCCATCGCCGGCATCCCTATCAACCTATTCTTCGCCGGACTTCAGGTATTGTGCGAAACCACGCTCCAACAACGGGATATGGCACAGGATCATCGTGCCGTACCCCATAATCATCAGCAGGAACAGCCCTTGCGGGAACAAGAACCAGCAGGCCGCCAGCAGGCCGACCCATATTGCGTCAAGGACGATCATGCCCACAGTAAGCAGAATATGGCTTATGCCGAATACAAACGCGTTTGCCAACGTGCGCCCGACCGCGTTCTCGAACCGGGCTTGCAGTGCGAACACCCATTCAAACCCGATTATCCAGACCAGAGTCAAGCCGATTTTCGGTACCAGCAATGGCGTGATCTGCAATACCACCCACGCATACGCCAGTGCCGCACCGGTAATGCCGAACACCGCCCACAGCGCCGTCGATTTGGCGAAGTTCGCACGGAACGCCTTGAAGTAGTTGCGGGTCACGCCCCCGGCTTCACCTTGCAGTGCGCGCCTGTTGGCATCATGGGCCGCGGTAATCGCGGCACCGACCGTCACTATGGGGATGGATGTGACGACCATCAGAACGTTGATCCAGATGGCATCCGTGAGATTGCGAAGCTCTTGCATGAACTTCGAATCAGGAGACAGAAAATTCACTGAGCGATGCTCCCTTCGTTGCGGCAAAGCCACCCCACTATGGCAAGATGACGCCCGGCAGATTCATTGGCAATACCAGCCTACACTGACGCGAACACCTGCCTTCGTGGCCGTTCCGTTGCGCTTGCGGAAAGGCCACGATGATGGCGGAAACGTCGCTTCGACCATTGTTTCGGCAACTCGCGGAGGCGAGATATGTTGCGGCGTGATCACGGCACCCATCACATGCCCCTCAGCATGGCATAACCGCCCCTCCTGCGCTGCAACACAGCAAGCCCGGGCTTTCCCCTCCCATACGTCGTTTCAAGCCCGTACGGCGGTTCTGCCGAGCCGTATTATGCACAACGGGATTGGGGCGGATGATCCGTACGGATCATCCGCCCCAATCCCGTTGTGCATAATACGGCTCGGCAGAACCGCCGTACGGGCTTGAAACGACGTATGGGAGGGGAAAGCCCGGGCTTGCTGTGTTGCAGCGCAGGAGGGGCGGTTATGCCATGCTGAGGGGCATGTGATGGGTGCCGTGATCACGCCGCAACATATCTCGCCTCCGCGAGTTGCCGAAACAATGGTCGAAGCGACGTTTCCGCCATCATCGTGGCCTTTCCGCAAGCGCAACGGAACGGCCACGAAGGCAGGTGTTCGCGTCAGTGTAGGCTGGTATTGCCAATGAATCTGCCGGGCGTCATCTTGCCATAGTGGGGTGGCTTTGCCGCAACGAAGGGAGCATCGCTCAGTGAATTTTCTGTCTCCTGATTCGAAGTTCATGCAAGAGCTTCGCAATCTCACGGATGCCATCTGGATCAACGTTCTGATGGTCGTCACATCCATCCCCATAGTGACGGTCGGTGCCGCGATTACCGCGGCCCATGATGCCAACAGGCGCGCACTGCAAGGTGAAGCCGGGGGCGTGACCCGCAACTACTTCAAGGCGTTCCGTGCGAACTTCGCCAAATCGACGGCGCTGTGGGCGGTGTTCGGCATTACCGGTGCGGCACTGGCGTATGCGTGGGTGGTATTGCAGATCACGCCATTGCTGGTACCGAAAATCGGCTTGACTCTGGTCTGGATAATCGGGTTTGAATGGGTGTTCGCACTGCAAGCCCGGTTCGAGAACGCGGTCGGGCGCACGTTGGCAAACGCGTTTGTATTCGGCATAAGCCATATTCTGCTTACTGTGGGCATGATCGTCCTTGACGCAATATGGGTCGGCCTGCTGGCGGCCTGCTGGTTCTTGTTCCCGCAAGGGCTGTTCCTGCTGATGATTATGGGGTACGGCACGATGATCCTGTGCCATATCCCGTTGTTGGAGCGTGGTTTCGCACAATACCTGAAGTCCGGCGAAGAATAGGTTGATAGGGATGCCGGCGATGGCATGACGGCGTTCGCATTGCGCATATGCTTGGGACCCAATCCCCTCCAGCAAGGGGATTGGGTCCCAAGCATATCGAAATGTATGCCTTATGCGTTTATCACAGTGCGTGCGGCGGCTGCGCGATCATGCGTCGGGGCCGACATACGGTGCCGTGGTCTCGCGAAGCATGAGTTGCACCTGCGGCGTTTCGAAGCGAGGCTCGGCTGCGGCGCTGGGATGCTTGCTGTCGGAGGAAATCAAGGCGAGTGTCTTCTGTGCGGCCTTGGCACCCATGGCATAGGGATCCTGATGCAATGTGGTCAGGCCAAGGCTGGGGGCGTATAGGTTGTCATCGAAACCGATCAGCGACAGATCCTGCGGAATGCGGCGACCGTACTGACGCAAACGGAACAATGCCGGAATCGCCAACTCGTCGTCGCACAGGCAGACCGCAGACGGGGCGGGGGAGGCGGAGATGATGCAGTTAAGCACCGCGTTGGCCGGGTCGCCGGCATGGTCGAGGGACAACGGCATAGGCGTGACTCCCGGATACGAGTTGCAGGCGTCCATAAAGCCCTGCAATCTGGCGCTCGCCGAATAACGCAGCGCGGAGCGGTCGTCCGTCTCGTCATAGCCGATATAGGCGATGCGATGATGCCCCAAGGCGACAAGATGATCCACTGCGATATGTTCGGCGGCGTGATCGTCGATGCTGACGCCGGCGTCGAAGCCGTTGTTCGAAGGAATGTTGATGCCGACGATCGGCACATTCATGGACTTGAGCTTGCGGGATTCATCCGGTTCGATGTTGAAGGAGCTCACCACAACGGCATCGGCGTTGCGGCGGACCGGCAGGTCGGTGAAGAAGTTCCGGCGTTCGTCGGCGTTCGTCATGGAGAATACGGAGATGTCGTACCCTGCCGGGTGGAAGACGGAATCAAGACCGGCGTAGATACGCGAATTGAACCAGGTGACGATGGATTCGCTCAGCAGCAGTGCGATGCGGAACGACTGCCCCGACTTCAGTGCTGCAGCGGATCGGGAAATGCGGTAGTTGAGTTTTTCCGCGGCGGCCATGACGCGCTCGCGTGTTTCCGGCAGAACGAGGTCGGGCTTGGCGAAGGCGCGTGACACTGTGGATACGGAAACCCCGGCCTCACGGGCAACTGCTTGAATGCTTGCTTGTGTCACGGATCCCTCCTGAAAGTGACAATGAAAAAGCTGTGATAACGATATTACGACCATTGGCGCATTCCGACCTTCCGGAAGAAATGCGCCAATGGTCGTGAAAACGGTTAACGATTACTTGTTGGTGGCAGTGCCGTCTCGCATGATCTTGGACAACGATTGCACGCGAGGGGAGTCGAAGACGTCCGGCGTCAATATGACATGCTGGTTCGCATCCGCCAGAGGGACGCGCCAGTTCGAATATTCGCTGGACGTGCCCGGCTGATTCTGGCTACGATGCTCGCCGACGCCATCCACCAGTGCGGCCTGCAGCAGCAGGGACGGCGTATCGCACAGCATGGCATGCATCGCCTCGACGATCTGCTGCTCGTGCGCCGGAACATCAGCTGCGACATCCGGGGTGATGTAGCCGCTTTCGACCAAGCGGTCCAGCATGGCGTGCTGTTCGGCTTCGGCGGACTTACGGAACGACTCGGGGTCGTCCAGCAAATGCAGTTTCTTGCGCAACTCGACATGCTCGTAGTTGAGATAGCCGGCGGTTGGCGGCAGATCGTGCGTGGTGACGGAGGCGAATGCCTGGCGGCGGTAATCGGACGGAGGCATGTACGGGTCGCCGGCGTTCGGGGAATAATCGACTCGGGCGAACCACTCGACCTCGGTGCCGAGCACGCCATGCTCGCCAAGCACCTGGCGCACGTAATCGGGCACGGTTCCCAGATCCTCGCCGATTACCATGCCGCCGACGCGGGTCGCCTCGATGGCAAGCACGCCGAGCATGGCCTCGTAGTTGTAATTCACATAAGCGCCGTTACGGGCACCCAATCCCTGTGGAATCCACCACAGGCGGAACAATCCGAGTACGTGGTCGATGCGCACGGCACCCGCATGCTCGTACATGAAATGAACCATTTCGCGGTATACCTGATAGCCGGTGGCCTCCAGGTAGTTCGGGTTGAACGGCGGCTGACCCCAATCCTGGCCCTGCTGGTTGTAGAAATCAGGAGGACAGCCTACGGTGACGCCACCTGCCGCGAAACGTTCCGGATTCGCCCATGCATCGGCACCGAGACCATGCACGCCCACGGCCATATCCTGGATCATGCCCAAGGCCATGCCGGAATCAAGAGCGGTCTGCTGCGCATCATTGACCTGTTCGGTGGCGATCCACTGCAGCCAGCGGTTGAATTCGAACAGATCGCGATGTTCGGCGATGAGCTGTTGCACGGCTTCGCTGGAAACGGTGGTCTCCTTGAACCAGGGGTTGTCTCCCCACGGCGCGCCCCACACTTCGAAGCACAGGCTCCAAGCGGCGAAGGAATCCAGATCGGGGCCGGCGTTCTTCTTGAAGTCCTCGAACTGCGCTTCGCGTTCCGGGGAGCGCCCGGCGTCGAAGATGATACGCAATGCCGGTCGCTTGGCATCCCATGCGGCATTGATGTCCATCGGGCCGGCGTCCTCGTTGTTGGCGGCCACGCAATCATGCAGCGCATCGACCTTCGCTCGTGCCTCCGCGTTGAGATCGGCGTATTCGGGGATGTCTTGCGGACGAATGTAGGTGACGTTGAGGAAGCGTCGGGACTCCGGCAGGTATGGCGACGGCTCCAGCGGGGAGAGCGGCGCGCAGGCGTGAATCGGGTTGATGAGCATGAAGTCCGCGCCGGATTTGGTGGCGGCGTCGGCCAGCAGGCGCTTCAGGTCGCCGTAATCGCCCACGCCCCAGGACTCGTGGGAGCGCACGGAGTACATCTGGGTCATCCAGCCCCAACGATGGTGCTCGGCGACGGCTGCCGGCACTTCGATATGCGCGGGGGCGTTGATGATGGTGGCTTCGGCGGTGCGTTCATCGGCGGTGACATGCAGGGTGTGGTAGCCCATCGGCAGAGAGCCGGGAAGCGCGATGGTGGGATGTGCGGAGTCGAGATCCGGCAGGGCGTCGAGGTCTTCCTCGAAGGTGCCGCCGTCTTCCAGGGTGATGGATGCGGTGATGTCGCAGTCGGCGTTGCAGTTGATCTCCACGGTGGTGGTTTTGCCGACCGTTGCGACGATGGTGGGTGGGATGAGCTGGGCGCGCTGGTGCCGGTCGTGGAGTTCGAGGGAATGTGCGATCGCCTCATCGGAGGATGCGTCGATGCCCAGTGCGGCGAGAACGGCGACAAGCGCCTCGTCGCTGATTTCGGTGTATGTGCCGAGCTGGTCGAAGAAGGAGGTCGATAGTCCGCTTGCCTTGGCGAGCTGGATCAGTGGTCGGGCGAGACGTTCAGCGCTTTCTTCGCGCTGTGTGGCGTTGGTCATAATAGGTGTGCTCCTCTTCGAGTGTTTCTGCAAACGTCCCCTATTGATTCAGCGTCGACTTGGCTTCGTTTGCTGATTTCTCTATTTAGCATACAAGATAGCCTATTTTGACAACGATTGCAAAAAGGTGCTTACGCATGTCTTGCACAACGTCGATTTTGGTGCATGTCGCCGCATTTTCGCAATGAATTTTTCGCAATGAATATATATTGCATACGACTTGATGAAACCTTGATAGATACTGACTCAACTTTCTGAAGATTTTGGGAATAAAAGTTGACATACGGAAGTTGAGTGATGTAGGCTCAAGTTTTGGAACGGGTCGAATGACCCGGAAGGAAACGTGAGCGGGAAACCGTAGAACGAGAACGTTGTTCCGCCGCAGCCGACGGAACCTATAAGTAAGGAGTCACAGTTATGGGACGTGCAGTTGGTATTGATCTTGGCACCACGAATTCCTGCATCGCAACGCTGGAAGGTGGCGAGCCGACCGTAATCGTCAACGCCGAAGGCATGCGCACCACGCCGTCCGTGGTGGCATTCTCCAAGTCCGGCGAAATCCTGGTCGGCGAAGTCGCCAAGCGCCAGGCCGTCACCAACGTCGACCGCACCATCAGCTCCGTCAAGCGCCACATGGGCACCGACTGGACCGTTGAAATCGACGGCAAGAAGTGGACTCCGCAGGAGATTTCCGCACAGGTGCTGATGAAGCTGAAGCGCGATGCCGAAGCCTACCTCGGCGAGCCGGTCACCGACGCTGTGATCACCTGCCCGGCATACTTCAACGACGCTCAGCGTCAGGCCACTAAGGACGCCGGCACCATCGCAGGCCTGAACGTGCTGCGTATCATCAACGAGCCGACCGCGGCTGCACTGGCTTATGGCCTCGAAAAGGGTAAGGAAGATGAAACCATTCTGGTCTTCGACCTCGGTGGTGGCACCTTCGATGTGTCCCTGCTGGAGATCGGCAAGGATGATGACGGCTTCTCCACCATTCAGGTGCAGGCCACCAACGGCGACAACCACCTGGGCGGCGACGATTGGGATCAGAAGATCATCGACTGGCTCGTCGGCGAAGTCAAGAATAAGTACGGCATCGACCTGAGCAAGGACAAGATTGCCCTGCAGCGCCTGAAGGAAGCCGCCGAGCAGGCCAAGAAGGAACTGTCCAGCTCCACGAGCACCTCCATCTCCATGCAGTACCTGGCCATGACCCCTGACGGCACTCCGGTGCACCTGGACGAAACCCTGACCCGCGCCCACTTCGAGAGCATGACCTCCGACCTGCTGGGCCGTTGCCGCACCCCGTTCAACAACGTGCTGCACGACGCTGGCATCGGTGTTTCCGACATCGACCACGTGGTGCTCGTCGGCGGTTCCACCCGTATGCCGGCCGTCAAGGAGCTCGTTAAGGAGCTCACCGGCGGTAAGGAAGCCAACCAGTCCGTGAACCCGGATGAAGTCGTGGCAGTCGGCGCAGCCGTGCAGTCCGGCGTCATCAAGGGCGACCGTAAGGACGTCCTGCTTATCGACGTGACCCCGCTGTCCCTCGGCATCGAAACCAAGGGTGGCATCATGACCAAGCTCATCGAGCGCAACACCGCCATCCCGACCAAGCGTTCCGAAGTGTTCTCCACCGCCGAAGACAACCAGCCGTCCGTGCTGATTCAGGTCTACCAGGGCGAGCGTGAGTTCGCCCGCGACAACAAGCCGCTGGGCACCTTCGAGCTGACCGGCATCGCCCCGGCTCCGCGTGGCGTCCCGCAGATCGAGGTCACCTTCGACATCGACGCCAACGAGCAGTCCATGACCATCACCGGTGGTTCCGGCCTGCCGAAGGACGAAATCGATCGCATGGTCAAGGAAGCCGAAGCCCACGAGGCCGAGGACAAGAAGCGCAAGGAGGACGCCGAGACCCGCAACCAGGCCGAGGCCTTCGCCTACCAGACCGAGAAGCTCGTCAACGATAACAAGGACAAGCTCTCCGACGACGTGGCCAAGGAAGTCACCGAGAAGGTCAACGCCCTGAAGGAAGCCCTGAAGGGTGAGGATACCGAGGCCGTGAAGACCGCGCAGAGCGAGCTGATGACCTCCGCCCAGAAGATCGGACAGGCGCTGTACGCCCAGCAGGGCGCCGAAGGCGCAGCTGCCGGTGCCGGTACCGCGGGTGCGGGCGCTGCTGGTGCCGCCGACGACGATGTGGTTGATGCCGAAGTCGTGGACGACGATGACAAGGACAACAAGTAATCATGTCTGAGTTCAACAAGGACGACTACCTGAACGACCTGCCCGATGCCGACGAACTGGCCGGGCAGGGCGCTCCTGCCGCCGACGCCGCCAAGCCGGCCGACAGCCAGCCTGCAGATCAGTCTGCCGCCCCGAAACCCGAGGAGAGTCCCGCCGATGCCGGCAACGGCGACCAGCAGGATACCGACGAGGACACGCTGACACCGCTGGGCAAGGCGAAGAAGGAAGCGGCTGATTACCTCGAAGCGTTGCAGCGCGAACGCGCGGAGTTCATCAACTACCGCAATCGCGCCAAGAAGGAACAGGATCGCTTCCGTCAACACGGCATCATCGATGTGCTGACGGCCCTGCTCCCCGCGCTCGACGACATCGACCGCATTCGCGAACACAGCGAGATGGACGACTCCTTCAAAGCCGTGGCCGCGAAGATCGACAAGGCATTCGAGAAGTTCGGCGTCGAGAAGTTCGGCGAAAAAGGCGAGGACTTCGACCCGACCAAGCATGACGCGATCCTGCATAAGCCGGATCCGAATGCCGAGAAAGAGACCGTCGACACCGTGGTGGAAGCCGGGTACCGCATCGGCGACCGTGTGATTCGCGCGGCCCGTGTCGTGGTCGCCTCCCCGCAGGCCTGACCGTTTTCCCCTCAAGGCTTCCCGACTCGCCGGCGCTGACTGCCGATCAGCGTCTGCGGTTCGGGAGGCCTTGCTGTACCAGTATGAAGACTTTACGAAAGGCTTCATGAAACAACTCATGAAAACCTCTTGAAAGGAGGCAGTGATGGCTGAGAATGAATGGTTGAACAAGGATTTCTACAAGGTCCTCGGTGTCTCCAAAGACGCCACCACCGACGAAATCAAAAAAGCCTACCGCAAGCTGGCGCGCAAGTACCACCCCGACGTCAATAAGACCAAGGAGGCCGAAGAGAAATTCAAGGACATCTCCGAAGCCTACGACGTGCTGAGCAATAAGGACGAACGCCAGAAGTATGACGCGATTCGCCAGTTCGGCATGGGTGGCGCCCGCTTCGCAGGAGGCTCCGGCGCAGGTGGATTCGACGCCAGCGGATTCTCCGATATCTTCGGTTCCATGTTTGGCGGCGGCGCACCTGGCGGCTCCCGTGTGCGCTTCCAGACTTCGGGCGGCGGGCAGCCGAACCTCAACGACATCTTCTCGATGTTCGGTGGCGGCGCCGGCGCGCAATCCGGTGCGCCCTACGGCGGTGGCTACGGCGCAGGCTATGAGGAGCCGGCACAACCCGAACGCGGCGAGGACCGCAATTCGAAGATCACTTTGACATTCCGCCAGGCGGTGAAGGGCGTGACCGTGTCCTTGTCCGCGGACGGCAGGAAATTCAAGACGCATATCCCGGCCGGCGTCAAAGACGGACAGAAGATCCGGCTGAGCGGCAAAGGCAAGCCCGGCCGCAACGGCGGCGCTCCCGGCGACATGTATCTGCAGATCAGCGTGACCGAGGATCCGCGTTTCAGCATGCGCGGCCATGATCTGGTGATGAACCTGCCCGTTACCGTGGGCGAAGCCGTTGCCGGCGGCAAGGTCGAAACCACTGATATCGACGGCAACACGGTGTCGTTCAAGATTCCGGCCGGTTCATCCAGCGGCGCCGAAGTCAAAGTGGCAGGCCACGGCGTGCATTCGGGAAACCAGACAGGCGACTTGATCGGCCGCGTGGAGATCCACGTGCCGGCAAAGCCCAGCATGAGCGCCAAGCACGCGGCTAAGAAATTCGATGAGGCAGCGGGCGCATACCTGCAGCGCTGATCGGTTTCCCGCTCGGTGCCCGCAGGCAGCGGCCTGAACACCCAAGGAAACGACACAACGATGCCTTATAACGCCAGGGAGGTGAATGATGGCGAAAACAGCACGACAGATGCGCCAGCTGTACGCGCTGTGCGCGACGGCGCTCGTGTTGGGGCGAGCCGATCTTGATGGAGCGGATAACGCCGGATTCGACATTGCGATGCCGATCTTCACCGTCGGCCAGGTTGCCGAAATCGCCAACATTCACCCCCAGACCCTACGCCAATACGATCGCGTAGGCCTGGTGGTGCCGCAGCGGACCGCGGGCGGCGCGAGGCGCTACAGCCTGCGCGACGTCGACCGCCTGGTTCAGGCGCAAAAACTCAGCCAGGATGAAGGCATCAATCTTTCGGGTATCACGCGCATCCTCGAATTGCAGGAGGAAACCCGGCAGCTGCGCCGTCAGATCAAACGCATGCGCGCGGAAAACGACGGCAGCGTATTCACAGCCGGGCGCGACGGCGACATCGTCGAAATGCAACGATCCAACAGTGCACGTCGTTGGCGGCGCGACATCCACGCCACAGTACGTGAACTGCCATCCGGCGCAAGCGGCTACGATCCTAATGCGCGCACCGATTCCAAGTCGGTGATTCTTTGGGGATACCGCTGATTCCTACCGTGGCGCGGCGCGTAACGGATACGCATGATGCTGTCGAGTTGATTTGGTGTACTGGTGGCGTACTTCCACTCCTCAGCAAGGAGAAAACATGCTGTTGAAAGCCGTATTCTGTGATCTTGACGGCACTACCATCGATTCCGAACCCCTGTGGCATGACGGCGAGATCGAACTCGCTACGCAACACGGCGGCTATTGGGATGAGGATCTCGGTTGGGAATGCTCCGGCAAACCCGTTCCCGAAGTCGCCGAACATATGATCGAGCACGGGTGCACACTAAGCATCGAAGAAATCGACGTGCAGCTTAAAGCCTACGTGTTCAACGCCGAACAGGAACGTCTGCCGTGGATCGACGGTGTGCGCGAAACGCTACAATCCCTGCGCGACGCGGGAATCCCCGTGATGCTGGTAACCACATCGCCAAGGCCCATGGCCGAAAACATCATGGAACAGGCTGGCGGATTGTTCCTCGACTACGTATGCGGAGACGACGACTGTGCCCATAAGCCCGACCCCGCCCCATACCTGCTCGCCGCGAAGAAGCTCGGCATCGCCTCTGAGGATATGGGCAAATGCGTGGTGTTGGAAGACACCTTCGTCGGTCTGGAAGCGGGCGCGGCCTCCGGCGCCACGACCATCGCGCAGACCTGCACCATTCGCACCGACACGTCCTGCGGCCCGCAGTTCGCCTCCATCAACGGATACGACGGAATCGACGCGGCCGCATTGGATGGTTTCGTCCGTCAACGGCTCGCACAGTAGCGCCGGCAATGCCGGCAGTCGAGGCCAAACGGCACATTCCCCGGAAATCAAGACGATTCGCCGGGGAATATTCGTATGCGCGGCGGCTTATAGGAGTGCTTGCGGGAATGTGCAGATTTGGACAGGTAGCGATACGGGCAAGGAATCGCGGTACGGTCTGCTGATAGGGTTGTTGACGGTTTGCCGGAAACCGTCATTGCCGGCCGATCCGGGTATCGGACGAAGGAATAATTGGGAAACGCATGAATATTATTAACTTCTTTGTGGAATTGCTGAAGGATCCGCGCGCGGCCATAGCCAGCTGGATCGCCATGGGCGTGGCCCCCACGCTGGGCTTCATCTTCATCATCGTCTTCGTGGAAACGGGTGTGGTGTTCTTCCCGTTCCTGCCGGGAGACTCGCTGCTGTTCGCAGCCGGCGTGTTCGCCGCCCCCGACAGCGCGACCGGCAAAGCGGCACTGCCGTTGATGGCATTGCTGCCCGTAGTATGGTGCGCTCCGATCATCGGCGACCAATGCAACTATTGGATCGGCCACTTCTTCGGACGGCGTATTCTCGAATCCGGCAAAGTCAAGGCCATGACGCCGGAACGTATCGAAAAAACCGAAAAGATGATCGAGAAGTGGGGGCCGCTGGCAGTGTTCCTCGGTCGATTCTTCCCCTTCATCCGCACATTCATGCCATTCATTTCCGGCATTTCCGGCATGCGTTGGAGCCGATTCACACCGTTCTCCATACTGGGAGGCCTGTGCTGGTCGTCCCTGTTCACCCTCATGGGCTACTTCTTCGGCGGCATTCCCGCAGTGCAGCAGCATTTCGAACTCATCATCATACTGATTCTGGTCGTGTCGCTGGTACCCACCGTCATCGGACTGCTCAAAGCCAAGTTCGGCAAGAAGAAGCAGACCGAAGACGCTCCCGCAGAGGTGCGGGCCGAACGGTAACCAGCGCCGCAACGGCTACGAACATCCCGCATGCAACGCCTATTCCTACGGCAACAAGGAAGATGGCGATGCGTGCGGGATGTTCGTATTCGGCGGGCAAAACTCGAACAATGCAATACGCAGGTTCGTCACGGGGACGCGACACTATGGCGCGTATGAGCAAAAAGAAGCATCGCGATCGCAGCTGGGCTCCCGCGCCGGAACCATTGCCGGCCAACGCCCAGGTGATCGACAATCATACCCACGTGGCATCGGTAGTGCCGTTCTCCCGTGCCATGAGTCATGAGGCAGTGGAAAAAGGCCAGCCGGAAGTCCCCGTGTACAGCGTGGACGAGCTATTGGCACAGGCCTCGGCAGTAGGGGTTACCGGAGTGATCGACTGCGGGTGCGAACTGCCGAACCTCATGACCGCCGTCGACATGGCACGCGAGCACGAACACGTGTACGCGGCGCTCGCCATCCACCCCAATGAGGCCGTGCACCATGGCCATCGCGCCGTACCGGGACCGGACGGATTGCCGGTGAAGTACCAGCCGTGGCATGACGTCAGCTTCGAGGATGCGCTCGCCGAAGTGCATCGGCTCGCCGTCACCTACCCCAAGCAGGTGGTGGCCATCGGGGAAACCGGTATGGACCTGTTCCGTACCGGGGACGACGCCAAGGAACTGCAGCGCGAAGCGTTCCGCGCGCATATCGCGCTCGCCAAGGAGCTGAACCTGCCCATGCAGATTCACGACCGCGACTCCCATAAGGAGGTCATCGAAACCCTGCTCGCCGACGGCGCCCCTGAACGCACCGTATTCCACAGCTATTCCGGCGACGCGGAAATGGCCGAAATCGCCCGTGAACACGGCTGGTATCTGAGCTTCTCCGGCACCTGCAGCTACAAGGGCAATGACGGTATCCGCGAATCGTTGCGCATCGTAGGCCTTGACCACGCCATGGTCGAAACCGACGCTCCGTACCTGACGCCCATGCCGTATCGTGGCCGCACCAACGCCCCATACATGATTCCCTATACCCTCCAAGCCATGGCCGACACGCTCGGTATGTCGATAGCTGAAGTGGCCCGTGGAACCCGCGAAACCACGCGGAAAGTCTACGACATCGAATGATTACCGAGTTGTGGGTATACCAAGGGTGAACTACCATGTCTCTGCGATATCAGAGAACGGGGCTTGAGGACCCAAGGGAGGATCATGATGAAGGATACGAACGAGCGGAACGTGCGGAAACGAAAACAGGGCGGTCACACTGACGGCGCGGATGGCGAGGCGCTGCTCAGAGCCGACCGATTTACCAACGTTCCCAAGGTGTCACATAGTTCGCTGACAAAAGAGGAACGCGCGGAGCTTGTCAAACAGGCCGAGGCGGAAAGCCGCGAGGCCGAAAAACTTGCCAGTGCGCATGAACGCGGTCCGGTTGGACGCTGGTGGGTTCGACTGCAATCAGGGCCGAACAAGATCAGCCTGGGCATGGCCATCGTGGCGCTCGGCGTGGTCTACGGCGATATCGGCACATCCCCGCTGTACACCATGCAGACCTTCCTGAATGGGCAGGGAGGTCTGGCCAACGCCAACCGCGAAGCGGTGCTTGGCGTGCTGTCACTGGTGTTCTGGTCCATTACCTTGATCACCACCGTCAAATACGTGTTCATCGCCATGCGCATCGATAATCACGGCGAGGGTGGTATTTTCGCCCTGTACTCCCTGATTCGCAGGTATGGTAGTTGGCTCGTGTTCCCGGCCATGCTGGGCGGTGCGGCGTTCCTGGCCGACTCGGTGCTCACACCGGCCGTGTCCATCAGTTCCGCCGTCGAAGGTTTGGAAACCTTGCCCGCCTTGGAGAACCTGTTCACGCAAAACAAGGAACTGACGCTCATGATCACCGTGGTGATCATCGTCGGATTGTTCTGCGTGCAATCGCACGGCACCGAAAGCATCGGCAAAGTATTCGGTTCCGTGGTGATGGTGTGGTTCACGTTCCTCGCCGTGGTCGGCTTGGCAAACCTGAGCCAGGATTGGAGCGTGTTCGCGGCGCTGAACCCCGTGTATGGCGTGAGATTCCTCTTCAGTCCGCACAATGCCGCAGGCATCGCCGTGATGGGCACCGTGTTCCTTTCCACCACCGGCGCCGAAGCCCTGTACTCCGATATGGGGCATGTGGGCCGTGGCAATATCTACTTCACCTGGCCGTTCATCAAGGTCGCGCTCGTGCTGTGCTATTTCGGCCAGGGCGCGTGGATGCTCAACCATTGGGATGACGAAGCCTACGACCATCTGCACGGCTTGAACCCCTTTTTCGAGATGATGACGCCGTCCGTGCGCTGCATCGCGGTCGTGCTGTCCGTCACGGCTGGCGTGATCGCCTCGCAGGCTCTGATCACCGGCGCGTTCACCATGGTGTCCGAAGCGACTCGACTTGACTGGATGCCCCATCTGCAGGTCCGTTATCCGGCGCGTACGCGCGGTCAGCTGTATATCCCCGTCGTCAACATCGTGCTATGCGTATCGACATTGGCGGTACTGGCGTTGTTCCGCGACTCCGAACACATCTCCGCCGCATACGGCCTGGCATTGACGGTCACCATGATCACCACGACCGTGCTGTTGGCCGTTTACATCTGGCATAAGGTGAGCAAGGTCTGGTCGATGGTATTCCTGGTGGTGTTCCTCGCGATACAGACCATGTTCTTCGTGGCGTCGATGGCGAAGTTCCTGCACGGCGGCTGGTTCACCATGCTGCTGACTCTGGCGATCCTGTTCGTCATGGTCACGTGGAACGACGGCACCAAGATCGAACGCGCACAACGTCGCCACATGAGGCCGAAGGACTTCCTGCCCACGCTCGACAAGCTGCACGGCGACAACCACATCCCGTTCTTCGCCGACAACATCGTCTACCTCACCTCCGATAGCGAGATGAAGCGCCTCGATACCGACATCTTCTTCTCCATCTTCGCCGATCACCCCAAGCGCGCACGCGCCTGGTGGGCGTTGAGCGTGGAAACCACCGACCAGCCGTTCACGCGTGAATACAGTGTGGAAAGCTTCGGCACCGACTACCTGTTCCGCATCAAAATGCGGCTGGGATTCAAAGTGTCGCA
>ERZ1032357.123-NODE-123-length-27612-cov-19.871430_pt1 | contig 27612 bp, 20 predicted proteins | sample MGYA00517100_ERZ1032357 | MGnify/ENA primary metagenome ERZ1032357 (study PRJEB33719, sample SAMN04262589) | wastewater metagenome | biome: periurban shantytown; feature: animal feces; material: feces | host: Canis lupus familiaris | place: Peru: Lima | collected...
CCGCGATTACGATGTTGAAACCGTGAACAAAATCGAACGAAGCGTGCGTACCGCGCTGCCGTGGTTCCGTTTCGAAATCTACGTAGAGCCCGACCTCTACCGCGCCGACCACAAAATCGTCTCGTAGTGGTGTGCGGTGTACCTATGGTTATGAGACGTAGAGTATGAGGCGACGATACGGTTTTCAGGAGGAGCTGGCATTCCGATGAGTTCGGAGTGCCAGCTCCTCCTTTTCATGTGCTTTCTTGTTATGCGTCTCCTTGAGCCCATACATATGCATCCTTTCCAACATCCGAGCTTTAGCCTCATCAACCTCGGCGCGAGTAATGCCGCTATCCAGTATGAACTGCTCAATGCTATAGCTCATTACATTTCCTTTCGTATGATTCCTCTAATCTAATGGATTACCCCCATATCTAATAGATCGTAAAACCTGTTTTCTTGAAGCAAAGGCGTCTAGGTGGAGGTATGTCTCAGATGCGATTGGTTTGTTTATCTCGAGATGCGAGACACACTTACCCCCCTAAAGTGGTAGGGTGGGTGGTGCATTCGGGGACGCATGCGCCCCTGTCATAACGCTCCGGGAGACAGGATGGAGAAAATGGAGAATATGGAGAATCCGAAGAAACTGGCCGTTGCGACCATCGCAGGCTTGACCGAGGTGGCCGGTATGGCCGCGCCCGCCATGGCAGATGAGACGGCCGCCGATCCGATGGTGGGCCAGACCCAGTCGGCCGATCCGACGAAGGATGCGCTCGACAAGGCCAACACGGCCGTATCCGAATCCCAGACCGCTTATGATAATGCCCAGCAGAATGTGCAGGACGCTCAATCCAAGGTGGATGATGCGTATGCTTCCGACCCGGCCACGAATGCGGCGCAGTCCGAACTGGATGCCGCCCAGTCGGCTAAGAAGGATGCCGACCAGTCGGCGGCTGACGCGCAGGCCGATGTGGATGCCGCCCAGGCTGCTCTGGCTGAAGTGAACGCCACGCTGAAGACAGCCGAAACCGCATTGGCCACGGCGAAGTCCGACGCGGAATCCGCGCAGGACGCGTACGACAAGGCCCACAAGGTTGTCACCCCGTCGAAGGATACGACCATCACGGTTGATACTCCGGACAGTGCGAACAGTGCGAACAGGGCGGCCGTGAAGACCTCCACGCAGGCCAAGCTTGGCGACACGGGCGTGGACGTGATGGAGACCGCCGTGTTTACCATTATGGCCGCCGGTACCGCCGGAGCCACGCTCATGCTGAAGCGTCGTGGTGACGGCCGTTACGGTCTTATGGCACGCCACGCCAAGTAGGTTTTTGCCATAAAATCCTAGAAAATGATGTGCGGATGGGAACGAACGATTCCCATCCGCTTTTTCCTAAAACGTATGTGACATAACTCATCGAAAGCACAAGTATGCAGGGAAAACTATCTGAAGTTTCCAACCCGAATATAAGCGATGCCGGGTCAAAGAATGTAACTGAAAACAAGAAGAAGAGCAGAAAGCCTGCTGTGATCGCCGTGGCTTCGGTCGCGGCCGTGGCTGTGCTGGCTGGTGGCGGCTGGTTCGTTTGGAAGACCTACGCGAACCATGAGCTGGCCGAGGCGAGACAGGCGTGTGTGGAAGCGTCGGAAAGCTACCGCAAGGCGGCGGACTCGTATTCCGGGCTGGTGGATGGCGACGCGGCCACAGCCTCCCAGATCACCGTGAAGCAGGTGGCGGATGCGAAGACCGTGGATGCGTTGGCCGAAGCGTTGAAGGCGAACGAGCCTGACGTGGTCGCCTGCGTGGCCGATTCGAAGGCGGATTACGAGTCGAAGAACAGCCTGATTGAAAAGAACACCGGCTGGTACGGGAAACACGAGAAGAGCTTGGAAGAAGCGGTGAAGGCCGTGAACGATTCGAAACTGGAGAAGACCGTTTCCGATGCGGAACGGTTGTTGAAGGATTCGGACGGCAAGGTCGCCGATGCGGCGACGCGCGACGAACTGTCCAAGGCAGTCAAGGCCAGGGATGCGGACAAGATCGCGGCCGCGTCGAAGAAGGTCAACGACTCGGTGACGGCGAAGACGAAGGCGGACGAGGATGCGCAGCGCAAGGCCGAGGAGGAGGCCGCCGCACAGGCCCAGACGCAGCAGTCGTATTCGGCGCCGCAACAGTCGTACACGCCCTCGTATTCAGGCGGCACGTCGGGTTCGACCAGCGGTGGTTCCAGCAGCAGCGCGCCCGACTTCGTTCCAAGCAGCGGAGGGTACGGCGTAGAGCCGGATGGCAGCTGGCATCCAGGGAACATTATTCAGCACTGATTCAGACGACTCTTCTTCTCAAGGGACCCTTCGGGGTCCCTTTTTCGTATCCGCAGCCTTCCGGGAAAATGTCCAACCCGACACGCCCGAAACCGGGTTGCATAGCAGGTGGATGACGGAAACGAATCCGATATCGACGTTTGTCGACGGCTGGGCATGTGAAGTGTTCGGACGGGATTTGTTCTCCTGTCCGACCCCACCGGGAGTGGGGTGAACATCTGCAGATGGATCTCTGAAAGGAGACGGAACATTGGGTTCCAAGAACAGTAACGGAAGGCGAAAGACGCTGGCCCTGCTCGCCGCCACGGCGACGTTGGCCGGCGGTCTGACCGCGGGCACCGCCTACGCCGGTGGCGGCGGCGGAGATCAGGGAGGCACGGGCGGTGGCGGTTCGTCCGCGCAGTTCTGGGCCTACAAGGACGACGCGACGGGGTCGTGGGGTTCCGCGACGGACCTGAACAGCGTGAGCCGCGCCATGGCCGCGCGGGGCGTGCGCATGGACGATTCGGCCGGCAAGGCCGCCAAGGCGTTGAGCGACGCGAACGCGGAATGCGTGGCCGGCTTCCGCCAGAGGCATCCGGGCGAGGGCGACGGCGATTGCCGCGTCGTGGCCGTGGGCGCGGCGTCCGGCAACGGGTCCACCACCAGCGTGTGGAACGGGTCCGGCGTCTACGACGCGAAGATATGGAAGGACAACTGGTACAAGTACGTCGCACCGAACACTTACAACTACGCTGGATCTCAGTCTTATCACACCGGCGATGGCTTCAGCGACGATCCGTCGAACAGCGTCGACAAGATCATGGAACGCCACGTCGACTCGACCCGCAGCATCGTCGTGATCGTGCTCGACAAATACCAGCCCGCCTCGCCGAACTACACGCTGAGCGTGGCCACGAAGGCATCCGGCACGACCACCAAGGCTGGCGACACGCAGAACGTGGCGGACATGGTCACCACCAGCCGTAACGGCAGCTCGATCAGCGAGAACGTGACCGGCACCAGCACGCTCCGCTGGGCCGGCGTGGACGGCACCACCCACAACACATGGAACGGTGATACCGAAGTCACCGCCGAAGGCTACTACTACGCATCCGAGGACGAAACCATCCTCCAGCCCGTCGCACGCAAAGACGGCGAAACCGTCGACCAGATCACCAGCACGCTGAGGTGACTGTGAACGTCCCGAATCTTCCAGCTACTGGAAGATTCTTCCCGCTGACGAGCACATGAGCGCACCAAATTCTCCAGTGGGTGGAGGAATCTGCCCATTAACGGTTACGATCGCATGGTCGGCACATGCGAGAAGAATCAGTGGCATGACTGAAGCCGCACATGATGATTATCAGTTGCCCGAAGAATTCGAACACTGTTTGAAACTTGCCCCTGTACGCGATGCGCCTAGCGCGTTGGACCGTGTCAAGCAGGTCGTACGCATTCTGCACGAACCAGGCGGATGCCCTTGGGACGGCGAGCAGACCAACACGAGTCTGCTTAAGCCGCTATTGGAAGAAACCTACGAATACATCGACGCCGTGGAAACGAACGATCGCGACAACATGCGTGAAGAACTCGGCGACATGCTGCTGCAATCCGTTTTCCAAGCGCAAGTGTGTGCCGTGGATGCGCAGGATCCGTTCGGCATCGACGAAGTGTGCAATCGTCTCGTCGACAAGCTCATCACCCGACATCCGCACGTCTTCCAATCAGACGACGCTGCCGACGCTTCCGCGCCAGCACCGGAAAATGCGCAAGATACGTTGAAACTGTGGGAAGCGATGAAACAGAAGGAAAAGCATCGCAAGTCCATGCTCGAAGGCATCTCCCATGCGCAAGGCGCATTGCCGCGCGCCACGAAAATCGTATCGAGAGTACACAAATCGCAGTATTGCGATCAGCTTGAAACAGCATTCACAACAAGCGCAAGTCAAATGGACGAACAGCATGATGGCGATCATCCTTACGCTGACGAAATCATCGCCATCATCCGCAAAGCGCAACGTGACGGCGTAGACGTGGAATCCGACCTGCGTTGCCGCCTGCGCGACATAGAATCCGAAATCGAACATATCGAAAGGACCATGAACCATGAGTGACGTCAAAGCACTCGACCCTGCGCTGCTCAAACAGTATTCCACAGACTTCAACGCTGACCGCGCCAATCTGGTGGCAGCCAACGCGGCAGTATCATCCGGTGTGCTCGCCGCAGCCACCGACTATAAGGGCGAGCGCGTGCTGCAGAATGATTTCTCCATCGAGCTGAAGCAGGGGAGTATCACCAATCAGCGTAGTTCGGGGCGTTGTTGGATGTTTGCGGCGCTTAATACGTTGCGTTATGAGTTGATGCATCGTTGGAATTTGGAGGATTTCGAGTTTTCGGAAACCTACCTGTTTTTCTGGGATGCGATGGAGAAGTCGAACACGTATTTGGAGAATGTGCTTGCCACGTTGGATGAGCCGCTGGATAGTCGTGTGTTCGAGGCGATTAATTATGGTCCGGCCGATGATGGTGGTTGGTGGCAGATGTTCGCTGATTTGGTGAACAAGTATGGTTTGGTGCCGAAGAGTGCTTATCCGGAGTCGGCTAATTCGAAGAGTTCGGATGCGTTCAAGCAGTATTTGAATACGAAGCTACGTGAGTTCGCGTCCGATTTGCGTGACCGTCATGCGGCTGGAACGTCGTTGGATGAGTTGCGTGCGTTGAAGAATGCGGATATGGCTACGGTGTATCGCATGTGTGCGATTGCATTGGGTGAGCCTCCGGAGCGTTTTGATTTTCTTGCGCGTATGAGCGATGACAAGGATGACGGCAAGAAGAAAACCACGGGGGAGGGGGCGTCTGAAAAGGCTGCGAAAACCGGTAAGGATGAGCGTCCGCAGATTCGTGAATTCGGTATCACTCCGATGGAGTTTTATAAGAAGTACGTGCCGGTGGATGTGAACGATCTGGTCACGTTATGCAATGTGCCGATGGAGAGTCGTCCGTTTGGCAAGCGGTATCGTATTCGTTTTTCCGCCAATGTGGCGGAAGCGGGTGATATGGAGTTTGTGAACGTGCCTCTTGACGTGTTCAAGAAGGCTGCTGTGGGTCAGATCAGTGACGGTCATCCGATTTGGTTCGCTTGTGATTGCATGCAGTTCTCGTTGCGTGGCGATGGCTATTTTGATTGCGATACCGTGCGCGTTGACCAGCTTTTCGGTACGAAATTCACGTTCGACAAGGCCAAGGGATTGGAGTATGGTGATTGCCCAAGCAATCATGCCATGACGTTGACTGGCGTGAATTTGGATGCTGACGGGCGTCCGAACCGTTGGAAGGTGGAGAACAGTTGGGGCAAGGATAATGGTCAGGATGGCTATTATGTGGCGTCCGATGCTTGGTTCGACCGTTATGTTACCGAACTGATCATTCGCAAGGAGTATCTCGATGAGACCACACGCGAAATACTGGCCGATCAGCCGGTCGAGCTTGAACCTTGGGAGCCGCTCACCAAGCGAAGCCGGTGAAGGCTTGCGCATATCGCGCATGATTCGGTTTGATTGCAATAAGGAATGAGATAAACAGTGGAGGGCGTCGATTGACAGATTCGGCGCCCTCCACTTATTGCAGTATTTAGTTATTATTTAATTGCTATTCGGCAGTACCAAGGCATGCTTCGAAGGAACGGCGGGTGAGGCGTCCACGGTTGACGACGCCCACGAGCTTGCCTTGTTCAACCACCGGCACTTTCTTGTACTGTTGATAGCCGAACATTTGGCAGACTTGCGCGATATTGGCATCCGATTGCACGGTGACGGCCGGCTTTGCGGCAATAACCATGACGTTCATATCAAGCAGTTCTGCGTGAGACAGTTCCGGGAATTCGCCGCGGGCCATGCCAGTGACCAGCGTGGAAATGTCGGAAACCGGCGCGTTGTCTTGTGCGAAGCGGCACAGTACGTCGCTATCGGAGATGAAGCCGACCACGTGGCGTTCGTCATCGACGATAAGCATGCCGCTGATGTTCTTTTCCAACATCATGCGCACTGCGTCACGTACCTCGGCATCCGAGGCTACCGTGTAAACGTCATGCTGCATCACATCGGCAACGGTCTTGACATCCAAAGCGGGAACATGCTGTTGCGCGGACTTGTTCCATCCGGCGGCATCGCCGATGGCGTGAACTATCTTGCCGGACAATGGTGTGACGATCAGCATCTGAATCGGCAACGCGATGGTGAAATTGTAGGGGAACATGCGCCAGAATCCCGTGAACGCGCCGAATGTGAAACCGAATGCCATGATGGCGCCGAATACGGTCATGAACACGGTCATCAGCACCACCATGAGGAATTTGACCGTGATGCCTTTCCATACCGCACGGTCGGTTGCCGCGCAGAATGTATTCATAATCGCGCGGGAGCTTGGCGTGCAGATGCACAAATCGCAAATCATGCCGACCACGTAGGCCAACGGCCAGTTGAACAATGCGTAGCTCCACGCCGCCGCACCGACGTCACCGATACGTACGCCGTAATTGAGTGCCGCCATCACATAAATCATGATCGCGGACATGATGAAACTGAAGAGAATGCCCTCCTTGCCGTTACGTGGCATGGAACTTCCTTTCGCTATGCGTTCGATGTGTTGCTGCATCGGCCCCTCTGGTCTGTTCCGCACGTCATGTTCCAACAGGAGCGCGGAAGGCTAGGGGGCGCACAACGAAATCCGAAAAGGTTCGGACGATCGCAATGGCGACTTCCTGGCAAACGAATCGGCTCAAGCCCTCAATGGGCATGCAAGATGCGATTCATGAGTCGGGGCCGCTTGCAAATCACAGATTGTTCGCAGACCACAAGACAAATACGGAAATACCGAACGTGCTCGAAACGCATGTGGAAAGAAAAAGCCGGACGTTTTCGCGTCCGGCATAAATACAATCCGAATAAAACTCGAATTACTCGGCTTACTCTTCGGCGACCAATTCCAGATAGGAATCGTTCCATAGGTCTTCGTCGCCGTCGGGCATGAGCAGCACGCGTTCCGGGTTCAATGCCTGCACCGCGCCCTCATCGTGGGTGACGAGCACAATGGCACCCTCATACTTGGCGATGGCCTTGAGAATCTCATCTCGTGAGGCCGGATCAAGATTGTTGGTCGGTTCGTCAAGCAGCAGCACGTTCGCACGGCTCGTCACCAATGTCGCCAACGCCAAGCGGGTCTTTTCGCCACCGGAAAGCACGCGAGCCGGCTTCAACGCATCATCCCCGGAAAACAGGAACGAGCCGAGAATCGAACGCGCCTGCGTATCATTCAGTTCCGGAGCCACATGAATGAGGTTTTCCAACACTGTGGCATTCAGGTCAAGCGTGTCATGTTCCTGCGCGAAATAGCCGATTTTACAGCCGTGACCGTAGTCCACGGAACCGGTGTCCGGCTCTTCCAAATGCGCGAGCAGACGCAGGGTGGTGGTCTTACCAGCACCGTTGTATCCCAAAATCACCACACGCGAGCCCTTGTCAATAGCCAGATTCACGCCGGCGAATACAATGTTCGAACCATACGCTTTCGAAACGTCCTTCGCCATGATCGGCGTGCGACCGCACGGAGCCGGCTCCGGGAACCGGATATCCGCCACTTTCTCCTGCTTTTGTGCCTCGGACGTGTTCTCGAGAAGTTTCTCCGCACGACGCATCATGTTCTGCGCGGCCACGGCCTTGGTCGCCTTCGCATGCAGGCGGATACCCTGCTGCATGAGGCGTTCCGCCTTCTTCTCGGCCACTTCACGTTCGCGACGGCGACGTTCCTCATCAACCACGCGCTGATGCAGGTAGGCTTTCCAACCGAGGGAATACATGTCGATCTGTCCGAGCTGCGCATCCAGATGCCATACCTTGTTCACCACTTCGTCCAACAGTTCGGTGGAGTGGGAGATGACCAGGAATCCACCCTCGTATTTCTTCAGGTATCCGCGTAACCATTCGATGGAGTCGGCGTCCAAATGGTTGGTCGGTTCGTCAAGGATTAGTGTGTCCGCATCAGAGAACAGGATGCGGGCCAATTCGATACGACGGCGCTGGCCGCCGGAAAGCGTACCCAATTGCTGGCCCATGACCTCCTGCGGCAGGCCAAGGCTTGCCGCCATTGCGGTCGCTTCGGACTGAGCCGCATAGCCGCCGGCCTTTTCGAAATCCTGCATGGCCTTGTCGTAACGGTTCATCGCTCGGGTCATGACGTCCGGATCCGGATCGGTCATTTCCTTTTCGGCTTTGCGGATACGACTGATGATGGAAGCGATGTCTCGCGCGCTCATCATGCGGTCGAGCGCGGTCTGTTCCGGATCGGCAGCATGCGTGTCCTGCGGCAGATAGCCGAGCTTGCCCGATACACGCACTTTGCCGGCGGTGGGCAGCATGTCGCCGGTGATCACGCGGGTGAGCGTGGTCTTGCCGGCGCCGTTACGTCCGACCAGACCGATCTTGTCGCCCTTGGCGACGTGGAAATTCGTGGGATGCAGCAACGTGCGCGCGCCGATCTGAATCTCAAGCTCCTGCGCTTCAATTGCCATGCCTCAACACCTCTGCACTTTCGTTACTGTCGTTCCAAACTGGCTGTTCCGCACATAACGGCCTGCCCATCATTTCATAAGGCCAAACGCCAATCGAACATCATACCGAACGCCCGCAACCACGTGAATCCCACCGCGTGGTACGCAATCGCAAATGGAATAGATTGCGCGGAAGCGTAACAATCAGATTATTCTGGTGAGCAGGCAAATTCGGAAGGGAGCAAACATGAAGAAAGCTTTGATCATTGTGGATGTGCAGCCGACATTTTGCGAAGGCGGCGAACTGGGTGTAGCCGGTGGCAATGCCGTCGCGGAACGTATCGCGGATTACGTGAATGCGCATCGCGGCGAGTACGAATACATCGCAACCACGCAGGATTGGCATATCGAGCCCGGCTCACACTGGTCGGAGCAACCCGACTATGTGGATACGTGGCCCGTGCACGGCAAGGCCGGCACTCCCGGCGCCGAACTTCATCCAGCGATCGCCGCGCTGCATGTAGAGCATCATTTCAAGAAGGGACAGTATTCGCCGTCATATTCGGGGTTCGAAGGATACGAGGATAATACGGATTCGATTCCTTCCCGCGAACAGGTCGCCTCTGACATGGCTACAGGGCGTACGCTTGCCGTTGCATTGGAATCCGCGGGTATCGAATGCGTCGACGTGGTTGGCTTGGCCGAATCGCACTGCGTCAAGGAAACCGCGCTGGACGCCCGTAAGCTTGGACTTGAAGTGCATGTCATCGAAAACCTGACCGAACCGGTCAGTGAAGAACTCGGCATCGCAGCCCGCCAGCAAATGCTCTCCGCCGGCGTCATCCTCGACTAGTTTCTTGAGGAATGGGACAACGAATGGAGAAGGGATTGTTCAGCAGGCGTGTTTATGAGGTGGTGCGGCGCATTCCGAAGGGTAAAGTCGCCACCTATGGGCAGGTTGCGGCTTTGGCCGGAGCGCCACGCAACGCGCGTTTTGTCGGCTATGCCCTGCATTCGAATCCTGAGCCGGGTGTGATTCCATGTCATCGTGTGGTGTTCCGAGACGGCTCGTTGGCACCCGGATTCGCGTTCGGCGGTCCGGAAAGACAGCGGCTTCTGCTCGAAGAGGAAGGCGTTGTCTTCATCTCTCCGAAAGGTATGCCCGAACTAAGCGAGTCAGGCAAGATGAAAGACTCGAACGCCGGAGCTTCCGGACTGCGAGTCGATCTCGCCCGTTGTCAGTGGGACGCCTAGTCGCTTTCAATCCGTGTCAACCGCTTACGCCCCCAACGACATTTGCTTTATCCGCCGTGGTTGGATAATGGGTGCCTGCCATAAGGCGAAGAAAGCAACGGGGACGCAAAGGTGGAACGGCAAGGCATGTGGCAACAGGACGCACCAGGGGCGATATCGGTCGGAATGCCGGTTGTATCGTTGGCACCGGCTCCGCGAACCATGGCATAACATCGGCTTAAGTCGTTGGAAAATAGCGCGACACGCCGCGATTTGCGGAGTTGGCATGCTTCATGTATATTTTCTACTCGTTGCCCACCACGGTGGAAACAACTTGCGGACATAGCTTAGTTGGTAAAGCGCAACCTTGCCAAGGTTGAGACCGCGGGTTCGAGTCCCGTTGTCCGCTCCATTCGAAAGCTTCCGGAAGGAAGCTTTTTTCATATCCGACCGCAAATCCGGGCGTCATCCTCAATTCATCCCGACCGAAATCCGAACTGGAATCCTCCTCTGTTGAGAAAACGTTTGACCACAATGTGAACGTTCTCTTGAAAAGAGATAATCCATGCGAGAGGCTAGGAGAAGTTCCGCCAAAACAGGCAACGATGCCGGGGAGAGCGGAACGGACGGAGGTAAAACAAATGAACGAGAACAGCGACATTATTTTCGTGCCGGACGATTCCGCCAGCCACGAGTGGACGGAACGGGACAGCGAACTCGTAGAGGAGTATGCGGCCCAGCTTATGAGCATGAGCATCTAGCCGGAAATTAGATGGGGCCGGGTTCCCTCTTCCATGACAGGAAAAGACGTCGCATTCGTACTGTAACTGCGGCGTCTTTTCCTTGTTTTCGTTTAGAATGGAGACTTGCCGCCAAGGCATCGAACACATGGAAAGGCGTATTGTTGGCTGAGATCAGACGGGAGATGGAACGGCTTCGACCCGTATACGAAACCGGTGTCCTACGGTTGCTGCTGCGTAACAATTCCATGCTGTACGTCGCGTTGTTGCGTTCCACGTTCGACCCGCTGACGGGGGAGCTGCCGCGCGAAATCGTCGAAGAACGGTTCGCACGCAGTCTCAACCGGCTCATCGAAACCGGCGATTACACGCTGAAAGACGGGCAGACTGCGCGCGAGGCCGCGCATTCGGTCCTGCTTGACCTCGCCCGCGAAAGGGAAGGCGACTACGCCTGGCTCGCCAATTCCATGGACGTGGCCTCGCACCGCTACCTGTACCGTCTCACAGCGCGAGCGCACCGTGCCATCGAAGCGCTCGACCGGCTTGAGGACACCACGAAAGCGCTGTCCGGCGCGCAGGCCAACAGCATCATCATGGAAATCGAGCATGCTCGCATGCAGTTGACCGCCGATCCGCGCGAGCGCATCCGCCTGCTGAAGAGGGACATTGAGGAACGGCAGAAGGAAATCGACGAGCTGGAACATAGCGAGGCCTTGGAAAAGCTCACGTCCGAACAGGTCGGCGACATCATCGGCGTGATTCACAACACTCTGCGAGGAGTGCCCATCGACCTGCGCGAGCTCGCCCTTTCCGAACGGGACAACGGCGACGCGCTCCGACGGCGCATGCAGGCCGGCGCCATGAGCGTGGAAAGCATCCTCACCGCATACCATGACGAATACCGACGCGCGTTCCGCGAATCCGACAGCGGACGTCGTTTCGAAGACGCGTTCCAAGTCATCGTCACCGACGAAGGCCGGCGCGAGATCGACGACGCGGTGCGGGACATCGCCAGAAACCCCTATTTGGATGGCGAGCCGAGCGTGCTGCTCAACCAGGTGCGTTCCGAACTCAAACGCATCTATGAAGGCATCGAGGACGTGCGCCGGCAGATCCGCACGTCCGACGAGGCGGTCAGCCGTCTCGTACGCCAGCAGACCGACACGAGCTACCGGACCATGCTCGCCAAACTCAACCAGCTGTTCGCAAAGACCAGCGCCGAAGCCAAAGCCCATCCCAATGACCAAAGCCGGCCCTACCATACGGACGCCGGGCAGGCGAAATTCCCGACATTGCCATCTCGTCCGGCCAGATCAATGGCGCGCGCCGCATCATCCAGCCTGAACGACGCCCCAGCGGCGACCATCGAAGCGCCGGACCTCAAGAACATGGTCGAAATATGCGGGCCACGGCTGACGCGCATGATCAGGCTTATCCGCAGCAATCCGGTGACGACATCGGACGGCATGTTCGTGGACCTCGCGGCAAGCTTCAACCAGCTGCCGAAAGCCGAACGGAGGGAAAGCGAACTGGTCGGCTTCCTCAGTGCCCTGCGCACGCAGGACGACTCGTCATACGTGACATGGCGCTGCATATCGATCGACGGCAGCGAACGCGTATGGCGCACCAAACCCATTCTCACCACCGAAACGACGCTCGACGACATCATCGAGGAGAGATAAGCATGACGGACTATATCGAAGCCAACATCGAGGAAACGATCCTGACAGGAGGGGAGCCGGTATTGGAAGAGGCCGGCAGCCAGCAGGCCTCGACCGCGCTGTTCAACGGCGACACCGGCGACATGCCCGTCGAAGCGCGCATGGCCGCGATCGCGCTCAAACGCGAACGCTACATCGACGGCAGCCTGTATGACCTCGCCTGCGAGAACCGTGAGGTCGTGGAACGTTCGCTCAACAACGACATGCTCAGACTGGTCGACAACACGAAATACCGCATCATGTACGCGTCGCCGGTCACCGACTCGGAGACATGCATCCGTTCGTTGAAAACACGTATGAGCCTCACCCGCGAGGAGGCCGCCACGCTTGCCGCGCTACGCATCAAAGCGTTGGAATACGAAAACCAGAACGCCGAACCATGCGACTGGCTTATCAGCTTCGACGACATCCGCGCATTGCTCGCCACCGGCGCGGGATTCCTCACCGCCAGCAACGACGAGGAAGGCACTGCGAAGAAAATCACGTCCATCATCTCACGCATGCGCACCTACGGGTATCTCGCGCCGATCGAAGACGACGACATGTACGTCCTCACGCCACTGGTGCCCATGGTGCTCGACCGCGGCCTCGCCGACCAGTGGCTCGGATCCGAAACCACGGACGAGAACGCATCCGCCGACGGCCGCACCAACGCCGGCCCGGACGACAGGCCCATGGAAGACATAGAACAAGACGCATTCGATTTCAACACCGACGACAACCGTTTCGACGAGGAGGAACACTGATGGCAGACGGCATGAAGATCGTTTCCGACAAGTGGATGCTACAAAGCCGACAAATCGTCAACTGGGGCTCATACGGCGGCTGGCACGAATTCCGCCCATCCATGGACGAAACCATGCCGGTGACCCTGCTCGCCGGCGCCAGCGAATCAGGCAAATCCACACTCGTCGACGCGCAAATCTCACTCCTCTACCCATCCGGAACCCCCTACAACAAGGCGTCGAACTCCGGACGTTCGGAACGCAACGACTACACCTACCTGCGTGGCATGATCGGCGTAAGCGATAGCGAAAACGGCGAAACGCCGATCTTCCTGCGCGGCAAAGACGCCGACGGCACCCCACAGAACATCTGGGGCGCAATCGTCGACACCTACGTGAACAAAACCGACGGAGGACTGCTCTCCTGCGGCAAATTCCTCTACCTGAACGCCGGAGACGGACAAGACGGACTACGCCGCCGCTACATCACCTGGAACCGAACCATCGACCCACGACTCATGGACCAGTACCGCAACACACCATTCACCCGGTCCATGTTCGAAAAAACCTATCCGGAATGCACCACGCACACCAACGCCGCGGCATTCCACGCCTCCATCTGGCAGGACATGGGCCTAAGCGCCGACGCCTGCCGCCTCCTGCACAAAATACAATCGGCGGACGCCCCCTCAAAACTCGACGACATCTTCAAGCAAGGCGTGCTCGACATACCCGAATCCATCCGCCTCGCCCACGAAACCGTCGACGACTACAACCGGTTCAACGAAAACTTCCACAGCATGGAAGACAAAATGGCCCGCGTCGCCATCCTGCAAAACATCCAGACACGCTACGGCGAATACGCAAAGCAAACCAGCGAACGACGCGAATACGAACCCATCAACCCCGACAGCGAACATGGCAACGCAACACTGTCCGCATGGGCGCGCTCGCGCATGGCCAGCGAAGTGCGCGCTGGTCTGCCGGCCGCGCAGCGCAAGGTCAAGGAGTCGCAGGAGGCCATCGATCGGGCGATGCAGCGCGTCGGCGAGCTCAACACGCGAATCGACGCCGTCAAGGAACGTATCCAAGGTATCGACGGCGGCAGTCTGCAGCAGCTCGGCAAGGATCTTCAACGCGTGCGCCAGGACATCGACGAGGCGAGCAGGCAACGTCATGCCATAGCCGAACGATTCGAACAGGTCGAAGGCAGGCTTCCCGACAGCGAGCAGACATGGGACGCCAAACGCGCCATGCTCGCCGAAACGCTCGACACATACGAGGAACGGTTGAAGGACGCGAACACCAGATTCCAGCAGCTGGTAGGGGAGCGTCACGACCGCCAGCGCGACCGTGACAGCCTACGACGGGACTATCAGCGCAAGCTCACGCACAGGACGCGCATCAGCGATGACATGGACGACGCGCGCACGCTTATCATGCGGGCGACCGGATTGGACGCGTCCGAACTGCCGTATGTGGCCGAACTGATGGACGTGAACGAACAGGACGAACAGTGGCGTCTGGCAATGAACGTCACCTACGCGCCCATCGCGCAGACCATCCTCGTCGACAAACGCCACGAGCAAGGATTCGCGGCGAAAATCAGCGCTATCGACCCGAAACTCATGACACGACGCACGTGGCGGTTCATCGACACCGGCATGCAATACGAATCCTCCGCCAGCGAAGGCTGGATGTCGTCGAAACTGCAATACCGGGAGGACTCTCCGTTCGCCGGATGGCTGAAAAACCAGACGACGTCGCCACGGTTCGACGCGCGTTGCGTGCACGCCATCGACGACATGAACCATGACGAACGACAAGTGCAGGCCGACGGACAAATCAAATCCGGCGACCGTGGATTCCACGGCAGCAAAGGACTACACCAGGTCATCGGCTTCATGAACGAACAATACCTGGCCGAACTGAAAAACCAACTCGACAAGGCGGAGCAGGCGTTGCAGAACGCCGACCGTCGAAGCGAACAAATGTCCAACGCCATCAGCCTGCTGCAAGACGAGCACGAGCTCGCACGAATCGTAGCCGACATGCCATGGAGCAAAATCGACGTGAACGGACTACGGGAACAGGAAACGCGAATCCGCAGGCAGATCGAACGCATCGAAAACGACCCGGAACTCGGCCAACTGCAAACCGAACTGAAACAGCTCAACCAACAGGCCACCGCCGAAAACAGAAACCAGTACCAAGCCGAAGACGACCTCGACAAGGCCCAACACGCCGTCCAAGCCGAACAAGCATGGCTCGACGCCTACGGCAACGACGACTTCGACGACGCCACACTATCCAGCATGGTATCGAACCTACTCGCCGACGCATACGAGAACTGCTTCGGCGCATCCGTACGCGCGCAAGACCGGCCAAAACTCATCGCAGGCCTCTTCGACCATGAAAGCGAAACACCATTCCACACGCGCGCGCTACGCAACATCGTACGCATCGCACGCACACGAATCCAAGAAATCGACGCCAGATCCAACCAACTGCGCGCCGACACGGAACGCATCATGGACGACTACCTCAACAACCACTCCACAGACGACAACACCGTCATGGCAAGCGTGGAAGACTACCGATACTTCCTCGACGAACTCGACGAACTCAACATGCTCGTCACCCGCGCCGCAACCGACGAAGAATACGCCAACAGCGTCAAAAAACTCTACATGAGCTTCCAACAGCTCAACCGTGCGCTACGCACCGACGAAGAAAACATCAAAGAACAACTCAACCGCATCAACAGCATGCTCAAAGGACAACAATTCGGCCCACAAGGCGGCAGACTATCACTCGACGTGACCTTCAGCCCAATCGACCGACAATTCGAAACAACCCTCAGCCGCATCCTGTCAAAACTGGAAGACTGGACGCGCAACGCAAGCGACAATCCCACGGAAACACGCAACGCATTCAACAACTGCGAAACATTCGTGAACAGACTGCACAACGAACTCGACAAAATACACGACACCAACGGCATCAAAGCATACGGCGCACGCAACCTCGACCCACGCGTACGCAGCTCATTCTACGCAATCGTGCACCACGACAACGCCCCCGACGAACGCATCAGCTCTACCGGCGGAAAATCCGGCGGAGCCCTCCAAGAACTCACCTCATTCGTCTACGGCGCAGCCCTCATCTACCTCCTCGGCGGCGACCTCACCGCACGCCCCACCTACACCACGCTCTTCCTCGACGAAGCACTCATCAAAGCCGACGGCCGCTACACCAAACGCGCGCTCGCCGTACTACCCCGACTCGGCTTCCAAATCATCGTCTCCGCCCCGGAAAGCAAAACCGCGGAAATCCTCAACGTCGCCAACAGAGCATACGTCGCATACAAAGACCCATCCACCGGCAACTCATACCTACAGGAACTCGACAGCGAAACCATCACACAGGACGAAACACAGCCCACCACCGCACCCGCGAAACCAACAACGGAGGCATAACCCATGGCAACGGCCAGAAGCACCACCAACAGCGACATCCACAGCCAACTCAACGGATACGTCACCGACTATCTCACCAAGCACATGTATGACGCCAACACCTCCTGGCCATTGCGCAAAACCATCCGACTACCCAAACAAGCCGAACTCGAAGCCCATTACACGCACATCCGCGCCCAAGACGAAGCCATCCGCAACTGGGCACAACAACACCACTGCGAAACCAGCGAAAAAACCAAAATCATCTCCAACGGAATCGTCCGACAAACCAGCCAACTCATCGACTCGGTAACCATACCCGACCTCAACACGGCCCTCAACATCACCACACCACAAACACGCAAACTCTACCAACGCGAACACCAACGCGCACACACCATCACCAACCAATTCAACCTCGACTCCAACACCTCCATAAACATCGCCAAAATCCTCAAAAACCACGACGACACCGACTTTAACCTCGTCATACAAGCCGCACACTACTTCGCCAACCACAACACCGAAAACATGACCCCACGCATGGTCCCCATCCCCGGATTCAGCGCAAAATGGCTAGGCAAAACAACATCAAACCGCTGCAAAGCAATCTGCAAACTCCTCAAACGAGAACAACTAGCCCTCAACGACCGCCACGGAGAAATCCGACTCCGACTCCTCGACACACAACACCACAACCAACCAGACCTCATCGTGACACAACCATGGACAGACGGCGCGCCACACGACATCACCCACATCATCATCGTGGAAAACAAAGACACCTACCAAGCCATACCCACAACAGAACACGCCATCTGCATATTCGGCAGCGGACACGCGGCAACCCGAATCAAAACACTACTACCTTGGATCACAACCACACCCCACATCATCTACTGGGGAGACATAGACGCAGACGGCCTCGAAATACTCTCCGAACTACGACAAACCGGCATCACCTGCGACTCCATACTCATGGACAGCACAGCATACAAAACATACGAACCATACGGCACCAAACTCGACACCAAAAAACAACCCCTCAAAACACGCGACCCCAAACCAACACCAGGACTCACACAACACGAAAGAAACTTATACGAACAACTCTGCACCGGGAAAAACACAACCTACCTACGAATCGAACAAGAACGCATCCCCATCAACGACGCAATGACAATACTCCACAACCAACACCAATGGAACACAACACACCACAAATAGAACACCTGTTCGAAATCATAACGAAAATGAGGTATCCTAAACAACTAGAACAAAGAACAACCACCAGCGGAGGCAAGCCGTGGCAACCAAACGCAACAACGCAGCAAACGGCGACGTCATAGTCGAACGCGTTCTCACCAGCGACGCATTCCTCGCAAGAGAAATCAAAAAAGCCCCTCTCAAAACGAAAAACGGTTCACTTACAGCCGACCTCAAGCACCTGCCCAACGACCTCAAAATCACCATCCAAGGCGCTCGCGAGCATAATCTGAAGAACGTGGATCTTGAGTTTCCGCGCAATCGCATGGTGGTGTTCACCGGACTGTCGGGTTCTGGCAAATCCTCGCTCGCCTTCGATACGTTATTCGCCGAAGGCCAACGCAGATATGTGGAGTCGCTGTCGGCGTACGCAAGGCAGTTCCTGGGGCAAATGGACAAGCCCGACGTCGATTTCATCGAAGGTTTGAGCCCTGCGGTGTCGATCGATCAGAAGACCACGAACCGCAATCCACGTTCGACTGTCGGCACGATTACCGAGATTTACGATTATCTGAGATTGCTGTTTGCCCGCACTGGCATTCCGCATTGCCCGGAATGCGGCGCGTTGGTCAGCGCACAGACGCCGCAACAGATGGTGGACGCGTTGCTGCAGTATCCGGAGCGCACACGATTCCAGATTCTCGCGCCGGTCGTCCGTGGGCGTAAGGGCGAGTTCGAGGATCTGCTTGAACTCTTGCGGGGCGACGGCTACGCACGAGCGCTGATTGACGGCGAAATGAAGCAGCTGTCCGACGACATCAAACTCACCAAGCAGAAAAAGCACACCATCGAAGTGGTGGTGGATCGACTGGTGGTCAAGGACGGCATCCGTCAGCGTCTGACCGATTCCATTGAAACCGCATTGAAGCTCGCCAAGGGTATCGTGGTGGCCGATTTTGTGGATTTGGATGAGAAGGATCCTGACCGCCGTAAGCCTTTTTCCGAAAAACGCGCATGCCCGAACGGGCATCAGCTTGAACTTGATGAGATTGAGCCGCGCACGTTCTCGTTCAACGCCCCGTACGGTGCCTGCCCGGTATGCACGGGCATCGGATACAAGCTGGAGATTGATCCGGAACTGGTGATTCCCGATCCCAGCAAGACACTGAATGAGAACGCCATCGAACCGTGGGGCATGACCAAAGGCACCGGCGAATATTATCGCCATGTGCTTGAGGGGCTCGGCGATGAGATGGGTTTCGATCTCGACACCCCTTGGAAGGATCTTCCGGAAGAGGCCCGTCAAGCCATTATGTATGGGCGTGATTTCAAGGTGCAGGTCTCGTATCGTAACCGTTGGGGTCGTATGCGCGAATATTCCACCGGTTTCGAAGGCGTGGTGCGTACGCTGATGCGTAGGCATGACGAGACCGACTCCGATCAGATGAAGCAGTATTACGAATCGTATATGCGTGAAGTACCTTGTCAGGCATGCCAAGGCCGTAGGCTTCGTCCGGAAGTGCTGGCGGTGACCGTTGGCGGGGAATCCATTGCCGATGTGTGCGACATGTCCGCTGAGACAAGCCTCGCATGGATGGACGGCTTGCAGCTTGAAGGGTCGGCCGCGCAGATCGCCGGCGAGGTGTTGAAGGAGATTCGTGCCCGTCTTGGATTCCTCAACGACGTCGGACTGAACTATCTGACACTGTCTCGTGCCGCCAAAACCTTGTCTGGCGGCGAGGCGCAACGTATTCGTTTGGCGACCCAGATCGGTTCCGGTTTGGTGGGCGTGATGTATGTGCTCGACGAACCATCCATCGGTTTGCACCAGCGTGACAATGAGCGGCTGATCACCACTCTGCATCATCTGCGCGATCTTGGCAACACGCTGATCGTTGTGGAGCATGACGAAGACACTATCAAAAACGCTGATTGGGTTATTGACATCGGACCTGGAGCTGGCGAGCATGGCGGCGAAGTGATCTATTCCGGTCCCGCGAAAAAGCTCGTTGACGCTCCGCGTTCGGTTACGGGCGACTACATTGCCGGCCGCCGAAAGATCGAGGTCCCGCAGTCCCGTCGCAAAGTACGTAAGACCAAGCAGTTGCGCGTGGTTGGAGCCCGCGAAAACAATCTGAAGGATTTGACGGTCAACTTCCCACTGGGAGTATTCACTTGCGTGACGGGTGTTTCGGGTTCCGGTAAATCCACTTTGGTCAATCAGATTCTGTACCCGGTGCTTGCCGACAAACTCAACGGTGCGCGCATCGTGCCCGGCAAGCATACCCGTGTGGAAGGTGTGGGCCAGTGCGACAAAGTGATCCACGTTGACCAGAATCCGATCGGACGCACTCCGCGTTCCAATCCGGCCACCTATACCGGAGTATGGGATAAGATCCGCACGCTGTTCGCCAAAACCCCTGAAGCGCAAGTCCGTGGATACGGTCCGGGGCGGTTCTCGTTCAATGTCAAGGGTGGCCGGTGCGAAGCATGCCATGGCGACGGCACTTTGAAGATCGAAATGAACTTCCTGCCGGACGTGTATGTGGACTGTGAGGAATGCCATGGCAAACGCTACAACCGCGAAACGTTGGAGGTGAAATACAATGGCAAATCCGTTGCCGACGTGCTTGGCATGCCGATCGAAGAGGCTGCCCAGTTCTTCAAAGCGTATCCCTCCATCTCCCGCTATCTCGACACGCTTGTGCAGGTCGGACTTGGGTATATCCGACTCGGACAGCCTGCTCCAACGCTTTCCGGCGGCGAATCGCAGCGTGTGAAGCTTGCGACCGAATTGCAGCGAAGGTCTACGGGCAAAACCGTGTATATTCTTGACGAACCTACCACGGGTTTGCATTTTGAAGATGTGCGCAAACTGCTGCTTGTCTTGCAGGGATTGGTGGATAAGGGCAATACCGTTATTGTCATTGAACACAATCTCGATGTGGTCAAGTCGGCCGATTGGATCATCGACCTTGGGCCGGAAGGCGGTGACGGAGGCGGCACCATCGTTACCGAAGGTACGCCGGAACAGGTGGCTCAATGCGAACAGTCTTGGACCGGCAAGTTCCTTAAGGGCATGCTGTGAGCGCACCCATCGAGCGGCACAGCCAGGAGGTTTGGCGCAAAACCGCCGAACAGTTGAACGGCGACGGTTTCAGTGTCGGTGGTGATGATTCTCCCGGCAAAGACGTAAACAAGAACGGCGCGCCTCTGCTGGGGGATTCACGTGACCTGTTTCGTCCGAAAACATCCGACATTCCGGCGCAGCCGGGCGTATACAAGTGGCGAGATGGTGAAGGCAGGGTCATTTACGTAGGCAAGGCGAAAAACCTGCGCAACCGTTTGACCAATTATTTCCAACCGTTGTATCAGCTGCATCCCCGCACTCAAACCATGGTATTGACGGCCCGTAACCTGGAATGGACGGTCGTTGGTACCGAACTTGAGTCATTGACGTTGGAATACACGTGGATCAAAGAGTTTGACCCACGATTCAACGTTGTGTTCCGCGACGACAAAACCTATCCGTATCTGGCGATCTCATCCGGTGAACGCGTGCCGCGGGTGTGGGTGACCAGAAGCCGCAAACGCCGCGATACAAGATATTTCGGCCCGTACGCCAAAGTATGGGATCTGCGTCACAGTCTCGACCGTCTCCTCAAGACTTTTCCTGTGCGCACCTGTTCGCAGAACGTTTATCATAAGGCGGAAATCACTCATCGTCCATGTTTGCTTGCGTCCATCGGCAAATGTTCGGCCCCTTGCATTGGACGTATCAGCGTCGAGGAACACCGGAAGATGTGCGAACAGCTTATTGGCGTATTAACCGGTCGCATCGGCAAATCGTATATCGCACAGCTCACGCGTGAAATGAAGGAGGCCAGCGACGAGTTGGAGTTCGAGAAAGCGGCTCGGTTGCGCGATCAGATCCAGATGCTATCCACAGTGGTTGAGCAGAATGCCGTGGTGTTCGATTCCGATGTCGATGCGGATTTCTTCGGCGTCGATTCGGACGAGCTGGAAGCTTCCGTGCACGCGTTTTACGTGCGTGCCGGTTCCATCCGAGGTGAACGCAATTGGAGTGTGGAACGGGTTGAGGATGTGACGGATGAGGAGCTGATTGCCGACCTTATTGTGCAGGTGTATTCGGAAACCGCAGGGGAGACGATTAGGGCTTCGCAGTCGACTGTTGTCACCGAACAACGCAATGCCATCGGATCGACGCAAATCGTGACGGCGACCGATGCGGTGGCACGCGCGCAAGCTACCAGGGAACGTAACGAGCGGCAGGATCAGACCGGTCGTGCGGATTTGTTGGCTCCTATCTCTCCGGTGCCGCGCGAGGTGATTGTTCCCATCGAGCCGGCCCGGCGTGAAGAGCTTGAATCATGGCTTAGCGGATTGCGCGGTGGTGCCGTGAGCATTCGCGTGGCCAGCAGAGGGGATAAGAGACAGCTTCTGGACCGTGCCAACGATAATGCCAAGCAGGCAATGCAGCGCAGCAAGATGAGTCGCATCAGCGATATGGGCGCCCGCAGCACAGCCATGAATGATGTTGCCAAGGCTTTGGGACTTGAACAGGCTCCATTGCGCATCGAATGCTACGACATTTCCAATACCGTCGGCGGAGCGTTCCAGGTCGCTTCCATGGTGGTATTCGAGGACGCGATTGCCAAAAAGTCCGAATATCGTCGTTTCGCCATTCGCGGAGCGGACGGACAGGGTGCACTCGACGATTTGAGCGCATTGTACGAGACGCTGACGCGACGATTCCAACATGGCAATATCGCCGGTGACTCCGGCGAAAGCATGGATAATGAACGTCGGGCATCCGAGCATGGTGACCAGACTCATGAACCGACTGTCCAGCAGAACACCAATCGGCATCATTTCGCATACAAGCCTAATCTGGTGGTGGTCGATGGCGGCAAACCGCAGGTCATGGCGGCCGCGAAGGCGCTTGAGGATTGCGGTGTGGATGACGTGGCCGTGTGCGGATTGGCAAAACGTTTGGAAGAGGTGTGGGTGCCGGATGACGACTATCCGATCATTCTCAAACGTCAATCCGAAGGCATGTATCTACTGCAACGCGTCCGCGACGAATCGCATCGTTTTGCCATCACCTATCATCGTCAGACCAGAAGGAAAGGCGCGTTGCGTTCCGCCTTGGACGATATTCCAGGCGTCGGCGAGGCATACCAGAAGCGCCTACTGAGCCATTTCGGCTCGGTTCGTGCCATGCGTGAGGCGGATGTCGAGGATTTCGAGCAGGTCAAAGGCGTCGGAAAAGCCAAAGCCGCAGCCATTTACCAAGCGTTGCACGCCCACGACGGGCAACCGTCGACGGAAAATGCCATTTCGTCGAATAGTCCGAAAGATGAAATGGAATAAGATTGGGTAGCGAAAAAAGACAATCGGATTGCTAGCATGATGACGGTGAATATATAGGGAGGGAATATGACCGAGGTCAACCACCGGTGCGCGGTTCTGGGCAAGCCCATCGCACATTCATTGTCTCCGGTGCTGCACAATGCCGCTTATCACGCGTTGCATCTTGACGACTGGTCGTACGACAAGCATGAGGTGGGCGAGCCTGATCTTGAGGGCTTTCTTGAATCGCTTGATCCGACCTGGTCGGGACTCAGCCTGACCATGCCATTGAAGAAAACGATCCAGCCATACGGAACACCGTGCAATACATGGGCCAAAGAGCTTATGGTTGCCAATACCGCGGTGTTTGATTGGACCAAAACCTGCGTCAATGGCAATTCGAACATCCCCTTCATCAGGCTATATAACACGGACGTACGCGGCATCGAACTCGCTTTCGAACACTCGTATCAGACACGTGCGATAACGCCGAAGACGGACCGTTCGGGAACGGCCGTGATCATCGGCAACGGCAACACCGCAACGTCGGCGTTAGCGGCATGCGTGGAGATGTCTGCGATCGGACATGTCATCGTTGTGGCTCGCCATCCTGAGAAGAACGCCGATCTCAAGCCACTTGCCGAACGGTATATGCCATCGGAACAGCCGATCAGCATTGTCGGCATGGACCACGCCATCGAAGCGTTGCGCCAGGCTGATGTGGCGATAAACACCATTCCCGGATTGGCTGCGGACGGTATTGCCGAATCATTGAGAATGCCAGGTGTGCGCATGCATGGAACATTGCTCGACGTCGTATATGACCCACGCCCTACCAAGCTGATGCAGGCATGGCGCCAACAGGGAGGAATCGCCATTGGCGGCGAGCAGATGCTGTTGTATCAGGCCATGGTGCAGGTCTGGTTGATGACGGGAATCTGGGATGACGATCCGCCGAGCGGTATGGTTGATCAGGATTGCACCGCGCGTTTGGAACAAGCCATGCGCATCGCGCTTGAGGAGGCTCTGTGATGGCACAGAAAGACATCGACGTACAGGCGAATGGCACGCATGCCAGCGCCCCTTCGCCGGCTGAAGGTTTTGAAGTATTGCTGATCACCGGCATGAGCGGTGCGGGCCGTTCGCATGCTGCCGACAGCATTGAAGACATGGGTTGGTATGTGGTTGACAACATGCCTCCAAAACTGCTGGTGCCCTTGGTGGACATGATGACCACGGGATCCAATATTCACAAACTCGCCGCTGTTGTCGACGTGCGTTCCCGCGACTATTTCGATGACCTGTCCGCGGTGCTCAGCCATCTGGACGATCTTGGTGTGAAAACGCGTATCCTGTTCCTTGATGCCAGCAACGAGGTGCTGATCAAACGATATGAATCCGTACGCAGGCCTCATCCGTTGCAGCAGGGCAATCGACTGATTGACGGCATTCTCGAGGAACGAGATCTGCTTGAGAATCTCAAAGAACGTGCGGACATCGTTATCGACACGTCATCATTGAGTATCCATCAGCTGTCCACGAAATTATATGAGGCCATGCTCGGATCCGGTCCGACCACGGTTTCCGTGCACATCTTCAGTTTCGGTTTCAAATACGGTATTCCCATCGACGCCGACTTTGTGGCCGACGTGAGATTCCTGCCGAATCCATTTTGGGTTCCCAGGCTTCGCTCGCTGACCGGACGCGACAAAGAGGTGAGTGATTACGTACTTTCCAGCGAAGGGGCCGCGGACTTCCTCGACTCGTATGAAAAGGCGCTTTCGATTGCGATTGAAGGATATGCGCAGGAAGATAAGCATTATGTGACTATTGCGATTGGTTGCACCGGAGGCCAGCATCGTTCTGTCGCGATGAGTGAGGCTTTGGCTAAGCGACTGCGTGCGAGGGGGTTGTCGGTTTCCGTTTCCGCACGCGAGCTTGATAAGCGGTCAGCGGAAAAATGACCGTATTATGAGAGAATAGTGTCCATATGTAAAGAAACCTGGCTGTGATTGTCCAAGATATTCGGTATCACAGTAAGCCGTGGCAGTGCGGAATGATTCCGCGACTCGCCTGAAATTTAGGGAAGAACAGCAAGGTAGGAGGTTGGCTCTTGGCTCTTCTGGATGACGTCAAAAGCGAGCTGGCCGCAATCGATAACGAACTGCCGATCGCCAAAAAGGCGCAGGCGACAGCGATGATTCGATTCGGCAATGGTTTGCACTCGGTGGATCACCACATTCTCGTGCAGGTGCAGCTCGACTCCCAAGATGCGGCTGCTTGGCTGCAGGACACCATCAAGAACCTGTATGGTCATGAAGCCACGCTTACTCCTGTCTCTAGGCAGACGCCAACCGGCACCGTGCAGCGTTATGTGATTCGCGTGCCGAAGGGCAGTACGGCGCTCGTGCTGCAGACCGGCCTGTACAGCCGTTACACCAAGAACATGGTGCTTGGTCTTCCAAGCGATATCATCAACGGCAAAATCGCGCAGATCAAGTCCGCATGGCGCGGCGCGTTCCTCGCCAACGGACGTCTGTCCGATCCAGGCAAGGCCAGCTATCTTGAAATCGTGTGCCCGAACCATGAGGCCGCTCTGGCACTGGTCTCCACCGCACGGCGTCTGGGCATCACCGCCAAGCCGCGTAAGCTACGCAGCTCCGAACGCGTCACCCTGCGCGATCCCGACGCCATCGAACGTATGCTCATTCTTATGGGTGCGCCGCGCTCCGCACGCGAGTGGACCGGAAAGCGTTCCGACGGCGAAGCTCGGGGCAAAGCCAACCGTCTGGCCAACTTCGACGACGCCAACATGCGTCGCAGCGCCAAGGCGGCTGCGGAAGCATGCGACAAGGTTCGTCAGGCGTTTGAGATTCTTGGAGATGACATTCCAGACAACCTCAAATCGGCCGGCCAGCTTCGTCTCGACCATGCTGATGCGTCGCTGGAACAGCTGGGACGTTTGGCCGATCCACCAATCACCAAGGATGCCATCGCGGGCCGCATCCGTCGACTTCTGCAGCTCGCCGAGAAAACCGAAAAGGCGCGCCGCCAGTCGGCTTGATTGAATCTTTTATGCAAAACACCATGCCTGTTTTCGAACAGTATGGTGTTTTTGTTCGTTTGGGCTTGTATTATTCGTAAATGGCAATATGGCCATTCCACGCTTACAAGCGGCTAGGAAAGGATATACATGAAGACACTCAAGGATCTTGGAGATCTCAAGGGCAAGCGCGTTCTCGTTCGCGCCGATTTCAACGTTCCGCTGGACGGCACCACGATCACCGATGACGGTCGTATCAAGGCCGCTCTGCCGACCATTAAGGCCCTGCGCGAAGAAGGCGCGAAGGTCATTCTGATGGCTCACCTCGGCCGTCCGAAGGGCAAGGTCGTTCCGGAACTGTCCCTTGCCCCGGTCGCTGCTCGTCTCGGCGAGCTGCTCGGCATCGAGGTCCCGCTGGCTGAAGACACCTATGGTGAGGATGCCCAGGCCAAGGTCGCCGCAATGGGCGACGGCGATGTCGTTCTGCTGCAGAACGTGCGTTACAACCCGGAAGAAACCAGCAAGGATCCGGAGGAGCGCGCCGCTTATGCCAAGAAGATTGCTGCGCTCGGCGAAGCGTTCGTATCCGATGGCTTCGGCGTCGTGCACCGCGCACAGGGCTCCAATTACGACGTTGCTGCCGATCTTCCGGCTGCTGCCGGCCTGCTGGTCGAGAAGGAAGTCAAGGCTCTGTCCCGCGCTACCGTTGAGCCGGAACGCCCGCTGACCGTCGTGCTCGGCGGTTCCAAGGTCTCCGACAAGCTCGGTGTGATCGAAAACCTGCTCGACAAGGCCAACCGTCTGGTCATTGGCGGCGGCATGGTTTACACCTTCCTCAAGGCCAAGGGCCTCGAGGTCGGCACCTCCCTGCTGGAAGAGGATCAGGTCGAGACCGTCAAGGGCTACATCGAGCGCGCTGAGCAGAACGGCGTCGAACTCGTGTTGCCGACCGATATCGTGGTGAACCCGGTCTTCCCGAAGTCCGATGAGGACATCGCTCCGGAAGTCGTGGCTGCCGACGCCATTCCGGCTGACAAGATGGGTCTGGACATCGGTCCGGATTCCCAGAAGCTCTTCCACGACAAGATCGTGGATTCCAAGACCGTCGTTTGGAACGGTCCGATGGGCGTGTTCGAGGTTCCGGCTTTCGCTGCCGGCACCGAGGCCGTGGCCCAGGGTCTGGTCGACGCTACCGCAGCTGGTGCGTTCACCATCGTCGGCGGCGGTGATTCCGCTTCCGCAGTGCGTAACCTCGGCTTCCCGGAGGATGGCTTCTCGCACA
>ERZ1032357.126-NODE-126-length-27435-cov-18.845252_pt1 | contig 27435 bp, 14 predicted proteins | sample MGYA00517100_ERZ1032357 | MGnify/ENA primary metagenome ERZ1032357 (study PRJEB33719, sample SAMN04262589) | wastewater metagenome | biome: periurban shantytown; feature: animal feces; material: feces | host: Canis lupus familiaris | place: Peru: Lima | collected...
CCGTGCGGTCGGGACGGGACGGGGCCGGCCGACCGACCGTTGGGTGCCCCAGGTGAGCGCCCGGCTAACGGCGGCCTCCCGCCCCGGCCGGCGCGCCTCTTACAGATCGATCGTGAGCGTGACGGGGCAGTGGTCGGACCCGTAGATATCGCTGCGAATGGCGGCGTCGTGCACGCGCCCGGCAACCGCGTCGCTCACCAGGAAGTAGTCGATACGCCAGCCGGCGTTGTTCTTGCGCGCGTTGAACCGGTAGCTCCACCAGCTGTAGGCCCCTGCCAGGTCGGGGTAGATCTGGCGGAACGTGTCGGTGTACCCCGCATTGAGCAGCTCGGTGAACTTGCCGCGCTCTTCGTCCGAAAATCCGGCGTTGCCGCGGTTGGACTTGGGGTTCTTGAGGTCGATCTCCTCATGGGCGACGTTGAAGTCGCCGCAGGTCACCACCGGCTTACCGGTCTCGCCCTCAAGGCCCAGCAGGAACGTGCGGTAGGCGTCGTCCCATGCCATGCGCGTGTCGATGCGCGCCAGCTCGTTTTGCGCGTTGGGCGTGTAGACGTCCACAAACCAAAAGCGCTCGAACTCGAGGGCGCACACGCGGCCCTCCGTGGCGGCCGCCGCAACAAGCTCGAGCGCCTCGTCGGAAAGCCCCGCCGCGCGCCCCGCCTCAAGAACGGCATCGGCATGGAGAACGGAGAGCGGCTCCTCGCGCGTGAACACCGCGGTGCCGGAGTACCCCTTGCGCTCGGCATAGCTCCACACCTGGCGGTAGCCGGGCAGATCGATATCGACCTGTCCCTCCTGCAGCTTGGTTTCCTGCAGGGCGAGGATGTCGGCATCGAGCTCGGCGGCGATATCGGTAAAGCTCGGCTCCTTTTTAAGGACGGCGCGCAGGCCGTTGACGTTCCACGATGCGAATGTGTAAACCCGGGACATGGGATGCTCCTTGGAGTATCAGCGCGGCCACGTCCTTCGAAAAGTCCCGGCCGCCGTTGGGATTCGTAAATATGTGACAAACATCATACGGTATCTGCACCGGGCCTGTTTGCATAAAAACACGCGTTGGCTACCCGCGCGGCAATTCGCTCGATACAATGGGTATATTGCTGTGACCGGCCGGTGCTTAAGGTGCCGCCGGCGCATGGATTGTTCGAACCATCAAAGAGCACGAGGAGCCGTCCTATGGCACGCGATTCTAAAGTTTGGCGCTGCGGAAAATACGAATTGAAGTTCGATCGCCCGCGCATCATGGGCGTGCTCAACGTAACACCCGATTCGTTTAGCGATGGCGGCGACAACGTCGACCCCGATGTTGCCATCAAGCACGGCCTGCAGATGCTCGACGACGGTGCGGACATCATCGACGTGGGTGGAGAGTCGACGCGTCCGGGCTTTACGCCGGTGACCCCCGACGAGGAGGCCAAGCGCGTGCTGCCCGTGGTGCGCGCTCTCGCCCAGGCCGGTGCCATCGTTTCGATCGATACGCGCCACGTCGAGGTCGCGAAGGCGGCGGTCCGCGTGGGCGCTTCGATCGTGAACGACGTGACCGGCTTTACCGACCCGCGCATGGTCGATTTTGTGAGCGAGTCGGACTGCGGCGTGATCGTGATGCACGCCGGCGAGGTGGGCGACTCCGAGCCCGTGCGCACGCATACCGCGGTGCAGCTGGATACCTCGGCTGCCGCATTTATGGCCGAGAAGGCGCGCGAGGCCGCCGAGGCCGCCAAGCAGGGGACGGCCGGCCGCCGCGGGAAGCAAAAGCTTACGAACGGCATCGTTCAGCCTCAGCTGCCGTTCGGCGAGATGCCCAACGGCTCCGAGGCCGCCGCGGCGCAGGCTGCCGAGGAGCATGCCCGTGCGGCCAAGACCGAAGAGGCGCCCGCAACCGCCTCCGCTGACAACGCCAAGACCGGCGATGCTCTCGCGTCCGTGATGGCGCGCTCCGGGGCCACCGCATACAACGGCAGCCGCTCCGCGCAGCTCCGCCGCTTCACCCTGCCCGATTCGGCCCCGATCATGCGTCGCGTCATGGGCTTCCTGTCCGACCAGGCCCGCGCGCTCATACACGCAGGCGTGGCCCGCGAGCGCATCTGCCTGGATCCGGGCGCGGGCTTTGGCAAGGAGGCCAACGAGGACATCGTTATCCAACGCGAGCTGGGCAAGATCGCCTCGCTGGGCTATCCCACGCTGTGTGCCGTATCGCGCAAGCGCCTGGTGGGCGCCATCTCGGGCGTGGCAAACGCCAGGGAGCGCGACATCGCCACGTTCGGCGTGTGCCTGGGCGCCATCGAGCAGGGCGCAAACATCGTGCGCGTGCACAACGTTGCCGGGTTCGCCCAGTTCCTGAATGGTTTTTGGGCGATCGCCCGCCCGCAGCCGCGCCGCGCCTACGTGGCGCTCGGCTCCAACGAGGGTGACCGTTTGGAGAACATCCGCACCGCGCGCGACCTCATCGCCCAGATCCCCATGACGTGTGTGTCGAGCTGCTCGCGCATTTACGAGAGCGAGCCCGCCTACGAAACGGATCAGGACGCCTTTGCCAATGCGGTGATCGAGATCAAGACCGAGCTGGCGCCGCTCATCCTGCTGGATGAGCTGGGCAAGGTGGAGCTGCAGCTGGGCCGCGACCGCTCTGGCAAGGCCAAGGCAAACGGCCCGCGCCCCATCGATTGCGACCTTTTGTGGATGGACAACGAGATTCACGGCGGCAACAAGCTGCGCCTGCCGCATCCCGGTCTGGGAGAGCGCGACTTTGTGCTGGTGCCGCTCGAGGACCTCATGCACAACCCGGCGCGCTTCTTCCGCTACGAGGGTATCGATGTGAAGGAGCCCGAGGACCGCGTAGGCCGCGTGGTTGCCGAGCTGGGCACGCTGTAAATACACCAGGAGGGTGACAGGGATTGGAGTTCCTGTCGCCCTCTTTTTTGTTGCAATTTGTTGGTACGGGTGCGCTCGGGGCGGCTGGGGCGGCCCTGGGCGTCCGCTATGTGCTCGCCCCCCGGCCTTGCCCTGGGAGTTCTGCCGCCCAAGCGGCTATTTTGACTGGTTGGCGCGGTAAATCTCGCAGATGCCCTTGAGGGTGAGCTGCGGATCGATGATGTCGAAGGCGTCGGTGGCGGTGGCCACGGTGGTTGCGAGTCCGCCGGTGGCGATTACCGTGGCGTCGGGTCGGTCGAGCTCGCGTTTGATGCGAGCGACCAGGCCCTCGGCCATGGCGGCCGCGCCGATGATGGTGCCGCTTTGCACCGCCTCGACGGTGTTTGCGCCGATGGCGTGCGTGGGCGTTTCGAACGGGATGCTCGCCAAACGCGCTGCGCGGGCGATGAGGGCATCGAGGGAGATGCGCACGCCCGGGGCGATGGCGCCACCGATGTAGCATCCGTCTTCGTCGATGACATCTATATTGGTGGCGGTGCCAAAGTCGACCACGATGCTGGGGGTGCCGTAGAGCGCCGCCGCGGCAGCGGCGTTGGCGATGCGGTCCGCCCCCGCCTCCTGTGGGTTTTGCGCGTGGGCGCAGGTGTGCGGCGCGGTCTCGGGGCTCACTACCACAACGTCGCACCCGGCCAGATCTGCCACGGCGCGCCATTCCTGCACGAGCTGCGGCACAACGCCGGCGAATGCGATGGCATCGACCTGGGAAAAATCGAGCCCGTCTTTATGAAAGTAGCCGAGCAGGCGAACATGCAGCTCGTCCTTGGTGAAGGTGCGGTCGGTGGGCATGCGCCAGGAATGGACGAGCCGATCGCCGTCGAACAGCCCGAGCGCGGTTTGGGTGTTGCCCATATCGATTGCCAGTAGCATGGAGTCTCCTTGCAGCGTTTGTGTTCGCGGTGCCGCGTACATGCGAACCCATTGTAGGGCAAGAAAGCGCGGTCGTGCGGCTGTGGCGCGACCGCGCTTTCAAGGCGAAAGCACTATTCCAGCTCGAATGCGCCGGTGTAGAGCTGGTAGTAGTAGCCGCCCTTGGCGATGAGCTCGTCATGCGTGCCGCGCTCGATGACGCGGCCGTGATCCAGGCAGATGATCACGTCGGAGTTGCGCACGGTGCTCAGGCGATGAGCGATCACAAACGTGGTGCGTCCGTGCATGAGCGCATCCATACCGCGCTGCACGATGGCCTCGGTGCGCGTGTCGATGGAGGACGTGGCCTCGTCCAGGATCATGACGGGTGGGTCGGCCACGGCGGCGCGCGCAATGCTCACGAGCTGGCGCTGGCCTTGGGAGAGCTGCGAGCCGTTGTCGGTGAGCATGGTGTCGTAGCCGTGCGGCAGGTGCTTGATGAACGAGTCGGCGCCCGCCAGCTTGGCGGCATCGATGCACTCATCGTCCGTGGCATCCAGGCGGCCGTAGCGGATGTTGTCCATCACCGTGCCGGTGAATAGATTGACGTCTTGCAGCACCATACCCAGCGAGCGGCGCAGGTCGTTCTTGTTGATCTTGTTCACGTTGATGCCGTCGTAGCGGATCTTGCCGTCGGCGATGTCGTAAAAGCGGTTGATCAGGTTGGTGATGGTGGTCTTGCCCGCGCCGGTCGCACCCACAAAGGCCACCTTCTGGCCCGGCTTGGCGTACACGCTCACGTCGTGCAGGACCTCGTGATCGGGCGTGTAGCCAAAGTCAACGTGTTTCATAACCACATCGCCTTCGAGCGGCACGTACTCGATCTCGCCGGTTGAGTGCGGGTGTTTCCAGGCCCAGGTGCCGGTGCGCTCGGAGCATTCGACGAGCTTGCCGGTTGCCTCGTCGCGACGCGCGTTGACCAGGGTCACGTACCCCTCATCGTGCTCGGGTTCCTCGTCGAGCAGCTCGAAGATGCGCTTGGCGCCGGCCATGCCCATAACCACGGCGTTGATCTGGTTGGAAACCTGGCCGATCTGCGCGGTGAACTGCTTGGTCATGTTGAGGAACGGCACCGCCACCGCAATGGTGAGCGGCAGGCCCGACAGCGACAGGTTGGGGATGCCCAGAGCCAAGAACACGCCGCCGGCCAGCGCCACGATCACGTAGAGCAGGTTGCCCAGGTTCATAAGGATGGGCATGAGCGTGTTGGCGTAGGTGTTCGCGGAGCGCGCGGCGGCCTCCAGCTCGTCGTTGATGCGCTCGAAATCGGCCTGCGCCTCGTCCTCGTGGCAGAACACCTTGATGACGCGCTGGCCGCCCATGGCCTCCTCGACATGGCCCTCAAGCCCGGCGATGGCCTTTTGCTGGCGCACGAAGTTCTTGGCGGAACGGGTGCCCAAAAACTTGGTGCAGCTCACCATGATGAGCACGCCGCCCACCACCACGAGCGCCATGGGGATGCTGTAGAACAGCATGATGCCCATGAGCATGATCAGCATGAGCGAGGTGAACAGCAGCTGCGGCAGGCTCTGCGAGATCATCATGCGCATGGCATCGATGTCGTTGGTATAGTAGCTCATGACGTCGCCGTGCTGGTGCGTGTCGAAGTAACGGATCGGCAGGCTCTGCATGTGGTCGAACATCTTGCAGCGGAACTTTTTGAGCGAACCCTGCGTGATGATGGCCATGGACTGCGTCCAAAACGCGGAACAGCAGGTGGCGAGCACGTACAGGCTGGCCAGGATGGCGGCGTTGAGGATGATGCCGTGCGATGCGCCGGCCCAGTCGCCGGTCTGCCACACGGAGCCCACGATGGTGAGCACGCGCTCCATGAACACGTTGGGCATGGCCTGGATGATGGCGTTGACGACCACGGCCACGAGCGTGATGGGCAAAAGGACCGGGTAGAAGCTGAAGAGCATCTTGAGCACGCGGCCGAGCACGCTGAGGGCGCCGCCCTTCTTGGCGCCGCCGTTGGTCGCGGCGGTAGACTGCTTAGCGCTCATGTGCGCTCACCTCCTTTGCGGACGCGGCCTCTTTTGCGGGGGCATCGCCCAGATCCTTGTCATCGTGGCTTTTCTTGTTTTGCGAGATGTAGACCTCGCGGTAGATCGGGCTGGTGTGCAGCAGCTCCTCGTGCGTGCCCACCGACTCTATGCGCCCCTCGTCCATAACGATGATGCGGTCGGCGTCCTCCACGGAGCTGGTGCGCTGGGCGATGATGATCTTGGTGGCCTCGGGCAGGTAGCTCTTAAGGCCCGCGCGGATCAGCGCATCGGTCTTGGTGTCAACGGCGCTGGTGGAGTCGTCCAAAATAAGGATCTTGGGATGCTTGAGCAGGGCGCGCGCGATGCACAGGCGTTGCTTTTGGCCACCGGACACGTTGGAGCCGCCCTGTTCGATCTTATGGTCGTATCCATCGGCAAAGCCGCGCACGAACTCGTCTGCCTGCGCGAGCTTGGCTGCCTCCACGACTTCCTCGTCGGTGGCCTCGGGGTTGCCCCAGCGCAGGTTCTCGGCGATGGTACCGCTGAACAGCACGTTCTTTTGCAGGACCATGGCCACGCCGTTGCGCAGGGTGTCCAGGTCGTAGTTGCGCACGTCCACGCCGCCCACGCGCACGGAGCCCTTGGTGACGTCGTACAGGCGCGGGATCAGCTGCACCAGGCTGGATTTGGAGCTGCCCGTGGAACCGATCACGCCGATGGTCTCGCCGCTCTTGATGTGCAGGTCGATGTCGATAAGGGCCTCGCAGGCGCGCTCGCCCACATAGGAAAAGCCCACGTGGTCAAAGTCGATGGAGCCGTCGGCGATCGCGGTGACCGGCTCGGCGGGCTCGTCGATGGTGGTCTTGGCGGTGAGCACTTCGCAGATGCGCTTGGCGCCCTCCTCGGCGATCATGATCTGGGCAAACACCATCGAGAGCATCATGAGGCTCGTGAGGATCATGAAGCCGTAGGTGATGAGGCTGGAGAACTGGCCCACATCGATGAGCTCGCCCTTGGTGGAGATGATGGCGTAGGAGCCGATGCCGATCACGAACACGAACACGCAGTAGATGGCAAAGTTCATCATGGGGTTGTTGAGGGCCAGCATGCGCTCGGCGTGCGTGAAGTCGCGGCGGACGTTCTCGGCGGCCTCGCCGAACTTCTGGCGCTCGTAGTCCTCGCGCACGTAGCTCTTGACCACGCGGATGCCCGAGAGGTTCTCCTCGGCCGACTCGTTGAGCGCATCGTACTTCTTGAAGATGCGCTTGAACACCGGTCCCACGAAGTGGATGATGGCGAACAGGCCGATCGCCAGTGGCGGCACCACGGCCAGGAAGATGAACGACAGCCAGCCGCCCATGATGTAGGCCATGGTGAAGGCGAAGATGAGCATGAGCGGGCTGCGGATGGCGGTGCGGATGAGCTGCATGAACGCCACCTGGACGTTCTGTACGTCGGTGGTGAGGCGCGTGACCAGCGAGGAGCTGGAGAACTGGTCGATGGTGGCAAACGAGAACGTCTGGATGTTCTCGAACATGTCGCGGCGCAGGTTCTTGGCAAAACCGCACGAAGCCTTGGAGCAGGTGACGCCCGCCGCGGCGCCAAACGCCAGCGACACGAGCGCCATGGCGGCGAGCGCCAGGCCGTAGAGCCCCAGCGTGCCCATGCTCGCCCCGGCCTTGATCTGTTCGATGAGGGCGGCGGTCCCAAAGGGGATCATGACCTCGAACAGCACCTCGCCTATGACGAGGATCGGCGTGAGGATCGCCGGCTTCTTGTATTCGCGGATCGATGCCGCGAGGGTTTTAAGCATCTAGTTCCTCCCAATGGACGCGGATCTTGTCGAGCATCTCGATTAGGTCCTCCTGCTCCTCGACCGTAAGGCAGGTGAACGCGGAGCGGCGGAAACGATGCCGGGCCTCCTGCTCGCGCATTGCCGCCTGCTCGCCGGCCTGGGTGAGGCGGATGGTGAGTTGCCTGCGGTCGCGCGGGTTGCGCGTGCGCTCGATGAACCCCGACGTTTCGAGCTTGGCGAGCACCTCAGACAGCGAGCCGGGCTTGAGGTCGAAGTACGTTCCAAGCTCCTGCTGCGAGATGGTGCCGCCGTGTTTGGCGATCAGGCAGATGATGGGCGCCTTGCCCGACCTGCCGCCGCTGTGGAAGTGCATGTAGTGGCCGCAGAATCCCAGGCCCTTGAGCAGGGCGCGGGCACGTGCTTCCTCGGGAGTGTCCTCGACTGGATCGGATGCGTGCGCATCGCAGACTTCGGACATGTCTACCGCTCCTTTCCTGTTGGTTGTTTTGGTTATTCGAGATACCCCCAATGTAATTCGGTACCTAATCGTGCGTCAAGGTACCGAATATATATGTACGTAATTTAATCTTGCCGACACACTCGTTTGGGTACACTCAGAGCCTGGAGAGCGTTTTGGGATACAGGCTGGGTGAGGATCGATGAGATGTAAAGCATGCGGGGGCTATGTTCCCGATTGGGCTAACTACTGCCCCATGTGCGGCGCCGCCCTGTGCGGCGGGGAAGCGGCCACGGGTGCCGCGGCCGCATCGCCCGACGAGACCGTGGCCGTTCAGGGCATGGCGGCCGTGGCAACGGCCATGTCCTCGGGCACCGAGGCGGATTGGTGCGAGGAGACGGCGCGTGCCGTCGAGGAGGCCGAGGCAGCGCGCGAGGCCATGGCGTCCCTTGATGCCCCGCTGGTCGACTTCGACCTGGGGGCGCGCGAGCAGACGGTCCGAACCTATATATATGAGGGGTACAACCGTGCGGCCGCTGCGCGTGGGGACGAGGAGCCGGCGGAGCTCACGCGCGTTTTGCCTATGAACGAGGTTCATGGAACCATGCCCATTGTGGTGCGATCGCATGCACCGGAGCAATCTGAGCCTTTGCGTCCGGTTCCGGTTGAGGAGACTGTGGTCTGGCCGCTGGCCACGATGGCCGATGCTGCCGATAATCAGCATGACGAACAAAAACACTCAGAATCGCACTCGCATAAACACCCGATTCGGGGGATACTTCATAGTATGACGGCACATCAACCGAAAGGAAGCTGCATGTCCACCGAGACAACCATCAGCAAGGGCGGTATGACCGCCACGGTCTCCAGCAAGGGCGCCGAGCTCCAGAGCCTCAAGCTCAACGGCAACGAGTATTTGTGGCAGGCCGACCCGGCGTTTTGGGGCAAGCACGCCCCGGTCCTGTTCCCCATCGTGGGCTCGCTGCGCAACGATGAGGCCACCTGCTCCCAGGGTACGTGCCACATGGCCCGCCATGGCCTGGCTCGCATCAACGAGCACCAGCTGGTGGGCGTGAGCGAGGACGGCGCCTCGGTGACGTATGAGTTCACCGATTCCGCCGAGACGCGCGAGGCCTTCCCGTACCGCTTCAAGCTCAACATGACCTACGCCATCACCGGCGACAACCAGCTCACCCAGACGTTCAAGGTCACCAACACCGGTGACGTGGACCTGCCCTTCTCCGTGGGCGGCCACCCCGCGTTTAACGTGCCGGCCCCCGGTGCGGGCGACGAGGTCTTCGAGGACTACGCGCTCAAGTTCACCGAGCCCTGGACCTGCAACTCCCCCAAGATCGCCGAGGGTGGTCTGGCGGACACCGAGGACACCTATGTATCTGTGAACAACACCGACACCGTGATGCTCGAGCGCGAGAGCTTTGCCAACGACGCCATCGTGCTCGATCACGTTCCCGGCAACACCCTCACGCTGCTGGGCACCAAGAGCGGCCACGGCGTGCGCGTGGACTTCCCGGGCTTTGATTACATCGGCGTGTGGAGCACGGGCGAGGCTCCGTTTGTGGCGCTTGAGCCCTGGACCGGCCACTCCACCCTCACCACCGAGGACGATGTGCTCGAGCACAAGCGCAACATCACCGTTATCGCCCCGGGTGAGAGCGATGAGCGCTCGTTTGTGATCACGCTGCTGTAAATAGGTCGATATAGCAAACCGGCATGGCGTTTTGAGCCGCGCTCCCCAGCAATTGGGAGGCGCGGCTTTTTGTTTGCGTGCGTTTGGATGCACGGACGCGTTGAGAGGAGGGGCCGCGTTCTGGTCGCAGCGCCTTCGTTTTCCATGGCGAGGACTTGTGGAGAATTGGTAGGAACAAGGTACCAAGGCAGCAAATAATAACGTAAACATAGGTGCAGTGGTATCTGGTAGATACCACTTTGGCTACCGTTCAGCGATTAGCACCTACCGTTCAGCGGTGGTATGCCTAAAAAGTGACAGCTCTCAAACTGAATACACATAAACTTATGCGGTTTATGTATTTGACGATTCCTCAATTGTGACTATCGTCGTAGCAAAGGAAGGAGCTGCATGATCAGACAATGGCTTAAACGCTGCTGCATCGGCGCGATGACCGCTGTTCTTACTGTGTCCTCGCTGCCTATGTCAGCGTTCGCCGAGGCGGGGGGGGTAGCCTACGACGCCGGAGCGGCATTCGCTCGCGTTGAGGGCAATACCGCCATCATCGGCAACGGTGCAATCGAACGCAAATTCGATTTTGCCAACAACAAGGTTAAGACGACCGAGATCAACAACAAGCGTGCGAACACGAAGATGACTCCAGCAGAGGGCAGCGAAGAGTTCATCATCAAGCGCACCAAGAAGGACAACAACGCCAAGCCCGAGCCTCAGCCGCTCGACCAGACCGGTTGGACTGCTACGGCTGACTCTGAGGAAAATATTGGTGAGAGCGCGCCGCATCACGGCCATGATGACAACCTCATCGATAACAACCCGAACACCTTCTGGCACACCGCATACAAAGATGGGCAGGCTAATCAGCCGGGTAACCGCGAGATGCCCCATGAGGTCGTCATCGACCTCGGTAAGCCCACGTCCTTCAAGGGCTTTTCTTACGACCCGCGCTATACCCAGCAAAACGGCACGGGCATCAACGGTAACATCAAGGACTACGCCCTTTGGGTGAGCACCTCTCCCGACGCCCCCTCAATCGAGGGAGACCATGCCACCGCCGGTTGGACCAAGGTCATGGAGGGCACCTTCAACTACGAGGGAAACAAGGGCGAGGCGATTCACGTCAACATCCCCGAGGATATGCAGGGGCTGTGTGCGAACGTCGAGTGCGTCATGCTCGAGGCCAAGACCAGCGTGAACAACAATAATTTCGCCGGCGGCGAGGAGTTCGACCTGTACGGCGAGAAGTGGGTCAAGCCCGAGGAGGGCAAGCAGACCCCGATGTTCCTCAAGACAAGCGACCTTGAGCTCGAGGGCGCCCCCGTCATTAAGGACACCACCGCGACCATCAACAAGCAGGAGAAGTCCGGTAAGCAGGTTTCCTTCAAGTTCAAGCCGGTTGAGTTTAACGGTGCGCAGTACTCCATCACCGAGAACGTCGTTATCTACAACGGCGACCACTACATGCGCAAGTTCCTGGAGATCTCCGTTCCGGAGCAGGACAAGCTCGACGCCGAGATCGACTACATCGACCTTGAGTCGCTTGATGTGACTGCATCCAAGGATCAGTGGACTATCCCGACTGATCAGGGTTCCATTGTTGGCGCCCCGAAGGAGCGCGCAATCATCGGCCAGCCCTTCTACGCCGACGGCATGTTCTTTGGTTGCGAGTTCCCGGCTGCCGATACGCAGATTGTGACCGAGCAAAACAAGAAGATTGGTCGCCCGCGTTACTACACCGGTAAGACCATGGACCGTCTTGCGGTGGACAAGCAGGCTACCCGCGCCGAGGACGGCAGCATCCACTACATGACGTGGCCGACCGTCGCGGGCTCCGCGACCGCTACCGCCTATCGTGTGGTGCAGGCTGACTTCTTCGACTACATCAACGACATCGCCGCCCCCTCCGAGTTCCGTATCCAGTACAACTCCTGGTACGACGATGAGAAGAACATCAGCGACAAGACGATCCTGAGCTCGTTTGCCGAGATGGATCGTGAGTTCAGCAACACCGAGCTCCGCCCGCTGGATTCCTACGTTGTCGACGACGGTTGGACCGACTACTCCGCCAACCCCGGTTTCTGGGAGTTCAACAACAAGTTCCCGAACGGCTTTACGCCGTCCTCCGAGCTGGTGCATAACTTTGGTTCCAACTTTGGCGTGTGGATTGGCCCGCGCGGTGGCTACGGCACCAACGGAACGATTGCTCAGAAGCTCGACCAGCAGAACTTGAGCGTGAACGCCGGCGGCTCCATTGACGTTGCCGATCGTACGTACCTCGAGAAGTACACCGAACTCGTTAATGAGTTCCAGGACAAGTATCATGTGAACTACTGGAAGTGGGACGGCTTTGCCGATGAGGCTCAGTACAACCATTACAACCAGTATGGTGCCGGTGACGGCCTGCCTAAGCACACCAACGAGGTGCTGAACGGCAAGACCAAGGGTCATATGATCGGTGGTGCTCACCAGATGTACCACTGCTCCGACATGTGGGAAGCCTGGATTGACCTGTACGAGAGCGTGCGCGCCAACGCCGAGAAGAACAATATTCCGAACTACTGGATTTCCAGCACCACGCACACCATGCCGAGCCCCTGGTTGCTCCAGTGGGTGAACTCCGTGTGGCTGCAGTGCCAGTTCGACCACGCCCGCACCGCGCATGGCACCACCGTGCACGACGGCAACCTGAATGCTCGCGACGCTGTGTATTACAGCTTTGTGGAGAAGCATCAGTTCCAATTCCCGCTCGATCACATTTACAACCACGATCCGGTGTACGGTAAGTCCGGCACTGCGATGAACGCGACAACCGCTACCGCTGAGCAGTTCCAGAATTATCTGTACAGCATCGCCGGCCGTGGCACCGCGTTCTGGGAGCTCTACTACTCCGACTCCATCCTGGATGAGGAAAAGTACGAGGTGAATGCCGAGTTCCTGAAGTGGTACGAGCAGAATTTCCATCTCCTGCGTCATGCTCGTATGATCGGTGGATGGCCGGTCGAGGGCGTTACGCTCGATACCGGCGCCTCGCACAAGGACGCTGGCGGACACACGCAGCTGAACAACGACGGCAAGGGTGTGTATAACACCTACGGCTATGCTGGCTTCGAGGGTGACGAGGGTATCCTGACCATTCGCAACGCGCATGCCGAGAAGGCCCAGAAGCTCGAGTTCAACTTCGACGACGCCACCCTGGGCGTTAAGGGCAACAAGGGCGACAAGTTCGATTACGTCATCGAGCGTCACCACAACCAGCCTGGCAAGACCTCCAAGGTTGCCGACAAGGGCACCTTCACCATCGGTGAGAAGGTCTCCCTCGAGCTTCAGCCCGAGGAGTCCATCACCATCCGCGTGACCAAGGCCGGTGCTGGCGACAAGCAGGGGCCGTCCATTTCCACCGTCATGCACAATGGCGACAACAAGCTGACCGTCCGTATGGACGAGAAGGTTAAGGGCGACGCCGCCTTCACCATCAACGGCGAGAAGATCGCTGCCGAGAACGTTAAGCGTTCCGCCGATGGCATCACCTACCACATCACGCTTGTCAAGGCTCCGGCCAAGAACAGCAAGCTCGATGTTAAGGTTTCCGGTATCACCGATATGGCCGGCAACGCTCTCAAGGGTGAATCCGCCTCCATCACGTTCCACAACGGCAACGTGGTTGCTTCCCGCTGCCCGTCCCGCCTGACCACCTACACCAAGAAGCTCGCTTCTGCCGAGGAGTCCCTGGTTTCGAAGACCGGCTTCTCCGTTATGTCCAAGGTCAAGACCGCCGGTCACGGCCCGCTTGTTAAGCAGCAGGGCGCCTTCGAGCTCGGTATCGATGAGGCCGGTAAGGCATACTTCGATGTCAACGGCGTCCGCGCCACCTCCAAGGCAACTGTGAACGACGGCAAGAGCCACACCGTCTTTGGCGTTCGCGAGAACAACGGCATCCTCAAGGTGTACGTTGATGGCAAGGTCGACTCCGCTAAGTACGAGGAAAAGAGCTTCCATCACGTGCTGCCTGCGGGCGACATCCTGTTTGCCGGTGGCACCTTCAACAAGGAGACCGACGAGGCTTCCGCCAAGGTCTACGACAAGGCGCTCGGCTACAACGAGATCGAGAAGATCCATGAGAAGCTGAACCCGAATACTGAGGAGCACAACCTGGCTGCCGGTAAGAAGGTTACGGCCAAGTGGACCAAGGATGGCTCCGATGCCGTTAAGGCCAATGAGGGCTCCATGGCCAACATTACCGATGGCAACAAGGCATCCAGTGCGTTTGGTGTGTTCGGTGCTGACGGCAAGACTGACAGCTCTTACATGGAGATCGACCTGGGCGATGTCCGCGAGGTTTCCTCTGTGAACCTGTGGCGTTACTTCCAGGATGGCCGCACGTATCGGGATACGGTCGTGGCACTCTCTGAGGACGCCGAGTTCACCGCGGATGACCAGATCCTCTTCAACTCCGACAAGCAGAACCACCACAAGCTCGGCGCCGGTTCCAACGAGGCTTACGCTGAGACTGCGAATGGCAAGAGCTTTAAGGCCAAGGAGGGCACCCGTGCCCGTTATGTCCGCGTGTACATGCGCGGTCAGGACGACAATAAGACTACCAACCACGTAGTCGAGCTTGAGGTCATGGGTCGTGACATCCCGGTTGACGCCGGTGCTGCCATCGACACCTCCGCTCTGTACGCTCGTATCGACGAGGTTCGTGACTACATCGCTGCCGGTAAGTACACCGATGGCAGCATCCAGAAGGTTATGGACAAGCTCGAGGCCGCCGAGCTCGTTGCCGACTGCCCCAAGAGCAAGAAGGATGTGGACGAGGCTCTCGAGTCCCTCAAGGGTATCGAGGATCTGCTGAAGCAGGGTGTGACCGTCTCCTTCCAGTATATCGACGCTCCCGAGGGCGTAACCGCACCGGCAGCCGTTGAGATCGAGGAGGGCCAGGCGCTTGGTGACAAGCTGCCCGTTCCCGCCGCAGTCGAGGGCTACACCTTTGCCGGTTGGTTCACCGACGAGGCCTGCACCAAGGGCCATGAGTTCGATGGCAAGACCAAGGTAACCGCCAACATGACCGTGTTCGGCAAGTGGGTTAAGGGTGAGGCTCCGGTTCCGCCGGCGCCTAATCCTGACCCCGAAGATCCCAAGCCCGGCGAGACCCCGCTGACTCCGCTTGAGCCGGCCACCCCGGTTAAGCCCGAGGAGAAGCCGGCCGATAGGCCCGGCAAGAAGCCCAGCGGCGACAAGCTCGTCCAGACGGGCGACAACGCCATGATCGGCATCGCCGCGGCCGGTATCGCCGGCGTGGCACTGATTGGCGCTGCGGTCGTGACGCGTAAGCGCAACCGCGCATAGTCCGCACGCCGGACCTTATACATAGCGTATGGGCTCCATTGGGGCGATCGGCTTCGGCCGGTCGCCCCTTTCCTTTATCTCGGCTTGTTTGGTGGGGCGGGGACCGAGCAGGGGACGTTATGGGAGGGGTGTATATGCCGTATGGGGCCAGGAAAATTCTTTAATATACCAAAAAGCGGGTATGTTGTTGGCGGCGTCCGCCTGGTTTTGTTCGTGCCCAAAAATTGGTACGGACAAGGAACCGGAGCGGCAAATGATAATGTAAACATGGGTGAACTGGTATCTGGTACGTATCACCCACATACCGTTTACCGACATATACCTACCGTTGACGGTACGTAAAAAGGGTCTGTCACTTTAATTAAATCGTAATCCCATAAGCTTTTAGTGCTATGTATAAGGGGGCTCTCTGTGTCGAATGGCGGCCCCACGACTCCAAGGGAGGTGCAGATGAGTAAGCGTTTGTTTGCAACTGCGGTGATCGCGTCGTCCCTCGTGGCCGGCCTTGGCTTCTCCGTTCCGGCTATCGCCGATGCGGGTAATGGCAAGGTGCAGGTGTCCCAGCAGGACGGTTCCGTCACCATCGGCAACAACGCCATCTCCCGTACGTTCAATATCGGGGGGGGGCAAGCTCAAAACTGGCACGATTGAAAACAAGCTGGGTAAAACCACGCTCACTCCTGCAGAAGGTTCTGAGGAATTCTATATTGAGGGCCTCGTTGACACTGAGCGCGTTGAGCCCAACAAGACTCTGACTAGCGTTAAGCCGAATGCGGCCGTCACAACCGCTAATGCTGTTGACTGGAATCAGACTGAGGGCGCTAAGATTCAGAATGCGATTGATGGTCAGGACAACACGTATTGGGCATCAACCGAGCTGGCGAGTGGTCAACCTTGGTTTGAGCTTGATTTCCACAAGGACGTCAAGTTCTCCAAGATTAGCTATACGCCGCGTATTTCCGATGGAAAGTACAACTGCACCGGCAAGATCCTGAAGGTTCAGGTCCAGGTTCCCAAGGGCACCGGTTGGGAGACTGTAAAAGAGATCACTCTCTCTAATCAGGAGGCTGTTGGCAAGCAGGAGCTCGATCTTCAGAAGGAGGTCACGTCTTCCAAGGTTCGCTTGAATGTTACTGAGTCCCATCACTGGAGCAACGACAAAAAGAACAAGGCGGCAAACATTGCTGAGATCGACGTTCTCAACCAGGCCGGCGAGAGCGTTATCGTTCGTGCAAACGCGGATACCCCTAGGTGGACCGTGGATGTAACGTCTGTTCAGAACAACGACGGTCAGGGCAAGGACGCTCTGATCGACGGTGATACCAATACCTATTGGCACTCCCGCTACAACGATAGCGGCACGGGCACCGACAGGAAGATGCCTGTCGACATCACCCTGGACCGCGGCTCCAAGACCGGTTCGTTCCAGACTGTCGGCTACATGCCTCGCTCCACCTCTGCCAACGGCAACTGGCAGGAGTTTGAGGTCTATGCCTCCGACACCAAGGAAGGGCTGTTCGAAAAGGGCAACAAGCTCAAGTCCGCTGCTGGAAAGTCCACCTTTAAGGTTGGCTACAGTGGAATGTACGGTGATACCGATGCCACCCGTGGCGCCAAGTGGATTTACTTTGGTCTTAAGGATGCATGCGATAAGCAGTTCGTGGGCATTCGTGTAACCAAGGGCCGTGGCGGCAACTTCGCTGCGGGCTCCGAGATCGATCTGTTCTCCGACCAGTTCACCTCTGTGCCCATGCTTGATGACGGCTGCCCCGCCCTCAAGGGCTCCGAGCTCACTCTCGACGGCGATCCGGTTGTCGAGGACAAGGACATGACGGTAAACGGCGTCAAGAAGCACGGCAAGACCGTCACGTTCAGCTTTAAGCCTGCCCAGCTCGGCACCGCCAACGTGACCGTTGCGCAGAAGGTTGCCATGTTCGATGGCGATCACTACATGCGCAAGTGGCTCGAGCTCAAGTCCTCCGACAAGACTCAGCGCTTCAACTTCATCGACGGTGAGCATCTGAACGTCAAGGGCGCCAAGAACCAGTGGACCATCCCCACCAACAAGGGTGGCGTCGTTGCCATGGATATGGAGAAATCCATCCTCGGCCAGCCGTTCTACGTTGAGGGCATGTTCTTTGGTTCCGAGTTCCCCGAGACCGACACTCAGATCGTCTCTGGCGATAACGATATCGATCTTGGTCGTTCCCGCTACTGGACCGGTAAGAACTTCGGTGACTTCGAGCGCGATAACCAGCTCACCAAGGACGGCAAGTACGTGTCTTGGCAGACGGTGTGCGGCGCCTCGCACTCCGATGGTTCTGACCGCAATGTTGTTCAGGCTGACTTCTTCAATTACATCAACCAGATTTCCAAGCCGAGCGACTTCCGCATCCAGTACAACTCCTGGTTCGACAACATGATGTTCATCGACGACAAGAACATCATCGAGTCCTTCCTGGCTGTGGATAAGCATCTGAACGAGACCGGCGTACGCCCGATCGAGTCTTATGTTGTGGACGATGGCTGGAACCAGTACCGTCAGACTGAGGGGCAGTTTCTCGGTGGCGACGATGAACGCCGCAACGGTCCCGTCGGTGGCGACCTTGGAGTGAATAACTCGGGCTTCTGGCAGTTCAATAACAAGTTCCCCAACGGTCTCACTCCGTCCTCGACCCTGGTGCAGAAACTCGGCTCCGACTTCGGTGTGTGGATCGGCCCGCGTGGCGGCTACAACTACTACGGCACGTTGGCGAACATCATCCAGCAGGCAGGCAAGGGCTCTGCCGCAGGCGGTTCCATTGACGTTGCCGACCAGCGCTACGTGGACGAGTTCCAGAAGATGGCCGTCAAGTGGATGAAGGACTACGGCGTTAACTACTGGAAGTGGGACGGCTTTGCCGACAACGGCCAGTACAACGCTTTTGCCAAGGGCGACGGTGTGGTTGAGTACAACCAAGCACATCATCACATGACCGGTGGCCCCAACGGCTACTTCCATTCCACCGACCTGTGGGAGAAGTGGATCAATCTCTTTGACGAGGTATGGAAGACCGCCGATGAGGAACAGATCAACAAGCTTTGGGTCTCCCTCACCTGCTACGTGAACCCGTCCCCGTGGTTCCTGCAGTGGTCCAACTCCGTGTGGATGCAGTGCACCGCCGACCGTGGCGAGCGCACCAACGGCGTGATCGACGACAAGATGAACGCCATGCTCACCTACCGTGACGGCGCGTACTACGACTTCGTGAAGAACCACGACTTCCAGTTCCCGATGGCCAACATCTACAACCACGATCCCATTTACGGCAAGGAGGGCACGGGCATCACCGCCGATTCCATGGACGGCGAGCAGTTCCGTAACTACCTGTACATGATGGGCACCCGCGGTACCGCGTTCTGGGAGCTCTACTACTCCGACTCCATCTTCAACGACGAGAAGTACCTCATCAACGCAGACTTCCTCAAGTGGGAGGAAGAGAACTTCGACATGCTGCGCAACGCCAAGTGGGTGGGCGGCAACCCGTCCTCCACGGCTACGCTTGCCAGCGGCACGGGCGGCAATGCCGGCCAGCAGGAGGCTTACGGCTTCTCCGGCTTTAACAACGCCGGCGACGAGGGCATAATCTCCATGCGCAACCCTGCTGCCACTGCCAAGAAGATTAGCTTTACGCTGAATTCCGGTATCGGCTGCAAGTCCGAGGGTACCTATCACGTGGTGCTCGACCACGTGTACACCGAGGGCGACAAGGCTGCTGCCGAGGCTCCCAAGACGGTGAAGCACGGCCAGACCGTCGAGATGACCCTCCAGCCCGGTGAGGTCCAGATCTGGCACCTATCCAAGGGCGGCGACACCACCGCCCCGACTCTGTCCAAGCTCTACACCCAGAACAACAGCACCCTGCGCGTTCAGGCTTCTGAGCACGTGTACGGTGCCAAGCTCGAGGTGTTCGTGAACGGCAAGAAGATCGAGCTGGCCGAGGATGCCGTTAAGGCATACGCCGACCTCAAGACCTTCGACATCACCCTGCCCGCCCCCTATGGCGACAACGTGAACATCGAGGTCAAGGCTGTTGCTGGCGCCGACGCTGCCGGCAACAAGCTCGAGGGTTCCATCTCCCGCACCGGCTACACCGGCGGCATCATCGCCACCGTGTCCGAGCCCGAGTGCACCTCCATTTCTCGCAAGGCCAACAGCGTTGAGGGCTCCAACGGCTTCTCCGCCGAGGTCACCGTGGTGAACCCGGTTGCCGGCAAGACTGTTCTGTCCCAGGGCAACGAGTGGAGCATCTCCATCAATGGCGAGGGCAAGGCCGTCTTCACCATGAACGGTGTTTCCGCTACCTCCGATAAGGCCGTCTCCGGCCTGGCTTCCATCTCTGTTGCTCGCGAGAACAACGGCATGATGAAGCTGTACGTCAACGGTGAGATTGCTGGCTCTGCGTTCGACAAGAAGAACGTTGACCACAAGATTGCCAAGGCCGCTATCAAGATCGACAAGGCTGCTGCCCAGAAGATCTCCAACGTGACCGTGTACGATTACGCTTGCGGTTACGACGAGGTTGCCGGCGATCCGCTGGCAAGCCTGGTGAAGCGCGCCGAGGGCGTGAAGAACGCTGTCACCGCCGAGACTTGGACTGCCGCTGGCATGGATAAGCTCATCGAGGCCGGCAAGGCTGCCCAGAACGGCGAGGCCGCTGCCCGCGTGAGCGCCTTCAATGCGCTTGCCGAGGGCTTCAAGACCCTGCTGCCCAAGATGCCCGAGGTTCCCGAGCCCAAGTTCGAGAACCTGGCTCAGGGCAAGAACGTATCTGCCGCCTTCTTTGGTGCCGAGGGCGACGCGACCAACAGCGGCTCTCCGCTGAGCAACGCAGTTGACGGCAGCACTGAAACCGCCCATTACGCCATCTTTGGTAAGGACGGCCAGAACAAGCCTGCATACATGACCGTTGACCTTGGCTCTGAGTGCGACATCTCCGGCGTGCAGCTGTGGCGCTACTACGGTGACACCCGTACGTACGACACCACCGCTCTGGTCGTTTCCAACGATCCCGAGTTCTCCAAGGAGGCGTCTGAGGTTCTGTACTACAGCGCCGACGACAAGAAGGAGGACCTGTACAAGCTTGGTGTCAAGCCCACCGAGGATCTGTATAAGGAGACTTCCGCTGGTAAGGTTCTCTACGGCTCTACCGAGGAGAAGGCCGAGCAGAAGTCTGTTCGCGCCCGTTATGTCCGCCTGTACGGCAACAGTAAGCAGAATGCTAAGGGCGGCGACAACCACGTTGTCGAGCTGAAGGTCTTTGGCAAGAAGGTTCCCGAGGCTGCCAAGCAGTACCAGCCCTACGAGTACGACGCACTCTGCATGATGGCCGGCCGCGCCCAGGCCATCGTGGACAACGGCAAGTACTTCACCGCCGAGTCCCTGGCAAGGGTCGAGGCTGCCCTCAAGGACGCCCGCAAGACGATCGACACGATCGCCGCCGACGTCAAGGCCGGCTCCTACACTCTCACCTATGGTGACGTGTACAAGGTTCGCGCCGTTCTCGAGGCCGCCGTTGCGTGCGCCCAGGAGCGCCCGACTTCCGACATGGAGCAGCTCTTCCCGTCGACTCCGGTTGAGCCTGGCAAGCCCGGCGAGACCCCGCTGACTCCGCTTGAGCCGGCCATCCCGGTTAAGCCCGAGGAGAAGCCGGCCGATAGGCCCGGCAAGAAGCCCAGCGGCGACAAGCTCGTCCAGACGGGCGACAACGCCATGATCGGCATCGCCGCGGCCGGTATCGCCGGCGTGGCACTGATCGGCGCTGCGGTCGTGACGCGTAAGCGCAACCGCGCGTAGTCCGCTCACGTAAGGGCGATCGGCTTCGGCCGGTCGCCCTTTTTTCTTGGCCTTATCTATACCGTTTCGATTGTATTTCCAACGTTAGAACCAGGTTAAGGGTCGGCTACCTGGCTCGGCAGGGTGTTAATCTGTGCGGAGTTGGCCGCGAACGCTGCGGTCAGCTCCGCATCTCGTTTAAGAAGGAGGAAAGAATGAGCAGAATTATGACCCGTCGCGTCATGCTGGGCACCTGTGCCGCCGCGGCGGCCGCCTTTGCAAGCGCCGCGCTTGCCGGCTGCGCGCGCCCGTCGACGATCCCTGTCAAGGAAGTGTCCTTGAGCAAGAAGCGCTCCGACGATTCGGCGTCGATTCTGAACAAAGACGTCCTCCGCATCGGCATGGAAGCCGCCTACGCTCCGTATAACTGGCAGGTTTCCGAGGAATCCGAGTTCACGATCCCCATCGAAAACGTGGAGGGCGCCTACGCCGACGGCTACGATGTGCAGATCGCCAAGGTGATCGGCGAGGCGGTGGGCGGCGAGCCCGTGGCCGTGAAGATGAGCTTCTCGGGCCTGGTCGACGCCCTCAACAACGGCCAGATTGACTTCATCATCGCCGGTATGACCGTTACCGAGGAGCGCCAGCGCGCCATCGACTTCTCCGACCCCTACTTCATTGGCGGCTTTGGCCTGTTCGTTAAAGAGGGCAGTCCCTATGCCAACGCCACGAGCCTCAAGGATTTTGCCGGCGCGCAGGTCCTTGGCCAGAAGGACACCATGCTCGACAGCGTGATCGACGAGATCCCGGGCGTGGTGCACCAAACGCCGGTGGACTCGGTGCCCAACGTGTTCAGTCACCTTATGCAGGGAACGTGCGACGCCGTGACCTACAACACCGAAAACGAGAAGGGCTATATGGCCCAGAACCCCGGCATCGTTCCGGTTCACTTTGCGCAGGGCGAGGGCTTCCAGGAGGAGGTCGCGAGCAATATCGGCATCCGCAAGGGTATGGCCGAACTGCTCGATATCGTCAACGACGCACTTGCCGGGCTCGACCAGGAAGAGCGCCAGCGCATGTGGGACGCATGCCTTGAGCGGCAGCCGGCATAGGGGGACAACATGGCAATCTATACTCGATATATTTATCTCATTACGAGCGTGGCGGCATCGGCCGGTATCGTGGTGTCGCAGCTCAATCCCACGCCGTCGAGTCTTTTGGCCCGCACCGGCGTGTTCCAAGATGTCCTGTGGTTTGTGCTGTGGGCGTGGCTCGCGGTGTCGGTCTGCGCGCTTGTGACCAAGCTTGTCCATTGGCGCGATTACTCGGCGAGCTCCCCGTTCGCCTCGCCGGCAGCCCGCAAGGTGGTGCGCGTGGCCTCGCCTGCGGTAATGGTTGCGGCTGCCCTGTTCGCCCTCGATCGCCTGGGAATTGGCGCGATCGACCTGTGCCGTGCGGCCACCTCGGCAACCTCAAACCCCGACGGCTTTTTGCCCAGCGTAATCTACATGGCCTGGACGAGCCGCGACCTGTTTGCCCGCGGCGTTGGCACCACCATCGCGCTCGCCGTGTTCGGAACGATCATCGCGTTCGTGCTCGCGTTGGGCATGGTGTTCCTGCGCATCCAGTCCTGCGATCGCAACGACAACGACTTCGTACGCTTTTGCAAGGTCGTGGCTTCGGGCTTCACTAAGTTCTACAGCACCGTGGTGCGCGGCACGCCCATGATGGTCCAGGGCCTCATCTTGTACTTTGCCGGCTTTGGCCTGCTCAAGGGCACCGGCATGTCCACCACCGAGGTCAACGCCGTGTGGAGCACCTTCACGGCCGGCCTGGTAACGGTTTCGCTCAACTCGACCGCCTACATCATGGAGGTGCTGCGCGGCGGCATCGAGGCCGTCGATGCGGGCCAGGCCGAGGCCGCACGTTCCCTGGGCCTGTCCCAGTGGCAGGCCATGCGCAAGGTCGTGTTCCCTCAGGGTGTGAAAAACGCGATTCCCGCCTTGTCCAACGAGCTCATCATCAACATCAAGGACTCCTCGGTCCTATCCGTTATCGGCGTGTTCGATCTTATGTATGCGACCACCACGGTGGCGGGCGTGTACTACCGCCAGATGGAGGTCTACTGCGTGGCCGCCGTGGTGTACCTGCTGCTCACGCTGGTGGCATCGTGGCTGCTCACGGCCCTTTCGCGTAAGCTTGATGTTGAGGGGCCCGGCACGCTGCCGAGCTCGAACTAGGAGGTGTTTGCAATGGGAACGAACAACGAGCTGCGCGGCGACGTGGTGATGCGCGTCGAGGGGCTGCGCAAGAGCTTTGGCGAGCTCGAGGTGCTCAAGGGCGTGGACCTTACGGTGCGCGCGGGCGAGGTTGTCACGATCATCGGCGCCTCAGGTTCGGGTAAGTCAACGCTGCTGCGCTGCCTCAACCTGCTCGAGACGCCCGACGAGGGGCGTGTGCTGTTCCACGGCCAGGATCTGTGCGAGGAGCGCTGCGATGTGAACGGCCTGCGCGAGCACATTGGCATGGTGTTCCAGGGCTTCAACCTGTTCAACAATATGGATGTGCTCGACAACTGCACGCTCGCGCCGGTGACCCTCAAAAAGAAGACCAAGGCCCAGGCCGAGCAGATTGCAATGCGCCATTTGGAAAGCGTGGGCATGGCCGACTTTGCCCATGCGAGCGTGGAGCGCCTATCGGGCGGACAGAAGCAGCGCGTGGCCATTGCCCGCGCCCTGTGCATGGACCCCGAAATCATGCTGTTCGACGAGCCCACCAGCGCCCTTGACCCCGAGATCGTGGGCGAGGTGCTCGAGGTTATGCGCGGCCTTGCCGCCAACGGCATGACCATGGTGGTGGTGACGCACGAGATGGCGCTCGCCCGCACCGTGTCCGATCGCGTGGTGTTCATGGACAAGGGAACGGTGTGCGAGGAGGGCGTGCCCGAGCGCGTATTTGGCTCGCCCGAACATGAGCGCACGCGCGAGTTTTTGTCGCGCTATCTATCCGATGGCGCGGCCGTAGCGGGGGTGTAGACATGGAGGCGTTGGCTGCGGGTGCCGTGGCGGGGCTGGGCATCACGCGCTTTTTTATCAACGAGGATGACTGCCCGGGCCTTGACGTCCGCGCGGCGTGCCTGCGCCTGGGTCGCGCCCTTTCCATCCCCACATTGTCGAGCTACGCCGGTGCCGCGGCTCCCGATGGCTCCCGTCCCTTCGATACGTTCATCGCGTTTCTCCGTGAGTCGTTTCCGTGCACGTTTGCCGCCGCGCGCTGCGACCGCGTGGGTGATTCGCTGTTGCTCACGCTGCCCGGTTCAAATGCCGCGCTGCCGGCGTTGCTGCTCATGGGCCATATGGATGTGGTGCCCGTGGTTCCTGGCACCGAGGGCGATTGGACGCACGGTGCCTTTGAGGGTGTGGTCGACGAGGCCTTTATTTGGGGTCGCGGCGCAGTTGACATGAAAAGCCACACGGTTGGAATCCTGGAGGCCACGGAATACGTCCTTTCGCACGGTGAACGGCTTGGTCGCACACTGTGCCTGGCCTTTGGCGAGGACGAGGAGACCGACCAGTTTGGCGCAGCGCGCCTGGCCGCGCTGTTGGCCGAGCGCGAGGCCAACATTGGGTTTTTGGTTGACGAGGGCGATTATCGCATTGTCGATACGGCCGAATATCGCCGTCCCGGATCGTGGGTCATGCATGCCGACCTGGCCGAAAAGGGATATGCCGACGTGGTGCTGCGCGTGCGTAGCGCCGGTGGGCACTCGGCCAACCCGTTTGGCGGCACATCGCTCGAGACCATTTCGCGGGCTATTGCGGCTGTATGCGACATCGAATGGCCCGTTCGCCTTACTCCGCTGTGCGCGCAAACGCTCCTGCAGGTGGGGCTGGCAACCTCCGAGCAGGTGGAGCTGGACCCCGACGGCGTGGCCCGTTCGTGCGTGGATGATCCGCAACTGTTCCCGCTGGTGACCACCACCTGCGCGCCCACCATGATCGAGGGCGGCTCCACGGCGTGCAACGTGATGCCACAGGATATGATGGCGTCCATCAACTTTCGCATGCTCGAGGGCGTGAGCGTGGGGGAGGTGTTCGAGCGCTGCCGCGAGGCGATCGTGCGGGCGGGCTTGCCCGTTGAGGTCGAGCTCGCGGCCGCGTCGAGTGAGCCCACGGTACCCCGTGTGGTGGACGGTCCCGGTTTGGCGGCTGTGCGCCGTGCTGCCGCCCGGTATTTTGCCGAGCCGTCCGCCGACGGTGGCGCCCCGCGCCGCCCTATCAGGCTGATTCCCTCCATGGTGACGGGTGCCACCGATGCCGCGAACTACGAGCGCATCTGCCCGGAGTGCATCCGCTTTTCTCCCTTTGTGGTGGATGACGAGGAGTGCGACCGCGGCGTGCATGGCACCAACGAGCGCATTTCGCGCCGCGCGTACGCGCAGGGCATCCGCTTCTTCATTCGCTTGATCGAGCAAACCTGCTGCCGCTAGCCGCCCACATGCCCCTTGCCACGGTTCAATATGGGTGTTTTGCTGGGACGTTGCCGCGCTCGGGCGCGGCGGGGTATTATGGTCCTTCGGAATCTTTTGGGAGGGATCATGCACGTCGCGCTCGATAAGCTCTAGCTACGTTACTTCGTCACCGTTTTGCGGCGCGCGGACACGCGCCCGCATCCCATTTCATAGACCGTTCGCAGCTAAGGAGCACGCATGCGCGACAAGCTAGAAAAGATCATCGCCGCCTACGAGGAGCTTGAGCAGAAGCTCTCCGACCCGGCTGTCGCCAGCGACATCAAGGAGTTCACGCGCCTCAACAAGGAGTACGCGCACCAGACCGACCTTGTAAACGCCGCCCGCGAGTACCTCTCCGCCCTCGACGACATCGACGCAGCAAAGGAAATGCTGCGCGACGCGTCCGACGCCGATGAGAAGGAGATGCTCCAGATGGACATCTCCGAGAACGAGGCCAAGCTTCCCCAGCTCGAGGAAGACATCAAGTTCATGCTCATCCCCGCCGATCCCATGGACGACAAAGACACCATCGTCGAGATCCGCTCCGCCGCCGGCGGCGACGAGGCCGCCATCTTCGCCGGCGACCTGTTCAAGATGTACCAGCGCTTCATCGAGTCCAAGAAGTGGAAGATGGAGGTGCTCGATTCCAGCCCCAGCGATGCCGGCGGCTTCAAGAGCATCGAGTTCAAGGTCACGGGCGACCGTGTGTACTCCGTCATGAAGTACGAGTCGGGCGTCCACCGTGTCCAGCGCGTCCCCAAGACCGAGTCCCAGGGCCGCATCCAAACCTCCACGGCCACCGTGGCCGTGCTGCCCGAGGCCGATGAGATCGACGTGCAGATTAACCAGTCCGACCTGCGCATCGACACCTACTGCGCCTCCGGCCCCGGCGGTCAGTGCGTCAACACCACGTACTCCGCCGTGCGCATCACCCACCTGCCCACCAACACCGTGGTGCAGTCTCAGGAGCAGCGTTCCCAGATCCAGAACCGCGAGGTCTGCATGCAGATGCTGCGCGCCCGCCTGTACGAGATGGAGCTGGAGAAGCAGCAGGCCGAGCTGGGCGCCGAGCGTTCGGCTCAGATCGGCCACGGCAACCGCTCCGAGAAGATCCGCACCTACAACCAGCCGCAGGATCGCGTGACCGATCACCGTATCGGCTTCAACTCCACCTACAACGGCGTACTGCTGGGCGATCAGCTCTCTTCTGTGATCGAGGCCCTGGCGGCCGCCGATCGCGCTGCCAAGCTTGCCGCTCAGGTGTAGGCCCAACCCCATAGGAACCGATGTCGCCCAAGCGCGACCCCGCGCCGGAAGCTCCGTGCCTCCGGCGCTTTTTGTGTGCGGCGGGTGCGCCCCTCTTTGTCCAATGCTCGTTAAGCTGCTGGAAATAAAAATACAGTTGAGTGAAACAGAGGGGTCTCATATTACCCCTTAGCTGCAATTTTGCGCTTCTGAGACGAAGAGGGGCGTGCGTGCCGTACAATCCCTCCCATACGAAGCACAAGGATCGGAGCGAGCGATGACGAACGAGATGTGGACTATCAAGCGATGCCTTGATTGGACGTGCGACTATCTTGGCAACAAGGGAGATGAGCGGCCGAGGCTTTCGGCCGAGTGGCTGCTCTCGAGTGTGACCGGTATGTCGCGGACCGAATTGTACATGAGCTTTGATAAACCCATGGATCCGCTGGAGCTCGATGCCATGCATGCCGCGGTGGTTAGGCGTGCGAAGGGCGAGCCTTTGCAGTACATCGCCGGCGAAACCTCGTTTCGTATGATCGACGTGGCGTGCGAGCCCGGGGTGCTTATTCCTCGACCGGAGACGGAGCTGCTCGTGGAAGAGGTTTTGGCGTTCCTGGATCGCGAGGTCTTGGACTCCGCCTCCGCGCGCGCCCGTGCGGAGCTGCCGTGGAATAGCGAGGTCCAGGCCGCCCGCGAGGCGGAGGAGAAAGAGGCGGCGGCTGACGCCGCCGCCTCCG
>ERZ1032357.128-NODE-128-length-26831-cov-24.338475_pt1 | contig 26831 bp, 19 predicted proteins | sample MGYA00517100_ERZ1032357 | MGnify/ENA primary metagenome ERZ1032357 (study PRJEB33719, sample SAMN04262589) | wastewater metagenome | biome: periurban shantytown; feature: animal feces; material: feces | host: Canis lupus familiaris | place: Peru: Lima | collected...
AGGCGTGGGTGCTGGAGGCGGGCGACTACACCATCTCCATCAACGCCGATTCCCATACCGAACTCGACAGTCGCGTCTGGACCGTCGACGACGACATCGTCTACAACGGCGAGAATACCCACAACGGCGACCTGGTCGCCGCCGTCAACGAGTTCGATGACGCGAACGGCGACCTGCCGTATTTGTCGCGTGCCGATCACTTCGCCAATTACGAGGAGGCCGCCGCCAAGGGCAGCGACGTCCTGCCCGACGACCTGCGCGCACAGTACCACATCAACGAGAACTTCGACTACACGACCTATCTCGACCCGGACGCGCAGATGCCGACCACCGGTGCCAGGAACAGCGTGCAGCTCGCCGATCTGCGCGGCGTGGACATCGATGACCCGCAGTGGGACGAACTGCTCGATGAGATGAGCGTCGACGATATGGTCCAGCTGACCTCGCTCGCCGGCTACCAGACCCCGGCCGTCGAATCGATCGGCAAGGTGCAGGTCACCGACGCCGACGGTCCCGCCGCCATCAACAACAACTTCACCGGCGACGGCTCGATCGGTTTCGGCGTGGCCACCCTGATCGCGATGACCTGGAACCCGGATCTGGTCCACGACTACGGCGAGATGATGGGGCGCATGTGCCGCGAGATGAACATCGCAGGCTGGTACGCGCCGGGCGTGAACATCCACCGCAGCCCCTTCGGCGGCCGCAACTACGAGTTCTACTCGGAGGACGGCACGCTCTCCGGCATCATGGCCACGGCGGCGATTCAGGGTTGCCAGAGCCAGGGAGTGTACGCGTTCATTAAACATTTCGCCCTGTATGACGGCAACTCCAAGATGGTCAGCGTCTGGTCCAACGAACAGGCCGTCCGCGAGATCTACCTGAAGCCCTTCGAGATGGGCGTCAAGGACGGCGGCGCGCAGGCGCTGATGGTCTCGTGGAACTACATCGGTGTCAAGTGGGCCGGCGAGTGGAGCAATCTGCTCCAGACCGTGCTGCGTGATGAGTGGGGCTTCAAGGGCATGACCATCTCCGATTACTTCCGGGACAACGGCCACGGCTTCATGAACGCCGACGCGGCGCTCGCCAACGGCGTGGATGCGATGCTCTCCACCTATGGCTCGGGCCCGAACGTGCCGCAGGACACCTCCGACGCCAGCACCGTGCAATACCTGCGCGAGGCGAGTCGCCACATCCTCTACACCGTGGTGAACAGCTGGGTGTACGAGAACGGCACACCGAACACCGGTCTCGAACCGTGGAAGATGGCGGTGATCGGCGTCGATGCGGTGATCGGCTTGCTGCTGATCGGCGCCGAGGCGCTGATGGTGCGCGGCTACCTGAGGCGTAGGCGCGGCTGATCGGGCCAATATCCGTCCGGCGAACCCTCCTCCTGCTCGCCGGGCGGATATTCGTTTTCTCTGTCGGGGGAGGGCTTTGTTGCGGGCCGGGAGCATCCGGCCCGCGTTCTCGTGCGCGGCACCCTGTAACTGTGCGATAGTCGGTAGTCCTTCGATTCTTCTCCCTGCATACGAGGTATGTCCTAGGATAACTGGATTGTGCCTGGCGATCGTCGACTGTGTCGGGGCTTGCGCTGCGGCGTAAGCCTGCGATGTCTTCCATAAATATGCAAACGTTGTCATTATGTCGGCGTGTTGCGTCGCTTGATGGTGTTGCATGGTGTGCATGACGCAATACACCAGCGAACAGGAACGTATGCTCGCCGGCGAACTGTATGTGGCGGCCGACCCGGAACTCGGCGCGGCCAACATGCGCAAACGCCGCCTTGTGCATGCGATCAACACGATGGACTATGACAGGCTCGACGAGCGCATGGCGCTCTTCCGCGAGCTGTTCGCCGAACTAGGGGAGGGGTCCTTCATCGAGGCGCCGTTCAACTGCGACTACGGCTCGAACACGCGCATCGGCAGGAACTTCTACGCCAACATGGACTGCATCTTCCTGGACGTCGCCCCGATCACCATCGGCGACAACGTGTTCTTCGGCCCGCGCGTCGGCCTGTACACCCCGTACCATCCGATCGACGCCGAGGTGCGCAACGAGGCCATGGAGGGCGGTCTGCCCATCACCATCGGCAGCGACGTCTGGTTCGGCGGCAACGTCATCGTCTGCCCGGGCGTGACGATCGGCGATGATGTGGTGATCGGCGCCGGATCGGTGGTGACCAAGGACATCCCGTCTCATTCGGTGGCCGTCGGCAACCCGTGCCGCGTCATCCGTGAGATCGGCGAAAGGGATCGCGAATACTGGCAGTCCAAGGCCGCCGAATACCGCGCCTGGAAGGCCGCCCACTGAATGAACAACCCGCCCACTGGATGGTGGGCGGGCTTGTAGGCGGTGCCGTGGGCCGTCCGCCAGGACGGATCGTCCTGTGATTCGAATCAGCCCACGTACAGCGAGGCCGGGTAGGTCAGATAGCTGATCTCATCGAGCTGGTCGGCGGTCACATAGCCCGCCGGCGCGTTGAGCACATCCGGGATGCGGTTGACGATGGTGGCGCAGGTGTGTTCGACCGTGGCCGGCTTGACCACGTGGAATTCCACATCCGGTTCGCCGGCGATCGTCCAGTCGCACATGTCGCCGTCGTCCGGCCCGTAGACCTTGCCGATGCAGGAGGTCTCCAGCGTGATGCCCTGATTGGTTTCCGTGGTCACCACGGCGGACATGCCGATGCACTTGCCGGCCGGAATCGTCTCGCCGAGCGTCTCGGAATACACGTCCACATCGCTGAAATAGGGCACCGCCCTCTGCGTGGTCGAACGGATCGTCAAGCCCATCTTCTGGGCCAGCGACTCGTTGGAGTTCCACACGTAGGACGGCACGATCGTCTCCGGATGCGCCAGCTCGGCCTCGAACTGTTCGGCGGTCAGGCCGCAGCCGTGCGCCTTGGCCAGCGCCAGACCATAATCCTCCACGTTGTAGCTCACCGCGCCGGTGATCTTCTCGATGAGGTGGCAGCCGGCCGCCACCTGCGCGACCATGTTCACCCAGAAGATGTCCTGCATGCCCGAGCCGACCATGGTGGCGCCGTGGTCCTTGGCGATGCGGTCGAGCCGGTTGGTCACCGCAGGGGCGGTGGTCCACGGGTAGATGGCCTCCTCGCAGGTGGTGATGACGCTGATGCCGCGGCTGAGGCACTGCGCGCACATCGCCTCGATCTCCTCGGTGAAGCTGAACAGCGTCACGACGGCGATATCCGCGTCGCACTCGTCCAGCACCGCTTCGGCATCCGCCCGGATCGGCACGTTGATCGGACCGATGCCCGCATAGACGCCGGCGTCCATGCCGACGACCTCCGGATTCACGTCGATCGCGCCGACGATCTGGATGCCTTTCTCATGCATGTAGCGCATCGTGTACTTGGCCATCTTGCCGCAGCCGTACTGAATCGCCTTGATTGCCTCCATATATAACTCCTTTGTCCAGGTGACCATTGTCCGCCGTGGCGTCCTCGCCACGTGTCGGCACCATCCAGTCTAGCGTTCTGTCCCAGTTCGGACAAAGCGACATGTCCTGGACGCATGTCCGGTTTGCGAGTGCGAATCAATGAGATGCGGTGCCGACGTGTCTGAGCATCGGTGTCAGGCACGTCGGCGCAGACGCCGGTCGATGAGCAGCGTCAGCAGCACGAATCCTGCCGCCACCAATGAGAACAGCGCCCCGACCAGACCGACGTACCGCAGTCCCGGGCCGGAGACCACGGCGCCGCCGATGGCCGTGCCGAAGGCGATGCCGATGTTGAACGCCATCGGCTCCAGCGAGCTGGCCAGCACCATCGCCTTCGGATGGCGTTCGCGTGCCACGCGCATGAACAGCGAGATGCAGGAGACCGAGACCACATACATCGACAGGCCCACCAGCATGACCGGCACCAGAGACCACGGCATGGCCGGGCTGACCAGGAACAGCGCCACCAGGAACAGCGCCTGAACCGGGAATACGACCAGCAGCGCCTTCATGCCGTATTTGAGATCCACCCAGCCTGAGATCAGGTTGGAGACGAAGCACATGACGCCGTACACCATCAGGGTCATGCTCGCGCCGACCGCGTCCATGCCCAGCACATCCTCCAGATACGGGGTGACGTACCCGTAGAACACGTAGACCGAGCCGACGCCGAACAGGAAGATCGCGATGCCGACGAGGATCTGCGGCTCCGTCAGCAGTCCGGCCTGTTCCCGAACCGTGGCCGGTTCATCGGTCGAACCGTGCCGGGGGAGCACCGCCAGCATGGCCGCGCTGACCGCCAGCGCCAGCACCAGCGCGATGATCATCACCGCATGCCAGTTCAGCACCTCGGCCACGATCTTGCCGACCGACGTGGCCACCACCATCGCCACGGAGAACGCCGCATACACCACCGAGATCATCATCGACATGCGGTGCACGCCCACCAGCTCGGGGATGAACGTCACCCCGACGGCCAGCAGTGCTCCCGAGATCGCGCCGAGCAGGATGCGGGCGGCCAGCAGCACCTCGAAGGTCGGCGCGAAGGTCATCATGATGTTGGAGACGCAGAACAGCGCCACATAGACGATCAGCAGCGTGAACCGCTTGAATCGGCCGGTCGATACGGCCAGCAGCGGCGTGAGCACCGCGTAGGCCACGGAGAAGAAGCTGATGAGTTCGCCCACACGGGCCAGCGGTACGTCGAATGCCTCGGCGAGTTCGGGTTCGATGCCGATGACGGTGAATTCGGAGAATCCCAGCGAGAAGCCCAACAGCACCAGCAGGGCTATGCAGGCCAGGGCGCGCGGTCGACGGATGGAGGTCATGGCGGTCCTTTGAACGAAGACAGGGGGATGGATGGGGGTGCCGCGGCGATGCCACGGAGCAGCCATGGGTCATCGTATCGGACATGGCGATTATCGTCATCCGATCGTTCCGTCGGCGTTTCGTCGTTATATGCGCCGAGGAGCGTCTGTGTGCCGTACCGAAACGAATAGGGCCGCATCCGGATGGATGCGGCCCCTACGGCGACGGCGACGTCTCGAACATCCGCCACCGTCATGGCGGGTCAGGTCAGTCCCTGTTGCCCAGCAGTTGAAGAATGTACAGGAAGATGTTCACGAAGTCCAGATACAGGTTCAGCGCGCAGATGATCGAGACCTTCTTGATCATCTCCGGCCCGTAGCCGGCGTATTCGTTGAAGATAGCGCGCGTCTGCTGGGCGTCATGCACGGTCATGGCGGCGAACAGCACCAGGCCGATCGCGGAGACGACCATCAGCATCGTATCCCCGGGGAACAGGAACATCAGCAGCAGCTCGGCCACAATGAGCACGATCAGGCCGGCGAACAGGATCGGGCCGGCCTTGAGCATGTTGATCTTGGTGGTCATGCCGAACATCGTGAGCACGAAGAAGAACGCCGCGCAGATGCCCAGCGCCAGACCGATCGAGCCCAGGTCGTAGATCATGAAGATCGAGCTCAGCGTGAAGCCCATCAACGCGGAATACACGTAGAACATCACGCGGGCGGTGCTCGACTTGATCGTCATGATGCGGGCGCCGAGGAACACGGCCAGACCCACCTGCACCACGGCGAACAGGATGAACCCGATCAGACCGGTGGCTTGGAGGAACGCCACATAGGCGCCGCTCATCTGCGCGAGCACGGCCACCACGGCCGTGATGACCAGACCGATGGTCATCTCGCCATAGGCCTTCGTGACGGAGATGCGCTGCGCCTCCTCGAAGGCGTAGGTCGCCTGGGCGTTGATGGCGGCGGTGCCGTTGGGCGCATAGGCGTACGACTGCTGCGCGTTGTACTGGTACTGGTTCTGCGGCTGCTGGTTATAGCCGTTGCCGCCTTGCGGCTGTTGGCCGAAAGTCATCATCACTCCTTGGAACAACCCGGCCGGATGGCCGGCATTTCCCCCATCGTACGGGGAGATGCTGAACGAATGGTGAAGAATTCCGCCGCGGGCACAGAATCTTGGCAATCGGCACGGCAACGCCGTACGGCAACACAGTGCGGCAACACGGTGCGGCAACACAGTGCAATAACGCGGTGCGGCAACACCACGCCACCTCACCGTCAGGAGTGCGGGGCCTCGTCCACCTGCGGCGCGCCGTTGATGTCCCGGTGGATGTTCTGCATCTGCACCTCGATGTTCTGCAGGCTGCGCGCGCAGTCCAGCAGCGTCTGCGAATGCTCGCTCAGCTTGACGTCCGGCAGGTCGGTCTTGTAGCGCAGCGCATGCTCCAGGCTGGCCCAGTAATCCATCGCGATGGTGCGGAACTGCACCTCCACCGGGGTGTAGTGCGCGCCCGAGGAGAGGAACACCGGCACCGCGTAGATGACGTGCAGGCTGCGGTACCCGTTCTGCTTGGGGTTCTTGATGTAGTCCTTGACACGCAGCACCTGGATGTCCGACTGTGCGGACAGGTAGTTGGACACCGAGTACACGTCGTCGCGGTAGTTGCAGATCACGCGCACGCCGGCCACGTCGAAGAGATTGTCCTTGATGGATTCCACCGTCTTCGGCAGTTCGCGGCGCTCGAGCTTGCCCAGGATCGAGGAGATCGACTTGAGACGGCGCTCGATGTGGTGCACCGGGTTGTGCGAGAACCGCACCTGGAACTCCTCGTCGAGCACCTCCAGCTTGGTGCTGATCTCATACATCGCCCCCTCGTAGACCTGCATGAGATTGACGAATTCGGTGATCTGGTCCACGGGGAATTGCCCGTCGCCGAAGTTCGTCGCCTTCAGGCGCGTCTCGAGTTCGGCGGAGTTCAATCGGCTGTGTCGGTCAAGTATCACGGTCACCATCATAGCCCCGTCCGTCAATCCGAGCTCTCGGTTAGCATGGGGTTTCATGGATGAAGCGATGATGACCGAGGCGGAGCGCGCCTCGAAGCAGGCCGATGCCGCCGACCCGCGTGTGTCGGCCGGCGAGCGCGGCAAAGGCGTGTACGCCATTCACACACTCGGCTGCCAGATGAACGTGCACGATTCCGAGCGCATCGCCGGCGTGCTGGAGCAGGATGGCTATGTGCCGGCCACCGAGCAGCAGGTGGCCGACAAGGACGTGGATCTGATCGTGCTCAACACCTGCGCCGTGCGCGAGAACGCGGCGGAACGCATGTACGGCACGGTGGGGCTATGGGCGGAACTGACCCGCCGCAACCCGCGTTTGCAGATCGCCGTGGGCGGTTGCATGGCCCAGCTCGACCGTGAGCGGATCGCCAAGCGCGCCCCGTGGGTCGCCGCCGTGTTCGGCACCAAGAACATCGGCTCGCTGCCGCGTCTGCTCGACCAGCATCGCGCCACCGGCGAGCCGCAGGTGGAGGTCGTCGACAAAGTCGACTATTTCCCGAGCCAGTTGCCGGCCGTGCGCGCCTCGAAGGTGTCGAGCTGGGTGTCGATCTCGGTGGGGTGCAACAACACCTGCACGTTCTGCATCGTGCCGACGACGCGCGGCAAGGAGCACGACCGCCGCCCCGGCGACATCCTCGACGAGGTGCGCCGCTGTGTGGAGCAGGGTGCCAAGGAAGTCACGCTGCTGGGGCAGAACGTGAACTCCTTCGGCTACGGCATCGGTGACCGGTACGCGTTCTCCAAGCTGCTGCGCGCCTGCGGCACGATCGAGGGGCTGGAGCGCGTCCGGTTCACCTCGCCGCACCCGGCCGCGTTCACCGACGACGTAATCGACGCGATGGCGCAGACCCCGAACGTCATGCACCAGCTGCACATGCCGCTGCAGTCCGGCTCCGACCGCATCCTGCGAGCCATGCGCCGCTCCTACCGCACGGCGAAGTTCATGGACATCCTGCGCAAGGTACGCGAGACGATGCCCGACGCGCAGATCTCCACCGACATCATCGTCGGGTTCCCGGGGGAGACTGATGAGGACTTCGAGGAGACGATGCGCATCGTGGAGGAGGCTCGGTTCTCGTCGGCGTTCACCTTCGAGTACTCGCCGCGCCCGGGCACGCCGGCCGCCGTGATGGAACAGGTGCCGAAGGATGTGGTGCAGGAGCGGTTCGAACGCCTGGTCGCGCTGCAGGAGCGCATCACCGAGGAGGAGATGGCCAAGTTCGAAGGTCGCGACGTGGAGGTGATGATCACCGGCACCCAGGGTAAGAAGGACGCCGCTACGCACCGCGTGACCGGGCGCGAACGCACCGGCGTGCTCGTGCACGTCGGCGTGCCCGAAGGCGAGCCGATGCCCGAGATCGGCGATTTCGTGACCGCCACGGTCACGCACGCCGCACGGCACAACCTCATCGCGGACCCCGATCCGAAAGCCGGGCAGACCTACCATGTGCGCCACTGATCCCGCCGTCGCTGCCCCTCCCGTCGAAGTGGCCGCAGACACGGACGGCCGGGGGAGCGCCCTACCCCGCGTCGTCTCGATCGTCGGTCCCACCGCCTCCGGCAAGACGGGGCTGGGCATCGCCATCGCCCGGGCCCTCGCCGAACGGGGGGAGCGCGCCGAAATCGTGAACGCCGACGCTTACCAGATGTACCGCGGCATGGACATCGGCACGGCCAAGCCCACGGCCGAGGAGCGGTCCGCCGTGCCTCATCATCTCATCGACATCATCGACCCCGACGATGCGATGAGCGTGGCCCGGTTCCAGACCTTGGCACGCGAATGCATCGCCAATCTGCAGGCCCGCGGCGTCCGGCCGATACTGGTCGGCGGCTCCGGGCTGTACGCGAGGGCCGCAATCGACGACATCTCATTCCCCGGCACCGACCCTGACGTGCGGGCCCGGTTGGAGCATCGCGCCGAAGCCGAAGGGCCGGGGATCCTGTTCGAGGAGCTCAAGGCCAAGGATCCCGAGGCCGCCGCGCGTATGGATCCGCGCAACCCGCGTCGTACGATCCGTGCGTTGGAGGTCATCGAACTGACCGGTCGCCCGTATTCGGCGAGCCTGCCGCGGTACCGGTATGTGATTCCGAGCGTGCAAATCGGCCTGGATCTGCCGCGTGAGGAGCTGGACCGGTGCATCGACCTGCGGACCGAGCAGATGCGCGCGGACGGGTTCGTGGACGAGGTGCGGCGTCTGCGCCCGCACCTGGGGGCGACCGCCTCCCGCGCCCTCGGATACCAGCAGGTAATCGACGCGCTGGACGGCTTATGGAGCGAGGATGAGGCGTTTGCCGACATCGCTCAGAAGACCAAGCGGCTGGCCCGCAAGCAGATGGGATGGTTCGGACGTGATCCGCGCATTCATTGGCTGCGCGCGCAGAACCCGGATCTGGTGCCCAACGCGATGGCCGTCGTTGACCACGCCGATGCGGGCGGCTACGACGCCATCGACGCCCAGGCCGACGCGTACACGCAGCACCATCTCGGCGACATCGCCGCCTGATGCTCCGCTGATACCTGCCAAGAAGGGGCGATAGCGTCATCGTCGTGCGACTCCCGCACGCGTCGACGCGCGGCGGAGTCGCACGACGGCGAACGAACGGGGATTCAGTGGGCGGGGCCCTGATCCCAACCGGCGATGAGGAACACGCGCGTCGGGTTCGCCGGTCTGACCATCAGATCGAACATGCGTTCGAAGCCCGTGGTCTGGCCGCGGTAGGCGTCGTGCTTGGCCGTCCGGTACAGTTCGCGGTCCACCGGGCCCCAGTCCAGATCCCATCCGGCATCGTGCGCGAGCCGCGAGGCGAAGATGCGCAGCGTCATCGCGTTGCCGCCCTTGAACGGGTGCAGGTAGCCCAGCTCGTCGTAGATATGGGCCAGCTGCCGGATGAAATCGCCGCGGTCCAGGTTGCGCAGGTTTCGTTTGTCCGCCAGCTCGGTGGCGATGTTCAACGCCCCGGTTTCGATGAGATTGGCGGGGAAGAACACCTCTGGATTCTTCGCGCGCGCCCGGTCCTCGGTGTCCTCCCGTGTGGTGTCGCGGGTACGCAGCCGTCCGGCGTCGTTGAACACCCCCTCGAAGAGTCCCCGGTGGATGGCCCGCAACTCGTCCAGATCGGTGGTGGCCGGCCAACGGCGTTCGGCCAGCACGATCGTCCGCACGAACACCGCGCTGCTGCGGTCGTCGTCCGCATCGTCGAGCAATCGGGAGACGTCGATATCCCCGTACTCGTATCGCGCCGTCACCCGCATCGTCGCGTCGCTCGGCGCCATTGAATCCAACGCGCAGTTCTTCAGTGCAAATGCGACTGCGCTCGCACGTTCCGCTGGAGTCATACTCCGATGATAGCGGCGCGGGCGCGGAATCATGCGTCCTGCGTCGTGTGTCGCGAATCTGCGCGGATGGGGTGCGCGTTGACGGTTCCCGTCCGGCGACCGTGCCGGGTTGTACAATCTGTTGCGTTATGGCACGAAGCAACTCCTCCTCTCAAACCACCAAGCGCGCCAAGGATCGGAACGGTCGCGCGGCCCAGTCGCAGCCGCCTGCGGAGCCGGTATGGAAACGCGTCCTGTTGGCGGTGCCCCGGGGCATGGGCTCCGCGGTCCGCTCGCTGACCGGCGTCGGCGAATACGATCCCGCTTACCGCCGCGATGGCCTGTGCTTCCTCATGCTGGTGCTGGCCGTGTGCTTCTGTGCCTCCGAATGGTTCCGGGTCAACGGGCCCCTGGGGGTGTTCCTCCACGCCGTGGCTTCGGGCCTGTTCGGCGTGATGAGCGTGGTGGTGCCGGTGGTGCTGGTGATCGTGGCGGTCCGTCTGATGCGCAACTCCGGCAAGGATTCGGACAATCCGCGTGTGCTGGCCGGCTGGGTGCTGCTGATGTGGTCGATCTGTTCGATCATCGACGTGGCGCTGATCGCCGACGTGCCCGGATTCAACATCGGCGCGATACAGAGCGCCGGCGGCCTGCTCGGTTTCGTCCTCGGATCCCCCCTGGCTTGGGGTCTGTCCGAGGCGTTCGCGATCGCGGTGTTCGTGATCGTGGGCCTGTTCTCGTTGCTGCTGATCACCCGCACGCATGTCACCGATGTGCCGCAGCGGGTTGGATCCGTGATGGACAGGGTCCGCGGCAATCAGCAGGCGGACGAGCGACCGCAGTTCCCGAACGAGGTGCGTGTGGGGGATGGCACGTTGTCGTTCGCCGAAGGGGTTCCCTCGCATGACGGCGACGATGACGGTACCGATGGCTCCCGATCCGTCAGGAAGGGCTGGCTCTCCCGGCTGTTCTCCAAGGCGTCGGGCAAGCGTACGGATCGCACGCTGGAACGGTATGAGGGCGACGATCCGTTCGACCATGCGGCCAGTCGCCATGGGGACGCCGCCGAGACCCGCGTACTGGGCGCGCCCGCGTCGGACGGTGCGCGTACGGTTTCGTCCGCAGGTGTGGCCGCGGACGAAACGGCAGTGATGACGAACCCGCACCATGCGCCGGTGGATGCCACGCATGTGCTGCCGGTCGACGACATGACGCGTCCGTTGTCCGAAGCCGACCCGTGGGCCTCGATCGGGGAGGACGGCGAGATGACCGTGGACCCGCAGACCGGCGAGATCGCCGACGAGCCGGCGGCGGGCGACGACGGCGCCCCGACGACGCAGAACGCCCCGTACCGTCTGCCCGATCTGAACCTGCTGGCCAAGGGGCAGCCGCATGCGGCGCGCACCCCGGCCAACGACCGGGTGATCCAGGCGTTGACCTCCACGTTCCAGCAGTTCAACGTGGACGCCAAGGTCGTCGGGTTCCTGCGCGGACCTTCCGTGACCCAGTACGAGGTGGAGCTCGGGTCCGGCGTGAAGGTCGAGAAACCACGTGGCCCAGGCCCTCGACGCGCGCCTCGTCCCCCACCAGCGACGTGCGCACGAACTTGAGCTGCTCGGCCACCGCGGAAGGCGCCGTGCCGCCCTCGGTGGTGCGGGCCGCCACGATGCCGTCGATGTCCAGCGCGCCCGTGATGTCGTTGCCGAACAGGGGGCTCGCCGCGCGGAACTCCTCGATGGGCAGCTCGTCCAGCTGGCAGCCCCGCTTGTCGCACTCGAGCACCAGGTGCCCCACCACGGCGTGCGCCTCGCGGAAGGGCATGCCCTTCTTTGCCAGGTAGTCCGCCACGTCCGTCGCGGCCAGATGGCCCACGCGGCACGCGGCGCGCATGCGGTCGGCGTTGACGTGCATGGTGCCCACCATGCCCGCCATCACCTCGAGGCACTGCACGAGCGTGTGCGCGGAGTCGAGCGCGCCCTCCTTGTCCTCCTGCAGGTCCTTGTTGTACGCGAGCGGCAGCCCCTTGCACGTCACCAGCAGCTGCATGAGGTTGCCGTACACGCGGCCCGTCTTGCCGCGGACCAGCTCGGCAAAATCGGGGTTCTTCTTTTGCGGCATGATGGACGAGCCGGTCGAGAACGAGTCGGACAGCGTGATGTAGCCGAACTCCGAGCTGCTCCACAGCACGATCTCCTCGGCCAGGCGCGAGAGGTGCATGGCCATGGTGGAGCAGGCAAAGTGCAGGTCGAGCAGAAAATCGCGGTCGGACACCGCGTCGAGCGAGTTTGGGATCACCCGCGTAAAGCCCAGGGCGTACGCCGTGGCCACGCGGTCGAGCGGATACGTGGTCCCCGCGAGCGCGGCGGCTCCCAGCGGCGAGGCGTCGGCGGCCTCGAACGCCGCGTCGAGCCGCTTGAAATCGCGGGTGAGCATCCAGTAATACGCGAGCAGATGGTGCGCCAGCAGCACGGGCTGGGCGTGCTGTAGGTGCGTCATGCCGGGCAGGACCGCGTCCGCATGCTCCTGCGCCACGCGCACCAGTGTCTGCCGCAGCGCCAGATTGGCCTCCATGAGTTGCTTGACGAGCGCCTTGGCGGCCAGGCGCGTGTCGGTTGCCACCTGGTCGTTGCGCGAGCGCCCCGTGTGCAGGCGCTTACCCGCCTCTCCGATGCGACGCGTCAGCTCGCCCTCGATGGCCATGTGGATGTCCTCGTCATCGATGTCGAAGGCGAACGCGCCCGCGTCGATCTCGGCCTCGATCTGCCCCAGGCCTCGACTGATCGCATCGCAGTCGTCCTGACTTATGATCCCCTGCTTGGCGAGCATCGCCGCGTGGGCGCGCGACCCCGCGATGTCCTGCTTGTACAGGTGCTTATCGACCGGCAGCGACGCACCGAACTCCTGCGTCGACGTCTCCACGCCGCCCTCGAACCGTCCGCCCCAAAGCGCCATCTACCTATCCCCCTTATCCGCGGCGGCCAGGCCGCCGATCATGGCGGAGCGCACGCGCGAGCCGTGCGCCGCGCGATACCCCTTGAGCGTGTACACCGGCGAGTAGCCGTCGGCCTCCCGCACGGCGGGCTTCCAGAGGGCGGCGACGCGCATGCGTGGGCCGGCCCCGGCGGTCCATGCCTTGAGCGAGGGCGGAATGGCCTGTGCGGCGGCCGTGTCGAATGTGGTGGCGATCATCGAATAGATCCCTTCCCTCGCGTCGCTTAGCAGTTCACGGCCTGGGCGAACGTCTGCCCGCATGCATCGGCGCACGCAGCTTCGCCCGTACCGTCGAGCACGTCGAGCTGCACGTCCTGCGGGGCCTGGGCCAGCTCGGCGCGCTTGGTCGCCCACGTCTTGATGGACAGACCCTGGATATCGATGAAGCCCTTGGCGGCCTTCTGGTCGAACGAGTCGTCGTTGTCGTAGGTGGCAAGGCCCGCATCGTACAGGGACGCGGCGCTGGAGCGTCCCACCACCACGCAGCCGCCCTTGTAGAACTTGAGCTTCACGCTGCCCGTGAGGACCTGCTGGGTATTGGCCATGAACGCGTCGAGGGCCTCCTTGAGCGGGCTGAACCAGCGGCCGTTGTAGACCTGATCGGCCCAGATCTGCTCGAGCGCGAGCTTGTGGTGGAGCACGTCGCGCTCAAGACAGAGGTCCTCGAGCGCCTTGTGCGCCTGGATGAGCGCCAGGCCCGCCGGGACCTCGTAGCACTCGCGGGACTTGAGGCCCACGTAGCGGTTCTCGATCATGTCGATGCGGCCAAAGCCGTTCGCGCCCGCGATTTTGTTGAGCGCATCCACGAGCTCGGCGAGCGGCATGTCCTGGCCGTTCAGGCTCGTGGGCACGCCGGCGGTGAACCCGATCTCCACGTAGGTGGGCGCATCCGGGGCGTCGAGCGGGTCGACGGTCATCGTCCAGATGTCCGCCGGGGGCTCGGCCCACGGGTCCTCGAGCACGCCAGCCTCGATGGCGCGGCCCCACAGGTTATCGTCGATGGAATAGGGCTTCTCGATGCTCTGGGCCACCGGGACGCCGTGCTTCTTGGCGTAGGCGATCTCGTCGGGGCGCATGCCCAGGTCCCACTCGCGCACCGGCGCGATCACCTTGAGCTCGGGGTCGAGCGCGATGATGGAGGTCTCAAAGCGAACCTGGTCGTTGCCCTTGCCGGTGCAGCCGTGGGCGACGCACGTGGCGCCGTACTTGTGGGCCACCTCGACCAGGTGCTTGGAGATGAGCGGGCGCGAGAGCGCGGAGAGCAGCGGGTACTTGTTCTCGTACATGGCGTTGGCGGCGATGGCGCAGGTGAGGTACGTGTTCGCGAACTCGTCGGTCATGTCGACGACCTCCACTGCCACGCAGCCGAGCTGCTTTGCCTTGGCGGCGACCTTCTCCAGGCCGTCGTGCTCCTGACCCACGTTGCCGAGCATGGCGATCACGTCGAGGTCCATCTCGTTTTGGAGCCACTTGATGCACACGGAGGTATCGAGGCCGCCGGAATACGCCAGCACGACCTTCTCTTTGGCGGTTGCGGATGCGGGGGTTGCAGATGCGTTCATGGGTTCGTCCTTTCCAAGATGCCATATGCTGGCCTGTGAGCGGGCGAGCCCAACTGATATACCGGTGCCCCGGGATGTGCCTGCGGCGCATGCACGGCGAGTCGCGCACAGTGCATGCGTAAGAAAAATCCGCCTGCGCGGCGGACGTTCCCTCGACGATATCAGTTGGACTCTGCTGAAGGCCCTGGGCCTTCATGCGAACAGAGACAACGAGTTATCGTCGTCGGGAGATTGCGCGCTGGCGTCGGCCGGCTGCGTCGATGGCATTCTGGCGGGGCATGCTGGCGATCTTCGCCATACCCTCATATGTCGCCAGAGCGTGTGCCATGTGGACTACAACCTCTCCATACCAGTCAAATCGCAATCAGATTCCCACGAACGGTCGCTATGAATCCATGAACGGTCGTTCGCGTTGTCGCTATAGTAGCGTAAAGTGCCGCCAGGGTGGGCAATAAACATCGAATATTACAGCCCTGTTTCTCACGTGCATAAGAAACAGGGCTGCATGCATATTACGGGCTTAATCCCGAAGATATCTGGATAGGAACTCGCGCGTGCGCGGATGCTCCGGAGCCGTGAAGATCCGCTCGGGATCCCCCTGCTCGGCAATGACGCCGCGATCCATAAAGACCACGCGGTCGGAGACCGTGCGCGCGAACTCCATCTCGTGCGTCACCACGACCATCGTCATGCCGTCGCGCGCCAAGCCGCGCATGACCTCGAGCACCTCGCCGACGATCTGCGGATCGAGCGCACTCGTGGGCTCGTCGAACAGCATGATCTTCGGCGCCATGCACAGGGCGCGAGCGATGGCGACGCGCTGCTTTTGGCCGCCCGAGAGCGTGGAGGGCGCCGCGTGCGCAAAGCCCTCCAGACCCACCGACCGCAGGTGCCCAAGCGCCACCTCTTCGGCCTCGGCCTTCGGCATCTTTTTGCGGGTCACCGGCGCGAGCGTGCAGTTGGCCAGCACGTCCATGTTGTTGAACAGGTTGAAGCCCTGAAAGACCATACCGATGTCCTCGCGCAGGCGGTTGACGTCCACATGGTCGGCCGTGAGGTCGCTGCCCTGGAACCACACGTGGCCCGCATCGGGGGTCTCGAGCAGGTTGATGCAGCGCAGCAAGGTCGACTTGCCCGAGCCCGACGCGCCGATGATGGTCACGACCTCGCCGGGTGCGACGTCCAGGTTGACGTCGCGCAGGACCTCGAGATCGCCAAAGGATTTGCGCAGGCCCTCGATGCGCACCATATACGTGTCGGCGGGGACTTGCGCGGGGGCAGTGACGGGAGCCGGGATAGGGGCCGGATCGACGGCCGGGACGGGGGCCGCCGTTGTTTCATTCATGACCATGGTTTAGCGCTCCTCGACGTTGACGGGCTGGTTTGACGTGCTGCCAAGCTTGACCGATCTGACGTTGAGGCGGTTGGCGAGGCGCCCCAGCAGCCACGACGCGAACATGGTGAGGCACAGGTAGATCACGCTCGTCACGAGCGCCGCCTCGAACTTGGCGTAGTAGATGCCGCCCACGGTGGTGGTGGCGAACATGAGGTCGAAGGTGCCGATGACGGACAGCACCGACGAGTCCTTGATGTTGATGACGAGCTCGTTTGACAGGCCGGGGATCGCGAACTTGACGCCCTGGGGAAAGACGACCGTGCGCATGGCCTCCCATTGGGAGAGACCGAGCGAGCGGGCCGCCTCCGTCTGCCCCGCGTCGACCGACTCGATGCCGCCGCGCAGGACCTCCATCATGTAGGCCGTGGAGTTGAGCACGATGGTGACGAGGCCCGCCGTGAAGGTGCTCCAGATGGCGTTGATCTGCGTAGTGGTGAGGTTGGTCATCTTGAACAGGCCAAACACGCCAAAGAAGATGATCATGGCTTGCACCATCATGGGCGTGCCGCGCACCACGGTGCTGTACACGCGGGCAAAGCCGCTGCCCACGACCTTCCAAAACCGAACGAAGTCGTTGTCGGACCGGTCGATGACCTGCATGCGCAAGAACACCAGGAGCAGGGCGAGGAAAAACGCGATCACCGTGCCGAACACCGCCAGGGCCACCGTGGTCTTAAAGCCTGAGAAGAAGATAGCCCGGCTGTTGTAGAGCATGAAGAGCATGCTCTCGAGCGTGGAGGTGGGGCGCGACTGCGCGGTGGTGGCGACCGCCCAAGCCGAGGCGAGGCCGCAGCCGATGCGATCGACGGCGAGCAGGGCGGTGATGGCGCACACGACGTACGAGCCGTAGCGCAAGGCGCGCGCGACCGCCGGGCGCGTGAAGGGCGACACCCGGACATAGGTCTTCCACGCCGCCAGCTTGAACACCAGTGCCACGACGCTCAGCGCGACCCACGCCACAAGCAGGTAGTACATGGCGACTTCGAGCGTGTACGCGCCGGCCAAAAAGCTCAAGGCGGGTCGCGGCTGGCTGGACAGCACCATGCCCAGCGCCGCGATCGCGCTCGTGCCCAGCAGCACGTAGCGATGGTCTGCGCGTATGAATGAGATGAGCTTGGCGCGCCGGGTACCCTCCGCGCCAGATAGGATGGAGGTCATGCTCTCTCCCCTAGTTCCGAGATATGGCCTTACGGGCGCGCGCGGACCATGCGGCCCGTCGCGCGCCCGTAAGGCACAGCGATTGTGCGGGTGATGAGATCTGCGCAAGCCTTACGCGGGTTGGCGATCCATGCAAGCGGACCACATGTCCTGGCGCTGCTCGTCGTCGATGCCGTCGATGATCTCGTTGATCTGGTCGAGGGCCGCCTCGTTCTCCGTGGCGACGGCGGCGTTGTCGGGCATGAGGGAGTCCTCGAACGCGTCCTCCATATCGAGCACGACGAGGTCGGGATACACCTCGAGGAGCTTGGGCGCCGAGAGCATGGAGTAGGTGATGACGTCGCAGGTGCCGTTGCGCAGGTTCTCGACCACCATGGGCTGGGTCTCGGCGGGGGTCATGTGGTTGGCGTCCTCGATCTGCTCGATGACGTCGTCGTACATGGTGGCAGCCTGGCCGAGGATGGAGGCACCCGCGAGGTCGTCGAACGTCGTGGCGCCCGCGTAGGCGGAGTCGTTCTTGCAGATCATGACGATATCGTCGTCGACGTAGGAATCGGAGAACGCGGCGGCATCGGCACGCTCGGGCGTGACGGACATGCCGGCGCACACGATGTCGATCTGGCCGCTGTTGAGCGCATCGATGAGCGAGCCGAACTCGAGCTTGACCGCGACGGGCTCCATGCCAAGGCCCTCGGCGATGATCTTGGCAACCTGGACGTCATAGCCGTCGGCATAGGCGCCGGAGACGTTCTCGATGGGGATGGTGTACTCGGACTCCTCAGACACCTGCCAGTTGTACGGGGCGTACGCGGCCTCCATGCCAACGCGCAGCGTCTTGCCGTCGCCCAGCTGGGCAGACGTCGCGGCGCCTGCGGCGCTGCCGCTCTCGTCGCCACCCTGGGGAGCCGGGCCGCAGCCCGCGAGGAACATCATGCCTCCCATGCCCAATGCCGCCATGCCCGAGAGCTTGAGAAAATCCCTGCGGGAACGCATGGCAGGCTGGATAGTTGCAGATACAGTCTCGTGAGTCATGATGATACCTCCTGTTGTAGACTGAGACCCCTTCCGCACGACGCAACCAGAGGGGGCCCATCCCCCTCTCCCTTGCAACTTAATGCGTGAAAGTTCCGCGTGCTGCAGGGCAGAATACTCCACTAAACAGGAGTGCTCCCATGCGATATACCAAGAAATCGTTTAGTTACATTTGTTATTCGTTTTTATGAATATGATTTGCCGCATAGGCATGCGACGCGCGAAAGAAGCTGCCACCGCGTTACGGCGCCGACATCGCACGCACCGCGACGGCCGTCAAGCTATACAATACCGGCGGACAAGACTCGTCGCGATGCCGGCAGATTAGTCGCTATTCCGACAGACCGGGCGCGGCATCGGCTGACAAGGCCAGTCGCTATGCCGGCAGACCGGGCGCAGCGCCGGCGGACAAGGCTCGTCGCGACGCCGGTGGACCAGTCGTGATCCCGGCAGATTGGTCGCGGCGCCGGCGGACAAGGCTCGTCGCGATGTCGGCACATCAGGCGCTATGCAGGCACACCAGGCGCTATGCAGGCAAGCCAGTCGCGATGCCGGCGGACAAGGTCAGTCGCGCCACGACCCGAAACGAAAGGACCCTATGCTTCCCTCGTATCTCTCCGACACCAACCTGGACTCGATCAAGCTCGTCGCCACGGACATGGACCTCACCCTGCTCGCGGACGATAAATCCATGCCCGCCGGCGTGGACGAGCGCATCGATGCGCTCGCGAAAAACGGCGTGCTCTTCTGCGCCGCGAGCGGTCGCCCGGCGCTCGCCCTGCGCGAGTCCTTCCCCGCACATCACCAGGACATGGCGCTCGTGGCCGACAACGGAGCCTCGGTCTACCTGCGCGACGAACTCGTCTACCGCGACCTCATCGATCGCGACCTGTACCACGAGGTGCTCGCCCTCGCCACGGCAACCGAGGGCAGCGTGCCCGTGCTGTGCGCCTTTGACGACGCCTATGTGCTCGAGCGCGACCGCTGCCACGAGGATGTCGTCAGCATCTATTACCGTTCCATCACCTACGTCGAATCCTTCGAGGAGCTCGACGTCGACTCCAACAAGATCTCGATCTATTTCCCGGGTTGGGACAGCAAGCAGAAGAACGACGAGGTGTACTCGCCCGCGTTCGCGTCACGCTTGTACCTGACGTGCGCGGGCAACGAGTGGCTCGACTTCATGAACATCGGCGTCGACAAGGGCTCGGGCATCCGGCACCTCGCCCAGCACCTGGGCATCGACCTGTCCGACATCGCCGCGTTCGGCGACACCTACAACGACATCCCCATGCTCGACATCGTGGGCCACAGCTACGTGATGGCAAACGCCGCCGAGCACATGCACGACCACGGCAAATTCCTCGCACCCAGCAACAACGAGGCGGGCGTGCTGACCGTGATCGACCATATCGTCGACGCGATGGGCACCCAACCCGAGCCCGTTGCCGCAAATCAAACGAAAAGGTAACGAAATTCAGGGAGCGCCAAGTATACGAGGGTTTTCCTTCCTTGCGAACTGGGTTTTTGCCCTCCAAAACGGCCGTCTACTCGGGGAGTCTCATTGTTCGTTACCTTTTCGCCCGATTTGCGGCAGGAGGACCGGAAAAGAGGGGATTGCGGGCAAAAAATCCGGGCCGGCGAAAGCCGGCCCGGAACAGAAATACAGATGTTTAACGGGAAAAGCGGCTGAGATGACACATACCGCACGAAATATCGGCGTCCGCGCGAAACCTCCACGAACAAAGGTTTCGCTATCATGGGCGTGCACCGTGCGAAAAATCGGCACCCGCTCGGAACCGTGGGCGATTTCTTATGCCTACACCGCATAGCCCAGCGCGAACCGGTATCGCGTCACGAAAAGTGGTGTAGGGCCGCTCCCCGGGGCCGCAGCCATACCCCCCCATGCTACGCCGCCATACGCCTCCCGTCGGACGCACCCCCACAACATCAAAAATCGGGGCGCTTGCGCATCCAAAACGCAAGCGCCCCGACCGTTGAACCTCAATCGCTAAAAAGCTGCGCCTCGGTCCGGATTAATCTCGCCTTAACCCAGAATTACTTCCCTCAGCCCAGAACTACTTCGCCTCAGCCCAGGTCTCGCCCACGCTCGCGTCCGCGATGAGCGGGACGCGCAGCTGGGCCACGCCCTCCATCTCCTCGCGCACCATGGCTACAAGAGCGTCGACCTCATCCACCGGGCACTCGAAGTCGAGCTCGTCGTGCACCTGCAAGATCATCTTGGCGGCAAAACCCTCGGTGCGCAGGCGCTCGGCGACGCGCACCATGGCGATCTTGATGATATCGGCCGCAGAGCCCTGCATGGGGTGGTTCATCGCCGTGCGCTCGCCGAACATGCGCTGCGCCGGCACGCGCAGCTCCGGGATGGGGCGGCGGCGTCCGTACATGGTCTCCGCGTAGCCTGTCCGCTTGGCAAAGGCAACCGTCTCGTCCAAATAGGTGCGCACACCGGGATACGCGCGGAAATACGCGTCAATCATCTCGCGCGCCTCCGCCATGGGGATGTCGAGCGCCTGCGACAAACCGTAGGCCTGCTGGCCGTACACGATGCCAAAGTTCACCGCCTTGGCGCGGCTGCGCAGCTGCGGCGTGACCTCCTCGACCGGCACGCCGAACACGCGCGCCGCGGTCTCGGCATGGAAGTCCTCGCCCTCGTTGAACGCGCTCACCAGGTGCTCGTCGCCCGAGAGGTGCGCTAGCAGCCTGAGCTCGATCTGGGAGTAGTCGATGGCGACGAAGACCGAGCCCTCCTCGACCGAGAACGCCTTCTTAACGGCGTGGCCCAGCTCGGAGCGGGTGGGGATGTTCTGAAGGTTGGGGTTGGAGCTCGACAGGCGCCCCGTGGCGGTGATGGTCTGGTTGTACGTGGTGTGCACGCGCCCGTCCGCCTCGCGCAGCGCGCCCAGCGTGTCCAGGTACGTCGACTTGATCTTGGTGCGCTCGCGGTACTCCAAGATGAGGCGCACGATCTCGTAGTCCTTGGCCAGGTCCTCGAGGACCTTGGCGTTGGTGGAGTAATAGCCGCGCTGGGTCTTTTTGAGCCCCGCGGTGGGCAGGCCGAGCTTGTCGAACAGGACGCGGGACAGCTGCATGGGGCTGGAGAGGTTGAACTCCTCGCCGCCCGCAAGCTCGCGGATGCGGTCGGAGAGCTCCGCGATCTGGCCCGAGAGCTCCTCGGACTGCGCGGCGAGGCGCGCCGGGTCCACGTACATGCCCGCGCGCTCCATGGAGGCGAGCACGCGCACGAGCGGCATCTCGATCTTGGTGAAGATGTCCTCGGCGCCTTGGGCCTCGAGGGCGGCCGCAAGCGGCTCGCGCAGGATGCGGGCGAGCCATGCACCCCGGGCGGCGGCACTCGGCGCATCCGCGGGCGCGCCGTCCTCCCCAGCCGCCGCAGGGAGCGCGGCATGGAGATAGGTCTCGGCCAAGTGCGCGTCGGCGAAGTCCGAGCGCACGGAATCGAGCAGGTACGCGGCAACGACCGTGTCGAACAGGCGCGCGGGGTCAGCATCGAGCGGGTCCATAAGTTCCGGCTCGCTCGAGTCGACCGGCGAGAGCACGTGCAGCAGCGCCTTGACGTCCGAGGAAACCACAGAGCCCTTGGCGAACAGAAGGCCCAGCACGCCGGGGATGACGCCGTGAGAGCAGTCGATGTCGGTGGCGAGCACGCCGCAGGGGCCGATGGGCTCCTCGAACGAGAGCAGCGCCCGGTCGGTGGCGACCCATAGGCGGCGCGTCATGCCAAACAGGGCGTCGGCCTCCTTGTCGTCCTCCATGGCGACGCCGAGCCATTCGCCCGCCTCGAGGGCGCGCATCAGCTCATCGAAGCAGGCATTCATCTCAGCGCTTTCACGATTGCTTTCAGCCTCATCAAAAGCCCTGGAGGCGTCGAGGGACACCCGCAGGACCTCGGGCAGCTCGAGCTTCGAGACCGCAGCCTGCGACGCGGCGGCGTCGCCCAAAAGCGCCAGGAACCGATTCTGCATGGCCATGATGCCCAGGGCGCCCAACGCCGCGGAGACGGAGGCGGCGTCATAGGCCGGGAAGGACACCTCGTCCAAGTCGCACTCGACCGGCGCGCCCGTCATGATCGTGGCGATCTTGCGCGAGACGAGCGCGTCGTCGATGTGCGCGCGCAGGTTCTCGCCCATCTTGCCCTTGACCTCGTCGGCATGGGCGATGACCTCGTCCAAGCTGCCGTATTGCACGATGAGCGCGCTCGCCTTCTTGGGACCGATGCCCGGCACGCCGGGGATGTTGTCGGAGCTGTCGCCCTTGAGGCCGTAAAAGTCGGGCACGAGCTCGGGCGTGATGCCGTGGTACAGGTCGTCCACGCTCTCGGGCGTCATGATGGCGATGTCGGACAGGCCCTTGCGCGTGGATACCACATGCACGTGGTCGGTCACGAGCTGGTACATGTCGCGGTCGCCCGTGACGAGGTACATGTCGCAGCCGGCAGCCTCGCCGCGGCGGGCGAGCGTGCCCAGGATGTCGTCGCCCTCCCAGCCCTCGAGCTCGACCACGGGCACGGACAGGCTCGCGAGTAGCTCCTTGATCATGGGAAACTGAGCGCGCAGGTTGGGGTCCATGGGAGGGCGCTGCGCCTTGTACTGCGGCAGCATCTCCATGCGGACCTTCGGGCGCCCCTTGTCGAAGGCGCACACCACGCCGTCCGGCGAGAACTCATCCACCATCTTGAGGAACATGTTGAGGAAGCCGAACACCGCGTTGGTGGGACGGCCGTCCGGCGCGTTCATGGTGGGGGGCACCGCGTGGAAGGCGCGGTGCATGAGCGAGTTGCCGTCGATGACGGCGATCACGCGGCGGTCGCGAGCTGCGGAAGCGCTATCTGACATGGGGAAGACCTCATTTCGTCGTGGTACGCATCCAGTCTACCCCACCGGGCGGACGCCTTGACGCCGATGTGCAAAAGGGCACCTCAGATTGGCGCCCGTCCCTCATGTGAGGCGGCACCTCAATTTGGGGACAGGCACCAATCTGAGGTGCGAACGGCTCGGGCTGCGGTGAGCTTAGTTGAACTTGAGGATCTTGGAGGCGAGGTGGTACATGCCGATGGTGGTCTTTTCGCCCAGCTTGCCGGGCAGGTTGGTGCCCCAGCCGATCACGCCGTGACGGGCCTTGCGGTACATCTTCTCGTCGTAGGCGCGCAGGTCGCCCCACAGGGCGGTGAGCTCGTCGTCGATCCCCGGCTTGTCGGACAGCTTGGTGAACACCGAGCAGATGGCCATCATCATGGTGAAGTAGCCCATCATGTAGGAGCGCAGCTTTTCCTGCGGCACGTCCTCGTACAGGTGGTAGCTCTCCATCATGATGCGCGTGATGCGGTACTGCTGGTCCAGGCGCTTGACCATGGTGGCCTCGTTGACGCTCTGACCCTCGCGGCCGATGAAGTAGCGGTACAGGTCGATGTCGGCGTAATAGAGCGTCTTGCAGTTGGGCAGCGGCACGTAGGCGTAGATGTTGTCCACGTAGAACGTGTGCGGGGGCATGGGCAGGTCGTGGGAGCGCAGCACATCGGTGCGATAGCACAGCGAGTGCATGAGCAGGTTCTGGTCAAGGCGGAACCGGCCGATGTCGTCCCACGTGAAGACCTTCTTGCGCGGCAGGGCCATGCGATAGCTGATGGTGGTGTGCGTGCCCTCGTGCACCTTCTCGTACACATAGTTCGAGATGAACAGGTCCACGCGCAGGTCGCGCTCCTCAAAACCGCGCAAAATGGTGAGCATGGTGGACAGCGCGCTGGCATCCAGCCAGTCGTCGGAGTCCACGACCTTGTAGTAGGTGCCGTGCGCCTCGCGCAGGCCCGCGCGGACGGCCATGCCGTGCCCGCCGTTCTCCTGGTGCACCACGCGAACGATGCCCGGGTAGCGCGCCTCCCACTCGTCGGCCTTGGAGCCCGTCTCGTCCTGGGACCCATCGTCCACGATGATGATCTCGACATCCGAGGCGTACTTGGAGCCCTCGAGAATGGACGAGATGCAGTGGTCCATGTCCTTGGCGGCGTTGTAGCTGGGAATGCCAAAGGAGATGACCTTATGGCCCTCCCCCGCCGGAGTCACGGAAATCGTCTTGATGGGAAACGCGGCGCGGGCCGCCTCGATGTCGCAGGCGGCCGCGGGCGGGGTCTGTTCGAAATTAGGCATGGCAGGCAATGATCTCGTCTGAGAGGTTGAGGGCGGAGGCGGTCACGGCGTCCATGTCGTAGTAGCGGTACTCGGCAAGGCGGCCGACCGGGTGGAAGTTCGTGATGTGGCGCACGCGCTCGAGGTAGCGACCGTAGAGCTTGCGGTTGTCCGGATCGAGGATCGCGTAGTACGGCGTCTGGCCGCTGCCCGGCTCGTAGGCATGGCTGTACTCGCGCATGATGGTGGTCTTGCCCGGAAGCTCCTGGCCGGTCATGTTCTTGAACTCGGTGATGCGCGTGAAGTCCTCGGAAACCGTGTAGTTCACGGTGCCCACGGGCTGGAACTGGTCCACGTCGAGGGTCTCGAACTCCATGTCGAGCGTGCGGTACGGCAAGGCGCCCAGGTCGAGGTCGAACAGCTCGTCGAGCGGGCCGGTGTAGACGACCTCGCCGCCGTACACGTTGCCGCACACCTTGACCGTGGTCTCGTCGAGCTCGAAGATGTCGCGCGCGTCGACGCCGCAGAACACGTCGATGCAGTCGTGGTCGAGCATGTTCTCGAACAGCGCGGTGTAGCCCTCGGCGGGCATGCCCTGGAAGGGCGCCTGCGGGAAGTAGCGGTCGTCGTCGCCCACGAACACGGGGACGCGCGCGGTGACGGAGGGGTCGATCTGGTCGGGCGTCTGGCCCCACTGCTTCATGGTGTAGTGGAGGAAGACGTTCTCGTACACGTAGTCGGCGACCTCTGCCAAGTCGGGGTCGTTCTTCTCGCGCAACTGCAGGATGGGCACCTTGACGTCCTTGCCAAAGGTGTCGATGAGCTTGTTGTAGAGCTCCTCGCCACGCTCCTCGCCAAAGGCGAGCAGCAGGCTCTTGTGGTTGAAGGGCACCGGCATGAGCGTGCCGTGCACGTTGGCGAGCACCTTGTGCTGGTAGTCCGTCCACTCGGTGAAGCGCGAGAGGAAGTTGTGCACGTTCTCGCTGAACGTATGGTAGATGTGCGGTCCGTACATGTGGACCAGCACGCCCGCCTCGTCGTAGTAATCGTATGCGTTGCCGGCGATGTGATCGCGGCGCTCGAGGACGGCGACACGGAAGCCGACGGTCTCGGCGAGGCGACGGGCGCACACGGCGCCGGCGTATCCCGCGCCGACGACGATCATGTCGTAAGCACTCGGGTTGAAATCCTCCGGGAGACCGAAAGTGATCTGCATGACAGCTCCTTGCAGGTGGTGGCGGCATCCGTTCCTATGAGGCGATGCGCGGGGCCGCCATGACCCGCATATCGCGTTTTCATCCAAACGATTATACCGGTCGAGTCCTATAATTACCCTTGTCACACCAATAATGCTCATCGCGACGCGCAAAGAGGCGATGGGCAGGTCGCATTGAGGAGCGTACATGAGCGATTTCCTGACCCGCATGAAGGCCGCCGCCAAGGCCGACAAGAAGACCGTCGTCCTCCCCGAGGGCGAGGACCAGCGCACCATCGACGCCGCCAAGATCATCGTCGAGGAGGACCTCGCCAACCTGGTCATCCTGGGCGACCCCGACAAGATCGACCTGCCGGGCGTCACCGTGATCGACCCCAAGTGCGGCCCCAAGCACGAGGAGTACGCGCAGAAATTCGCCGAGCTGCGCGCCAAGAAGGGCGTGACCATCGAGCAGGCCCGCGCCCAGATGAACGACGCCACCTACTACGGCACCATGATGGTCAAGATGGGCGACGCCGACGGCCTCGTGTCCGGCGCGTGCCACTCCACCGCCGACACCCTGCGCCCCGCGCTGCAGATCCTGAAGACCGCCCCGGGCACCAAGCTCGTCTCGGCGTTCTTCATCATGTGCACGAGCACCCCGCAGTTCGGCACCGACGGCACGCTGATCTTCGCCGACTGCGGCCTGAACATCAACCCCACCTCCGACGAGCTGTCCGAGATCGCCATCGCGAGCGCCAAGAGCTGGCAGACCTTCATGGGCGGCGCCGAGCCGCACGTGGCTATGCTCTCCTACTCCACCATGGGCTCCGCCGGCGGCGAGGTCGCCAAGAAGGTCCAGGAGGCCGTCGCCTTCTGCAAGGAGAAGGCGCCCGAGGTGCCCATTGACGGCGACCTGCAGCTCGACGCCGCCATCGTGCCCACCGTGGCCCAGCTCAAGGCCCCGGGCTCCCCGGTCGCCGGCAAGGCCAACGTGCTCGTGTTCCCCGACCTCGAGGCCGGCAACATCGGCTACAAGCTGGTGCAGCGCTTCGCGGGCGCCGAGGCGTACGGCCCCATCCTGCAGGGCATCGCCAAGCCGGTGAACGACCTGTCCCGTGGCTGCTCCGCCGAGGACATCGTGGGCGTCGTGGCCATCACGGCGGTCCAGGCCC
>ERZ1032357.135-NODE-135-length-25338-cov-26.871851_pt1 | contig 25338 bp, 12 predicted proteins | sample MGYA00517100_ERZ1032357 | MGnify/ENA primary metagenome ERZ1032357 (study PRJEB33719, sample SAMN04262589) | wastewater metagenome | biome: periurban shantytown; feature: animal feces; material: feces | host: Canis lupus familiaris | place: Peru: Lima | collected...
GCGAACGGCCGGTGCGTCGCCGGTTTCCACCAGCGCCATCCGGGCGAGGGCGACGGCGACTGCCGCGTCGTGGCCGTGGGCGCGGTCTCCGGCAACGGTTCGACGACCGGCGTATGGAACGGCTCCGGCGTCTATGACCAGAGCGTGTGGAAGGACAACTGGTACAAGTACGTCGCGCCGAACGAATACCAGTACGCCGGATCGCAGCACTATCACACTGGGAATGGCTTCAGCGACGATCCGTCCACGAGCGTGGACAAGCTCATGGAGAAGTACGTGAGTTCCACGGCCAGTATCGTGGTCATCGCGCTCGACAAGTACCAGCCCGCCCCACCGAACTATGACCTGACGGTCAGCACGCAGGCCGGCGGCACGTTCACCCAGGCCGGCGCGACCGGCGACGTGTCCGACGCGATCACCACGAGCCGTGGCAACAGTTCGATCAGCGAGAACGTGACGGGCACGATCACCCTGCATTGGACCGGTCTGGACGGTACGACCAGGACAGTGTCCAAGCAGTTCACGCAGGACAACAACACGACCCAGTCCGTGTCGTTCGGTTTCAGGGACGTGGACAAGACATGGAAATCCTGGCCCGCCGGCTCCTACTATTACGACGTGAACATCCCGAAGCAGGGCAGGATGAAGGCCGACGCATCGCATGCGGGCGCGGCCGATGCGAGGGAATCCTGGAAGCCGGTACCGACCCCGCCGTCGAAGAAGCTCACCAACGCGGCCGGCCAGCAGGTCACTGCCGACGCGCAGCAGATCGCGTCCGGCAGCCTGTACACGGCGCACATCACCGCGCAGTCGAACGCGAGCGAGCATTTCTGGCTGTACGACACGGTCGATGTGTCCAGCCAGAAGGTCCTGATCGGCGGCACCGACGGGGACGATGTTTCGAAGGTCACCGTGACCGACCAGGACGGCAACGCCGTCAAGGCCGACATCACGGTCGATGACAGCCAGCCGGGCAAGCGCATCGTCAAGGCGCACGTGTTGAACCCCGCGTCCGGACAGTACACGCTGAACGTGCCCCAGTCCGCGACCCCGACCGGTTCGGACTACACCATTCCGGACGACAGCCAGGCCTGCTGGACCGGCGACGAATACGGCAGCACGGACAAGAGCCACTGCCAGACCGGCAACAGCGAACAGGTCGGCAAGGTCACCCCGAAGCCCGACAAGGTGTGGGTGCTGGACTCCAACGGCGCGTTGAACGCCGAGGATCCGGAGCATACGAACGACAAGGGCAGCGACAACCGTACGTTCGTGACCGGCGACGCGATCGGCGCCGTGGTCAACGGACGTATCCCCGCGCACCTGCTCAACCCGTTCACCTCCTATTCGATCACCGACGACTGGACCGCGTCGGCCCAGTGGATCGACTGGAACCACAAGGACCAGGTCAGGGTGTACGTGGACGGCAAGGACGTGACCGACCAGTTCGACATCACGATCGACACGGCGAAGCACACGACCACCGCGACCGCGAAGCAGTCGTTCCTCACGAAGACCGCGTTCGGCATCAAGGACCGCAAGGTCAAACTGTACATCGGCGGCATCGTCAAGCAGGTTCCGAACGCCCAGGCCGCGGCCGACCAGAAGAAACTGACCAACAAGGCCTCCGAGAAGTGGAACAACGAATCCCAGCCGACCAACGAGCCGCCGGTCTACGTGCGCAACCCGAAGCCCGACAAGGTATGGAGCGCCGACCAGGGCCAGGCCGCCACGGCCGAGGACACGGCGTGGGCCAACAACGTCAACGCGGACACGCACACGTTCGTCCAGCAGGATGATTTCGGCGTGACCGTCAACGGCCTGCTGCCCAGGAACCTCGCCAGGAAGATGAGCTCCTACGAATTGGGCGATGATTTCTCCAAGAGCGCCAGGAACATCGACCTGGACTCCGCGACCGTGACCGTCACCATCGACGGCAAGGACGCGAACAGCCTGTTCGACGTGCACAAGCAGGACGACAGGGTGTGGATCACCGCGAAACAACCGCTGCTCGACACGACCTACAACCAGGCCGCCGACCGCAAGGTCCGCATGACCATCAAGGGCGCGTTCACCAAGGGCGTGCTCAAGGCCGGCCAGAAGGTCCAGCTCACCAACGGCGATTGGGAGAAATGGAACCAGCAGACCGTGCCCGGCAACGAGCCGCCCGTCAGGGAGTGGAGCCCGAACCCGGACAAGAGCTGGATCAAGCTCGGCGATGACGGCACCTGGCAGGCCGTGGTCGATCCGGACGAGACGAACAAGACCGGCGCCGACACGTTGAAGTTCCTCGACGGCGACCAGGTCGCGTCCGTGGTCAACGGCGTCATCGCGTCCGATCTCGTCAAGGTCACCGACATCAAGCTGACCGACGACTACGCCAAGGCCGACTACATCTGGGACCTCACGTCCGACAAGTCGAAGATCCGCGTGTACGAGGCCGACGCCACGACCGACGCGGCATCCTCCGTCGCGGACATCGCGAACAAGGGCCGTGACGTGACCGACCAGTTCGACATCACCGTGGCGGGCACCAAGGTCACCGCGACCGCGAAGCCGGAGTACCGTGCCGCGCAGGCCGGATTGAAGAATCCGAAGCAGATCAGCCTGCTCCTGCCTGGCGTGGTGAACTTCGCCAACGGCAAGGGCGCGGCCCAGGTCCGCAAGGACTTCAGGAAGGCCGCGGGCGACGAGCTCACGTTCTGCGAGAACCCCGACGGCTCCAAGCTGACCAACTCGGGTTCCGAGAAGGTCAACAACGAGTCCCAGCCGACCAACGAACCGCACATCTGCGGCTACGTCCCACCGGTCAAGAAGAAGGTCATCGCCGAAGGCAGCCAGGGCGGCGCGAATAACGACGCCGACGACAAGGTCGTGTATCCGGGCCAGAAGGTCGAATACCGTCTCACCACGCAGCCGAAACTGCCCGCCGACCTCGGATACCGGATCGTGTCCATCCAGGACACCGACGTGTACGACCAGTACCTCGAACCCGACCCGCAGACCCTTGAGATCACCGACCTCGCCACCGGCGGACAGCTGACCACCAGCGACCCGCAGATGGGCGTCGAAGGCGACTACACGGTCGCATGGAACACCGCGGCGCACAAGTTCACCATCACATACTCGAACAAGTACGTGGCCGAACATTGGAAGGCCGGCACGAACCCGCAGGTCCAGGTCCGTTTCGAAGGCACCGTCGCGAAGAACGCTCCCGTCGACCGCAAAGTGGCCAACCAGTGGGCGCTCACGCTGAACAACATGATCACCCCGTCGAACATCGTCGACAACCTGCCGCCGGTCCACAACCCCTCCAAGAAGGACAACCAGTCCGAGGAGCAGGGCGATCCGACCGTCAGCATCGACGGGAAGACCATGCTGCTGGGCGATACCGGCAACTATCTGGTCACCCTCGACCTGAAGCAGACCAACAACGCGTACCGCGTGTGGAAGGCCGGCATCACCGACGATTTCGATGACGGGTACGTCGCCATCGACGAATCCAAGATCGAGGTGCTCGACCAGTCCGGCAAGGACGTGACCGGAAAGTTCAACATCCAGATCAAGGACGGCGTCGCATACGTGTACGCGAAGACCGTGGACACGTGGATCCCGAAGAAGGGCGTCACCGTCAAGGGCGACCCCCAGCCGAAGGACCTCGCCGCCTACGCGTCCTCGTCCAAGCATGATCCGCTTTCCGATCCGAGCATCGACCAGAACCTCCTCGGCCAGACCTACCAGGTCGTCATGCCGTACAAGGTCGTCAAGGTCAAGGATGGGTACACGGTCAGGAACAAGGCCATCCAGGTCACCAACGACACGACCGTGGAGACCAACGAGGTGTCCAACCCGCTCAAGCCCGTCAACCCGGCCAAGGACGTGACCGTCAAGGTCGGCGGCGAAAGCATCGACGGCAGAAGCGTGTACAAGGGCCGCACCTTCCTCTACCAGCTCGACAGCTCCGTCATCCCGGCCGACCGCGCCTACCCGCAGGTCAGCCAGTGGAAGATCGTGGATCCGCTGAACACCGAGTTCGACCAGTACACGGGCCAGTGGGCCGTGTACGCGACCCGCGACCTGTACAGGGACGGCAAGGTGCTCGCCGCCAAGGGCGACAAGCTCGCCGGCAACGGCTTCGACTCCTCGAAGTTCGGCGGCGACCTGTTCGCCACCGCGGCCGACGCCAACGGCCAGGTCACCGTCGAGGCGACCGAAGCGTACCGTGCCCTCGTGTCCGCGGACAACGCGCATGAGAACGGCTGGCGCGCGTACATCCAGTGCAAGCGCCTGAAGGTGTCCGAACGCGTCGAGAACCAGTTCACCGAGATCTTCAACGACAAGGAGTTCCAGTCCAACATCGTGTGGACCCGCACCCCGGACATGACCCCGTCGATCCACATCGAGAAGTACGACGTGGCCTCCGGCGAACAGGCCGGCGACCGCGACGACGTGAAGGACGCGTTGAAGATGGCCGGAGACAGCCAGCAGATCGCGTTCAAGATCACCAACACGTCCAAGACGGACTCCTCGACCGGTGAGGGCGCCTGGTATCTCGCCAAGGACCTCAAGATGGTCGACAGGACCATCGCCGGCGAAGGCGACGTCACGGACCTGAAGTATCCGGACAACTGGGACACCCTCGTGCTCAAGCCCGGCGAATCCACCATCATCACCGGCACGTTGAAGGGCGTCGAGCAGGGCGGCAAGCACACCGACCGTGTCAAGGTCACCGGCACGCCGCTCGTCGAATGCCCCGTCACCGACCAGTTCGGCGGCCAGCAGACCGGCGGCACGAAGGTCGACGGCGACGCGTCCGACACGACCGGCCTCAAGCAGGTCAAGGTCGGCGACAGGACCCTGTGCGAGGACACCACCGTGGAATCCAACCTGGATGATTGGAACGGCTACCGTGAGGATCTCGCCATGACCGGCGCGACCATCGCCGGCGTCCTGCTCGCCATCATCGCGTTCGGCTCCATCGGCGTGACCCTCATGGGCGCACGCCGCAGGACCGCGGCCTCAAGCCACGCCGCGCACTCCGGCAAGTGACCGGGACGGCCCCGTCCATCATGACCATGGCGGACGGGGCCCGCATAATCCTGCGGGACACGGGTCCTATCCTCCGTAGCCCGCTCCTTTTCCGAAGGGCCATCGCCACCATGGCGATGGCCCTTCTCTCATATGGACGCTCCCCCGTCCCAATATCCGGCGTCATCGGATGGCGTGCATGTGAACCATTCGGAAGATCCGACATGCCGGCGTCCGCCGCCGGCATGTCGTCTCCGCGCGCGTCCGGCCAACGGACGCACGGAAAAACAATCAACGAAGGAGACTAATCCAGTATGGGTATGAAGAAGATCTCGGCCGCGTGCGCGGCCGCCGCCGCGCTGGCCGCATTATGCGTTCCGGGAGCCGCGTTCGCCGCGGACGGCACGCTCACGCTGAACGCGGGCGATGGCAGCACCCTCGCGGGCCACAGCTTCGCGGTGTACAAGCTCGCCAACTACAACGACGTCGTCAAGGACGGCGCGAACGTGAAGAGCGTGAGCGCCTCCTCCCCGGACGCCGCGGCCGACGCGTGGGTCAAGGCCGCGTTGAACAAGAACGGCGTGACCTACAACACATCCGAGGGCCGTAACGCCGCGGAGCAACTGCTGCGTCTGCAGACCGATTCGAACACGCTGCGCAAGGTCGCCGGCACCCTGCAGTCCACCGCCGCGGCCAGCAAGGTCACCGCGGTCAAGACCAACCAGACCTCCACCACCGGCAGTCTGAACCTGACCCTGCCGGAAGGCTACTACCTGGTCGTCGACGCTCAGGGCATCCCGATCCTCGTGTCCACCACCATCGGAGGCGCGACCAGGATGAGCAACGGACAGACCCTCGGCTCCACCCAGATCAAAACCAACGTCACCAAGATCGACAAGAAGATCAAGAGCGTGGACGGCACGTGGAAGGACTCCGCGGCCGCGACCAACGGCGAGACCCGCGACTTCAAGGCCACGTTCACCGTGCCGAACAAACTGGCCGTGGACACCATCACCCTCGAGGACCACATGACCGGCATCACCTACATCGACGGCTCGTTCCGCGCGACCACGTCGTCCGGCACGGACGTCACCGACCAGTTCGGCACCATCGGCAAGGACAAGATCGGCAATTCCGACGGCACCGGCTTCAAGGTCACGAGCCTGCAAAGCCTCGTGGACACCTACCAGGGCAAGCAGGTGACCGTCACCTATCAGGGCAAGGTCGTCAACGCGTCCAAGGCCAACAAGGCCATCAACCAGATCATCCTCACGTCGAACTGGCTGCCGTCCGTCATCCCGCCGGACGTGCCGACCCCGAACCCGGGCACCGACGAAACCCCGGTCCCGACCTACGACGTGAACCTGAAGAAGATCAGCGCCGCGGACGGCAACAGGACCATCCAGGGCGCGAAGTTCAAAATCCACAACGACAGCCTGAACCAGTGGTACACGTGGGATTCGGCCTCCAACCAGTGGACGTTCGGCACGGACGAGTCCAAGGCGACCGAGTTCTCCACGAACGCGCAGGGCGTCATCAACTTCACCCGTCTGGGTGCCGGCACGTACACCGTGAAGGAGACCCAGGTGCCGACCGGCTACTTCACGTTCGTCAAGCCGAGCTTCACGATCAAGGTCACCGACGACGGCCACGTGACCATCGCCGGCAAGGACCAGCCGGGACTCACCGGCAAGGTCACCAACGCCGACGCCAACGCGAGCACACCGACCGCTGTGGTGAAGAACATCGACAACATCACCCAGCTGCCGCAGACCGGCGCGGAGACCATGGGCATCATGATCGTCGGCGCGTTCGCGATCATCCTGGTCGCCACCGCTACCGGCTGGGGCGCGTACCGTATCCGCCACGAGAACATGGGCGACGGTCCGATCGCGGCCTGACCCTTTCCTCGGATGATTCCACAGCAGCAGGGGCGGGGAGGCTTCGCCTCTCCGACCCTGCTGCTCCTTTCATCAGAGGACTTTTCTAAAAACAATATGAAGGAATGAAAAAGAATGGGATTCTTCACAAGACTCATCGCCGGTTTGGTCGCCGCGTCCACGTTGGGCGCGGGGTTGGCCGGCACCGCCGGTGCGGTGGACACGACCGGCGCGACCGGGGACGCGAAAGGCGTCGTGAAGCTCGCATCCGACGACACGAGCGGCCTGCCGGACCATCTGGTCAATGGCGACTTCAAGACGAACTACCGCGACCAGTGGGTTAACAGCTTCGACAACTGGACCAGCATCGACCCGAACACGGGCAAGACGCTCCACGTCACCAACATGGACCAGGACAGCAACACATGGAAGTGGACCGGCATCAACGGATGGAACCGCAGCCAATTCGGCTGGACCAGCACGCAGAAGGCCGGCGGCAGCATCCAGCAGAAGGCCAACGCGGTCGAACTCCAGTACGACGACGCCGCCGACAACGTGTACGCGGAACTGTGCGCCTACGAGGCCGGCACCGCGATTTACCAGGACATCAGGACCGTCCCCGGCACCCTGTACAAGGTGCGTTTGAAGCACGCCAGCCTGAACCAGAACTACCTCGACAAGATGCAGGTCCTGATCGGCGCGCCCGGCCACGAGACGCCCGTGGAGATGACCCGCACCACCGTCAACGGGCACGGCGACAAACTCAACGAGAAGTCCACCACCATCGCCACCAAGGTCACGAACGGCAACAACCGCCACCACGAGAGCCAGTGGGAGACGTACGAGGGCACCTACCTGATCCCCGACGGCCAGACCACGACCCGCTTCACGTTCAGGAGCATCGACGCCAAGCAACTCGACCGCGGCAACGTGCTCGACGACATCGTGTTCGATAAGGCGTACCGCCTGAACTACGACAAGAACGCGTCCGACGCCTCCGGCCAGGTTCCGTCGAACGAACGCGGCAGGGAGAACACCGTCCAGCCCGCCAAAGCCAAGACCAACGGAACCGTGAAGACCGTCGCGGACGAGAACGTCCGGTACGTTTCCCTCGCTAATGGCGATTTCTCCTACCCCTCGTTCTCCGACATTCAGAAGAACGAGCAGGAAGGCTATGCCGATCTGCGCACGTTCCTCAAATCGAATGACGGCACGCTTTGGTACAACATGTCCGCCACCGATCTTTCCAAGTACGGAAAGATCGGGCAGATCCCCGGTTTCGACTCTTCCAGGTTCGCATGGTCCAGTACCGAGAACGGTTCAAGGGTCGAATTGCAGCAGGATCGCAACACCAAGAACACGTATGCGGAGATCGTCGCCCAACAGGACAACACCAGCATCTACCAGAACGTGTCCACCGGCAACGGCGGCGTGCTGTACAAGATCCGGCTCAAGCACGCCAGCCGTCAATCCTCCCATGCCGACAAGATGCAGGTCCTCGTGGGCTCCGACACGGCCCACGCGACGCCTGTGGAGATGACCCGCGTCACCTCTAACGGCCATGGCGACAAGGTGGGCGGGAAGTCCACGACCATCACCACAAAGGTATCCAACACCGATCCCCGAGACCATGGCAGCCAGTGGGAGACGTACGAAGGCTATTACCAGGTGCCCGAAGGACAGAAGAACACGGTATTCATGTTCAAGAGCCTCGAAGGGTTCAAAGAGAATGAGACCCTGCCCGGCAACAACATCGGCAATCTCGTGGACGACATCGAGTTCTCCCGCTCTTACAGGTTGACCTATGACGCGAACTCTTCGGACGCTTCAGGCCAGGTCCCGTCGAACCAGCGCGGCAGGGAGAACACCACCCAGCCCGCCAAGGACAAGACCTCCGGCACTGTGAGACTCGCGTCTGACGACGATGTGGTGGAATACGCCGCCAACGGCCTGCCGAAGCAGCTCGTCAACAGCGACTTCGACCATGATTGGCGGAACATCGTCGGCCAGTCCAAGATGACCGACAAGTACAACTTCGCCAACGTCGACCCGGCGCACGGCGACGTGGAGATCAGCGGCGCCCTCAACGGCAAGGGCGAGGCGTCCAAGCACTGGGTCCACCTCAACGGGTTCGACGCCGCCAAGTTCGGCTGGAAGTCCAACCAGACCGACACCAGGGTCGACGGGCGCGGCGGCATCGTCGAGATCCAACGCTCCAAGGCGAACGACAACATGTACGCCGAGATCACCGCATCGCAGGCCAACACGTACCTGTACCAGGACATCGACACCGCGCACGATTATCCGACCGTGTACACCGTGAAACTCCGTTACGCGCATCGTAACGGCACCGTCGACTCCAACGAGAAGATCCAGATCCTCGTCGGAGCGCCCGGTCATGAGCAGCCGGTCGAGATGACCCGCATCGCTTCCGACCGGGGCAACAAGGTGGGCGAGAAGTCCACCACGGTGAACGCTCCCAACACGGACGGCTGGCTGGGCTCGTGGGACACGTTCCAGGGTTCGGTGGAAATCCCCGCCGGCCAGCCTGTCAGCAGATTCACGTTCAAGGCGTTGGGTTCCGTCGATGGTGTTACCGGCAACCTGATTGACGATGTGCAGTTCAAGCTCGCCTACCCGCTCTCCTACGACAAGAACGCGTCCGACGCCTCCGGCCAGGTTCCGTCGAACGAACACGGCAGGGAGAACACCGTCCAGCCCGCCAAAGCCAAGACCACAGGCAGTGTGAAGACAGTCGCGGACGACGATTCGTCCAAGTCGTTGACCGTGAATCCGGGCTTCGACGTGCCGGACTATTCGAAGCTCGATGACGGCGGACTGCACTGGATGTACGTGAGTCCCGCCGAAGGCGAAGCGTGGTCTTTTTACGACTACATCAACCCCGCTCAGCCGAGACATCAGGTCGCCGGGCTGAGCCAGGCGACGTTCGGCTGGCAGGAGTTGACCGGCGGCGACTATAAGACCACCTTGTTCGAGCTTCACCGGGAGAAGGACGGCAATGTGTGCGCGGACGTGCATGGCAGCCGTACCATCGGCCAGACCATCGACACGCAGGCGGGTGTGGCATACACCGTGAGCATCCGCCATTCGGGTCGATCCAAGGGCAACGCTGGCAGCGTGCAGGTGCTCGTCGGACCGGACAAGGACCATTTGCGGCCGTTGGAGATGAGCCGTATGAACGTGTCCCGCACCGGCGCGAAATACGGTGACAGGATCGGCAAGGTTGGCACGGTCATCACCACGCACTCCGATTCGGTGGACTCCACCGAGGGCGACCACCCCGCGTGGGACCATTCCGACGATTGGGAGACGTATTCCGGCACGTATGTCGCAACCGGCGGCAAGACCGTATTCGCCTACCGTGGCGTCGACAAGAACGGCAACGCCGTCTCCGGTACCGACTCGGCCGCCGACTCCGTGATCGACGATCTGAGCTTCAAGCTCGCCTACAGGCTTTCCTACGACAAGAACGCGCAGGACGCGACCGGCGGCGTGCCATCCAGTCAATACGGCAGGGAGAACACCGTCCAGCCCGCCAAAGCCAAGACCACCGGAACGGTGAGGACGGTGACGGACAAGACCTCCGATGGCCTCACGGTGCATGATCTGAAGAACGGTGAAATCGCCCCTGTGCAGTATGGCGATTTCAAGTTCTCCACGATCGATGGTGTCACCGCGGACCAGATCACCGACGTAAACGGCTTCACCGTCAAAACGAACTGGAATCCCACGGTGGAGAACCAAGCATACGCCGGCACGCTTCTGGGCACCATGTACCAGCCGAACAAGAATGGCGCGAGCCTGGTCCTGCACCATGTGGGACAGTGGCGCGACTCCTCCGGCACGCAACGGTGGCTCAATGCCAAGATCACCGTGAACGGCCAGAACCTCGGCTCTCTGGTGTACTACGAATCGCAGCACAAGTTCTTGGCGTCGTATGGCAAGTGGGACAGGCATACCTCGTCTCGTCCGTACATGGATGTGACCGTCGATTTCCTGCTGGATGACGGTTCCACGCCGCAGGGACTGCGTGGTGTGACCGGATTCACCGACCTTGACGGCGGCACCAGCGGATACAACGAGGGCGTCGAACTCGTCAGCGGCTTCGATGGCGCGTACGTACGCTCCGACGCACATCTCGCCCGGTTCGGCACGAACGGCTGGGCCGGCGCCACGGACGAGAACGAGAACAATGCCGACGCGCATGGAATGAAGCATTACGTCGGCGCCACGTTCACCGGCTCGTCCTTCCATGTCCGCTGGTCGGTCGCCTCGGGACAGGCCCGCGGGTCCGGCTTCCAGCCGGTCGATTCGACCATCGCCTACCGTCTCACCTACGACAAGAACGCGCAGGATGCCACCGGTTCCATCCCGTCCGACACGGCCGCTAACACCACTCAGCCCGCGAAATCGGAGACCGACGGCAAGGTGTCCGACCTCGTGCAGCGCACCACCACGCATGAGGACGGCAGCGTGACCGTGAGGACCGTCGACCAGAGCACGGACGTGGTGTCCGGATGCCAGGTCTACTATCCGGCCGGCCAGAGGATCACGCTTGCCACGTTGGCGAAGGACGGCGACTGCTGGGATTCCAGCATGCTGACCCGTCCGGGCCACACCCAACTGGGTTGGAGCCAGGATTCGCAGGCAACCCAGGCCCAGGCCGAGGTCACGATGGTCGAGGGCGGCATGACCGTGTACGCGGTATGGGTCGGCAACCCGGTCCTCACCTACGACACGAACAAGCCGAACACGTGGAACGGTCAGATGCCATCCACCCCGGCGTCCGTCTCCGTGGCATACAACACGGCCGCCGCGGACGGCTCCGGCTGGCAATCTGGAGACACGTCGAAGATCCGCGGCTACAGATTCCTCGGCTGGTATGCGGGACCGCAGGATGATGCGGGCCTGTACGACTGGAACACCCCGTTGACCGGCAACGTCACCGTGTACGCGCACTGGGAGCGCCTGAAGGCCAACGTCGTCTACGACAGGAACGCCAAGGACGCGAAGGGCTCGCACGCGAACACGACCGGCTGGCAGTATTCGGACGTGACCGTCCCGTCCGACACGTCCAAGTCGTTCAAGCGCGCCGGATACGTGTTCCTGGGATGGGATACTCAAGCCGACGGCAATGGAACCGCCTATAAGGATGGTTCGCAGGTTCCGTTGCAGGACAAGGACATCACCCTGTACGCGCAATGGCAGCCGGTATTCGAACAGTTCACTCCGACTGGCGGCGTGAGTCTGCCGTTGCTCGTCGCGGGCGGCGTCACCCTGCTCGTGATGGGTATCGGATCCACGGTCATGCTCACGCGTCGCATGCGCGGCGAGCAGTGACGGACGGTTCGGCATATGGGAATGAAGGCATCCGGCAAGGTTCCCCAGAAGAATGGGACCGGCCGGGTGCCTTCCTCTTTTTCATCGATATTCGTTGTTCCTCCGGTGGTGTTGACATGAGTGTTATTTCGAGTCGTATGGATTGGGATTGGGTCATCAAGGGCGACCACGTGTATGACACGCGTCGCGGCCGCCGGTCCCGGTTGCTGCGGAAACGGCATATGGCGCGCGTGTTCCGCATGCTCGCGGCCGTCACGACCGTATTCTGCCTAGTGGGCGTGGGCACGTTCGCGTGGATCGGCGTGGAACAGGCCGGCGCGTCCCGCAGGGCCGCGCAAAGCGCCGCATTGGCCGACGAGGGCGACCGGTCCGCCGGGAAGTACGCGCGCATGGTCGAGCAGGCCCATGCGTACAACAGGAAACTCGCCGCCACTCCGCAGGTCATCGGCGAGACCTCGACCGAGGATGGCGTCATCGATGGCGACTTCGGGTTCAAGGATGACAAGGAGTACCAGAATCTGCTGGACTTCGGCGACGGGATCATGGCGTCGGTCGAGATCCCGTCGATCGGCGTGGACCTGCCCGTGCGTCACGGGGCCGACTCGTACGCGTTGGACAACGGGCTCGGCCATTTGCATGGCACGAGCCTGCCCGTCGGCGGCGAGAGCACGCACAGCGTCATCACCGGACACACGGGAGTGGCGGACAAGGCCCTGTTCACCCGGCTCACCGAACTGAGGAAAGGCGACGTGTTCTACGTGAAGGTCGCCGCTCAGACCCTTGCCTACAAGGTCACGCGCATCCGCAAGGTCGACCCGGACGATCTGAGGAGCGTGCGCATCCAACCCGGCCGCGATCTGGTCACATTGGTGACGTGCACGCCGATCTTCCTGAACACGTACCGCCTGCTTGTCACCGGGGAACGCGTGAGCATGCCGGACGACGCGCCCTATCCCGAGGACGCGCCGAGAACCAGCGGACGGGACACGCGCCCCTATCTCGTGTCCGGTGTGACCCTGCTCGCGGGACTGCCGGCCGCGATCGTCGCAGCCAGGCCGAGAACCCGGCCGTTCGGACGACACGGGCGGAGGGGTTGACCCCGACCGGCAATGTCTGGGGTAATCTGGAGTGTGTGCGGCCACACCACTGCCGACAGGACGACATGCCGGTGATGCCGATATCGGATTGGAGGCACGTGGAGTGGCTGACGGAAACGTCGCAGGGATGTTTCCACTGGAGCCGGATCCCATGATCGGGAGATGGCATTGGAGGGTAGATATGAACAAGAAGGCTTTCGCAACGGCGGTCGCATCCGTGGCGGTCGCGGGCACCATCGCCGCGCCGGCCATGGCCGACGAGACCGCGGTCACGCCGGTCGAGCAGGCCCAGCAGGCCGTCGCCCAAGCACAGGAAGCGGTCGACCAGGCAGCCGCCCAACAGAACGCGCAGCAGCAGGATCAGGTGTCCGCAGCCCAACAGCAGGTCGCCGACGCCAAGGATAGCCTCGACCAAGCCAACACCGGCGTGCAGGACGCACAGCAGGGCGTGGACCAGGCACAGCAGCAGGTCGACCAGGCCCAGCAGAACGTGCAGCAGGCCCAGCAGAACGTCGAGAACACCATCAACCAGAACCAGAACGTGCAGCAGGCCACCAATGGCGTCCAGCAGGCGCAGGACAGCCTCGACCAGGCGCACGACAACCTCCAGCAGGCGAAGGCGAAGGCCAACCAGGCCGCCCAGAACGCCGACAGGCTCGAGAAGGCCATGAACGACAGCCAGTCCATCCGCGACGACGCCGCCAAGGCCAAGGCCAAGGCCGACAAGGAGGCGCAGGAGGCTCAGGCCAAGGTCGATGCCACCGATAAGACCAAGCTCGACCAGGACACCGCCTACAAGAAGGCCGCCGTCGACCAGGCGCAGGCCAAGGCCGACGAGGCCCAGCAGGCCGCCGACAAGGCGCAGTCGAAGGCCGACGAGGCGAAGGCGAAGCTCGACGAGGCCACCCGTCTGGCAGGCGACGCGAACGATCCCGCCAAGGTCAAGGAGGCGCAGGACGCCGCCCGTAAGGCCGGAGAGGCTGTCGACGCGGCCCGGAAGTCGCAGGCCGAGGCCACCGTGGCCGCTGCGACCGCGAAGACCGCCGCCGACAAGGCCCAGTCGAAGGCCGACAAGGCGCAGAAGAAACTCGGCCAGGCGAACGATGACGCCGCCTCCGCGAAGGCCATGGCCGATAAGACCCAAGCCGCCTTCGACAAGGCATCCAACGACAAGGCCACGTCCGACAAGGCGCTCGACAAGGCGCAGGCCGCGAACGAGAAGGCCCAGGGCGAGCTCGCCAAGGCGAACCAGAACGCCGCGGACGCGCAGGCCGCCGCCGACAAGGCGTCGCAGGACGCCGATGCCGCGCAGTCCGCGTACGACGCCGCTGTCAGGGCCGCCGCGGACGCCAAGAAGGCCGCCGACGAGGCCGTCAAGAAGGAGGCGCAGGGCGCTGCCGGCTGGTTCCAGACGGACGACGCGGAGCAGGCGTACAAGTATCTGACCGACTCCAGCGTGTCCAAGTACCTCGAGTACACGCACATCGGAGCGAAGGACGACGCGACCAGCCTCGACAACCTGCTGAAGGCCCTCGACATGATCGACGAGTGCAACAGGCTGCGCGAGGAGAACGGCCTGGAACCGTTGAAGGTGTCCGAGACCGCGTTGGCCATGGCCATGGTCCAGGCCAACTACGCCGCCAACGGCCACTACGGCCACAACTACCAGTACGAGAACACCGGCGAGAACCTCGCATGGGGCACCTCGGACTGGGATCCGTACGAGGGCTGGTACACGGCCGAGAAGGCCAACTATGACGCGGCCGTCAAGTCCGGCGACTATCCGGACCTCGCCGGCCTGTCCGCGTACGATATCAGCCTGAAGTATCCGGATCTGTACCAGAAGATCGGCCATTACCTCAACATCATCAGCCCGGACTACACCGCCACCGGCATGGCCTACAGTGGCTACGGCGCGAACAAGTACAGCCACGCGTTCTCGCAGGAGTTCTTCAACGAATGGAACTCCTACAACAAGAACGACACCGTGTATGACGCGGCCGTGTACCACACGATGGTCGAAAACTACGTCAACGGCGTCCGCAACGCCCAGTCCACGTACGATGCCGCGTTGAAGAAGGTCGATGAGGCCAAGGCCGCGCTCGACAAGGCCAACCAGACGAAGGCCAGCACCGCCGACGCGAAGACCGCCGCCGAACAGGCCCAGCAGGCCGCAAAGGCCGAAGCCGCCGAAACCGCGAAGATCCTCACCGACGCGACCGCCAAGAGCCAGCAGGCCCAAACCGCGTACGACCAGGCCAAGACGGCGAACGACCAGGCACAGGCCGACTACTCGACGGCCGACACCGCACGTCAGGCCGCCCAGACCGCCTACGATGAGGCCAAGACGGCGAACGACCAGGCACAGACGAACCTCAAGAACGCCCAGGCCGCGGTCGAACAGGCCCAGCAGGCGCTCGACAAGGCACAGGCCGACAAGACCACTGCAGACGAACGCGTGAACATCCTGACCGACGCGGAGAACGCCTTGGCCACCGCCAAAACCAACTACGAGCAGGCCAAGAGCGAAGCCGAACAGGCCAAGCAGGCATCGGAGAGCGCCAAGGCCGACCTCAAGGCCAAGCAGGACGCCTACGCGCAGGCCAAGGCGAAGAGCGACGAGGCCGAACGGCAGGTCAAGGATCTCGAGGCCGCGTTGGCCGACCTCAGGGCCAAGACCGACGCGTTGACCGCGGCCCAGAGCGATCTCGACACGAAGATCCAGGCATACCAGCAGGCCGCCACGGCCCGCGACGAGGCCACCAAGCAGGTCGAACAGGCCAAGACCGACGTGAAGAACGCCGAACAGGCGTTGACGGACGCGAAGGCCAAGCTCGAACAGGCCCGGAAGGACGCGAAGGACACCGACGCGGTCAAGGCCGCCCAGTCCGCCGTCGACAAGGCCCAGTCGGATCTCGACGCCGCCAAGCAGGCCCTCGCCGCTGCCCAGGCCAAACTCGCCGGCGCGAAGACCACGCAGGCCAAGGCGAAGAGCGACTACGACAAGGCCCAGGCCGCATTGGCCGCCGCGATCAAGAACGCGGCCGACAGGAACGGTTCCAAGACCGACGGCGCCTCCGGCCCGCAGATCGAGCAGGCCGGCCTGAAGGCCAGTGAGAAGGCCACGTCGAACGCCGCCGCCAAGGCCGATCAGGTCATGGCGTCCACCGGCGCGAACACGAACGGCATGCTCCTCGCAGCCGTGGCTCTCACCGGCATCGGCTGGACCATGCTCGACATGAAGCGCCGCCGCATGGACGTGACCGCACGCCACGGAAGGCGCTGACCCAATTCCCCCTCCAAACAAACAGGCGGCCGGAACAGGACGACGGAAACCCTTACGACGGTTTCCGGAACTCCCGTTCCGGCCGTTCTCCTTTCCCACGGTCCTGCATTACCGATGCACCACGCAACGGTCGTCTTACCAAGAAACAAACTGGAAGAAGAAAGAACGGCCATGATTCCGCACACCCTCACCCCCCGTGACGGTATCGGACGGGGCGCGTGTGGAGATAACGCGGCACAGGAATCGACAATCCCCGCGCAAGGAGGATGAGATGGACAATATCGTCGTCATAACCATCATCGCCGTCTTCTGGCTCTCCGGCCTGCTGATGACATGGAGCATGTGCATCGTCGCGGCACGAGCCGACCGGCGTATGGAAGAGCGCGGACGCGGATGCCGGCCGGACGACACCAGCCACGGGGAATAGCGGGGACGCATCACCGCCGGTTTCTCCATCATGATGTTGGACGAGTGAGTCAATCCCCCTGTCTGATATCGCAGGCGCGTCATGTGGATTGTCCGGGAACGGATTTTCCGCAAGGGATTCCCGTTCCCGGACATGTCCGATTCTAGGGAGGAATTATGGCTGCAACTCTTTGCATCCTCGTGCTGATGGTCCTCGCCGCCTCATGCCTGTACGAGGCTTTCGTGTATCTGGCCGTCAAACAGAAAAGCACCTTCGTGGGCCGTAAAACCAAGGACAAGGTGCTCGCCATGGGCCGTAAGGCCCGTCAAGGCAAGGCCACCCTGTTCATCGTTCTCGCCATCGTCTGCTTCGTTCTGATGATCGTCGCCGGTATTCTGATGGCCCACGCCGGATACAGCGTGTGAGCGGGAAACCGTCAGCCAACATGATGGGCGGCCGACGGGCGTACCGTTCCCATGCCGCCCATCCTTTCGTTTTTCTTTCCGGGGAGTGAGCATGTCCGTCAAGGACGATGACGAATACGACGATGATGGGACGGCCAGCACGGGTGACGATGACGTCGACCCGTTCGTGCCGTTGCTTGAGAATGATGGGCATCGGCTGGGCCGTCCCGCTCGTCGCGGCGTCGGCGTGGTGGGTTTCGTGCCCGCGCCGACCAGACTGTCCATTCCCGAACTGGATTGGCTCACACACGTGCGTGACGGTGGCGACCGTACCGTACGCGTGCCGGACCACCGGTATTCCCGGTCCGACCGCAACGCGGTCGAGGCGGCGCGCGGCCGCCTGTATTCGATGGTGTCGAAGCAGATCGACCAGACGAAACGCGTGTACAAGGCGCGTCAACGCGACGAGGAAGGCATGCTGCCTTTGGGTTCCTCGTCCCCGTTGGACATGATCACCCGTGATTTCAACGAACGTCCCCTAATTCCCTGGCATCAGACCAGTACGGGCCGGGCGGGCGTGCTCACCACGTTCGTGGCCGGTTCGGGAGCCCAGTTGATTCCCGGACCGCCCATCGGCGTGGACGCGCTTTCACGTGAACTGTTCCAATTCGACTGTTGGGGCACGTACGACGTGCACATGACCACCAGTCCGGACTTGTTCTTCAGTGGCCTGCGCGGCCAGGGCAAAAGCTATTGCGCGAAAGTCCTCGCGGTCCGTGAGATCGGTTTCGGACGCAACGTCATCGTCCAGTCGGACCGGCAGGGCGAGTGGAAGGCCATAGCCCAGGCCATTCCCGGCGGGCAGGTCGTCTCCCCCGGCAAAGGCAGTTATCTTAACCCGTTCGCCATGCCCGACATGTCCCACGTGACTTCGGACGAGGACAGGCACGCGCTCCGCCAAGAGGTCCTGTCAGGCAGGAAAAGCGCCATGATGGCGTTGGCCGAGGCCGTGAAGGAACCCGACCGTCCGTTCCCGTTGGACAAAGACATGCTCTCCCTGATCGACCAGCTCATCGCCTCCTATGACGTGGGTCCGATGACGTTGCAGGACGCGGTCGCGCGTCTTTCCGACTGGGATTGGGTCGATAGCGTGTACAAGAACATCCACGGTTTCGAACATTACCGCGATCTCGCGCGCGAGAAGGCCAGCGAGGCGGCACGCGTGTTCTCCCCCATGGTCGAGGGCGGCACGATGAGCGGCATGTTCGACAAGGAGTCCACAATCACGCTGGACCCGGCCGCGCCGATCATCGTGTTCGACACGTCCGGCCCCGTGTTCCAAGATCCCACGTTGAAACGCGTGTACACGGCCGCGGTCAGCTCGTGGATCGACCGGCTGCTGCAGGCACGCGACGGATTGCGCCGCATCATCGTATGCGAGGAGGCGTGGGACCTGCTGTCCAACCCGCAGCTGGTCGACTCGTTGCAGACCCGGCAGCGTTCCGCGGGCCATTGGGGTTGCGCGACATGGCTGATCGTGCACGGCGTCGCGGACATGACCCAGGTGTTCACGGCCGGCAGTGGCCTGCGCGGCAAGGTCGAACAGTTGATGAACCTGATGGAAACGAAGATCATCTACCGGCAGGGCGGCGAGAACATCCCCCTGCTGAACCAGCTCATCCCTGATCTGAGCGAGGACGAATTGGAACAGATACCACGTTTGGCGCAAGGCTATGGCATCTGGCGGATCGGCCACGAGCATCCACGCATGATACTGCCCATCGCCGGTCCCATGTGGGCGCGCGTGTTCGACACGTCAAGCCTGCGCAGGGCGTCTTGAAAGAACGACTGATCGAAACCCGAAGAAGGAGGCCTCCCATGGCACGACATGGGGACACGGATCGCGGATACGACCGTGAGGAACTGAACGCGGACAACCGCCGCAAGGTCATGGACGCGTGGAAACGGTTCGAATCATCGAAGCCGGGCGTATGGCTGAGCCGGCACACGGACCTGCTGGAACGTCTCTCGGACGAGGAAAGCCATCTCGTGGCGCGTGTCGGCGCGATGGTGTGCGTGTTCGCGTTGATCCTCTCGATGGTCTTGTTCCTCGCCGTCCAAGGCGACATGCTCGCATGGACGCTGTTGACGCTGCCCGTGTTCGCGGTCGCGTTCATGGTTGTCATGGCCTTGTGGATCTTCTGGGACGCGTACCGGGATTCCGGCGAACGCGCGGCGGACTGGCTGTCCACGCGTCCGGGCGTGGCCACGTGGCGTCAGCTCGCCGCGGACTATGGGCCGCGCGCCATCAACCGTGACGTGGTCCCGTCCGTCCTGCCGCGCATGCTGGCCGACTTCCGCGACCGGAAACCACACGCCATCCGTCCCCGACCCTGGCATGCCGCATGGTATGTGGGCAGGTCGTGGAACATGGAGGTGTGGCTGGGTTCCGAACGGCACATCTACGTATTGGGTCCTACCCGTTCCGGCAAGACCGTCAGCGTCGTCATCCCCGCCGTGGTCGAGGCGCCGGGTTTCGTGCTCGCGACCTCCACGCGAGGGGACATCATCAAAACGACGCGTTACCTGCGTGAATGCGGCGTGAAGGATCGGGTGACCGGCGCGTCGTATGGTGGCCGTGGCGCGGGCACCACGCACATCTTCGACCCGGAAGGCGTCGCGGAGAACGATCCGGATACGCGGCACAACATGAACTGGACGCCTTTGCAGGGTTGCGACGATCCGGCGGTGGCGATGCGCCGCGCGCAGACCATGGTCGCGATCGGCGGCATGGGGTCCGGTTCGAACAACCAGGAGTGGGGCGTGAGCGCGGCCATGTACGTGCAGGCCATGCTGTACGCGGCCGCGATCGCGGACCGCACCATCAACGACTGCTACAAGTGGAGCCTGTCGCCGGAGAACGCGCAGGAGGCCGCGGACCTGATCCGCAAGTACACGAACGAACGCGAGATGGACCGTTGGGCCGCGACATTGAACGCGCTGCCGCACGTCGATCCCCGTCAGAAAGGCAGCGAGTGGTTCGGTGTGAAGAACGCGTTCAGCATCCTCGCCGACCCGAACGTGCGCGCCCGCATGAATCTGAGTCCGTCCGATCCGCGACTGATCGACCCGAAACGCATGGTGCTGCGAGGCGACACCGTGTACGTGCTGTCCAAGCCGCGCCGTGACGGCGGCGTGGCCGGCAACGCGGGCATTTTCGTGAGCCTGCTGCTCGACACGTTCCAGGAGGCGTGCCAGGACATCGCGTTCGACAAGGCGTCCGGTTCGCGAGGCAAGATCGAACCTCCCGCACGGTTCGTGCTGGACGAACTGTCGAACATCGAGAAATGGCCCGGCCTGCGCAACGCCATCACGCAGGGCGGCGGCAACGGCTACCAGCTGATCATCGTGGAGCAGTCCCGCCAGCAGATGGCCGATGAGAAGGACGGATATGGCAAGGCCGTGGAGCAGACCGTGTGGGAGAACTGCCATCGGATCATGCTCAAGGGCGTGTCCGACGACGAGACGTTGAAATGGTGGATCGGCCAGATCGGCACGCATCACCGCACGCGCCGCGAATCCTCCTGGAATCCGGGACAGGGCCCGTTGGGCGGTCTGACCACGCGTCACGAACGTGAGGAATCCGTCACCCAACAGGAACTGAGCCTCCTGCCCGTAGGCTACGCGCTCGTGGAACCGTTGGGCCAGGCGCCCGCCTTGGTGCGCATGATCATGTTCATGCGCCGCGCGTGGTGGCGCGAGGGCTTGGAGGACCTGCGCCCCACGGCCACGAACGCATGGCATGAGGATCACGGCGAAAGGACCATCGCATGAGCGACGTCGAAGAATACTTCACCCAGATGGCGGGCACCGACGCCGACAAGCCGGACGCCACGGACGACGCCAAGCATGACGAGACCATGGGAGCAGGCCAGGTCACGGACGTGGCTGGCGGCTTGGAACGCCCGTCGTTCTGGACGGACGACATGGAACGGGAATTCCGGGCAGAGGTCAAGTCCCTGTTCGACGACATGGTCGGCAGACAGCAAGGCGAACTGTCCGTGAGGGACCAGTGCGAGCACGCGTACGAGGAACTGACCGCCACGGTCAACGGCAAGTACAAGGAGCTGACCGGCAAGGACCTGCCGGCCTCCATGGCGCGCAACCTCGACCAGCTGCTCACGCAGATCACCATGGCCCCGCTCAACGAGCCGGAACACGGTCCGGGACTGTGGGCCAAACTCCCCCAGCATTCCATCGCCACCATGGTCGAGGCGCGCCCGTTGGACCTGACCGGCTCGCCCACGCGCATGGACATCGATTTGATGATGCTGCACACCATCCGCATGGGCCGGTTCCTCACCACGCATTACACGGATTGGGCGCAGACCCTTCCCCCATGCTGGATCCGCCACGACGACGTCGTGCAGGAAGTGTATGCGCTCAAATGCTACATGGACCTGGTCGTCGCCAGCCCCAACGGAGGATTGTACGCACCGACGTTGCAGTCGCTCATCCATTCCACGTTGGAACGCGTCAAAGCGTATCTCGCCTCGTCCGAAGCTTCGAACTCCGACCATCGGCATCACCTGTCCGGACCGGAGGAACGCCAACGGGAGCAGGTCAGGAAGGATGAGTACAAGCATTGGTTCAACCGTGACGGCGGATGGAGCGAGGAACCAGGCTTCGACCAGTCATGGCGGTTCTCCACCCCGTCGGAAGGCTTGGACACGGTCTGCGACCTGATGACGCCCACCCGCGTCGATGACGTGGACACGGCCGACGACGCCACACTCCGCAATCAGGCCGCCCAGTGGCGTTCGGAAATCGACAGCCTGCGCGGCAGCTACGACACGGACCATGCCACGGAGCATCTCGCGCAGGCCGCGCAGGACGAGGAGACGATCCGCCGCGTCTGGCTGTCCTACACGGGACGCGAACGCGAAAGCCGCGACCGGCTCGACCGCGCGGCCACGTCCGCCGCGATGCTGATGCGGGACACGGACCGGTCCAAGCTCCTGTCCGACAAGGACCGTCGAAACCTGAACGACCTGATCGGCCGAGCCCGCATGATCCTCCACGCGTATGGCAAAACCCACTTGGACGAGAACTACAAGCCGTGCAGCATCGGCCTGCAGGACGATCTGACCGCACGCCTGGAACGCATCGTGCAAGGCGATCCCGCCGGAGTGTTCGACCGTTGTGAACGCATGATCGACCAGATGGACGCCACGTTCGCACGCGGAAAGGAGCCAACCGATGACCAGCGAACAGCCTAGCCTGTTCGACCAGTTGACGCCGTCCGACGCGTTGAGGGACGACCTCGACTGGCTCGACTCGCTTCAGGAGACGAAACCGTCCACACCGCCGCGCAAGCCGAAGAACCGCCGTTCCAACCGGAAGCATGATATCGAACCGGTCCAGCATGACGACAAGCATGAAACGACGACCGCTCCCCCAACCGAGACGACAGTCCCCGCCACGGTTCAGGACACGTTCGCATTGCCTCCCGTATCCGAAGGTGCGACAGACACGACGCCGGTTCCACAATCCACAGGCGTCGAAAACGACCAGACGGCGGAACATCAGGAACCTTCCATGCCATCCAGCGACGCCCGTCCCATGCCGGCGGTCCCACTGCCTCCACGTCCGGCCATGGAGGATGCCAACGTTCCGGACGAGGCGGAGGACACTCTCGCCTCCATGGTTCCGGTCGGAGATGAAACCCCATCCGACATTCCACCCGCGAAAACGAAAACGGGAACCGACGGCATCAGGACGGCCGTGAGCCTGCAGGACGTGGCCGACCCCGACGGACCGTCCGAGGACGCCAGGACGATGGTTTGGGTGCGTCGTGGTCTCATCGGCGCCCTGGCGTTCATTCTCCTGCTCGTCCTGTTCGCGCTCATAGGCTCCCATTCGGCCGCCGTCAGACAGCAGGCGTCGGCCGAACGGTTGCAGACCTCCATGAGCCAACTGTCCACATGGACCGGCAAGGCGAAGACCACGATCAAGCAGGCGGATCGGATCGGATTGAAGGATACGGACGACACCGATTCCCTCCGCCGTCTGATCGACTCGAACGGCAGGCTCATGCGCCCCGACCGGGCGGGACTGTCGGAAAACACGTCGGAACAGCTCGCCGCCAAGGCCGACAAGGCCACGAAACGCACCCGCACGCTGACCAACAAGATTGGCCGCCTCGTCAAGGAAAAGCCGTTGACGGACGCGAAGAACAAATGCCATACGGCATTGGACAAGGCGTCGAAAGCCTCCAATGATGCGAAACCATCCGACGATGCGACCCGTACGGCGAAAGCCACGTTGGACAAGCTCATCGCGCAGGCCCGCAAGCTCGACAAGAAGACGACCGTCGACACGTGGACCGACATGGCCGCCAAACTCGACAAGGCCCGCGAAAACCTCGCCCGCGCATTGGACGCGAAAACCAAGGCCGACGAGGAAGCCAAACGCCAGGCCGAAGCGCAGGAGCAGCAGCAGCCGCAACAGGCCGCGCCGATACCAACCCCAGCGCCGACGCCCACGCCGCAATACCATGGTTCGTCCGGCGGCGCCGGCTCCACGACCGTGCCCCGCGGCAACAATGACGGCAATGCGAACAATGGCGGTACCGGCAACAGCGGCGGATCGTCCGGCGGGAACTCCGGCGGATGGTACGTGCCACCGGAAACCCCTGACAACAGTCTGCCGAACAACGATTCAAGCCTCTGAGCAAAGGAAGACCAATGGGAAAGAACAATCCACGCAAACCGTCCTCACCCGAAGCGAAGAAACAAGCCGCCATCTGGTGCGCCATCGCGGTCATCGCCGTGGCCGTCATGATGCTGATGGCCAACCCATGGAAACATCAGCCGGCCGCGACGGCACCCCAGGCCAATTCGGCCACCCAGACCCAGTCCGATGCGAAGCACAAAGCGAAGGCAAAGAAAAGGGGAAAAGCAGCGTCCACGTCCGACAGTCTGGAACAGAAAGCCCAGACCATGTTCACCGGTGACGCGGAACAGATTTCGAACGACGTGCGCGACCTATTGAACGCGCCCGAAAACTCGAACGTCGACACGCTTTCCACCCTGCTGTACCGACACGGACGGCAGGACCTCGCCGAAGCGACCGACCTGTACGACGCGATCGGCAAGGAAGAGGACGACGAAACGATCCGCGCCCTCGCACGCGAATGGTATCCGCAAGCCATGCGCGCCGCGATCGAAGCACGCCGTTCGGACCTCTCGGACGGATTGGACAACACCGCGAAATCCGCGGAAACCATCCAACAGGACAACCTGGAGAACATGCAGGGATGCGGCGACATCAAAAACGCGTACGAGACCGCGAAACGGCTCGTGGACTCCAAATCGGATGATTACGACGCTTTGACCAAAGCCCAGCAGGATCTGACCGCCGCGACAAGCGGATGCGCCACCAACCTAGATCCGAAAGACCTCGAGAAAGTGTTCGGACAGCCACAGGGAACCCTCAAGGAAGACAAGGAGTAGGAAAACATGACCACCACGAACAACCGCGCATGGAAAGCACTACTGCCACAAAACGGCATGATCGGCATGAGCCCACAGGTCGGCAGGGTGAAGATCCCTCCCATCAGCGTCCGTCAAACGTTGAACCTGACCGGAGGCAGGAAAATCAAAGCAGTGAAGGCATGCTGGCTCGAAAAAGATTCGGCCAGATTCGTCACACTTGTCCCCTCGACGGGAAGACTCCGCCTGGAAATGGACTCGTTGAAAGGCAGCGAGACCATCGAATTCGTGGGACATTCACGTGAATGGCATGACATGTCGGGACAAAACTACTTCGTGGTCATCGTCACCGACATGGACATCATCTGCCCTAAACCAATTCC
>ERZ1032357.138-NODE-138-length-24787-cov-49.162057_pt1 | contig 24787 bp, 26 predicted proteins | sample MGYA00517100_ERZ1032357 | MGnify/ENA primary metagenome ERZ1032357 (study PRJEB33719, sample SAMN04262589) | wastewater metagenome | biome: periurban shantytown; feature: animal feces; material: feces | host: Canis lupus familiaris | place: Peru: Lima | collected...
GTGCGACCGGGATTCCCGCTTGGTGTGAATGGGGATTTTTATATTGGCAGTATCAATTGTCTCACAGCCTTCAGCGGTATCCCCAGCTTCGCGGCGGCGGCCTCGTGCCCGAGCCCGCGCTCGAAGAGCCCGCAGGCCGCCTCCCTCACCGACCTGTCGTAGATCGTCATTGAAAAGCCTCCCATCTCCTGGACTTTATTTTCCAGTCCAAGAAATGGGAGGCAGTTCACATGCGGGCCGCCTCGTTCGATTTGTGTAAGGTCACGCGGGAAGTTCGCTACCTCATTAACGAATTCGGGCTCGAAATGCTGTAATTTGGCGTTCATCGCGGCTGGTGATGTGGCGTGCCGTAGAATCGCGGGTGAGCAACACGAGGGATGGAGGCGGTATGCCCAACGAAACCTGGACTATCAAGCGATGCTTGGATTGGACGCGCGACTACCTGCGGGATAAGGGCGATGAGCGGCCTCGCCTTGCCGCGGAATGGTTGCTTTCGGGGGTGACGGGGCTGTCCCGCACGGAGATCTACATGAGCTTCGATAAACCCATGTCCGCCGAGGAACTCGCGGCCATGCACGGTGCCGTCGTGCGCCGCGCAAAGGGAGAGCCGCTGCAATACATCATTGGGGAAACCGATTTTAGGACCATCACCGTTGCGTGTGAGCCCGGCGTCCTCATTCCGCGCCCCGAGACCGAGCTGCTGGTTGAGGAAGTGCTGCGGTATCTCGATCGGGAAGTTTTGGGGGCCGGTGAGCCGCAGCGTCGCGAGCGGGTTGAGTTGCCATGGAACGCGGAGGTCGAGGCAGCCTTGGAGGCGGAACGGGCGGCTGCCGAGGCTGCGCGACGGGAAGCCCCTGCAGAGCGAGAGCTGACTGAGGAGGACCTCGAGGTACTCAGTGAGGAGCTGGGCGAACCTGCTGCGGCAGAGGGCGGGGCCGACGAAGGCGCCGATGTTTCGGAGGCCGATGCCGTCCCGGGCGTATCGCCGCTTGAAAGCCGATTTGACGGCGTAGAGGTCGCGAATATCGAGGACGTTCTTTCGTGCCAAGCGCCCACCGTTGCTCGTGTGCTCGAGGTCGGGTGCGGTACGGGGTGCATCTCGCTTTCCATCGCTGCCGAACGGCGCGACCGCGTGCGGTGCGTGGCGATCGACATCGAGCCGCGCGCCGTGGACCTGACCATCAGGAATCGCGATGCGCTGGGCATTTCGCCCCAAGAGGTCGATGTCCGCTTGGGCAACCTGGTGTCTCCGCTTGATCGGGAGACCGAGTGGGGGACGTTCGACGTGCTTGTCTCCAACCCTCCCTACATTCCAACGTCGGTGCTTACATCGCTGCCTCATGAGGTGGCGGATTTCGAGCCCGATCTTGCCCTCAATGGCGGAGAAGATGGGTTGGATATTTTCAGGCGCTTGGTGAACGCCGCGCCGCATATGCTGCGTCCCGGCGGCTTGCTTGCCTGCGAGCTCTACGAGGGTCATCTCGACCAAGCCGCCGCGCTGTGTCGGGCCGCGCAGATGACCGACGTCCGCATCGTCAACGACCTCACCAATCGCCCCCGCATGATCCTCGCTCGCGTGTAGCTGTGGCGAGGACGGAGTTGCCGTGAAATGCGCTCCCTCGCTTGTTACACAGATGGGCGTCCGGAAGCGCTCGCGCTTTCAGTTGATCGGCGCGTTAGTAACGCTTGACGTTATTAACGGGAGGCGTTACTATGATTGTGTCTTATCGGGACAAAGACACCGAGAGGCTGTCACGGGGCATTCGCGTACCGAGATTCGTTGCCTTTGAGCGCCAGGCGATGCGGAAGTTGAGACAGCTGGAGATCGCCGGAAGCCTGAGCGATCTGAGGATTCCTCCAGGTAATCACCTTGAGGCCTTGGAGGGCGACAGGGCGGGTCAGCATAGCGTGAGGGTTAACGACCAATATAGGATTTGCTTCGTATGGACTCCGACGGGTGTCGAGAACGTTGAAATCGTCGACTATCACCGATGGGGGCAGTATGAAGCGTGAGTTGGCTCCTGTCACGCCGGGAGAACTGCTAAAAGAGGAATTTCTCGAGCCTTTGGGGATCTCGCAGTACAGGTTGTCCAAGGAGACGGGGATTCCGGCGCAGCGGATAGGGCAGATCGTTTTGGGGAGGCGCCGCGTGACGGCCGATACCGACCTTCGTCTATGCCGGTATTTCGGCTTGACAGAAGGATATTGGCTCAGGGCGCAAATCGCCTACGATATCGAAGTGGCGCGTTTCGAGCTTGAGCCGGAATTGGAGAAGATCCATCCATTCGAGCACGACGCCGTTGCGATGTAGAGAGTTTTCACCATGGGGGATCAGATGTCTACCTTCACCGAGATCATCGATAGGATCGGCAAGGACTCAATTGCCGCAGATGTGGCAAGTGCCATTGCAGGTGGGTCTCTTGGGCCTACGGACGCCGTGGTGCGAGAAGGATTTGATCCCATTCCGATGTGGGTGGCGGATATGAGCTTCGCCACCGCCCCGTGCGTTTTGCGCGCGCTTCGCGAACGCATCGATCACCCGTGCTTTGGCTATTTCGAAGCGCCCCAGCGCTATTACGACGCCATCATTGCGTGGCACGAGCGCCGTAACGGCGTGCATGGCATGCGCCCCGAGCATATCGCCTATGAAAACGGTGTTTTGGGCGGCGTCGCGTCCTCTCTGGCGGTTTTGTGCTCGCGCGGCGACAAAGTCTTGGTCCACGCACCAACGTACGTCGGGTTCACCAAGACCCTCAAGAACGCGGGATACGACCTTGTTGCCAGCCAGCTCGTTCCCGATGAGGACGGCGTATGGCGCATGGATTTCGACGACATGGAGCGCAAAATCGTCGAAAACGACATCCACGCCGCAATCTTCTGCTCGCCCCATAACCCCACGGGGCGCGTGTGGGAGCGCTGGGAGATCGAGCACGCCATGGAGATCTTCCACATGCATGATGTGTACGTTGTCTCCGATGAGATTTGGTCGGACCTTCTCTTAGACGGCCATGTTCACATACCTACACAGAGCGTGAGCGAGGATGCGCGTAACCGCACCGTCGCCCTGTATGCCCCGAGCAAGACGTTCAATTTGGCGGGGTTGGTTGGCAGCTACCGCGTGGTGTACAACGACTGGCTGCGCGCCCGCCTCGATAAAGAGGAGAGTCTTTCGCATTACAACAGCCAAAACATCCTGTCCATGCACGCTCTATTGGGGGCGTACAGCGATGAGGGCATGGTATGGGTCGATGAGCTCACATGCGTGCTGAGCGAAAATGCCCGCATCGCGTATGAGTTCTTCTCGGCGCTGCCCGGTGTTTCGGTTACTCGCCCGCAAGGCACATACATGCTGTTTGTGGACTGCTCGGGTTGGTGCCAGGCGCACGACGTCAGTATTGACGATGTGCTGCGCGCGGGCGTGGGCGTCGGCGTGCTTTGGCAAGATGGACGTCCCTTCGGCGGCGAGGCGACGATCAGGATGAATCTTGCGCTGCCGACCTCTCGTCTGCGCGAGGCGCTCCATCGTCTCGACGGACACGTATTCTCATAGAAGAAAAGCTCGGGATTTGAATCGGAAGCGCAGTTGAAGGCGATGTTGAAGGTGCCCGCCGCGTGTCGGACGTGAAGGCCGGAAAGGAGCGACAGTGGCTCATGTGTATGAGGCGAGCATGGCGGTTGAAGGCGCATGCTCTTTGGCGCTAGACGAGGAGCGGCTGGCGTCTGTTGCAAAGAGGCTTCTTGCCGGCGATCTCGCCCTCTTGCCCACCGAGACTGTCTATGGCGTGGGCGTTGCGGTCAATGCATATCTTGACTCGGAGAATCTGCCTAGTGCGGAAACCGGATATGGTCGCATCTTTACGCTCAAGCGTCGAGACACCGCCCAGACCGTGCCATGGCTGGTCGACGGTCCCGATGCCTTGGACCGGTATGGGGCGTCGGTTCCCGATGCTATTCGCACGCTTGCCGCGGAGTGCTGGCCTGGAGCGTTGACCTTGGTGGTGCCCGCCGCTGCCTGTGTGCCGCATTTTATGCGCGCGGCGGATGGGACGGTCGCGCTGCGCGCCTCTGCTTCCCCTGTAATCCAAGGCCTGATTCGTGCAACTGGCTCGCCGCTTGCCGTAACCTCGGCGAACACACACGGGTATCCCGCTCCTGCATCGTTCGCAGAGGTCGAGCCCAGGATTCTCGAAGGCGTCGATTTGGCGGTCGATGCAGGTGAGACCGCCTGTCGGGACGCCTCGACTATCGTTGCCGTGCGTGATGGCGCTCCCGTCATCCTGCGCCAGGGCGCCCTGCCCGCCGAGACAATCGCGCGCTTGCTTGAGAATTAGTTTGGCATTGCTTCACGGCGACCGAGATATACCGGTATCATCAATCGAGGCAGAACAAAGGAGGGCGCTGTGAGTGATCGAGAGGTTGTTGAGCTCGAGGGCTTTCCTCCGCTCTCTCTGTCTGTTCGGCATTTTAGCCTGATGAATTCATTGTTAACGGTGTTCAACTCGACTGAGCCGGGAGACCCGGAAAACACACTTGCAAAGTACTTCTTGGATCATTTCGAGAACCTCAAAGAGCTTAATGTCTACGATGTTGCGGAGGAGTGCTATACCTCCCGCTCGGGGATTAGGCGATTCTGCCAATCGATAGGTTTCGATAACTTCTCTGCATTGAAGTCATGCGAGTGGGAATGGGAGACCCATCGGAAGTTTTTCATTGGCTATACCGATCATCCTGGTTTTAAAGGGCATCTCTCCAATCAAATTGAGCGAATGATGATGGATGTGAACGAGCAGGTCACGGAAGAAGATCTGGACTCGTTGGCGCAGTTGATACACGATGCCGAGAACGTGGTGCTTCTTGCTTCGGATTTCTCCAGCATGGCGGTTCGTGAATTTCAGCAATCGATGCTGTTCATGCATAAAATTCCGCAAATTCTTACCGACTCATTTGGTAGCGAGAATAGCTTGGCGAGTCTTGGACCTAGCGATTTGGTGATTGTCATTTCGGCATCAGGCAACTATGCGAGGGCTGCTCAAAGTGAATTGGCAAGAAGCGCTGCGTGTCGCGTCCTAGTGACAACGAATCATGATTGTGAATTGCAGGAGTTCTTCGATGCCGTATTGCATCTGTCTCCCGATGGGCACTATGGCGAGAGAACGGTGTATGCCAAATACGGTATCAACTATTTGTTTGATTTGATTTATAACCGCTACTTCGAAAAATTTGGTCGCGATTAGATTTAGCGATCGGGGCCGGTCAGCGCCGCTTGCACATGCCGCGATTCTCTGTCTGGAATATGCCGCCGCAACTACGGGGGTCAAAATCTGAACCCAAAACAGGGGTCCAATCTGTGAACCCCCGCAAATGTGTATCCGCTGCTAGCTTATAGGAAGCTCGAGCAAGCACGGTAATGCACGAGGCGGAAGGATTGGGCAATGCACTACAATCATCAGCCAAAGTTTCCTGAGGGTTTTATGTGGGGCGCTTCGAGCGCCGCGTGGCAGGTTGAGGGCGCCACTGAGGAAGGTGGGCGTTCCCTCTCTGCCATCGATTTGAATTCAAAAACCAAGAAACCATTTGCCGACAACAGCATCGCAGCCGATCACTATCACCACTTCAAAGAAGATGTTGCACTCATGGCCGAATGCGGCTTTACGAGCTATCGTTTTTCCCTTGCTTGGCCGCGTATTATCCCAGCGTCCGACGGAAAAGTGAACGAAGAGGGCGTAGCGTTTTACAACGCGCTTATCGACGAGCTTGTTGCCAGCGGAATCGAGCCGATCGTTACCCTCTATCACTACGATATGCCTCTTTGGGTCGAAGAAGAGCTTGGTGGATGGAAGAGCCGTAAAACCATCGCCGCATTTGAGCAATATGCGCGTGTGTGCTTTGAGCGCTTTGGCGATCGCGTGAAGTACTGGCTCTCTATCAATGAGCAAAACATGCAGATCGCATACGGTGATTGGCTGGGGGTTTCCAAAGGCTGTCACGACTGGTTCCGCGATCAGTGGCGCATCAACCACATCATCAATCTTTGCCATGCCACTGCGGTCAATCTCTGCCACGAGTTGGTTCCCGGAGGAAAAATCGGTCCTGTTCCCGGCATGGTGCCAATCTATCCGGAGACATGCAGGCCGATGGACCAAATTGCCGCAATGAATGCGGAAGAGTTTACCGAAAAGATCTGGAACGATACGTATGCGTATGGCGAGTACAGCGACTTTGTAAAACGCTACTGGAAAAACAATGATATCGACCCCGGTATCGAGCCCGGCGATGAGCAGCTCATGAAGTCGGCAAAGATCGATTTCTTTGCAATTAACTGCTATCGCTCTAATACTGCGAAGTGGGCGCCCGCCGATGCCAAGGAGCATCCGTACGAACTGAATAAGACGGGCAATAAGGGCGAGCTGGTGTTTCCGGTGGTTCCGGGTGCCTATCAGCTAGTGTACAACCCCTATGTTGAATACACCGATTGGGATTGGGAAATCGATCCCATATCGATTCGGTATGTCATGCGCTACATGTGGGACCATTACCGCCTGCCTCTCATGATTACAGAGAACGGCTTTGGCGCTCATGAACATAAGGACTCAGAGGGTAAAGTCCACGATCAATATCGTATTGATTTCCTGCGCGAGAACATTTATCAGCTTGGTCTCGCTATTGAGGACGGGTGCGAAATCATCGGATATAACCCTTGGTCGTTCACCGATCTTCTTTCGACTGGCAACGGCATTGAGAAGCGGTATGGCTTTGTATACGTAGATACGACAGATGATGAGCTCAATGAGGCGCAGGACAGAGGAGAAATTCCTGCGTGCCGCCGCATCAAGAAGGATTCGTTCTACTGGTACTCCAAGCTCATTAAGTCCAATGGTGCCGAATGGGGAGGGGAAATCACCCATGGCTGCTAAGAAAGACTATGGAGCAATTTGCTCATCAATCATTGACGTATGTGGTGGCGTGGGGAACATCGCAAACGTGACCCATTGCATGACTCGTTTGCGTGTTCAGCTTAAGGATGGTTCCAAGCTGAACAAAGAGACCGCCAGCAACATTAACGGTGTCATCAATCTTGTGGTGCAGAATGGCGAATATCAGTTTGTAATCGGTCAAGATGTCGCGATGCTATACGAGGAGTTTACGCGTCAAGAGGGCATCAATGCGGGTGGTTCTGTTGACGACCCGGCTGCGGCGGCTGAGGACGGCAAGGTCGGGAAGGGCAACTTCATCGATGCGATTTTATCGTTTATCGGTGGTACGTTTTCGCCCGTGATTCCCGTGCTTGTCGCCGGCGGCCTGACTGGCGCAGTGTTGACGCTTCTTACGACGTTTGCCGGGGTTTCTCCCGATGATGGAACCTATAAGGTGTTTTATTTCCTCAACCAGGCGACGTTTTATTTCCTGCCGGTGTTCATAGGATTCTCGGCGGCGCAACGCTTGAAGTCCAATGGCTATCTCGGTGCTTTTCTCGGTGCGATTTTACTGTTCTTCACTGCCAATATGGGCGAAGACCCCATGACGTTTTTGGGCATGCCGGTAAAACTTGTGGCGTACAACTCCACGGTGTTCCCCATTATCCTGGGCGTGCTATTTATGAGCGTCGTGTATCGGGCTCTGCAAAAGTACATGCCGCTTTACACCCGCACGATCTTTGTCCCCCTGTTGACGATGCTGGTCACGGTTCCGGTTACGTTGATTGTTCTGGGCCCCATTGGCGATACGGTCGGAACCTGGCTCGCCGACGGCGTCTTTGCTCTGTATCGAGTGGCTCCGGCTCTCGCGGTCGCAATTGTCGGCCTGGGCACTCCTTGGCTTGTTTTCTTTGGCATGAATAATGCGACATATCCCGTTGTATTTGCGTTGATGGCTGAAGTTGGTTCCGATCCGCTGGTCTGCACGGGAATGGCGCCTGCGAATGTGGCAGTGGGCGGCGCCTGTCTCGCCGCGATGCTTATCGCCAAGAAGGCGGACGACAAGTCCGTTGCCGCTGGAGCCGGCATTACCGCTCTATGTGGTATTACCGAGCCCGCTGTGTATGGTGTCTTGTTTACCAAGCGCTATCCCCTCGTGGGTGCCATGATTGGCGGCGGCGTTGGCGGTTTGGTCGCGGGCTTGCTCGGAATGACGCAGTATGTGATATCCACTCCCGGTTTCATTTCTTTTGCCGCTTACATCAGCCCGGATGGAACCCTCAATAATCTATGGGTCTCCTTGGGCGTTATGGTCTTGGCGGTCATCGTATCCTTTGTGGCAACGTTTGCCCTTGGCAAGCGTTCCATAGCAAAGGCTTAGGGATGAATGATTCGCGCGGCTCATTCAATTAATTGATGGGCTATGAAGGGCGCTTGGTGTGGACACATGCCAAGCGCCTTTTACCTGTGAAAACTGTTCGTTGACCGACCAGTTATTCCGCCTGTCGAGCTCGCGTCGAACCTGCGCGGGGCTTTGACCGCCTGCGTGACACAATGCACAACGGCTTACGTTGCCCCGCGCGCCCATGGGCGAGCGGGGTGTGCGCATAGGAAGGTCCCGCGATGGCGCTCTCACTCAAAGATCTCAGCAAGGTCGACAACGCATACGTCCCTTTGGGCGGTCGCTACATCATGGCGCTCGATTCGGGCACGACCTCGGTAAGGGCCGTTATCGTAGATGAGTACGATTGCGTGGTCGCCCAGGCATCGCGCCACATCAAGACGATGTATCCGCGCTCGGGGTGGGTCGAGCAGGACCCCATGGAGATCCTCGCGTCGCAAATCGCGGTGATGATGGAGGTGCAGTTCAAGAGCGGTATCCATTCGGACCGCATCGCGGCGATCGGCATCACCAACCAGCGCGAGACCACGGTGGTGTGGGATCGCGACTCGGGCCAGCCCATCCACAACGCCATCGTATGGCAGTGCCGTCGAACCGCCGACATCTCCGAACGTCTCGTTGCCGAGGGCATGGGGGAGACCATCCGGAGCAAGACGGGGCTCATGCCCGACCCCTATTTTTCGGGCACCAAGATCAGGTGGATCCTCGACAACGTTGATGGCGCCCAGGCGGCGGCCGACGCCGGCGAGCTCATGTTCGGCACCATCGACACGTGGCTCATATATAACCTGACGGGCGCCGCGGTGCATGCGACCGACTACACCAACGCGAGCCGCACCATGCTGTTCAACATCCATACGTTGGAGTGGGACGACGAGCTGCTCAAGATGCTCGACATTCCGCGCTCCATGCTGCCCGAGGTGCGTTGGAGCTCGGACGACTACGGCAGCGTCTCGAACGAGATCATGACGTACGGACCTCCCATCACGGGCGTCGCCGGCGACCAGCAGGCGTCGCTGTTCGGTCACTGCTGCTTTACGCCGGGGTGCACCAAGAACACGTACGGCACCGGCTGCTTCATGCTCATGAACACCGGGGAGACGTGCGTCACCTCCGAGCACGGCCTCGTGTCGACCATCGGCATCGCCCAAGGCGGCAAGATCTCCTATGCGCTGGAGGGTTCGATATTCCACGCCGGCGCGACGATTCAATGGCTGCGCGACAAGCTGGGACTCATCTCGAGCGCCAAGGATGCATCCGATCTGTGCCGTCATCTCGACAGCAACGGCGGCTGCTATCTGGTGCCGGCGTTCAGCGGTCTGGGCGCCCCGTGGTGGGACCCCGATGCCCGCGGCCTGATCTGCGGTCTCACGGGGGCGAGCGATCGGGCCACCATCGTCCGCGCGGCGTGTGAGTCGATGGCGTATCAAAGCTTCGACGTGCTGCACTCGATGGAGCGCGACGCCGGCGTCAAGCTCGAGTGCCTGTCCGTCGACGGCGGGGCGTCTCAAAATGAGTTCATCATGCAGTTCCAGGCGGACCTGCTCGGCATCCCCGTCGTGTTGTCGGAAAACGTGGAGACGACCGCCTTGGGCGCCGCGTATCTGGCGGGCTTGGCGGTGGGCTACTGGGAGGACCTGGAGGACCTCGAGCAGAACCGCGTGCCGGGCAAGCGCTTCGAGCCGTCCGCATCCGAGGAGGTCGTGGCACGAAACCTGTCCGGGTGGCACGATGCGGTCGAGCGCGCGCGATCGCGTTAGCGCCCGCGTTTCCTGCGAACCTGTTAGAGTGAATACGATGCAATCATCACGAGAAAGGACGTGCACGATGCGTGTCGCTATCGCCTCCGACCATGGTGGGTTTGAGCAGAAGCAGGCCCTGGTGGATTACCTGACCAATGAGCTTGGCTGCGAAGTTTCCGATATGGGCCCCGACTCCGACGCCTCCGTCGATTACCCCGACTTTGCCGTAAAGGTCGCGCAAGCGGTTTCTACCAACGAGGCCGATCGCGGCGTGCTGGTGTGCGGCACGGGCATCGGAATGGCGCTTGCCGCGGACAAGGTGGCGGGTGTTCGCGCGTCCTCCATCACGTCCGTTCCCTTTGCCGAGCTGTTCCGCCAGCACAACAACGGCAACGTGGTGTGCCTGTCCGGTCGCTTTGTCGACCTCGACCTCAACAAGGAGATCGTGAAGACCTTCCTTACCACCGAGTTCGAGGGCGGTCGCCACGAGGCGCGCGTCGCCAAGGTCATGGCGCTCGATTAGCCCGGCCACACCACGACATTAGCGCGGATGGATAGCTCCTCCATGCACGCTTCCATTCGCGCTCTCACCCATCTCAGGCAAACGGGACGCACCAAGGGCGCCCGCATAGGCCACACAGGAGGTCTTATGACTATCGAATTCGACCGCAGCCGCGTTACGGTTGTCGACCATCCGCTTGTTCAGCACAAGCTCACGATCATGCGCAGCGAGCAGACCGGTTCCAAGCAGTTCCGCGAGCTCGTGAAGGAGCTTGCCCTCTTCGAGGGCTATGAGGCCACGCGTGATTTCCCACTCGAGGACATCGCTATCAAAACGCCTATCTGTGAGACCACCGGTAAGCAGATCTCCGGTCGCAAAGTGGCGATCGTGCCCATTCTGCGCGCCGGCCTCGGCATGGTCGATGGCCTGCTTGAGCTGATCCCTGCTGCACGCGTGGGCCATGTGGGCATGTACCGCGACGAGGTGACTCACGAGCCGCATGAGTACTACGCCAAACTCCCCGGCGATGCCGGTCAGCGCACGTGTCTGGTGGTTGACCCCATGCTGGCAACCGGTGGGTCTGCGACTGCGGCAATCGACTATCTGCGTCGTCAGGGTGTCAAGGATGTTCGCCTGCTGGTGCTCGTTGCGGCACCCGAGGGCATCAAGACCGTGCTTGAGCACGATTCCGAGGTGCGTCTGTACACGTGCGCCATCGACGAGTGCCTGAACGACGCTGCCTATATCGTGCCTGGATTGGGCGATGCGGGCGACCGCATCTTTGGAACGCTGTAGCGTCGAGCCCAACACGGCGAACATTGGATATCGCGAGGCGCCAGGGAGAAACTCCTTGGCGCCTCGCGTTGTTTTGCTCTACAATAAGCGACGCTTAAATTGCTTGTGTAAAACAAAATAGTGAACGGATGTCGTATTGTGAACAAATGTTCACAAACTACGCCCGGTCATCAAATTCTTGTTGCACCGCAACACCCGAGCGATATACTGCCAAGCACTGGTACTTGCGCTCTGGCACAGCTCTGTGCCGCGCCCGTGCGTAAGGCGGACCGCAACGGAAAGGCGACCCATGCTCCAGCTCGGCCCTATACATGCGCTCCCCCTCATTGGCGGCGTTGTTTTGGGCATAGCGGGTTTCGCTCCCCTGGCAGCCATGGTGCTGTTGGTGCGCGCAAAGCGCATCAAGGGATCGATAGGCAAAGGGCTCGCGGCAATAGCCCCGTCGTTCACCTTTCTTATGGCGGCCTTGGCGCTCGTATGGGCTGGGGCGCCGCAGGATATACTGGTAGTTACGATCGGAGTCCTCGGGGGCTTCCTGATCATGTGGGCGGCACTTGCCGTCATTGCGATGAGTCGCAGACTCTAGGAGGGTTAGCGCATGGAGGCGTTCGATAAGCTGCCTGGCGAGATCAACCACCTCGTCTCGAGCTTTAGCTCAATCCCCGTAGTGGGCGACTTGATGAGTGGTGTGACCCAGTACTCGTTCTGGCTCATCGTCTCATCGATCGTTCTGCTCATTATTATGTTCGCCTTCGCCCGTCGTGCCGCCGTTGTGCCTCACGGTCGCTTTGCCAATGCCATGGAGTATCTGGTGCAGTACCTGGAGAGCGATATCGGCGTGGGCATCTTGGGCAAGGAGTCCTGGCGTCGCCACATGCCGTTTTTGGGCACGCTGTTCATGTTCATCGTGGTCAACAACGTGATCGGCATCATTCCTGGCATGAAGCCCGGTACCGGTACCATCTCGACCACCGCCGCGCTCGCGCTCATCGCGTTCGTGTACTTCGTCTGGGTGGGCGTTAAGAACCACGGTGCTTTCGGCTACCTCAAGAGCCTCGCGCCCAAGGGCGTTGCGTTCCCGCTGAACGTCCTTATCTGGATCATCGAGGTCATCTCCACGCTGCTTCGTCCCATCACGCTCGCCGTCCGTCTGTTCTGCAACATGTTCGCCGGCCACATCGTGCTGGGTTCCTTCGCGCTGATGGTGTCGCTCTTCGCGGAGCCGCTCATCGCGCAGTTCACTGCCGCCAACCTCATGGGCGCCCTGCCCTCCGTTGCGTTTGCGGCCATTCTCTTCGTGATTTACGCCATCGAGATCTTCGTCGGCGTGATTCAGGCATACGTGTTCACCGTCCTTACCGCCGTGTACATTCAGGGCGCCGAGGCCAAGGGACACTAGCCGCACAGGTAGGGGTACCCTGCGCTTTCGTCATTCGGCCAAGCGCTTGATATAGGTACGTGTTTAAAGTGCGCCACAGGAAAGGGCGCGCGAACTCAAGGAGGAAACGTGGGAGTTATCGGTTACGGTCTTGGTGTTATCGGTGCGGGCCTTGCTATCGGTCTCGCCGCACACGGCGTCGCAGGCGCCATGGCACGTCAGCCTGAGGTTCAGGACCGCGTCTTTACCGTATTCATCATGGGCTCTGCCTTTGCTGAGGCTCTGGCCCTGATCGGCTTCGTTGTCGCACTGGTCGTTAAATAGTCGGGTACTTGCAAAAGAACCAGGCTTGAGTCCCGAGGGGGAGTCATGAAAAACGTTGAACGCGCAGGAATCACGTTCGGGGCGGCTGCCCTGACCTTTTTTGCGCCCACCCTGGCTTTTGCGGAAGGCACTGAGTCGGGCGGCGCGGACATCCTCATCCCCAAGATGGCTGAGTTTGTCCCAGCGCTGATTATCTTCCTGCTCATCTGGTTCCTGCTCGCCAAGTTCGTGTGGCCCAAGGTCATTGGTGTCCTCGATGCACGCGAGCAGACGATCGAGAGTAGCATCGAGCAGGCAGACGCCACCAAGGCTGAGGCCGCCGAGATTCGCGATGAGGCTGACGCCATTGTTGCCGAGGCGCGTCGTAAGGCATCCGAGATCGTGCTCGAAGCCCGCTCTGATGGCGAGAAGGAGCGCTCGCGCATCGTTGCCCTCGCTCATAACGAGGCGGAGGACATCATCGCCAAGGCGCGCGATCGCGCCGATGACGAGATGAAGCGCGCGTATGCTGGCGCCACCGACACCATCGCCAAGATGTCTGTCGCTGTGGCTGGCAAGATCGTGGGCGATACGCTCGCCAACGACGAGGCTAAGCAGCGCGAGCTCATCAAGAAGTACCTTGCGGAAGTGGGTGGCCTCAATGGCTAGCACGCAGATCAGCGACCGTCTCGAAAAGCGCAAGCTCGAGACGTACGCTCGGACGCTGCTCGAGGCCGCAAAGACCGAAGGCCGCGTGTATGAGGACCTCGCGCCCCTCAAGGCCGAGGCCGATGCGAGCCCCGAGGTCCTTTCGGTCCTCTCGCAGATGGCCGCTAATGGCGACTTGGACAAGCTGTCCGATGTGCTCGACCTGTACAGTGAGATGGCCGATGGCGATCAGCAGACGGTTGGTGTCACGGTTACGACGGCCGTCCCCCTCGACCATGAGCTGCGCGCCCTTATCACGCAAAAGTGCGAGCTTGACCTGGGTTGCAACGTGTTCCTCATCGAGCGCGTCGACCCGTCGATCATCGGCGGATTGATTCTTTCCGCCAACGGCCGCCGTCGCGATGCGTCGGTGCGCCATCAACTCGAGCAGGCCGGCAAGGTCATGACTCGAAACGCAACGAATTCGGAGGTATAGCCACATGTCCGAGGCAATCAATGCCGAGAACATCGAAGAGGTCCTGAGGCGCCGTCTCTTTGACCTCTCGGCTACCGTCGATACCCAAGAAGTATCTCAAGTAGCCGAGGTGGGCGACGGTATCGCCCATGTCTTCGGTCTCAAGAGCGCCATGGCCGGCGAGTTGCTCGAGTTCACGAGCTCCGTTACGGGCCGCACGGTCTATGGCCTGGCGCAAAACCTCGACCGCGACGAGGTCGGCGCGGTTCTCTTTGGCGAGGTCGACTCTATCAAGGAGGGCGACGCTTGCCGTACCACCGGTCGTGTTATGGATATCCCCGTGGGCCGTGGCATGCTTGGCCGCGTGGTGAATCCGCTCGGCCAGCCCATCGATGGCAAGGGCAGCATCGGTCAGACGAGCCGTCGTCCCATCGAGTTCAAGGCTCCCGGCGTTATTGAGCGCACTCCGGTGTGCGAGCCCGTTCAGACAGGCCTGCTCGCCGTCGATTCCATGATTCCGATTGGCCGCGGCCAGCGTGAGCTTATCATCGGGGACCGTAAGACCGGTAAGACCGCCATCGCCGTCGACGCCATCATCAACCAGCGTGGCGAGGGCATGATTTGCGTGTACGTCGCCGTGGGCCAGAAGGCCTCGACCGTCGCCGCAGTCCGCGAGACCCTGGCCGCCCATAATGCGCTTGACTACACAGTGATCGTGTCGGCAACCGCCGCTGATTCCGCAGCGCTGCAGTACATCGCGCCCATGGCCGGTGCCGCCATCGGCGAGTACTTTATGTACAACGGCGAGGATGGCCAGCCTGCGAGCGCGACCAACCCCGGCGGTCATGTCCTGGTGGTGTATGATGATCTGTCCAAGCAGGCTGTCGCCTACCGTCAGATGTCCCTGACGCTGCGTCGTCCGCCCGGACGCGAGGCCTACCCCGGCGACATCTTTTACTTGCACTCTCGCCTGCTCGAGCGCGCCTGCAAGCTCTCCGAGGCGAACGGCGGCGGCTCTTTGACCGCCCTGCCGATCATCGAGACGCAGGACGGTGACGTTTCCGCTTACATCCCGACCAACGTGATTTCCATTACGGATGGTCAGATTTACCTGCAGTCCGAGCTCTTCCACCAGGGTCAGCGCCCGGCAGTCGACGTCGGCATCTCAGTGTCCCGCGTCGGTGGCTCTGCCCAGACCATGGCCATGAAGCAGCAGGCGGGTAACCTGCGCCTGGACCTTGCGTCCTATCGCGAGCTCGCCGGCTTCATGCAGTTCGGCAGCGACTTGGATGCGGCTACGCAAAAGCAGCTCACCCATGGCGCCCGCATGACCGAGCTTCTCAAGCAGGGCCGCTACAAGGCTCTTGACGTGGTGGAGCAGGTTGCCGTGCTGTTCGCCGGCAACGAGGGCTACCTGGACGACATGGAGCTTGCGGATATCGTCCCGTTCCGTGACGGCTTGGTGGATTACCTCAAGGGCGCTCACCGCAAGCTGCTCGAGGAGTTCCGCACGGCCAAGATGAGCGACGAGGTGGCGCAGCAGCTCGGCACTGCCATCCGTGATTACAAGAGCCAGTTCCTCGCTTCGCGCGAGGCGCAGGCTTCGGGCGCATCCGCGTCCGATGAGGAAGCGGGAGAGAACTAGGCCCTATGGCTAACCTCCGCGAAATAAAGAAGCGTATCAACTCGGTCTCCACGACCCAGCAGATCACGCGCACCATGGAGATGGTGGCGACGGCCAAGATCGCTCGCGCGCTTCAGCGCGAGGCGAGCTCCGAGGCCTACACCGCCGCCATCACCGACGTCATGCTCACGGTCGCCCAAGACGCGGGCACCGATACGAGCAACCCGCTCCTGCAGGAACCCGAGTCCTACGAGCGCGCCCTGGTGATCGCGATCAGCTCCGACCGTGGACTGGCCGGTGGCTTCAACGTGCAGGTGGAGCGTGCAGCCGAGCAGCGCATCAACCACTTCTACCGCCATGGTGCCAAGGAAGTCGAGCTCATTACCTGCGGTCGTAAGGCAACGGATTATTTCCACAAGTACCCGCACAAGGTCATGGGCATCGTGGGTGAGTCCGATGATCCCACGGTCGAAAACGCCCGCATTGTGGCCAACTACGTGATCGAAGCCTACGCGCACGGTCATATCGGCCGCGCGGACATCGTGTACTTCCACGCCAAGAACCGCGTCGAGCAGGTGCTGCGTTTGGAACGCATCCTCCCGCTCGACTCCACGGTTCTGCGCACCGCTCGTGGTCCCCGTGCGAACGAGAACGAGGCACCCAAGGGGCTGACCTCTCCGTTTGAGTTCGTCCCTTCGGCTGAGCACGTGCTCGACAAGCTTATCCCGAGCTACGTGTTCACCGTTGTCCATCAGGCGCTGATCGACTCGGCCGCAGCCGAGCAGGGCGCTCGACGCAAGTCGATGCACTCTGCCACGGAAAACGCCAACGCGATCATCGCCGACCTCTCGCGCACCTACAACCGTGTACGCCAGGCATCCATTACCACCGAGCTCAATGAGATCGTGGGCGGAGCCGCTGCATTGGAGGAGAACTAATGGCAGATACCATCGCTGTGAACGCAGCGGACACTGCCGGCGTCGGTCGCATCACGCGAATCATCGGCGCCGTTGTGGACGTCAAGTTCAAAAATGGCGTGCCGAACATCTACAACGCGTTGACGGTTGACGTCGACACGCCCGTCGGTCACATCAGCACCATCCTTGAGGTCGAGAGCCAGCTGCCCGGCGACGTTGTTCGCTGCGTTGCTATGACCTCCACCGACGGCCTCCAGCGCGGGCTCGAGGTCGTTGACACCGGCGCCCCCATGCAGATGCCGGTGGGCAAGGGCACGCTCGGCCGCATCTGGAACGTAATGGGCGAGCCTGTTGACGGCAAGGAGATGCCCGAGGTCGACGCCTACTACCCGATTCACCATCCCGCACCGGCGTTTGACCAGCTCACGACCAAGACCGAGATCTTCGAGACCGGCATCAAGGCTGTCGACCTGCTCGAGCCCTATATCCGCGGCGGCAAGACCGGCCTGTTCGGCGGCGCCGGCGTGGGTAAGACGGTGCTTATCCAGGAGCTCATCAACAACCTCGCGCAGGAGCACGGCGGCACTTCGGTGTTCACCGGCGTTGGCGAGCGTACCCGTGAGGGCACCGACCTGTACCTCGAGATGAGCGAGTCGGGCGTTATCGACAAGACCTGCCTGGTCTACGGCCAGATGAACGAGCCCCCGGGAGCGCGTCTGCGCATCGGTCTGGCCGGTCTGACCGAGGCGGAGTACTTCCGCGATCGCGGCCAGGACGTCCTGCTGTTCATCGACAACATCTTCCGCTTCTCCCAGGCTGGCTCCGAGGTCTCGGCCCTGCTGGGCCGTATGCCCTCCGCCGTTGGTTACCAGCCCACCCTCGCTACCGAGATGGGCGACCTGCAGGAGCGCATCACCTCCACCAAGACCGGTTCCATCACTTCGGTGCAGGCCGTCTACGTCCCCGCCGACGACCTCACCGACCCGGCACCCGCCACGACGTTCACCCACCTGGATGCCACCACGGTGCTTTCCCGCTCCATCTCCTCGCTGGGCCTGTTCCCGGCCATCGACCCGCTTGCGTCCACCTCTGACGCTCTCGACCCCTCCATCGTGGGCGAGGAGCACTACCGCGTGGCCGTGCGTGTCCAGGAGATTCTGCAGGAGTATTCCGACCTTCAGGACATCATCGCCATTCTCGGTATGGACGAGCTTTCCGACGAGCAGCGCCTCACGGTGAACCGCGCTCGTAAGATTCAGCAGTTCCTGTCCCAGTCCTTCCACGTGGCAGAGAAGTTCACCGGCAACCCTGGCGTGTACGTGCGCGTTGAGGACACGGTCCGCTCCTTTGCCGCCATTATCGACGGTGAGTGCGACGACCTGCCCGAGCAGGCTTTCCGTTATGCCGGCACCATCGACGACGTGCGCGAGCGCGCCGCCAAGATGGGGGCGTAGCACATGGCCATGAAGCTGCGCGTCGTCTCGCCCGAGGAATGTGTCTTCGAAGGCATGGTCGCCTATGTGGCCGTGCCCTCCACGGCTGGCGAGTTCGGCATCCTGCCGCATCACGCCAGTGAGATCTGCACGATCGAGAGCGGTCGCATCCGCGTCTCCGAGCAGCAGATGGGCGTGACCGACCGTGTCTTCGCCGTCGAGGACGGATACGTTCAGGTTGCGAATGACGAGGTCATTGTTTTGGCCACGCGCGCCATCGATACGTCCAAAGTCGATGTGGAGGAAGTTGCGGCTCGCTTGTCCGACCTTGAGTCCCAGATGGGGAAAATGTCGGAAAATGACGGTCGCCGCGCCTACCTCTATAATGAAATCGCATGGTGCAAGCTGCTGCTTGCGCAGTAGGCGATTGCGGGTTCCCGCAAAAGCCCCAAGCGAATGACATCATGCCCGGGTCGCCCCGGGCATGATTTTTTGAAAGGGACACGTTTGGACATCATCCGCGTTGAGGGTGGCCACGCAATCGAGGGCCGCGTTTGTGTTTCGGGTGCGAAGAACTCCGCGCTTAAGCTCATGGCGGCCACGCTTTTGGCTCCCGGTAAAACGACTCTCGAGAACGTGCCGAACATCTCGGACGTGCACGTTATGGGCAAGGTGCTCAAGCGCATGGGCGCCGTTATCGAGGTGGTTGACGAGCATACGCTGACCATCGACACCTCTGCCGTCGATTCGTGGGAGGCCCCGTACGAGCTCGTGGCCAAGATGCGCGCCTCGACTGCCGTCATGGGTCCCTTGCTCGGCCGCTTTGGCTGTGCCAAGATTGCCATGCCCGGTGGTTGCAACTTGGGCGCTCGCAAGATCGATATGCACATCCTCGGCCTCGAGGCCCTGGGCGTCGAGTTCGATACCGACCATGGGTATATTCACGCCACGGCTCCGCAGGGGCTGGAGGGAACCTCGGTCACGCTGGAGTTCGCGAGCGTCGGCGCCACGGAGAACCTGATCATGGCGTCGGTCAAGGCCCGCGGCACCACCGTCATCGACAACGCCGCCCGCGAGCCCGAGATCGTGGACCTCGCCAATATGCTCAACGAGATGGGCGCGCGCATTACCGGCGCGGGCACGCCGGTCGTCACCATCGAGGGCGTCGACGAGCTTCACCCCGTGACGCATCGCGTGGTCGGCGACCGCATCGAAGCGGGCACCTTCATCGTGGCGGCGGCGCTCATGGCGGGCCCCGCCGGCGTGGAGGTCGTCGGGTTCAACCCGCATCATCTGGGCATGGTCATCAAGAAGTTCGAGACCATGGGAATCCAGATCGAGCGCATCGACAACGGCGTTCGCGTGTTCCGCTGCGAGCAGTTCGCCCCGGTCGACATTCAGACCCTGCCGTTCCCTGGGTTCCCCACCGACATGCAGGCGCAGGTCATGGTGCTCTCCGCCTTGGCGCAGGGCAACTCCATCATCACCGAGAACATCTTCGAGAATCGCTTCATGTTCGCCTCCGAGCTCGTTCGCATGGGTGCCGAGATCCGCGTCGAGGGGCACCACGCCATGATTCACGGTGTGGATGGCTTCTCGGGTGCGCAGGTGACCTCTCCGGACCTGCGTGGTGGCGCCGCCTTGGTCATTGCCGGGCTGATCGCCGACGGGTACACAGAGGTCTCGGCGATTCACCACATCTATAGGGGCTACGAGCGATTCGTCGAGAAGCTGAGCAATCTCGGCGCTTCGATCGAGCGCGTCGCCCTGCCCGATCCAATTGACGATTAGCGAGTAAATGTAGGTAGTTATGGGCCATCGTAAAAAGCCAATTCAGGAGGGGCACCGTCCCTCGACCGGAGCGAGCAGCCGGATTTACAGTCGTGAGAACGTGGGGCGCTATTCGGAGCGCGCCCGCCAGCGTCGTCGGGGCCGCATGATCAAGCGGGGCGTCCTCGGTGGCCTGTTGGCCGTCCTGCTCGTCGGTGTTGTCGGCGTGGGCGCATGGTTCACGCGCGTGGTGGACAACCTTGGAGGCAACGGCCTCATCGATGGCGGGATCCGGGCTATCTTGAGCGACTCGGACGTCGCCCGCGAGCCGTTCTACGTGTTGCTCTTGGGCACCGACGGCCGCCCGGGCGAGGAGGTCTATCGTTCGGACTCCATCATCCTGGCGCGCATCGACCCCACGGAAAAGAAGGCGTCGCTCATCTCCATCCCGCGTGACACCATGGTCGTGTATAACGGGGAGACCATGAAGATCAACGCCACGCATGCTGCGGGTGGCCCCGAGGGCGTTGTCCAGGCGGTGAACGATCTGTGCTTTAACGGCGAGCAGAAGATCTCCCACTACGCCGAGATCAACTTTGAGGGCATGGAGGATCTCATCGATGCGGTCGGCGGCATCGATCTTGAGGCGACCGAGGAGGTCGACGACCCCGAGCATCTCGACATCAAGATCGAGAAGGGCTTCCAGCATATGGACGGCGCCACCGCGCTCACCTACGCCCGCTGCCGCTACACGTACGTCGATGGCGACTTCACGCGCATGCGTCATCAGCGCCAGGTCTTGAGCGCCCTTGCGAAAAAGATCCTGAACGACCTCGATCCGGCCACGATCATGGGCACGGTCGAGGAGCTCTCCAAGGTCGTCATCACCACGTTGGGCGTTCAGGACATCGTGTCGGTGGCAAACGCGATGCGCGGCATGGATGTCGAGAACGACATGTATGTGGCAAACGTTCCCTCCTACGCCGACGAGACGACCAATGTGAACGGCGTGAGCTACGTGTTCGTGTATGAGGACAAGCTGGCCGAGATGATGCAGCGTCTCGATGCGGGTGAGAATCCCGAGGGCCCGCAGACGATGGGTGAGGACACCTCGGGCGCCTCGACGGCGGGCGACATCATGACCGATTCCTCGTCGGAGACCGATGGCGAAGGCGTCGAGTAGCGCTTTGCGCCAACCGGGGCTCTGCGCCCCCAGTCGGCCCCTTTGACTCAAAAGCACCCCTGGCATACGCTTGGGGTGCTTTTTCGTTATCGCCCCATGGCGAGACCCAAAGACATGGAGGACGCGAACATGACCGATGTTCTGGAGAGATTTTTACGGTACGCGCAGGTGGACACGCAGTCGGCGGATGAGCACTGCGATCAGGTGCCGTCGACCGACATTCAGTTTGACCTCGCGCGCTTGCTGGCGGACGAGTTGGGGGAGATGGGCGCCCGCGATGTGACGGTGACCGAGCACGCCTATGTCACGGCGCTGATCCCGCCATCGCCCGGATCTGAGGACCGCCCCAAGCTCGGCTTGATCGCGCATCTCGACACCACCGAACAGGCCCCTGGTTTTGGGGTCAAGCCGCATGTCCTCACCTACGATGGAGGGGATCTGGTGTGCGGCACGGTCGACGGCAAGCCCGTCTCGATCAGCCCTGAGCTTCTCCCCGCCCTCAACGACCTGGTGGGCGAGGAGCTCGTGTGCACCGACGGCACCACCTTGCTCGGTGCCGATGACAAGGCGGGCGTCGCTGAGATCATGGCGCTCGCCGCGCTGCTGTGCGAGCATCCCGAGTTGCCTCACCCGGCGATCGGCATTTGCTTTTGCCCCGACGAGGAGATCGGCCACGGGGCGGAGCTGCTCGACGTCGAGGGCTTTGGCTGCACGTACGCCTACACGGTTGACGGCGGTCCGATCGGCGAGCTCGAGTGGGAGTGCTTCAACGCCGCCGAGGCGGTCGTGAGCTTCCAGGGATTCTCAATCCATCCCGGTGACTCAAAGGGACGCATGGTCAATGCGGGAGAGCTCTTCCATCGCTTCCATGGACTGCTCCCGGCCGCCCAACGGCCCGAATATACGGAAGGCTATGAGGGCTTCTATTATCTAGAGGGCGTGAGCGCCACGGTCGAGCACGCCACGGCACGCTATATCATTCGCGATCATGACGCCGGGAAGTTCCAGGCAAAGATCGACCACCTGCTCTCCGCCGCCGCCTTTGTCAATGAGGAGCAGGGCCGCGAGCGCGTGACGGTCGAGATCAAGCAGCAGTACCGCAACATGGCGGAAGTCGTCGCCGAGTACCCCGAGCTCATCGAGGAGGCCAAGCACGCGTTTGAGGAGGAGGGCATCGTCCCGAACGTGATTCCCATCCGCGGCGGAACGGACGGCGCGCAGCTGTCGTTCCGCGGCCTGCCCTGCCCCAACCTTTCGACGGGTGCGTTTTGCTGCCATGGCGTGAACGAATTCATCCCGGTGCGGTCGCTCGAGACGATGGTTCGAGTCCTCGAGCGCCTTGTGGCCCGCTTCGCGTAGCGTGGAGACCGGGGGGTGTTCGGCGTTTGACTCCCGCGTCGGCCTCTCGTAGGGTACTATGCTACAAAACGGTTAGAGAAGGGAAACATCTGCCATGGAGCATGGGGAGACGGCTGTCGAGCATCATCTGACGATGGCGAACGAGGACTATCTCGAGTGCATCGTGCGCATTGAGTGTGAGGACGGCAATGACAACGAGGCCGGCATTAGGTCCGTTGACATCGCGCAGCGCCTAGACGTGTCCAAGGCATCGGTGAACAAGGCGATCACCGCCCTTAAAACACAGGGCATGGTCGAGCAGTCGCATTACGGCAAGGTCCGCCTGACTTCCCTGGGAAGGGAGATCGGGTCTGCCGTGTGGCGCCGGCATCGCATGCTTCGGGCCTTTCTTGTTGATGAGCTCGGCGTGGACTTCGATCGAGCCGACTCGGAGGCTTGCGTTATGGAGCATGCCCTGTCGGAAGACACGATGAACCGCTGGCTGTCCCATCTTGAGGAGTCGGGAATCTCCATCGACGATTAGCGTCCCGTCGCTGCGCGCCGGCCTGATCGGTTGATTCCGCGCAAATGGGTCACGTCCCGCCCCCCATGGAGCAGATCGCTTCACGGGGGCGGGATTTTCTTTCTTACAGTTTGCTTAGATTCGTCCCCATCCGGTTGGCTCGCATGACTTGGGGTATATCGAACAAGGCATGGGCAATGCGATTGAGTCACTGTGAGGAGTGCATGCGCGCATGAGCGCGATACTACGATTCGGAACAGATGGTTGGCGTGCTCGCCTTGATGGCGACTTTACCAACGAGAACGTCATACGAGTAGCGGACGCCGCGGGGGCCCTGTGGGCACAGCAAGCGACCGGTTCGCTGGTTTACGTCGGCTTTGACACGCGTCCCGGCGCCAAGGACTTTGCGCGCTTGGCTGCCAAGGTGCTTGCGGCGCACGGTCTTGTGGTCAAGGTGTCAGATCGCTATGTTCCCACGCCCGCCCTTGCGTGGACGGTTGCCCAAGACGTGCGCGCCGTGGGCGGCCTTATGGTGACCGGCTCCCACAATCCCAATGACTATCAAGGCATTAAGTTGCGGATGGCCGATGGCGGTGTGGGCTCCGAAGAGTTTTACGAGGAACTGCAGCGTACGATCGACCCGGACCCTACAAGCGACCGAGGTCCCATACAAGAGACGGATTTCCTCACGCCGTATTTTGACCACCTCTATACCATGGTCGATGCGGAACGTATCAACGCGGCGCATCTCAAATTGGTCTATGACCCGCTGTACGGCTCGTCGAGTGGGTATTTTGCAGACCTCTTGCGGGCGATGGGCATCGATGTGACCGAAATCCATGGAACGGTAGACGAAGAAACGGATGCGACGCACCCGGAGCCCATCGAGCCGTGGGTAGACGACTGCGAACGCGCCGTCGTGGAGCGCGGGGCATGCGCCGGCTTGGTCAACGACGGCGACGGGGATCGAGTCGGCGCCGTCGACGAACACGGGCGGTTCGTCAATTCGCAAAAGGTCATCGCGATCATCCTGGGACATCTGTGCAAGAATCGCGGATGGTCGGGTCGCGTTGTCCTCAACCTGTCCTCGTCGATCTTGACGCGCCGCGTCGCAAAAGAACTCGGGTGCAGGCTTTCAATCAAGCCGGTCGGTTTCAAATATATATATAGCGAGATGAAAAAGCACGATGTCTTGCTCGGCGGGGGAGAGGCCGGCGGTATAGGCATTGCCTGCCATATGCCGGAGCGCGACGGCATCCTTACCAACTTGCTGCTGTGTGAGGCGATGGCAGAGACGGGCAAGACGCTGGGCGAGTTGGTCGAGGAACTTGAGGATCGCTGCGGGCGCTATCACTATGCAAGGCGAGACTTGCGGGTCGACCCCGAGGTCATCGAGATGTTTCGCACGATCCTACCGGGTCTGAACCCGCCCGTCGTTGCGGGAAGGGTGCCCGTGGCCGTGAGCCATATGGACGGCTTGAGGTTGGAGTTTGCCGATGAATCGTGGCTGCTCCTGCGCCCCTCGGGCACGGAGCCGGTTGTCCGCGTGTATGCAGAGGCATCTACGATCGAATTGCGAGACGAATTGCTCGAAGCCGGAACTGATTTAGCACATGGTGAGTTCTCTTGAGGCAAAGGCAGCGTGTAAGGGCAGCGAATCGGAGTTCTCACAGGTAACCGACCATATTCGTGCCAGCATGCGATCCTATCTATATAGATAGGAAGCTTCCATCTGGAAACGATTTATGTACAACATGTGGAGACGCAAATAGTCGCCCCCGCGCCCTCCCGACTCTGGCAATATATCTCCTTGCCGCGCGGGTGGCCGAGTGAAGACGAG
>ERZ1032357.139-NODE-139-length-24778-cov-41.912187_pt1 | contig 24778 bp, 19 predicted proteins | sample MGYA00517100_ERZ1032357 | MGnify/ENA primary metagenome ERZ1032357 (study PRJEB33719, sample SAMN04262589) | wastewater metagenome | biome: periurban shantytown; feature: animal feces; material: feces | host: Canis lupus familiaris | place: Peru: Lima | collected...
CTCGTCTTCACTCGGCCACCCGCGCGGCAAGGAGATATATTGCCAGAGTCGGGAGCGGTGTGTAGTGAGAATTACTAGTTCATAATTCCTACACAATTACTGAATCCCTCTCTCCTGCATCGGGAGAAGAAACGGGTGCTGCGCACCCATGCTATAGATGACGACCCGTCGTTTTATCCATATATAGAGATCGGTCATCTGTAGGAGATATATACCCGTATATATCTAACGAAACGCATGCAACGTTCTGTCGACCACGCGAGAAGAACGTCTTCCTGCTGTACGAGGACTCTGTAAACCGCAAGCAGACGCACGGTCCACCATGATGTTGCGCGAGTATCTAAGAGCGGCCTCTTATATCTTGAGCCGTGCTTGGATATCAAAGCCCCCATCTGGAGGGAATCGGGCCTCTGTCGGATGGCACCGCTCCCCTGTTGCATAGCAAGGCATGCGGTACTCGCCAACAAATAGAATGCAACGATAATCAGAACCACCCCTAAAAGGGGTGGTTTGCTCTTAGGGTATAACCCTTGGATTTCCGGCACGCGTCTAAAGGCGCCGGCCCTCACGGGGTTCGGGCCGCACTGCAGATTGACCCGTGACGGGCCGGTCAAACCGGCGCTACTTGCGCCCCGGCCCCCTATCGAAGGGGTCCTCGTACTCCTTGACGCTCAGCCGGTCGAGCGCGATGTCGGCCTTCTCCTGCTCCCGGATGTACCTCGCGATCGTGGCCTCGTTCAGGCCGACGGTGGACACGTAGCAGCCCTCGGCCCAGAACTTCCTGTTGCTCCTGTTGCCGAACTTGTACTTCATGTTAGCGTGCCTGTCGAATACCATCAGCGAGCTCTTCCCCTTCAGGTAGCCCATCACGCTGGCCAAGCTGTACTTCGGCGGTATCGCCAGCAGCATGTGGACATGGTCGGGCATCAGGTGCCCCTCGATGATCTCTATCCCCTTGTACTGGCAGAGCTTCCTGAAGATCTCCCCGAGGTCGGACCTTATTTGGTTGTAGATGACTTTGCGCCTATACTTCGGCGTGAACACGACGTGGTACTTGCACATCCATTTCGTGTGCGACAGGCTGTAGGCCTTCTGGGCCATACGCCACCACCGCCCTCTCGACTCGGATTCCTTGCGGCCTGAACAATCGCAAGTGTCCGGCGAGGGGGTGGTTTTGTAAAGCCGGTTAACTCCACCCGCCTAGCGGGTGGTTTCTGATGCGGCGCGCTGCGCGCCGCACAGGCTAAAGCCTTACACAAAAACGGGATGCCCCGAAGGGCATCCCGCAAAATGTGCAATTAGGCCTCGAGAGCCTTCTTGGCGATGGCGGCGAGCTCGTTGAAGGACTCGATGTCCTCGTACGCCATCTGAGCCAGGACCTTGCGGTCGAGCTCGATGCCGGCGAGCTTCAGGCCGTGCATGAACTGGGAGTAGGAAATGTCGTTCATGCGGGCGGCCGCGTTGATGCGGGTGATCCACAGGGAGCGGATCTCGCGCTTCTTGTTGCGACGGTCGCGGTACTGGTACTGGAGGGAGTGCTGCACCTGCTCCTTGGCGTACTTATAGGAACGGGATGCCTGACCGTAATAACCCTTCGCGCGGTTAAGGACGGTACGACGCTTCTTCTTGGCGTTCACAGCGCGCTTGACACGTGCCATATCTAATCAACTCCTAAAGGAAATAACAGCGGGAAGGATGGATTAACGACCGGCGAGACGGGCGTTGATGACCTTGGCGTCGGCGGCGGCCAGCTCGGTCTCCTGACGGAAGCCGCGCTTGCGCTTGGTGGACTTCTTGGTCAGGATGTGGCTCTTGTAAGCCTTGGCACGCATGATCTTGCCCGTGCCGCTGCGGCGGAAACGCTTCTTGCTGCCGCTGTGGGTCTTCATCTTAGGCATGGAAATCTCCTTCTAATACCTGGCGGTTAACTACTTATCACTCGGCTCGGCGTCGCCTTCGTTATCAAAGGCTCCCTTGATGGGTGCGAGCAGCATGAGCATGTTACGGCCCTCCAGCTTGGGCTGGGACTCGACCGTAGCGAACGGCTTGAGATCCTCGGCGAGGCGCTCGAGCACGTTCAGACCCTGCTCCGGGTGCGCCATCTCGCGGCCGCGGAACATGATGGTGATCTTTACGCGCGCGCCCTTTTTGAGGAATCGCAGGACGTGACCCTTCTTGGTCTCGTAATCGCCCACATCGATCTTGGGTCGGAACTTCATTTCCTTGACCTCGACCTTGGACTGGTTCTTACGAGCCTGCTTGGCCTTCATGGCCTGCTGGTACTTGAACTTGCCGTAATCCATGACCTTGCACACCGGCGGATCCGCATTGGGCGCGATCTCCACCAAGTCAAGATTCTGATCATCGGCGATGCGCTGCGCATCGTGCGTGGCGAACAGACCGAGCTGCGATCCGTCGACGCCGATGAGGCGAACGCGCGGGGCGCGAATCTCATCGTTGATGCGGGTGTCATCAGACTTAGCTATGTCGATACCTCCTTCTTGCACTCGTACAAATAAACCCGGAACCATGTGGCATCCGGGTCGACAGCTTTAGCGCTAAGGCTGCATAGAACATGCAGGTGCAAGCGTTCGGTTGTGCGACCAGACAGCTACCCAATGGCGCCGAAAGGTGAGGACCCGCAGGTCCTGCTTTCCTTGCTGGAAAACCAGCGACTCGTGAATGATAGCACAAGTGACGGAACATCCATGCTTTCATCACGATAAAAGAGCCCCATTGCTGGAGCCCCGTTCGTTCGCATGGTGCCCGAGGTGAGATTCGAAGCGTCTGCCCGCGGCATCCGCAACCGCTCAGACTCCACCTTCACGAGCTCGCTGCAAACGCTCGCGCTTGCGCGACGCTCTCGCACTCGCGTGAGTTCGGCACTCATAAGTAAGGGCTCCATTGCTGGAGCCCCGTTCGATCGCATGGTGCCCGAGGTGAGATTCGAACTCACACGGTATCGCTACCGGAGGATTTTGAGTCCCCTGCGTCTGCCGTTCCGCCACTCGGGCATAAAAAGTCGCGCTGGGCTATGGTACCACATCGGCTCTCATCTCGTTGTGAGATTCCCGACGAGACGTGCGTGCGAGCCCGTGGTAATGAACAGGGCACCCGAAATCCCCCAGGCAAGCATATGGCCAAGGAATCGTTACGCGCGATTCTCGGAGATGCATGCGCGGAGAATTCGGGTGCCCCGATGAGTCAGCGGTCTAAAGCGTTACGCCTTGTTGACGGAGCCAAACTCCTCCATGAGCTCCTTGGTGCGGGCAACGATGTTGTCGCGACCAGGCTTGAGGAGCTTGCGGGGGTCAAAGCCCTTGCCCTGCTGATCCTTGCCAGCCTCGATGTACTCGCGAACGCCCTTGGCGAAGACGAGCTGCAGGTCGGTGTTGACGTTGATCTTGGAGATACCCAGGGAGATGGCCTTCTTGATCTGATCCTCGGGGATGCCGGTGCCACCGTGCAGAACAAGGGGCAGGTCGCCGGTCTGGGCCTTGATCTCGCCCAGACGCTCGAAGGAAAGGCCAGCCCAGTCGGCGGGATACACGCCGTGGATGTTGCCGATACCGCAGGCGAGGAAGTCGACGCCCAGGTCAGCAATCTGCTTGCACTCAGCGGGGTCAGCGAGCTCGCCGTTGGAGGTCACGCCGTCCTCGGTGCCGCCGATGCCGCCGACCTCGGCCTCGATGGACATGCCCTTGGAGTGGGCAAGCTCAACGAGCTCCTTGGTGCGGTCAAGGTTAAGCTGGAAGGTCTCCTCGTGAGAGCCGTCATACATGATGGACGTAAAGCCGGCCTCGATGCACTTGAAGCAGTCCTCGTAGGAACCATGATCGAGGTGCAGCGCCACGGGGACGGTCACACCGGTGGCCTCGACGGCAGCCTTGACCATATCGGCGCAGACCTTGAAGCCGCCCATCCACTTAGCGGCACCGGCGGTGCACTGAAGGATCAGCGGGGACTTGGCCTCCTCGGCGGCCTGGAGGATGGCAAGCGTCCACTCCAGGTTGTTGGTGTTGAAGGCGCCCAGGGCGTAGTGACCGGCCTCGGCATCCTTGAGCATTTGAGTTGCATTGACGAGCATATTGGACCTCCCATTGTCCATACTCTGAACGGTAAACGCTTGCATTTTACCACGCGAACGGCAAGCGACGATGTTCAATCAGGCGCCCGCGCGCGTCCGCGCAACTGCCCGCGGGAAAATCATCGGCAAAACGGAGGGGAGAGCTTCCCCTACGACGAGAGCCGCTCGGGCGATTCCTCGAACAGACTCGCTCCGTTGGTCTCGATGACCTTTTTGTACCAATAGAAACTCTTCTTGCGCATGCGGTCGTAGGTGCCGCGGCCGTAGTCGTCGGCATCCACGTACACGAAACCGTAGCGCTTGGACATCTGAATGGTCGAGTTCGAGATGAGGTCGATTGGCGCCCACGTGGTGTAACCCATGAGCTCCACGCCGTCCTCCCTTATCGCCTTGTACGCCTCGCGCAGGTGGGCAGCGAGGTAATCGATGCGGTACTGGTCGTCGATCGTGCCGTCGGGCAGCACCTCGTCATGGGCGCCCAGGCCGTTCTCCACGATGAACAGCGGCTTACGGTAGCGGTCGTACAGGTCGACAAGGGAGATGCGCAGGCCGACCGGGTCCATCTGCCAGCCCCAATCGGAACTCGGCAGGTAGGGGTTCTTGATGCCCTGCACGGTGTTGCCCGCGGTGACCTCCGCCTCGTCGTGATGGACGCCCGCCGCACAACCCGAGTTATAATAGGAAAACGACACGAAATCGACCGGATGGGCCTTCATGAGACGCAGGTCCTCATCGGTCATCTTGATGTCGAAGCCCTTGTTCTCATACATCGCCGTGAGGTATGCCGGATACTCACCGAAGACCTGGACGTCGCCATAGCAGTAGGTCGCGCGCTCGCGCTGCTGTGCGGCGAGGACGTCCTCGGGATGGCAGGTATAGGGATAGAACGTGAGTTTGGTGAGCATGCAGCCCACCTTGGACCTAGGGATGTTCTCATGGCAGATCTTGGTCGCGAGCGCGCTTGCCACGAATTGGTGGTGCATCGCCTGGAAGAGGACCTCCTCGAACTCGTCTGCGGCGAACCGGCTCTCGATCAGGCCGCCGGTCATGAAGGGGTGGCGCAGGATCGAGTCCACTTCGTTGAACGTCAGCCAATACCTCACCTTGCTGGCATAGCGCTTGGTGATGACATCCACGTAGCGGCAGAAGAAATCGATCGACTCGCGGCTGTACCATCCGTTGTACTTGCGGCAGAACTCCAGGGGAGGCTCGTAATGGCTCATTGTCACGAGCGGCTCGATGCCGTACTTGGCGCATTCGTCGAACACCTTGTCGTAAAACGCCAGGCCGGCCTCGTTGGGCTCGGACTCATCGCCGTTGGGGAAGATGCGACTCCAGGCGATGGACATGCGGTACACCTTGAAGCCCATCTCGGCGTAATAGGCGATGTCCTCTTTGTAGCGATGGTAGAAGTCGGCGCCGAGGCGCTTGGGGTAGGCGGCGTCGTCGGTGGAGGCGAGCGCCTCGTCGATCAGCTCATCGGTGATATCGCACAGACCGTGGACGTCCATGAGCTCCTTGAGGGACTTTGGGTCGGCGAACTTCTGGACATCGGCGGTGGACGGCCCCTTGCCGTCGAGGTTCCACGCGCCCTCGCATTGGTTGGCGGCGGTGGCGCCGCCCCACAGGAAACCCTCGGGGAAGGTCTTCGAATCGAACATGAGCGCTCCTTTCATTTGGGCGCGGAGGTGCCCCGCGCCATCGGGCTCACAGGGAGAACACCGTGCTCGCGATGGCGAGCTGAACGGGCATCGCCACGAGCGACAAGAGGGTGGACAGCGTGACCAAACCGACGCCGAATTTGTAGTTGCCGCCGAACTTCTCGGAGAGGATGGCGGCGAAGGACGCAACCGGCGCTCCCGTGGCGATGAGCATGGTGAGGCGCACATCGACCGGGACCATCGGGAACAGGGACATGAGGGCGATCGACACCGATGGGATGACGGCAAGCCTGAGCAGGCAGACAAGATATGCCTTTTTGCTGGCGACGATCGCGCGCAGGTCGCTTTGAGCCAGGTAACACCCGAGCACGAGCATCACGAGGCCCGTATTGACATCGCCGAGCGCCGCGAGGACGTCGCCGAGCAGCCGCGGGGGATGCACCGAGAAGACGAAGCACGCGAGACCGACGACGATGGCGATCGGGTTTGGGTTCCTCACGACCCTGGCGAGCGACATCTGATCGCGGTCGCCCGAGACGAGCCACACCCCGTACGTCCAGATGAAGAAGTTAAGCACCGACGTGCCTATCGACAGGTAGAACACATACCCCTCGCCAAAGACGCCCTGCACGATGGGTACGCCGATGAACCCGCTGTTGGCGAATATGGCGCCATAGCGGGCGACCCCCTCCCCCGACTTGAAGAATAGTCTGGTGAGCGGAATGGACACAAGCGTCACAACGGTCATGAGGGTCATGCAGAAACCGGCGTCGAACAGCTTGCCGGGGTCGAAATCGACCATGAGCGTGCGCAGGGTGATGGCAGGGCACGCCAGATAGATCACGACATCCGCCATCTGCTTGGCACCGGCGCGGTCGATGATCTTCATGCGGAAGAGCATGCAGCCGATCCCCATGATCGAAAGCATGATCGCGATCTGATTGACGAGAGCGGGAACGGCTCCACCCATGGCTTACAGCTCCTCGCCGTTGGTCTCGATGACCTTCTTGTACCAGTGAAAGCTCTTCTTCTTGCTACGCGCCATGGTCCCGGTGCCGTCGTCGTGCTTATCCACGTACACGAAACCGTAGCGCTTGGCCATCTCGCCGTCGGCGTTGCTCACCAGGTCGATGCAGCCCCACGGGGTGTACCCCCACACCTCGACGCCGTCGGCGATGGCCTCGCCCATCGCCTCGATATGCTCGCGGAGGTACTCGATGCGGTAGTCATCGTCGATCGTGCCGTCCGGGTTCACCTCATCGCGACATCCCAAGCCGTTCTCCACCACCATGATGGGGATCTGATAGCGCTCGTACACCTGGTTGAGCATGATGCGCAAGCCGGTGGGGTCGATCGGCCACTCCCAGGCGGTCTCCTTGAGGTAGGGGTTCTTCGCACCGCCGAGCAGATTCCCGCTCGTCTCCTGGGACGCGTCGACGGACGCGCATTGGCTCTGGTAGTAGCTGTGCGTGTAGAAATCGACCGTGCCCTCCTTCAGGATCTCCAAATCGCCTGGGGCGATGTCGAGCGCGACGCCCTCCTCGTCCCACATGCGCTGGGCGAAATAGGGGTACTCGCCGCGAACCTGGACGTCGGAGCAGTAGTAGTTTCGATACTGATTGCGCTCGCGGGCAAGCTCCACGTCGGCAGGATTGGGCGTGAGCGGATAGGCGAGCATGTAGGCGATCATGCACCCCATCTTGTTCTCGGGATCGATCTCATGCCCCGCCTTGACCGCCAGGGCGCTTGCCACGAACTGATGGTGCAGCGCCTGGTAGCGAAGCTGAGGGTCGTCGGGCTGATGGCGCAGGTCTGGATCGCCCGTGAGGATGCCGAGGCTCATGTACGTGCCGATCGGCATCATCGCGGCGTTGATCTCGTTGAACGTGAGCCATTTGCGGCAACGACCGCGGTAGCGCCTCATGACCGCCGTGACGTACTTCACATACAAATCTATGGTCTCGCGCGAGGCCCACCCATTCTGCCTCCGGGCGATGGCGAAGGGCATCTCGTAGTGGGACAGGGTGATGAGCGGCTCGATGCCGTGGCGCTCGAGCTCGTCGAGCACGCGGTCGTAAAACTCCAAGCCGGCCTCGTTCGGCTCGTCCTCGAACCCCGTGGGGAAGATGCGGGGCCAATTGATGGAGAACCTGAAGCACGTGAAGCCCATCTCGGCCAAAAGCGCGATGTCCTCTTTGTAGTGGTGGTAGAAATCCACGCCGTCGTGGCAGGGGTACAGCTTGTCCGGGTCGAGTTCGGGCGTGACCTGGCGCGGCGTGTGGTGGTTGCCGTTGGTGGCCATATCCATGCAGCTGGGACCCTTGCCATCGACGTCCCATGCGCCCTCGAACTGATTGGCGGCGGTGGCGCCGCCCCACAGGAAGCCCTCGGGAAACTTCATGTCGATTCCTTTCCATTGCCCGATAGATGAAGGGGGCGGGCCGAAAGCCACGGCCCGCCCAAGTGATTACGCCAGGTCGGCGCCGTTGGTCTCGATGACTTTCTTGTACCAGTGGAAACTCTTCTTCTTGCTGCGCTCATACGTGCCGTTGCCCTCGTCGTCGAGGTCGACGTACACGAATCCGTAGCGCTTGGACATCTGGCAGGTGGACATGGACACCAAATCGATGCAGCCCCACGGGGTGTACCCCATGACGTCGACGCCCTCCTCGATGGCCGCCGCGATCGCCTTGATGTGCTCGCGGAAGTAATCGACGCGGTAGTCGTCGTCGATCGTGCCGTCCTCGTTCACGGTGTCGTAGGCGCCCAGGCCGTTCTCGACGATGAACAGCGGCTTGTGATAGCGGTCCTGCATGTCGATGAGCGCATAGGTGAGGCCGTCCGGATCGACCTGCCAGCCCCAATCGGAAACGGGCAGGTAGGGGTTCTTCACGCCTGTCGCGAGGTTGCCGCCGACTTTCTCGCGCTGCTCGGCATCGATGGAATCGACCATCGACATGTAATAGGAGAAGGAGACGAAATCGACCGGGTACTGTTTGAGGATGGCCTCGTCGCCCTGGCCGAACTCGACGTGGATGCCGGCGCGCTCCCAGTATTTGAGAATGTGAGCGGGGTACTCGCCAAGCACCTGCACGTCGCTGTAAAAGTAATTGTCGCGGTTGGTCTTCTGGGCGAGCAACATGTTCTTAGGGTTGCAGTTCTCAGGATAGGTGAGCGTGCGCGTCACCATGCAGCCCATCTGCGCTCCAGGAACCATTTCGTGAAGCATCTTGGTTGCCAGCGCACTTGCCACGAACTGGTTGTGCACACACTGGTAAATGAGCTCCTCGCGCTTCTCGGGAGCGTAGCGGTCGGTGCACACGCCGATCGTGGTCCAGGGATGGCGGAACACGGAGTCGATCTCGTTGAAGGTGAGCCAGTAGGTGACGTACTCGCCGAACTCACGGAAGCACACCTCGCAAAAGTGCAGGAAGAAGTCGATGACCTCCCGCTTGCCCCATCCGTCGTAGTGATTGGCGAGGTACAGCGGCATCTCGTAATGATGAAGGGTCACGAGGGGCTCGATCCCGTGCTCGCGCAGGGTGCGGAACATGTCACGGTAGAAATCGATACCGGACTGCAGCGGTTCGGCCTCGGTGCCCGTGGGGAACAGGCGGGTCCACTGGATGGAGACGCGCAAGGTCTTGAAGCCCATCTCGGCGAACAGAGCGATGTCCTCCTTGTAGCGGTGGTAGAAGTCGATGCCGTGGCGCTTGGGGTAGACGTGGGTGTCCGCAGACGCCTCGGCCTCGGCGATCTGCTCGCTGGTGATGCCGTGCAGGGCGGCGTAATCCTTCTTGTCGACCTTGGGCTTATACGTGGTGCAATCGGCGACGGACAGGCCCTTGCCGTCGACATCCCAGGCACCCTCGCACTGATTGGCGGCGGTGGCGCCGCCCCAGAGGAAGCCCTTGGGGAAGACGGAAGCGGTGGTTGACATGACAATCTCCTTGAAGCGAGGGGCGCGCGGCGCCCAAGGGTGTAAAAAGGGGCCACGCGAACGTGGCCCCCGGGGGGTTGACGGAGCGCTTAGGCGGCCTGGGCCGCAGCGGCCTCCTTCTCGGCCTGACGGTTTGCCATCAGGACGAACGGGATCCACACGAGCGTACCGACGGCCAGGATGATGAGCTGGACGACGACGCCCTGCCAGCCGTGGCCGATGAAGCCATTGAGAAGGATAGGGATGCCGAAGGGCACGTCGACGGTGTTGCACGGCAAGAAGCCGATGTTGGTGGCGAACACCGCGATGGCGGCCTGGATCGGGGAGCACAGGATGAACGGGATCGCGAAGGTGGGGTTGAGCACCAGCGGGAAGCCGAAGACGATGGGCTCGGAGATGCCGCACAGGCCGGGCAGGATGCCGAGCTTGGCAATGGCGCGGTGATCCTCACGCTTGGAGAACAGGAAGGTGGCGAAGATCAGGCACAGGGTGCCGCCCGCGCCGCCGAGGGTCAGGAAGGAGTTCCAGAAGCCCATGGTGAAAATCTGGTCGGGCTGGGTGCCGGCAGCGAGCGCGGCGGTGTTGGCAGCGATGGCGGCGGCGAACATGGGGTTGCGGACCGGGGTCACGATGAGGCCGCCGTGGATGCCGAGCAGCCAGAAGAAGTTGGACAGCAGCACCATGCCCACGATGCCGAACGGGGTGTTGAAGAGCGCCTCGAGCGGGGCCTGCATGATGGCGTAGATGAAGTCGCCGACATACTGGCCGGTGCCCATGCGGAAGAAGATGCCGAACAGGGAGCTGGCGGCCAGGCAGATGAACACCGGGATCATGATGTTGAAGGAGTTGGCGATGCCGGCGGGCACCGACGGAGGCATCTTGATCTTGATGGCGTCGATGGTGGTGAGCCAGCAGAACAGCGAGGTGATGAGCAGGGCGGTGAGCATGCCGACGAACAGGCCCTGGGCGCCGAAGGTGGCGTTGGCCATGGCGGCGATGGGAGCATCGACGCCATCGACGGTCACGGTGGTGGCGCACATGGAGATGTAGGCGGCCACACTCACAACGCCGGATGCGTGCTCCGGGCCGTTCTTGGACTTGGCAAGGTTCATGGCGATGAGGAAGATGATGGGCAGCGTCATGAACGACATCGTGCAGAAGTTGATTGCGGTGAACGCAGGCTCAAGGGCGGCGAGCTGCGGGACCCAGATCGCGAGACCGGTGGTGGTCGAGGAGATCAGGACCTTGAGCAGGGTGCCCATGGAGCCGATGATGATGAACGGCATGAACGCGGTGAAGGCGTCCTTGATGGCCATCAGGTACTTGTTGTCTCCGACGACCTCGGCGACCGTCATCATCGCATCTTCGAATTTCTCTCCGAAAGCCACGATGTACCTCCTTAGGGGGTATAAAGGGGAACAGAACCGGGGCGGATCGACCGCCCCGCCCACATCAACCGCGCCACTCCTTCATTTCAGTGCGGCAGATGCGGGAACGTGCCTCGCGTGAGGGCGCCCACTGTGGCGCCCTCACGCGTTACAACCGCGTTGGCGCTAGGCGTTGACCAGGTCCTCGGCCTGCTTGAGCACGGCGGCGCCGTCAGCGCGACCGTATGCGACCGCGTCGATGACGGCGACGGGGGCCTTGCCGTCGACGAGCTTGGTCATCTTGCGCTGCATGTGGCGAACCTGCGGGCCGAGCAGGAGCACGTCGAAGTTGCCGAGTTGATCGGCGACCGCGGTGGTGTTGTCGGCCCAGATCTTGTAATCCTTGCCCTGGTCGGCGGCGGCCTTCTCCATCGCGTTCACGAGGATGGAGGTCGACATTCCAGCGCAGCATGCCAGCATGATGTTCACGGCTGACTCCTTTCTTCAGCGCCCTCCCTCGGGCGCCAATAAGACGACGACTTGGGGAATCGGTCGCGGCACTACTTGGCCTTGACCTCGCGATACAGGTCGATCATGCGCTCGGCCATATCGGCCGCCATGATCGCCATGGTGAGATGATCCTCGGCGTGGATGAGGATGATGTTGATGTCGACGGGGTTTCCGCTCGCCTCGGCCTGGGTGAGGGCGAACTGCATCATGTGGGCCTCGCCCATCTCTGCCTGGGACTCGGCGAGCAGGCGGTCGGCCTCCTCGAAATCCCCCTCTGCAGCGGCGTCGACGGCCATGAGGGCGGAGGACTTGGCGTTGCCGGCGTGCAGGATGATCTGCAGGGCGTTCTCGTACTTGGACTCATCCATGGGTGTTACTCCTTTTCGGGTTCGGGAGAATAGGTATCGATAACATCGAGAAGCGTGGTGAAGTCCGGATTCGACACCAGCCTCTGGATTGCCTCACGGCTCGTGAGCAGGCGCGCCATACCGCGATAGAACGCATCGAGCTTCTGATCGCGCAGCGAGGACACCGAGACCAGGAACACCGCCCTGACCTCCTGCCCGTTCCAACTCACGGAATGATTGAGCACCGCGACCGCCACGAAGGTGGATGTGGTGACCGGCGTGACCGGGTGCGGCATGGCGACGAAGTTGCCGAAGCACGTCTGGGCGAGTTCCTCGCGCCTTTGGACGAGGGCGCGGAAATCACCCGGGACGTCGTGGATCTCGGCGACGCGGGCGCACAGGGCGTCGAGCGCGCCGTCTTTGTCCTCGGCGTCGAGGGCGCCCAGGAAGAGGCGCTCGTCGAAGTAGGCGGCCAGCGGCGCCGCGGCGGCCACCTCGCCTGACAGGATGCGGCGCACGCTGTTCACGTCCTCGTCGTCAAGGAAATACTTCACCTCACGGACGGGCACGGGGAGCTTTCGCTCCAGGGGGACCGTGGTGAACACATAGTCGATGCCCGTCAGGTCACGGCTCGCGACATGGGCCACATCGCACGTCTCGATCCTATCGAGCCACGTGCCGAACTCCTGACGGTAGCGCCACTCCAGCAGGCGCGCGCTGCCCTGACCGCTCGCGCACACCACCAGGATGTTCTTGCGCGGGCGCTCGCTCTTCTGGCGCTCGACGGCCAACGCGAACGCGAGGGCGATGTAACCGACCTCGTCCTCGGACAGGGCGTTGCCGTATTCCTCCGCCAAGATGCAGGAGGACTCGAGCGCCATGGAGTAGGCGACGGGAAAACGCTGCTTGATGTCGGAGAGCAGCGGGTTGTCGATGCGCATGCGGTAGCGCAGGCGAACCGAGAGCGGCACGATGTGGCGGGCTAGGTTCATGCGCAGTTCGAGGTCGTTGCGGAAATCGAAGTGAAAGGCGTTCCAGACCATCTCGAGCATGCGGGTGACCACGTTCCAAACCTCGTCCGAGATGACGAGGTTGGCGTCGGCGTCCGAACCGGGGGTGTAGAGCGTCTGCTTGCCCGCGAGATGGATGGCGATGTAGCCGATCTCCTCCTCGGGCAGCTCGACGGTCAGCTCACGCTCGACCGCCGCGGCGACCTTCTTGGCGATGAGGTACTCGGGCGTGGAGCGCAGGCGCTCAAGATGCTCGGGCTCCATGGGGACGTAGCAGTTGGCGCGTATGCGCTCGACCGCGACGGCTATATGCACGAGCAGATTCTGATATGCCGCCGAGTTGATCTGGAAGTCCTCCTCGGCGAGCGACTCGCTCACGCATCGGGCGATGACGTCGAGTGAGCCAGACCCCCCGGTGCCGATTATGCCGTCGAGGGTCAGGTTCGCCAGGCACAGGCGGCGCGACATCTCCGGACCCGTCACGCGGATGCCGTAATGGGGGCGCTTCTCCAAAACGAGGCCGAAGCGCTCGAGAGTCGCCGCCACCTGCCTGAGGTCGCTCGTGATCACGTTGCGCGAGACGAACAGGATACTCGCGAGGTCATCGACCGTGATCCAATCGGCACGTGAGAGCAGGTCGTTCAGGAGGTAGTCCACACGCGCCTCGGGCGTGGTGGGAACGGCGTCCTGTCCGGCATGGGCGTCGCGGGCGCGCAGGGCGGCGAAGGTGGATGCGTTGAGGACGCGAAGCGAGTACCCGCCGGCGCGCCTCTTCTCGATCTGGGCGCAGCTGCCGAGCGCCTCGTTCGTCTTGCGGACGTACGTGCGGACGCTGCGGTCGCTCACGGAAAACCACTCGGCGAGATCAACGGGATCGATGTCGGGATGCGCCTCGATGATGTCGATCAACTTGATTTCCCTACCGTCGAGCATGCGCACCTCCCCATCGGTCGTTCCCGCGCTGAATCGGTTGTCTTCCGTACGACTCATACCTTACGTGGCGGACACCACAAATTCCACACCATGGTTTTCCAGATAAGTTGGAAGCTTTTCCAATAAATAGAAAAATACCCATCTAGCAGTGGATATAGGCTAGATGGGTACCCGTTTTGGAAAGTCTTGCGACACGCGGTCATCGGTAATGACGTAGGCCGCGACGCATGAAAAGGTTGTTTTGCAGCTCGTCGGCGATGGTCGTCGTGTCGTTGTGGCCGATGAGGCACAGAGTGTCCCCGGGAAGGAACGCGCCCATCTTGCCCAGCGAATCGATGACCTGTTTTTCACTACCGCCCTCAAGGTCGGTCCGGCCATGAGCGCCGGGGAAGAGCGTGTCGCCCACAAACGCCACGTTGCCCGTGCTTGCCGCGCAAAACAGGACGATACCGCCGGGGGTGTGACCGGGCGTGGCCATGACCTGCAGTTCGACGTCTCCGAACGCGACCGTGTCGCCCTCCCTGAGCAGGCGGTCGGGAGTAGGCGGCATCTCATGATCGAAGCCCCACATATCGCGCATGCTGGCGATCGCGCCCGCCATGATGCCCGCATCGACCTCGGAGATCATGAAAGGCACGTCGCCACCGAGGGCGCGACGCAGGCCGGCGACGCCGCCGATATGGTCGGCATGCCCATGCGTGCAGATGATCGCGACGACGCGAGCGCCGGGGCAACGCTCCGCGAACACCTCGGCAAGCCTCTCCCCCTCCCATGCCGGGTCGATGATGACCGCCTCGTCACCGCTCACGGCGAAGTACGTGTTCGTTTGAATGGGGCCGTTCACCACGCAATGAATGGCGAGCGAGCCGTTCTTTTTCATATTCAGAAACGTTTCCATATCAATCCTCATTCACATTTGGTTGACCCCATAAGGGCAACGGATCATAAGGGCAACGGATGCTTTATTGCCTGAGAAGGGCGGCGCCTGGCCGGCTTGAGAGCCACTGCGACACTCCGTTGGTCCAAGAGCCACTGCGACGCTTGGTTTACCCGAAAAGGACGCTCGATCCGGGAATACTTCCGCAGTTTGGTCGCATAACTGGAAAAACTTAACCAAAACGCGAAGTTTTTCCAGTTATGCGACACTCTGAGCACCCGCTTGACGGACCCGCCATTGATGCCCGAACCGCCCGGGTTAGCGCGACCTGCGCTTCATGGTCTTATTGCCCTCGCCGGGCATGAGGCGGCGCGCATCGTAGACGCTCTCGACGTCGCCGATGGCAGCGAGCAGCGGGTCGAGGCGGCTCGCATCGGAGATCTCGATGAGGAAGCGCAGGGTCGCGATGCCCTCGCGGTTGGTGGAGGTCGCCGCCGAGAGGATGTTACCCCCCGCGTCTCCGATGGCGATGGTTACGTCCTTGAGCAGGCCCATGCGGTCGATGCACTCGACCACCACCTCGACCTGGAACAGGGCGTCGGCGCCGGTGTCCCAGCTCACGCCGATCATGCGCTCGGGGTGCTCCATGAGGCCCTTGACGTTGGGACACGTGGCCCGGTGGACCGAGACGCCGCGGCCGCGCGTGATGAAGCCCACGATGTCGTCGCCCGTGACGGGGTTGCAACAGTGGGCCAGGCGCACGAGCATACCGCCGCCGTCCGCCCCCTCGACGAGCACACCGGAACTGCCGCGCGAGCGCTTGGACTGGTTGGCGCCGCCCGTGCGCGGCGGCTGATGCACCACGCTCGCAATGGCCTTTGCCTTGGCCGCCGCGGGATCCTGCGGGCGCGGGTCGAGGATGGCCTGGACCTTATTGCCCACGGCGCGTGGCTGCACCTTGCCGGCGCCCACCGCGGCGAACAGATCCTCGAGCGCCTTGTAGTTCATGTCGCCCGCCACGGTGTTGAGCGCACGCGTGGAGCGCGGCGTGGAGATGCCATACCCGCGCTTGCGCAAGTCGCGGGCGAGCATCTCTCGCCCGGCCGCAGCGTCCTCGTCCTTGGTCGCCGCCGCGAAATACCGGCGAATCTTGGACTTGGCGCTCGGCGTCTTGACGATGTTCAGCCAGTCGCGCGAGGGCTTGGCGTTCTTGTTCGTGAGGATCTCCACACGGTCGCCCATCGCAAGCGTATGGGTGAGCGGGGCCACGGCGCCGTTGACGATGGCGCCCACGCAATGGTTGCCCACCTCGGTATGCACCGAGTATGCGAAATCGAGCGGCGTGGAGCCGGAGCGCAGGTTCATGACCTCGCCCTTGGGAGTGAAGACGAAAATCTCCTGGTCGTACAGATCGACCTTGAGCGAGTGCAAAAACTCCTTGGGATCCTCGATCTCGTCATTCGCCGCCCAGTCCAGACTGCGTTTGAGGGCGTTGATCTGATCGTCGAGGCGCTGGGCGCTCGCGCCCTTGACCGCGTTCGACCCGCCCGAGCGCTTGTAGAGCCAGTGCGCGGCGATGCCGTACTCGGCCTGCTCGTGCATCTCGTACGTGCGGATCTGGATCTCGAGCGGGCGCGCCGTGGGACCGATGACCGTCGTGTGGAGGCTCTGGTAGTTATTGGCCTTGGGCATGTTGATGTAGTCTTTGAAGCGCCCCGGCATGGGTGTCCACAGCGAGTGTGCGGCACCGAGCGCGGAGTAGCAGTCGGCGATGGAGTTGGTGATGACGCGCAATGCCACCAGGTCGTAGATCTCGGAGAACTCCTTGCCCTTGCGCTTCATCTTCTGGTAGATGGACCAGTAGTGCTTCGAGCGCCCGGCGATTTGGTAGCCCACGAGGCCGACGCGGCGCAACTCGTCATCGAGCGCCTTGATGGTCTCGGCCAGGAAGCGCTCGCGCACCTCGCGGCTCTCGCTCACCATGCGCGCGATGCGCTGGTAGGCCTCGGGCTCGAGGTAAAAGAAGGAAAGGTCCTCGAGCTCCCATTTAATGGAGCTCATGCCCAAGCGGTCGGCGAGCGGGGCATACACGTCCATGGTCTCGCGCGCCTTGAACAGGCGGCGGTCCTCGCGAAGCGCCGCCAGGGTGCGCATGTTGTGCAGGCGGTCGGCCAACTTGACAATCACCACGCGGATGTCGCGGCTCATGGCCAAGAACATCTTGCGCAGGTTGAGGGCCTGCTTCTCGTCCATGGTGTCCACGTCGATGTTGGTGAGCTTGGTCACGCCATCGACGAGCTCCGCGACCGTCTCGCCAAAATACGTGGTCACATCATCCAAAGACGTCGTCGTGTCCTCGACGGTGTCATGCAGCAGTGCGGCGCACACCACGTCGCAATCCATCTTGAGTTCCGCCAGGATTATCGCGACCTCGACGGGATGATTGATGTATGCCTCGCCGCTGCGGCGCTTCTGGGCACAGTGCTTCTCGGCGGCAAAGCAGTACGCCCGCTCGACCAGATCGCAATCCTGCTCGCTCATGTACTTGCGGACCAGGTTGTCCAAGCGATCGAAGTTGTCGGCCATGAACTCGGTGGGGAGGTCGTCGGCATGTGCGTAATGCACCATCTCGTCACTCGGCAACAGGGGCTCGGAACCCTGCTTCCACTCCATGGCCTTGGGACGCTTCGACTCGGCGCTTGCCTTATCCATCGATGGTACCTCCCTCGCTCATCTGCGGGGTAATGGGACGGTTGATGTGTGCCAGCATATCACGGGCAGGGGCGGAGAGGGCCCAATCCCTGAACGCCGAGAACTCCATGCGGGCGTGGATGCCCTCGAGATAGCGGATCGAGCGGTCCAGGTCCACGTGCCCGGGGTGCTCAATCATGGCGATGCGCCGCGTCTGCCCGTCGGCCCACACGCGCGCAAACCCCAGCTCCTCAAAAATCGCCAGGCCGCTGGGGACGGCGCGCTCGTCGACCGGCGTCCGCGCGTCGATGGCCAGGCACATCTGCGCGATGTCCAGATCGCTCGCGCAAAACGCATCGTTCCCCGTTTCACTGCGACCGCGGCGCCACATGGTCTGCAGCGCACGGTACAGCGTGACGAGTACGCTGCGCTCGGGCGCAGCGGCGTCGAGCAGGCGCTCGTTGATGCGGGCATCGCGGCGCGAGTACAGCAGGTGGATGCGCGCCGGCGCGCCATCGCGGCCCGCGCGGCCGCTCATCTGGTTGAACTCGATGGACCCGAACGGCATGTGATAGAGCACCACATGGCGGATGTCCGGCAGGTTCACGCCCTCTCCGAAGGCAGACGTCGACACGATGCAGGTCAGCTCGCCCGACCGGAACGCCGCCTCGACGGCGGTGCGGTCGGCACGGGAGAGGCCGGCGTTGTAGAACGCGATGCGCGCGCCCAGCTCGGGCACGCGGCGGCGCAGGGTGCGGCACAGCGCGACGGACTGATCGCGGGAGTTGACGTACACGACGCACTTCTCCCCGTTCGCCACGATCGACACCAGGCGGTTTTCGCGGTTGGCGAGGTCGCGCTCGTCATCAAGCCCAAGGTTGTCGCGCACGGCGGCGTCCACCACGACCTTGTCGATGCGCGCCAGGCGGCAGATCTCATCCGCGACGTCCGTCGACGCCGTGGCGGTGGCCGCCAGCACGCGCGGCGAGCCCAAGAGGTCGAGGATCGCGGGCATCTCGAGATACGCGGCCCGGTCCCCGCCCTTGGCGCCCGCCATATGGTGTGCCTCGTCCACCACGACGAACCCGATGCGCCGGGACGCGGCGAAGCGCTCGCGGTGGATGGAGAGGAACTCGGGGGTGGTGAGCACGATATCGAGCTTGCCGGCGGCGAGCTGGGCGAATAGACGGTCGCGCACGTCCGAGGGCGTCTCGCCGGTCAGCACGCCCACCCGGGTGCCGAGCTTGGCGAGCGATGCCGCCAGATGAAACGACTGATCGGCGACGAGCGCGCGCAGCGGGTAGACGAACACGCTCGCCCGACCGTTGAGGATCGCTTCGCGGACCGCGTGGACGTGGAAGACGAGCGATTTGCCGCGCCCCGTGCCCATGACGGCGAGCGTGTTGCGACCGCACTTGAGCGCATCGAGGGCCTCGACTTGCGCCCGATGGGGAGTCGCGGACCCAATGAGGGCATGCACGAGCGAGCGCGTGAGCTGGTCGTAGGGGAGCTGCGCCAAGGCGGCGCGGCGCTCGGCATCGGCCGGAACGGGCAGGTCGCGATCGCGTGATGAGGAAGAGGGGGCGCACGTGGCGGGATCGGCGGGCAGGGTGTCCGCAAGCGCCTGGGCCACGGAGACACCCTGGTCCGCGGAAGCCACGCCCACCGCGGAGCAGCGAGCATCGTCATCGCAACGGCGCAGAATGTCCTTGATCATGAGCTTGGGCTTGACCCGTCCCTGCCAGCACTCGGCGACCGCCTCGAAGACCAGGTCGACCACGGTGTCGCAATTGACCAGCTCTTCCACCTCGGGCACGCGGAACATGATGGCGGGCACGCTCGACACCCCATCGGTTGCCACAAAGCGCATATGGTCGCCCGTCTTGCCCACAACGGCGCGATCACACATCGTGACGCCGCAGGCGGCGAGCAACGGCACCTTGTTGCCCTGGCCAAACGGCTCGAGCATGCCGATCTGGCGGATGGTGTCGATGTCGAGCTCGGAGAGACGCACGGTGGCGGCGACCTCGCCGCGGTCCTCGAAGTCCTCCGCCGGGAGCTCCGCGAGGACGGCGCCCAGACGCTCGCGCAGCGCATCGAGGTTCTCGGCCGCGCAGGTCACGCCCACCGCCCCGGCATGCCCGCCGAACCGGATGAGCAAGTCCGAGCACTTCTCGACCGCCTCGAAGAGATTCACGGCGCCCACCGAGCGACCCGATCCGCGCGCGACGCCGTCCTCGATGGAGAACAGGAGCGTGGGAACATGATAGCGATTGACCAGGCGACTGGCGACGATGCCCTTGACTCCCTCGTGCCAGCCCTCGCCGCCCACGACGATCACGCGGCCGCCGTCGTAGGTCCGCTCGGCAATCGCCTCCGCCTGCTCGGTCAGCTCCGCCTCGATGGAGCGGCGCTCCTGGTTGATTTCCTCGAGGGAGGCCGCGAGGCGCGCCGCCTCCTGGGCGTCGCGGGCCATCAGCAGATTGAGCGCGAGCGCGGGGTCGGCCATGCGGCCCGCGGCGTTGAGACGCGGGATGAGGGAGAACGAGAGCGCGTCGGCGGTTATGGTCGCAAGGTCCGTGCGGGTGACGGCGGCGAGGGCCACATAGCCCGGCCGCGTGGTGGTGCGCATATGCGCGATGCCGTCCGCCACGAGAGCGCGGTTTTCGGGGGTGAGCGTCATCATGTCGCTCACCGTTCCCAGCGCCGCCACCTCGGTGAAAGCCCGCCACAAGTTGGGGTTGCCCAAACGCTCCCCCAGCACCTGCACGAGCTTGAGGGCAACGCCCACACCCGCCAGCTCGCGACTGGGGCCGTGCGCGGCCATCTTGGGATCGGTGACGGGGATGCCCACGGGAACGAGGTCCGCGGGCTCATGATGATCGGTCACCACGATATCGATGCCCCGCTCGATGAGGTAGCCAACCTCGTCGCGGGCGGCTATGCCGTTGTCCACCGTGATGACCAGCGAGGGTGAGCATGCCTCGATCACGCGGTCGAGCGCCTGGCAGGTCAGCCCGTAGCCCTCATCGAATCGATGCGGGATAAAGGGGCGCACGCGCGCGCCGAGGGTGCGTAGGGCCTCCGTGAGCAGGCACGTCGAGGTGATGCCATCGACGTCGAAGTCACCGAACACCGCGATGGGCTCGCCGGTGCGCACCGCGCGCTCCACGCGATCCGCGACCTCGGCCATCCCCGGAATGAGGAGCGGGTCGGCCCAATCGCGCTCAAGCGAGGGTGTGAGGAAGAGCTTTCCCTCATCCACCGACTTGATGCCGTGGGCGACCATGATCCGCGCGACGAGCGGAGCCACGTCCAGGCCCGCGGCGAGCTCGTCCTCAAGCGACGAGTCGTTTTTTGCCAGGCACCACCGGTGCGTCGTCTTAAGCGATGCCATGGCGACCCCCCTTCACCAGTATTAAAGGAAGGCGAAAAACCGAAGGGGCCGTGGTTGCCGCACGGCCAAAGCGAGATCTGCTCGGCATAAAGATCAAATCCTAAATGATTGCCCACTGCGGCGGGCATGCGTGTTGAACGAGTTCAGTATACACGCGTGGGCGGACAAAACCGTGCCGCCCCGACAGACGGCGTGGGCAGCTCACGGTCCTTGGGGTTTTGCCGAGTGAGCGCTTTTCCAACGTTTGGCCGCCTCAAACGTTGGAAAAGCGCTCACTCGGCGCGGTCGACACGCCTCTGGTAGCTCGCCCTGCACAGGGAGCGGCAGCGCGCAAGCCGGCAGTCTGCGTGAGAAACACGCGAGAGCCCACATGCGCGAAACAAGACCGTAACCCGCGCGGACTATGCTGGAACGCGATTTTGGCCATGCAGGCATGCAAGGAGGACCACATGGAGGCTTGGCGGCGGATGGGCAAGGCGATCGGGGCGCGCATGCCCCTCATCGTCCCGTTCTGCGTGGCGGCGGGCGTTCTCTTTCCGCGCGTGTTCGGCACCTTCGAGCCAATCGTCCCCGCGCTGTTCGCCTTCATGACGTTTCAGGGGTCGCTCAACAACACGTTTCGCCAGCTCGCAGAGACCGTTCGGCACCCCCTGCCGCTCATCGTCATTCTGGCGATCACGCTGGTGGCAATGCCCGTCCTTGCGTTTGCGCTCGCGTCCCTGCTGTTTGCCGGCAACGTGAATATCATCACGGGCATCCTGCTGGAATACAGCGTGCCCATCGGCATCGTGAGCTTTATGTGGGTCGGCATGTTCTCCGGCAATACCGCCCTGGGCCTGAGCGCCATCCTCGTCTCGACCGTGCTCGCGCCGTTCTCGATTCCGCTCACGCTCAAGCTGCTCATGGGCGCCACCATTCACATGGACGCCCTTGGCATGATGATCAACATGGTCTTTATGATCGCCCTGCCCGCCTTGGCCGGCATGGCGGTGAACGACCTCACGCGCGGCTGGGGCCACGACGTCCTCTCGCCCAGCATCGATCCGCTGTGCAAGATGCTGTTGCTCGTCATCATCACAGCCAACTCGACGCAGATGAGCGAGTACATCCTGAACATGACGTGGGAACGAGCCGGCGTCGCGCTGTTCATCCTCGTGTTTGCGAGCTCGGGGTTTTTGTGGGGCATGATCGCCGCGCGCCTCTTGCACCAGCCGTTTTCGACACTGGTGACCATGGGATTCGACTGCGGGCTGCGCAACATCTCGTCGGGTGCCGTCATTGCGGCGCAGTATTTTCCCGGCGAGGTCGTGTTTCCCGTGATGTGCGGAACCATCTTTCAGCAGCTGCTTGCGGCGACCTTTGGCCGCGTGATGAGCCGACTCACCGAACGGGAGCGCGCCGCGGAAGCCAAACTCGTGGAACGCGGGCGAGCGGCGATGGAGCGCCACGGGAAGCGCTGAGTTTTCGAGGGGCGGTGAGGGCGCCCAAGGACGCCCGACCACAAGGCGCCTCTACAGGCGACGATCTTAGTGCCGTGCAGCTCCTTGTGCTCATACTCAACGATGCCGAAGGGTCTCTACAGCCGCACGATCTTGGTTCCGTGCAGCTCAGCCACTCCAAGGGCGCTCGCCACGGCGGACGCGTTCTCGTACGTAATACCGCCCCCAGGCAAGATGACCAAGCGACCGTCGGCTCGATCGATACAGGCCTTGAGCCGGTCGAGGTTGTCCTCAATGGGCGTTCCCGCCGCGCCGCCGTGCGTGAGGATGCGGTCGACGCCAAGCTCCGCAAGGACATCGATGGTGTCAAGCTGGGCCTGGGGGTCCAGTGCGTCGAAGGCCATGTGGAACGTGATGCCGAGCTCCCTCCCGCGCATCTCGCCCACACTTTGGACAATCTTGACGAGGCGCTCCGTCCCCTCGCGGTCGAGCTCGAAGCCGTCACCCGAGCCGTTGCGCTTGAGGCAGCCGATCACCACGCCGTCGACGCCGTTGGCCCCCGCATAGCGGATATCGGTCTCCATGGCCTTGAACTCCACCTTGCTGTAGACGAAATCTCCCCCACGTGGACGGATGATCGCACGCACCGTTGCGCCTTCGTGCTTGTGGATGAGGGCGACCGCCTGCTCGATCACGCCTGCCGACGGCGTGGTGCCGCCCACCGCGAGGTTGTCACACAGCTCGATGCGACGCACCCCGGCCTTGAGGGCAGCCTCCACGTTGGTGAGGTTCTCGGCGCAAAACTCGTACAGCATACATACTCCCTTTTCTCATCAAGCGTGCGCTGCAAAACGGAGCGCGCGTGCACATCAAGCATCCAGGCGTTGGTGGGTGCCCGTGCCCTCGCGCACGCCTGTGGGTGCAAGCGCGTTCACGCATGCTCGCTGGCGTAGACACGCTCACCCATCTTAGCGCGCGGGCGACCTCGTTCATGCTTGCGTTCGCATGCGGCCCCGTTCGTGTTTGAGGGTGCAGGCCCCGTTCGTGTTTGAGCGAGCGGGTCCCGTTCGTGCCCGAGAGTGCAGGCGGCTTCGTTCCTGCTTGCGAGCGCGGTCTCGTTCCTGTTTGCGATAGTGGGCCCCGTTCATGCCTGAGGGTGCAGGTGCCACCATTCATATTCAAGAGTGCAGACCGCCTCGTTCCTGTTTGCGAGTGCGGGCGCCCCGTTGATGTCTGAGGATGTAAGCAGACTCGTTCATACTTGCGGGCACGGGTGCCCCGTTCATGCTTGCGGGCACAAGCGACCTCGTTCATACGTGCGGACACATGCAGCCTCATTCATTGAAGATGCCGTCGTCATTGTATCGAGCCGCGATGGTTGCGGATGCGAGCGTTTGGAAGTTGTGAACGATTTTCTTGTTACGAGGATATGAACGATTTCCGGGCCTCGAGGATATGAACGATTTGAAGATATGAATGATTTGCCTGTCATTCATCGAGGATATGAACGGGAGCTTTGTAGCGACTCAACAAATTAGCAGGTCAGAACGGTAGGACTTTCTGCAGGATATGAATGATTCGTTCATATCCTGCAATCGTTCATATCCTACGGCAACCCGGGCGCCGCAGTCGCTCGTGTCCTGCGATGGCCCGGGCAAGGCAAACACTCATATGCCGTATCCGCTCGCACACTGCAGCCTCCATATGCCGCAACCGCCCAGGGGCGGCGGCAACTCAGATCCCGCCGCCCGCTACGCATCAGCCGCCGAGGTAGGCGCGGCGCACGTCGTCGTTGTGCAAAAGCTCGTCGCCCGTGCCGGATAAGGTGATCCTGCCCGTTTCCATAACGTAGGCGCGGCTGGCGATCGAGAGCGCCATCTGCGCGTTCTGCTCGACGAGCAAAATCGTGGTGCCCGCCGCGTGCAGCTCCTGTACGATCTGGAAGATCTGCTCGATGAGAATCGGCGCCAGACCCATGGAGGGCTCATCGAGCATGAGAAGCTTGGGCGAGCTCATGAGCGCGCGCCCCATGGCAAGCATCTGCTGCTCGCCGCCCGAAAGAGTGCCCGCCACCTGGCGACGGCGCTCCTTGAGACGCGGAAAATGCGCGTAGACGCGCTCGAGACCGGGGGCGACCTCGGAGCCGGGGCGCGCGTACGCTCCCATCTCGAGATTCTCCTCGACGCTCATCTGCTGGAACACGCGTCGGCCCTCGGGGACATGCGCCAGCCCCCGCGCCACCAGCTTGTCGGCCGCCACGCGCATGATGTCCTCGCCCGCGAACTCGATGGAGCCCGTGGACGAGCGCAGCAGCCCCGAAAGGGTCTTGAGCGTGGTCGACTTGCCGGCGCCGTTCGCACCGATGAGCGCGACGATCTCGCCGTCGTTCACGCTGAAGGACACGTCCTTGATCGCATGAATCGCACCGTAGTGCACGTTGATGCCCTCAACCTTGAGCAGCTGATGGGCGCCCGCCGCAGCCCCCGCGGCCCCAGCAGCCGCCGCGGCCTCGGCAGCCC
>ERZ1032357.143-NODE-143-length-24327-cov-48.934781_pt1 | contig 24327 bp, 17 predicted proteins | sample MGYA00517100_ERZ1032357 | MGnify/ENA primary metagenome ERZ1032357 (study PRJEB33719, sample SAMN04262589) | wastewater metagenome | biome: periurban shantytown; feature: animal feces; material: feces | host: Canis lupus familiaris | place: Peru: Lima | collected...
ACGGCCGGTGCCACGGCGGTCGCCGAGCGCGAGGCGGCGGACCGCGAGCGCTCCCGTGCCCGCGCGGGCAAGATCGACCCGCTGTCCGAACAGGACCCCTCCGGCTCGCAGGTGGGAAAGACCATCTCGCGCACGGCGGTCGTGGTGATCCTGGGCGTGTTCGTGTTTGTGCTGGGCATGCAGATCGTATACGGCGTGAGCCGGCGCCTGAACACGGCGAACCTCTCCGACCGCACGAACAGCGAGACGGTTGAGCACGCCATGGAGTCGGGCGTGGAGTGGGGCAACGGCTTTACGCAGTTCCCGCGGGATTTTACCGTCGATGAGGCGAGCGAGAAGACCGGCGTGGTCGAGGTGTCTGTGGTCGACACGGACTTCCGCAACGAGCTCGAGCTTCTGTCGAACTCGCAGATCCAGGCGAGCGCCCTGGCGACGAACGCGCTGTTGAATGAGAAGATCAACCGCGTGGTGTACAACGTGTACGCGCTCGTGGACGAGTCCGGGGCGTTTCAGCACGACAGCCTGTTCGGCTTTATCCCGGCGCGAGGCGCGCGCCGTGCGATGCTGACGTTCGTGTGGACCAAGTCGCAGTCGAGCGTTCCCGCAAATATCGACTGGGAGCTCAAGATCATCGGCATGGACGACGATCTTGCCGAGGCGATTCAGGAGCAGGTGAACTCCGTGAGCTCGTTGACCGAGAACCCCGGAGCGTCGCAGGCGGAAATCGATGAGGAGCAGTCCCTGTTCGGCGATGTGTAAAAGAGGGCGCGCGTGAGTAGGGGCGTGAGGGCGGATCGTTTTGCCTCGCTCTCTCTCGCCGTCTAATGGCCTGTTGTTGAAATGCCTCGAGAGTTATCTCTCGCGACGGGTTTTCATGCAGTATGCCCTCTTGCCTACGAGGCGTGTGGGGCGGGCGGGCTTTCTTTGCGGTTTCCGCAGGTTCGACCTGCACGCCGGGGTGCCCGTATGCCGCTGCGTCCCCTGTGCTGCCAGGGAGGGCCGTGTCGAGCGATGGGCGCTCTAGGCGCGAGGCGTGCAGGAACGCCTCCCCTTGCATCGCGCTGCCCTTTGCAGGATGCAGGGACGTGCCCCCGCGCCGCGCGGCTTCTCGCAAAGCGTTAGCTCAGCAGTGCCGCCACTTTGCCCAGGGTGGGCTCGAACGAGACGCCGCGCATCTCGAAGTCGGGCTGCTCGCGCGTGATGCGCATGGCGTCGCGGACCAGCTCGCCGGCGAACGCGACAGCCTCACGCGTGGTGCGGCCGGTGAAAATCGCCGCAGTGAGCGCGCTGGCAAACAGGTCGCCGGTGCCGTGCAGCATGTAGGGGAGCAACTCGCTGACGACCTCCTCGACCTCGCCGCCGTCCGCCGCGCTGGCGAGGTAGTTGCGAATGACCTGCTCGCCCTCGTGCACAACGCCCTTGATGACGACCGTCTTGGCGCCCATCTCGAGCAGGGCGCTGGCGTTCTTCTGCACAAATTCGAGCGAGACATCCTGGCCCTCATAGGGGATGCCGGTGAGAATCGAGGCTTCGGTGAGGTTGGGTGTGAGGACGTCGGCACCGTCGACGAGCGCGGCCATGGCCTTGCACAGCTCGTCGGTGTAGGTGGGGTACTTCACGCCACCGTCGCCCATAACGGGGTCGACGATGCGCAGGGCGTTCGGGTACTCGCGGTACAGGCGCTGGATGACGGCGACCTGCTCTGCCGAGCCGAGGAAGCCCGAATACACGCCGTCGAGCTCCACGTTCTCCTCGCGCCAGGCGTCGAGGTAGGCCTCGAGCATGTCGGTGGTGTCATGCATGTGGAAGACGGGGAACTTGGTGTGGGCGCTAAAGAGGGCCGTGGGCACCGGGCAGACGTCGACACCTGCCGCGCTGAGCACGGGGATCGCCACGCCGAGCGAGCACTTGCCGTAACCGCACATGTCGTGCACGGCCGCGACGCGCGGGATGTACGCGCCCTTGCGCTGATAGAGTTGGTTCATGATTCGATTCCTTTCCGCGGACTTATGGACCAGCGTACAGTCAAACAGGGTAGCACCCTGCATGGCTTGCAGAAGAAGGCGGCCTCGTTTTACACATTGGACATGAGCCGCGATTGGACGTGCGTCGCGGCTGGGCACGCACCTCGCTTGGACGTGCGCCGGGGCTGGGCGCGTGTTTCGCTTGGGCGTGCTTCGATTTGACGTGCATCTCGTTTGGACGTGCGCCCGGAATGGACGCAGTTGCGATTGGGTGCGTGCCTCGCTTGGACACGCGCCTCGTTTGGACGTGCGCTCGGATTGGACACGCGTCACGATTGGATACGCGCCTCGCTTGGACGCCCGCCGCACACGGACACGCGCCTCGACTCCGATGGACCGCCGCCGCCCCTCGCCGATAAATCTACGCTACGGACGGGAAAATGCGCCCGGGGGCATCGTGGGGGCGTATGATGCAAGTATGCGTGTCCGTTTTGGGCGTGCTTCGCACGGCAAGTTGGATTGGGAAAGGTGGAACCATGGCTGATGTGCATGAGCTTCTCGCCACGTGGATCGAGAACGTCACTGATGAAGAGCTTCTCGCCGAGCTGAAGGCGATGAAGGAGACGGGCGACGAGAGCGCGATCACCGATGCGTTCTTCCAGGACCTCGCATTCGGCACTGCGGGTCTGCGTGGCACGCTGGGCGCCGGCACCAACCGCATGAACATCTACACGGTCGGTCGCGCCACCCAGGGCTTTGCCGACTACCTGGTCAAGAACTTCGAGAACCCCACCGTGGCCATCGCGCGCGACAGCCGCAACAAGGGCGAGCTGTTCGTCAAGACCACCGCGGCGATCCTGGCTGCCAACGGCGTGACCTCGTACGTGTACCCCAAGATCTCCCCGGTGCCCACGCTGTCCTGGGCCACGCGCTATCTTAAGTGCTCTGGCGGCATCTGCATGACCGCCAGCCACAACCCTGCCGCGTACAACGGCTACAAGGCCTACGGTCCCGACGGCTGCCAGATCACCAGCGAGGCCGCCGACGCCATCTCCGCCGCCATGAACGCGTGCGACCCATTCCATGATGTCAAGACCATGGACCTTGACCAGGCCGTGGAACAGGGCCTGGTCAAGTGGATCGGCGACGAGGTGCTCGACGCCTACTACGATGCCGTGGCCGCCAAGTCCGTGAACAACCTCACGCCTGAGCAGATCGCCAACGCGCCGCTCAAGCTCGTGTACACCCCGCTCAACGGTACCGGCCTGATCCCGGTCACTACTGTCCTCAACAAGGTTGGCGTGACCGACATCACCGTGGTCCCCGAGCAGCGCGACCCGGACGGCGACTTCCCCACCTGCCCGTATCCCAACCCCGAGATCCGCGAGGCCATGCAGAAGGGCATCGACCTGTGCCAGGAGGTCAAGCCCGACTTGCTGCTCGCGACCGACCCCGACGCCGACCGTGTGGGCGTGGCCTGCGCCGATGGCGACGACTACACGTTGCTGACCGGAAACGAGATGGGCGTCCTGCTGCTCGACTACATCTGCAAGATGCGCGCCGAGCGTGGCGAGGATCTCTCCCGCAAGGTCGCCGTCACCACCATCGTGTCCTCTGCCATGGTTGACGCGCTGGCCGAGGAGTACGGCTTTGAGCTGCGTCGCTGCCTCACCGGCTTCAAGTACATCGGCGACATCATCACCGGCCTGTCCGATGCCGGCGAGGTCGACCGCTTCATCTTTGGCTTCGAGGAGAGCTACGGTTATCTGTCCGGCGACCACGTGCGCGACAAGGACGCCGTCAATGCCTCCATGCTCATCTGCCAGATGGCCCAGTACTACAAGCTGCAGGGCCTCAACCTTGTTCAGGCCATGCGCGCACTGTATGAGAAGTACGGCTACTATCACAACAAGACCGTGAGCCTGAGCTACCCCGGCGCGGACGGCGCCGCCAAGATGGCGGGCATCATGGAGTCCCTGCGCGCCGAGGCACCGGTGCAGATCGCCGGCGCCAAGGTGGAGGCCGTGGTTGACTACGCGACCTGCGTAAACGGCCTGCCCAAGGCCGACGTTATCGAGTTCGACCTCGAGGGCGGCAACAAGGCCATCGTGCGTCCGTCCGGCACCGAGCCCAAGATCAAGCTCTATATCTTTGCCAAGGGCGAGGACGCCGCAGCTGCCGATGCGCTCATCGACGCCATCGAGGAGGACGGCCGTAAGCTGCTGTCCTAAGACGAGTGCCCGGCCATGGGCGCGCTCGCGTTCCTGGTCGCGTGCGAGGCTGCGCGTGCGGGCTTCAGCTTGTGCCGGGCATCATGCATGGGTAATAGAAGGCGGGCCGTGCGCCGTAGTGGTGTACGGCCCGCCTTTTGCGTGTGCGCCCTCAGGATCGTGCTGTTTTTGGTGTTGTGGGCGGCTTGCGACCTGCATATTTCGCGCGTGTTCCTTGTGGCTTGCGGAAGGGTGCCGAATTTATCCGCGCATTTGTTGAAGCGAAAAATACTGCCGCGAGCGAAAGGTACCACGCGTTTCAGGAAAAGCGCAGGTAGAGGCGTTATTGTAATTTGCAACTCTGCGAGACCGTCGAATTGGCCTCAACAAATGTGTAGGTAAAACGGCGGGCGTACGACTAGAGGCGTGGCAAAACGCCCGCCGCGGGTGTCGCGAGCGTTGTTTTCCAATGGCATCGCGTGTTCACGCGGGTTAAACAATGTCCGACGTGCGCCGGGTGGCGTTTGGTGCATGCCTAGCAGAGTTCAATGGGTGTCCAGCAGCGCCCGGTGCACGACAGGCGGTGCGCCCAACAGCGACCAGCGAGTGTCAAACGGCGTCCGTTGCACGCCAAACTCTGTTCAATGAGTATCGAATATGGAGCTTTGGGCTCCTCAGCGGGGCGTCGTGCGCGTGACGCTTTGCTTATCCGCCGATGCCGCTCATGAGGCGCGCACGCTTGATGGCGGCGGGGATGCGCTGTTTGAGCAGGTCAAGCTCTTCGCGCGTGATAGATTCGGCCAGAGAGAGGCGCAGCGCGCCGCGTGCGCTGCTGGGGGAAAGGCCCATGGCGGTGAGCACGTGCGAGGGCTCAGTGGAGCCGGTCGAGCAGGCTGATCCCGTTGCGGCGGCGACTCCTGCGCGGTCGAGGAGCACGACGAGCAGCTCGCCGTCGATGTTGTCGCAGGAAAATGATGCGATGGAGGGCAGGCGGCCGGGCGTACGGCGGCCGGCTGCGATTTCCGGGAGGCTGACGTCGGGGTTGGCTTCTGAGGCGCCGACGGCAGTAGCGACGGGGTTTGTTTCTGGAGCGGCTGCGCTGGCGACAGCGTCGTGGTTTGTTTCTGAGGCGGCGACAACGGCGACGGCAGGGTTTGCTTCTGATCCAGTACGGGCCTCGCTCGACGCCGATTCGGCGCAGGCGTGACCCGATGTCGCGGCCGTGCGGATTGGGCCCGATGCCGCAACTGCGCTGGCGAGGCTCAAGGTCGTGAGCGCGTAGCCGCCTGCGGCCCCCGCCGCGTCTGCGCAGGGTGCGCCGGTGAGGCGCACGCCCCCGCAGGAGGCAAGGACATGTCGCACGAGTTCATCACGTGCGGCGGACACCCGCTGGGCGTTCTTATCGAGACTGCGAACTGCCTCATCGAGTGCGGCGGCCATGCCAACGATGCCCGCAAGGTTCTCGGTGCCCGCGCGTTCGCCCCGTTCTTGCGCGCCTCCGGCGATGAGCGGCGGTATGGAAAAGCCATCGTGCAGGTACAGGGCGCCAACGCCTCGGGGCCCGTGGAACTTGTGGGCCGAGAGCGAGAGCGCGTCGACGCCGAGCTCGCGAACGTCGACGGCGATGTGGCCCACTGCCTGCACGGCGTCTGTGTGAAAGGGAGCGCCATGGCGATGCGCCACAGCGGCAAGCTCTCGGATGGGTTCGATGGTGCCCACCTCGTTGTTCGCCAGCATGATCGACACGAGCGCCGTTGCGGGAGGGCGGGGGGCGGCGCTGTCGTCCTCGCCGTGTCGACCGCCTGCGATTTCGCGGTCACCCGATTTGCGCGCGACGCGGTGGCTGGCTGCGGAGGCTGCGTGCTCCCCGCCGCCCTTTGCGCTCGTGGCTACGGGCCTGTAAGCGGCGCTTTCGCCGGTCGCATCGGTGCAGTCCAGGTCGCGCTCGGCATCGGGACAATTCGAGACGCGCTCTGCACGGGCCGCCTGCTCGTTGGCGATGAGCGCCGCTTCGAGATCTTCGACTCGTACAAAGCCCTGCTCGTCGACGGGCAGGTGCGTGACTGCGACGCCCTCGCGTTCGAGGGCCTCGCAGCAGTGCAGGATGGCGTGGTGCTCAATGGAGCTGGTAATGATGCGAGGAGTGGCGTCGCTGCCGTACAGGTCGCGGAACCGCTGGACGGCGCCGCGCAGCACCCAGTTGTCGGATTCGCTGCCGCCGCTGGTGAAATACACCTCGTCTGCCCGGTCGGCTCCCAGCAGCTCGGCTATGCGAGCGCGGGCGGCTCCAAGCGCCTCGGCCGCCTGACGCGCCACGCGGTGAATACCGCTCGGGTTGCCGAACGCGTCCGTCAAAAACGGCATCATGGCCTCGAGCGCCGCGGGTGAAAGCGGCGTAGTGGCGGCGTTATCGGCGTAAATATAGGGTTCGGCGTCTTGTGCGTTCAAGGGCTCTCCGTTGGGGGATTGGCGGGGACTAAATGGGTGCGGGCTAAATGGGCGTGAAATAAACGGGCATGAAGTAGGCGGGCGCGGGCCAAACGGGCGCGGGACAAGCAAGCGCGTGACAAGCAAGCGCAGGTCAAACGGGCACGGGTCAAATGGGCGCAGCGCGATTAGCGCAGGGCAAAAAACCAGAACAGCGCGAGCGCCACCGTTGCGACAACGAGAATCGCGAGCAGGATCTTGACGCGGCGACGCTGCCGATCTTGGCGAGAGGTGAATATCGTGTGCCCCTTTTTGGGCTGAGAAATATAGCTCCGGCCAGGCGAGATGTTGCTGCCGCTCTCATTCGCGCGGACTTGCAGCGTGGGGCTGCTGGGAGGAATGTAGCCGCCGGGACGTCGCGCGACGCCGCCGGTCTGCGCGGACCCGCCACTGCCATACGTGGTTTTTCGCACGGGGACGCGAACGTTGCGGTCGCGTTGGGGTGCGTTGGGGTTGTTGACGGGCGGCAGGTACGTGGGGTCGCTCGTGGCGACGCCCATGTGTTTGCGCGACGCGGGGCGCGCGCGGCTTGGCCCCGGGGCTGTCGGCTTGCCGGCGGTCTGGGCATCCGGAGAAATCTGCTCGTCCATAAAACACCTCGTTGGGTGGTTGGTATACCGGCACCATTCTATGGCATGGGCGCACGCGGGCGAGCGAGTGCGCAAATAATGAGTCAACGCGCCACAAATGGCCCGCGCGCCAACTTTGGCAGTTTCGCGGGATGCGGGCGTGCGTCCTTCGCTGGGAGAATTCGCGCGTATACTAGGGCGGTACGGCCTGCGAACGGACCCAGAGGGGAACCTGTATGTCTCTCGACACCAACCTGTCCGAATTCACCGCATTCGATTCCGACGCCGACCATCCGCACGAGGAGTGCGGCGTATTCGGCGTGTGGGCGCCCGACCGCGATGTCGCCCGCCTCACGTACTTTGGCCTGCGCGCGCTGCAGCATCGCGGCCAGGAATCAGCCGGCATCGCCGTGGGCGACGGCGGCACCGTCATGGTGCGCAAGGACCTCGGACTGGTGAGCCGCGTGTTCTCCAACGCCGACATCGAGGCGCTGCCCGGGCAGCTGGCCGTCGGCCATGTGCGCTACGGCACCGCCGGCGCCAAGAGCTGGGAGGCCTCGCAGCCGCATCTTTCCACCATCAACGAGGTCATCGTCGCGCTCGCTCACAACGGCACGCTCGTCAACACCGACGATCTGCGCCGCCAGCTCATCGAGCTCGGCGTCCCGTTCAACTCCAACTCCGACTCCGAGGTCGCCGTCAAGCTCATCGGCTACTTCACCCAGGAGACGCATCACCTGCGCGAGGGCATCCGCAAGACCATGGAGCTCATCCGCGGCGGTTACGCCATGGCGCTCATCAACGAGAACGCGCTCTACGCCTTCCGCGACCCGCACGGCGTGCGCCCGCTCGTGCTCGGCCGCCTGACCAGCGACGAGGGCGTTGCCGCCGCCAACGCCGCGGCAGCCGCCTCCGCCCTGCCGAGCGACGCCGCCTCCGCCGAGGACCTGGTGGGCGACGAGGTGCTCGCATCCACCGCTGGGTGGGTCGTGGCGTCCGAGACCTGCGCGCTCGACATCATCGGCGCCGAGTACGTGCGCGACATCCGCCCCGGCGAGATTTTGCGCATCTCCGCCGAGGGCCTGGTGTCCGAGCAGGGTGTCCCCGCGGCCGAGAAGACCGCGCACTGCATCTTCGAGCAGGTCTACTTTGCGCGCCCCGACTCCATTGTGGACGGTAAGTCCATGTACGCCTGCCGCTACGACATGGGTCGCAAGCTGGCACTGGAGTGCCCGGTCGAGGCCGATATGGTTATCGGCACGCCCGACTCCGGCCTGCCCTCCGCCGAGGGCTACGCCTTTGAGAGCGGTATCCCCTACGGCACGGGCCTCATCAAGAACCGCTACGTCGCCCGCACGTTCATCGAGCCCACGCAGGAGCTGCGCGCCATGGGCGTGCGCCTCAAGCTCAACCCGCTCAAGGACGTGATCGAGGGCAAGCGCATCGTCGTGGTCGACGACTCCATCGTCCGCGGCACCACCATGGTCCAGCTCGTGCGCATGCTGCGTCAGGCCGGCGCCAAGGAGATCCACATCCGCATCAACTGCCCCGAGGATATCTGGCCGTGCTTCTACGGCGTGGACACCGGCGAGCAGAGCCAGCTCATCTCGGCCACCAAGTCGGTCGAGGAGGTCTGCGAGTTCATCGGCGCCGACACGCTGGCTTTCCTTTCGGTCGATGCGCTGCTGGAGTGCGTGCCCAAGGGCGGCTACTGCACCGCCTGCTTTACGGGCGAGTACCCGGTCGCGATCCCCGACAGCTTTGGCCGCGACAAGTTCATCGAGGGCTACGTGCCGCGCGGCGTGGTGCGCACCGCTCCGGTGACCAAGGACGTGCTGGAAGAGAAATACCACGACCACAGCTGGGAAGAGCGCAACGAGGCGTAATGCGTAATTCAGCGCGAATGGGCGCGACGTGTGAAAGGGACGGGTCCGTTTTGCACATCGCGTTCGCGTCTTGGCCCGTCGTGCAGCAATGCGCGGCGGGCTTTTGCTTGGCTGCCTGGCGCGCCGCGGAGGGCTTTTTGCTTGGCTATCCCATGTGTAAAAACGGGCCCGTCCCCCTTTTACACATCCAAGCTGCACGCCCTGCTATCATGCTGAGTGAGGAATTCCCTGGGTCGAAAGGAACCCCACATGGCCGAGAGCAAGCACGTTACGTATGAGGACGCCGGCGTGGACACCGCCGAGGGCGGTCGCGCGGTCGACGCCATCAAGCAGATGGTCAAGGAGACCAACCGCCCCGAGGTCATCGGCGGTATCGGCGGCTTTGGCGGCCTGTTCTCCGCCGCCGCGCTCAAGGACATGGAGGACCCGATCCTCATCTCCGGTACTGACGGCGTGGGCACCAAGCTCGTGCTCGCCCAGATCCTCGACCGTCACGAGACGGTGGGCCAGGATCTCGTGGCCATGTGCGTGAACGACATCCTCGCCTCCGGCGCCGAGCCGCTGTTCTTCCTCGATTACGTTGCGATCGGCCACATCGAGGCCGAGCACATGGCAAAGATCGTCAAGGGCGTGGCCGACGGCTGCAAGCTCGCGGGCTGCGCGCTCGTGGGCGGCGAGATGGCCGAGCATCCCGGCGTCATGCGCCCGGACGATTACGATATGGCCGGATTTACCGTGGGCGTCGTCGACCGTCCCAAGATGCTCGACCCGGCGAACGTGCGCGAGGGCGACGTGATCATCGGCCTGCCCTCCACGGGCGTCCACTCCAACGGCTACTCGCTGGTGCGCAAGGTCATCGGCGTCGATGGCATCGTGCCCGGCACGCCCGAGGCCGCGGCCAAGAAGGCCGAGCTCGAGGGCATCCAGATCGCCGACGGCCTCACCTTGGCCGACGCGCTGTTGGCTCCCACCCGCATCTACGTCAAGCCCATCCTCGAGCTGCTGCGCGGCGAGGCTGGTTCCAAGGTCCACGCCATCGCGCACATCACGGGCGGCGGCATCACCGAGAACCTCAACCGCGCGCTCGCCGCGAACGTCGACGCCGTGGTAGACCGCGACGGCGCCGCCATGGGTTGGGACGTCCCGCCGGTGATCACCTATGTTTCCGAGCAGGCGGGCCTGACGCCCAACGAGGCCTGCAAGACCTTCAACATGGGCGTTGGCCTCATGCTGATCGTGGCGGCCGAGGACGAGGCCGTCGTGACCGAGGCGCTCGAGGCCCTGGGCGAGAAGCCGTTCCGCGTGGGCACCTGCATCGCCGGCTCCGGCGAGGTGAAGTACACCGATGAGCAGTAAGGACGAACTGTCCCTGGACGCCGTCGCGGCAGAGGTCGCGGCGGTGGCCTGCGCCTCCGGCATGCCCGACATCAACCAGCTGCAGGATGCACGCGCTGCCCAACCTGAGGCCGAGCGAGCCCCGCTTCCGATCGGTGTGTTGCTTTCCGGCTCCGGCACCAACCTGCAGGCGCTCATCGACGCCATCGAGGCGGGCGAGCTCAACGCGCAGGTCAAGCTCGTGGTGTCGAGTCGTCCCTCCGCGTACGGCCTCAAGCGCGCCGAGACGGCGGGCATCCAGACCCTCACGCTCTCCAAGGAGATCTACGCCGACCCCATCCAGGCCGACGAGGTCATCGCCCATGAGCTGCTCGCGGCAGGCTGCGAGTACGTGATCATGGCCGGTTACATGCGCATGGTGCACGCTCCGCTGCTCGCCACGTTCCCCAATCGCGTGATCAACATCCACCCCGCCTTGCTGCCCAGCTTTCAGGGCGCGCACGGCATCCAGGATGCATTTGATCGCGGCGTCAAGGTGACCGGCGTGACGGTGCACATCGCCAACGCGGCATACGACATGGGCCCCATCATCGCGCAGCGCGCACTCGTGGTGGAGGAGGGCTGGGACGTCGATACGCTAGAGGAGCACATCCACGCCATCGAGCACGTGCTGTACCCGGAGGTCGTGCAGATGCTGGCCGATGGGCGCATCCGTGTGCGGGAGAACCTCACGGTCGAGGTCCGGTAGCGCGCGGCCGCAATTTTGGTTGCGGGGCGTCCCCCAGCTGGGCAAACGCGCGATTTCGATTGCGATCTGAGGGTAGTTTTCCCATGGGGGAGAACGCATCATTGAGAAGAAGAGGGCTCTTTGCTGCGATTTGCAGCGGAGAGCCCTCTTCTTGTGCAGGGACGCCGTTCACCGAAAAATGAAGACCGTTTACCGCCTTCCATAAACGTGCTGAGCCTATGAAGACTGCAAAACCTAACAAAGTCGGTGGGATTTCGGGGGAGGGGCGGGCCTTTCTCAAGGCAAAACTCGCAACAAAACCCGAGTTCATATAGGTTTACAACCAATTGGTAACAATACAAACAAACCACTTAAGTATGAATAAATTCGATGCGTTTTTGCATATCGGGGAGCCGGGACCGCAAAACGCATTCCCCGCAATTCTCATAGAGTTATAAAAATCCATGCTAGGGATAGGTATGTCCGTAGGGAGCATCGCGGGCGATCGGCATGGGAAAGCACGCTCTATGAAGGAGGATGCATGAGGAAACATCGCTGGAAGGGGGGGCTTGTTGCCAGTGGTCTCGCGGCGCTATGTGCTGCGGCCATGGTTCTTCCCGCGCAACCGGTGTTCGCGGCTGAGGAGAACCTGGCGCTGAACAAGCCCGTGACGGCAAGCGCTGAGCATCAGAATCTGCCTGCAAGCAGACTGACTGATGGCAACAAGGATCCCAAGAAGGGCCGCTGGAGTGCGGAACAGGGGCCGACGCAGTGGGCGTACGTCGACCTTGGGGCCTCCCAAGAGATGAACTACTTTGAACTCACGTGGGAAAGCAACACGGAATACGCTACGGATTTCAACATCTACGTATCCGACAGCAAGGACGACTGGGGTGAGCCCGACAAGGCGGTGAAGGGCAACACCTCCGGCGTTTCTACCATCAAGCTCGATGCGCCCGTGACCGGACAATATGTGAAGCTCGAAGTCACCAAGGTGAGCGCGTACCCCAACGTGTCCTGCTCTGAGCTCGAGATCAGGAACATCGCGGGCGAGGCACCCGAGCCCAAGCCGCAGGATCCGACCGCCAATATCGCCCAGGGGGTGAAGGTCGAGACGTCAAGCAACGAGGCGGACAGCCTGAATGGCTCTAAGGTCGTTGATGGCGACACGACCGATCGCAACTCCCGTTGGTCGACTGGCGTGGGCGCAAAGCCCGCTTCCATCATGCTCGACTTCGGTGTGGAGCGCGATGTCAAGACCTTCCGCGTCTTTTGGGAGAACCGCAAGGCCACGAACGTGAAGTTCCAGATCGCGAACGGCGAGGCCAAGCCGGAGAACAACCCGACGAGTGATGCGGGGTGGACGACCGTCAAGACCACCGAGAGGCCTGCGGGCACAACGCAGACGGTGACGCTTGATGCGCCCGTGAAGGCCCGCTACGCTCGCATCGTCGTCAATTGGGAAGCCAATGACCCCGATGGCGGTGTGACGTGGGACACTGTTTCCATGTACGAGGTCCAGGTTTATGGTGGTGAGCCGGTAAGGTCTTTGGCCGACTACCTCAACGACATTGAGGTCAAGCCGGTCACCGCTGAGTCGACCGAGCTCGAGTACACGCTGCCCACGGACCTTCCCGCCGGCTACAAGATCGAGTACAACGGTACCGACTACGAGCAGGTCATCGGCTTGGACGGCAAGATCTACCGTCCCATCTCCGACGTGACGGTCAAGGCCTCCTTCAAGATCGAGAACGAGAAGGACAAGTCCGACTACGCGTTCAAGGAGTTCGACGTCACCGTTCCCGGCACCATGACCGCCGGTGCCAACGCTGCCCCGCGCGTGCTGCCCGAGCTGCGCGAGTGGGCTGGCGGCGAGGGCCAGTTCGCCGCGTCTGCCGCCAAGCGCGTGGTGTACGGCCACGATTCCCTCAAGGCCATGGCCGAGGACTTTGCAGCCGACTTCCAGGCGATCACGGGCGTCAAGCTTTCCGTCGCGAGCGGGTCTTCCGCTGCTGCCGGGGACATCTTCTTCACCCTGGGCGCCGATGCGGCCAAGGGCCTCGGCGATGAGGGCTACCTGCTCGACGCTAAGGCCGACCGTATCACGGTGAGCGCTGAGGAGGTCGCCGGCGCCAATTGGGGCGGCAAGACCATCCTGCAGGGCATGAAGACCGGTGCCAACAACTTCCCGGTGGGTATGAGCCGCGACTACCCGCTGTACAAGGTGCGCGGTTTCATCCTCGACGTGGGTCGCAAGACCTTCACGCTCGACTGGCTCAAGCAGATGACCAAGCAGCTGTCGTTCTACAAGATGAACGACTTCCAGATTCACCTGAACGACAACTTCATCGGTCTTGAGAATCTTGAGGATCCGATGAAGGCCTACTCCGGCTTCCGTCTTGAGTCCAACGTCAAGAAGGGCGGCAACGGCGGCAAGAACCAGGCTGACCTGACGTCCACCGACGTGTGGTACAGCAAGGCCGACTTCAAGGAGTTTATCGAGCACTCCAAGGACCTCGGCGTCAACATCGTTCCCGAGATCGACACCCCGGCGCACTCCCTTGCGCTGACCAAGGTCCGTCCTGACCTCCGCACGGGTACGAGCGGTCGTCAGAACGACCACCTCGACCTGAAGAACCAGTACGCCGAGTCCATCGGGTTCGTTCAGGACATCTTTAACGAGTACCTCGACGCCAACGCGGACGGCACGACTGCCGCTGACGACGTCTTCGCCGATGCCGATGTGATCCACATCGGTGCTGACGAGTACGGTGCGGCCCCCAACGCGTTCCGCCGCTTTAACAACGACATGTTTAAGTACGTCGAGGACCATGACAAGACCGCCCGCGTGTGGGGCTCGCTGACCTCCATCGCCGGTGACGGCTCCGTCAAGGTTCCGGGCATCTCCGAGGACGGCCAGCGTCGCCAGATCAACCTCTGGAACTTCGGCTATGCCAACATCGACAAGATGTACGAGGATGGCTTCGAGCTCATCGACTGCAACGACGGCGATTTCTACATCGTTCCGAACGCAGGCTACTACTATGACTACCTGAGCTACGAGCACTGCTACAACGATCCGCTGAACGCTGTGAACGGCATTGCCATTCCTGCAGGCGACCCGCAGGTTGCCGGTGGCGCCTTCGCCGTGTGGAACGACATGTGCTACGTCTCCGAGAACGGTATGTCTGAGTACGACATCTACGATCGTATCGACGGCGCTCTCGGCGCTTTCGCTGCCAACTGCTGGGGTAAGGGCTCTCTGAGCGCGGCCGACTCTCAGGCTCTGTATGCCAAGATCGGTGACGCCCCGAACACGAACTTCGGCTACGAGGCTGCTGCCGATGAGAACGGCATGTACGCCCAGTGGAACATGGAGGGCACCCTCGCGGACTCCTCCGACATGAACCGCGACCTCGAGAACGGCAAGAACGCCGAGCTCGCTAAGGTCGACGGCAAGCAGGCCCTTAAGCTCAACGGCGGCGAGTCCTACGTGTCCGTTAAGGACGACGCTCTCACCACCCTGGGTCTGGGCAACGACCTGCGCGTCAAGGTCAAGCGCACCAGCGCCTCCACCGATGAGCAGGTTCTCTTCGAATCCGAGTACGGCACGATCAAGGCCGTCCAGAAGGACACCGGCAAGGTCGGCATCACCCGTGAGAACCACGACTACTCCTTCAACTACACCCTGCCGGTCGACGAGTGGGTTGAGCTCGAGTTCAAGAACGAGTTCGAGGTCACGACGCTCTACGTCAACGGCGAGAAGGTTGAGACCGTCGGCGCGACCGGCAACGGTAGCCGCAACAAGCTCAAGGCGACCTGCATGTTCCCTGTGAACAAGATCGGTTCCACCGAGAACGCCTTCGAGGGTTACGTGGACGATGTCCGCATCTCCACCGCTGGTGAGTTCGCCTCCACCATGGAGCTCGACTACGCGGTTATCACCGCCGAGTCCGTGCTCGACGCACAGGATGTCCCTGGCCTGCGCGAGCTTCTTGATCGGGCGTACGCGCTGTTCCAGCGCTCCAACCCGGCTCAGGCCGACATCGACGGCCTCGTGACCAAGATCGAGGCCCTGCTCACTGGTGAGGATGGCAAGCCTTCTTACGAGATGGCGGACTACTGCCGCCTGGACGCTTATGCGCAGCTCCAGCTTGACGGCGATGCCGCGGCTCTGCTCAATGGTCTGTTCACCGAGGAGTCCGTCGCCGGCGTGCAGGCCGCTTGGGCCCAGGTTCGCGAGGACCTGCCCAAGAGCATGCAGTCCACGGTTGACGCGTACGAGAACGCCATTGTGAACGCCCTCAACGACCTTGAGCTCAGGACCGGTGGCGATTTAAACTTCGTCGATCCCGCGAGCCTCAAGGCCGTTGCCAGCTCCGAGCAGGGCGGCGCCGAGGTTGCTGCTAAGGTGCTGGACGGCAACGTTGGCACTATGTGGCACTCCAAGTACAGCGAGAACAAGCTGCCGATCTCCATCACGCTCTCTTCTGAGACGCCGATGAGCGTTGACGGCTTTGTGTACACCCCGCGCCAGAGCGGTGCGAACGGCAATATGCAGGCTTACGACATTGAGGTGAGCCAGGACGGCAAGACCTTCACCAAGGTTGCTAGTGGCACGGTCAAGCTTGATGGCGTTAACCCTGTATCCCTCAAGTTCGATCGCCAGGATAACGTTAAGGCCGTGAAGATCGTTTGGACCAAGTCCGTTGGCAACTTTGCCTCTGCCGCCGAGCTGCGTCTGATGGACGCCGCCGCTGCACCCGACTTCGCTGGTCTCCAGACCCTGGTCGATGCTGCCAAGGCTATCAAGCAGGATGGTTCGTGCAAGCACGACACCTTCACTGACGAGACCTGGAATGCGCTTGCGGCCAAGCTCGACGAGGCGGCTACTGTGCTCAAGGACCAGAGTGGTGACGTTAACTCCGTCTACGCTCTGATGGGCGAGGTGGCGCAGAGCGCTGTCGACCTGCGTCTCGATCCCAAGGACGATGGCTCCGTTGATCCCAACCCCAACCCCAACCCGAACCCCAACCCGAACCCCAACCCGAATCCCAATCCCAACCCGAACCCCAATCCCAACCCGGATCCGAACCCGCCGGTTGGTCCCGAGGGTCCTGGCTCCGGTAACGAAAACCAGTCCGGTCAGAACAAGCCCGGAACCCAGAAGCCGGGTAGCGGATTGCCGCAGACAGGCGACAACTCCATGCTGCTCATTGGCGGCATCGCTGCGGCTGCCGTGGTTCTGCTTGTGGTGGGTGTGATCATGCGTCGCCGCAACTCGCGCTAACCCGGTGCAAGCGCTGCCCGTACGTCGTATACGATGTGCGCACGGCGGGGCTCTTCGCGAAATGCGAGAGCCCCGCTTTTTTATGGCGGAGCCGCGGCCGCATGTGAGACAATAAAAGACCATATGATTGCAGCGGCTGCGCGTTTTTGCAGCCTCATCGAGAACGGAAAGAAGGCCCATGGCTGTTAGTAAGAAAAGCCCCAAGATTAAGCGAGAGACGCCCAAGGCGGATGCCGCGGAGGCCCCCAAGCCCAGCAAGCGCGAGGTCAAGGCAAAGCGCAAGGAGAAGCTCTCCAAGACCGGTAAGATCGTGCTGGTGGCAATCGGCATCGCGGCCATGCTGCTCTCCGTGAGCGCCATGGCGTGCTCCGGCGTCCTCAACGAGGTGCAGTCCAAGGAGGACTACAAGCTCGCCGGCGGTGTTGCGGCCACGGTCAACGGCGTCAACATCAAGGAAGACAGCGTGACCGAGCAGATCATGAGCATGCGCCAGTCCGCATACGAGAGCGACAAGGACTGGGCGGCGTATCTCTCCCAGCAGGGCCTCACGCCCCAGAGCTACCGCGAGAACGTCATCAACAGCATCGCTCGCCAGTACCTGCTCGTGCAGGCCGAGAAGGACTACGGCATCAAGGTGACGCAGGAGGACCTCGACAAGGCGTGGAAGGACGCCGTCGAGGGCAACGGCGGCGACGAGGACGCTTTTGTGGAGACGATCTCGCAGTTCGGTTTCACCAAGGAGACCTACCTCGAGAACATCAAGAGCTCGCTGGCCCAGCAGAAGCTGCGCGAGAAGGTCGCGGGCGTCAAGAAGCCCTCTGACGAGGACATCGTCGCGTATCTCAACGAGAACCTCGGTTCCTACAACGACGCGCGCCGCTCTTCGCACATCCTGTTCAAGGTGGCCGAGGACGCGACTGAGGAGGAGCGTGCCAAGGTCGAGGCCAAGGCCCAGAAGGTCCTCGACAAGCTGAACGCCGGCGAGATCGAGTTCGCCGAGGCCGCCGAGAAGTACTCCGAGGACGGTTCCGCCAAGAACGGCGGGGATGTGGGTTGGGACAAGCTCACCACGTTTGTGACCGAGTACCAGGACGCGCTGAGCGGCCTTTCCGACGGGCAGATGAGCGGGCTGGTCAAGACGACGTACGGCTACCACATCATCAAGTGCACGGGGCAGTTCAACGTGCAGACTGTGAGCAGCATCGACGAGGTGCCCGAGGGGATTCGCGACGCCATCGCCGAGCGCATCAAGACGACTGCGGAGAGCGAGAAGTACTCCGAGTGGCTGACCGAGTACACCGAGAAGGCGGACATCAAGATCAACGAGATGCCCAAGGAGGTTCCGTACAACGTTGACATGGACAAGGCACTGGCCGAGGGCGACAAAGCGGACAAGAAGGATGCCGACGGCAAGAAGGATTCCACGAAGTAAATTCGTTGCGGGCGCCCTGCCGTTCGGACGGGGTGCCCGATACGCTTGGCGCGCCAGTGCAAAGTGAGGAGTTTGACATGACATACGAAGAGCTGCATGCCGAGATGGTCGCTGCGATGAAGGCCAAGGACAAGGTGCGCCTGGGCGTGACGCGCCTGGTGCTGGGCGAGCTCAAGAACGCCGCGTCGCGCGGCGGCGCGCACGAGATCACCGAGGAGGAGACGACCGCCCAGATCAAGCGCATCCTCAAGCAGACCAACGAGACACTCGAGATGTCCGAGAAGGCCGGCAACAACGAGGAGCGCACGCAGAACCTGCGCGAGCAGGTGGCGGTGCTCGAGAGCCTGCTGCCCGCCCAGGTGTCCGGCGACGAGCTAGCTGCCCTGATTGAGCAGGTTATCGCCGAGGTCGGCGCCGAGTCCAAGAAGGATATGGGCCGTGTGATGGGTGCGCTGACCAAGGCCACGAACGGCAACTTTGACAAGCCCGCCGCCGCTCAGATGGTGGGAGCCCGTCTGGCATAGCGCGTGTGAAAAAGGATGTGCAAATGGTGCAATTGGGGACGTACCCCAATTGCACCATTTCTTTTTGAAAAAATGCTTGCACTGTGTATACGTGTGTATATACTGTAACTATCGAGTATATACAGTATGCTCGGTTGTGGTCGCCCCATGACGTCTGGGAGCGACCGTGGCGCGACGGGGACGCCCAACGCGCAGACGGGAAGGGAACATTGATTCGTGGAAATCATCATTTCGAATTCGAGCAACCAGCCCATCTACGAGCAGATCGTCCGGCAGGTCAAAAGCCAGATCATGGCAGGCGACCTGGTGGCGGGCGAGCAGCTGCCCTCGATCCGCGCGCTTGCGAACAGCCTACGGGTGAGCGCCATCACGACTAAGCGCGCGTATGCGGACTTGGAATCGCAAGGTTTTATTGAGACCGTGCAGGGCAAGGGCAGTTTCGTGGCCGGTGGCAATGACGAGCTGCTGCGCGAGGAGCGACTGCGCGAGGTCGAGGCGCATTTGGGCAAGGCGATTGACGCTGCCCGTGCGCTCGGGCTTGCCGATGAGGAGCTTGTCGAGATGTTGAGGACTTTGTTGGAGAGTGACGACTAACTATGATGACAGCGTATGCGGGCACCCCGCTCATCGAGGCGCGCGGAATCACCAAGAAATACGACGGTTTCACGCTGCAGAACGTTTCTCTAGCCGTGGAGGCGGGCCAAATTACGGGCTTTATCGGCCAAAACGGCGCAGGCAAATCGACAACCATCAAGGCGTTGCTGGGACTTATCAGCGTCGATGCGGGTGATGCTCGCGTGCTGGGAGTCTCGGCAGAAGAGCTCGCGGGGGCTGCGGCTGAGGTGAAGGAGCGCATCGGCGTGGTGTTCGACACCGTATCGGTGCCGCCGCACATGAAGATCACCGAGGTCGCCAAGCTCATGGCGCGTGGGTTCACCACCTGGGACCAGGCGGCGTTCAAGGGGCATCTCGCCCAGTTCAAGCTGGATGCCGGCAAGGCGGTCATGGAGCTGTCGCGCGGTATGGGCATGAAACTCAGCCTCGCCTGCGCGCTCGCGCACGACCCGCAGGTGCTCATCCTAGACGAGGCAACGGCGGGGCTCGACCCCATGGCCCGCGACGAGGTGCTCGGCATGCTGCGCGAGTTCGTGGCGGCGGAGGGCCCGGACGGCGAGCCGGTGCACGCCATTCTCATGAGCAGCCATATTACGAGCGACTTGGATAAGATCGCCGACGAGGTGGTCTGCATAGACGAGGGGCGCATCGTATTCAGTTGTGCGAAGGACGAGATCACCGACTTGATGGGCGTGGCACGCTGCCGCGCAGCGGAGGTTGAGCGGGTGCTGGCGAGCCCATTCGCGCCCACCGAGTTGCGGGTTCTGCACCACGACTACGGCGTGGACGTGCTGGTGCCCGACCGCTTCGAGTTCGCCCGCGTGTTCCCGCAGATTCTGTGCGACCGCGTGTCCATCGACGATTACATGGCACTCATGCTTAAGGGCGCGGTGCTGCATCCGCGCGTCGACGCCGCGAAGGGGGGCGATGCGCGATGATGCGTATGATCAAGATGGAGCTGGTGGTGTTCGGCCAGTACCTCAAGCAGCTCTCGTTCAGCATCCTGTTCATGGTTGTGTGCCTCTCGGCGGGCATGGGAAGCACGTTCGCTCTGCCGGGAATCATCTTCATGATGGGCATGTTCAGCCTGTCCAACAGCGCGAGCAACTATGACGAACACAACGGCTGGGCGGCGTTCCGTCTGACCATGCCCGTCTCGCGTAGGGAGGTTGTGCTCGGACGTTACCTCTTCGTGCTCGCGGGGGCGTTGCCCGTGTCCCTTCTTGTCCTCGCGGCAGCGCTCGGTCTGGCGGCTCTCGGCGAAGCCTCCATGCTGCCCGCAGTGGTCGCGCGCGTGGTGCGGCTCGATGCGGATGCGCAGCGGGCCGTGATGTTCACTTTCGCATTTTGCAGCGCTATGGGGTTCATCATCGCCTCGGTGTCCATGCCGGTGTTCTTCAAGTTCGGTCAGACCAAGGCGACGCAGTGGCTACCCCTCATCATGTTGTTCCTGGGTGTCGCCCCGTTCGTGCTCGTGGGGTTCTTAGGCAAGGATGTCATGGCGGCCGCCCAGCGGGCGCTGTCCTTCGCCGAGACGCCCGAGGGCCTGGCAGCTTTCGCCGCGGGCGCGCTGGTTTTCGGTTTGGTGTGCTACGCCGTGAGTGCCTTGATTTCCCTGCACATTTACAAGGCCCGTGACCTGTAATGTGCAAGTTCCCTTTTGCACATCGCAATGCATTACCCGACCGCATGCTCATGGTATACAAAAGTCTGCTTGACAACGATGCTCCGAGCATCCGCCGCGTCATGGAGGCCATCGACGAATGCGGCGCGGGCGGCTGCACCCTGTTCCACTGCAGAGCGGGTAAGGATCGCACCGGCGTCATCGCGATGCTGCTGCTGGGGCTCGCCGGCGTATCCGACGAGGACATCGTGGCGGACTACGCGGCTACACAGCAGTACCTGGGGTGGGGTTGTGCGTCCAGCGTTGGGCCGTGTCGGCGTTGTTGTGCCGCCGCGCCCCGCGGCTAAAACGGCTTTGATGCGGGGACTCGTCCCATCCACAACGTCCAGAGCCCCAGAGCTGTCTAGATCACTCGACCCGCCTGCAGAACCCGCAGCCCGAGCCACTGCCCGCGCCCCGGCAATACCTTCGCCGGGGCGTCCGGCCCACCCACCCCAAAGGAAAAGGCCCCACGGGGCCTTTTCGCTACTTGATCTTGGTCGTGCCTGGGGCAAGGTTAGGGTCGGTCTCGTTCGCGGCGCTCTGATGTTGCTTGGTGTAGACGTCCTTGCCGTCGCCAAACAGCTCGAGGTATTGAATCTGCGCGTACTGCATGCGCGCCTCGAGGGCCTGCTGCAGCGAGCTCGCGGGCATGGCGGGGGCTTCGGGCGCGTTGGTGTCGCTCTTGACGCTCGCCAAGTACACGGAGCCCGTGGAGTCGAGGAAGCCGGTGGTGTTGATCGCCGGCAGCGCCTGGCGCAGGACCAGCTGGGCCTTCTGATAGTCGGTGAGCGGGGCTCCGATGAGGTTCATCATCTCGGTGCCCAGGTAGTTCGTGGAAAGGTCGATGTCGGCGCTTTCCTGGCTGTTGCCCGCCACGTCATAGTTCGCCCAAATGAGATAATCCGTGGTCCACAGGCGCATGTTGTGGTCTGCCTTCTCCTCGTTGAGGAACCAGCGGTTGTTGTACTTGTCGGGGAAGAACGGCTGGTGATCGCCAAAGAACACCACCACAACGGGACGGTCGAGCTCGCGCAGCTCACCAATGAACTGCTCGAGTGCGCGGTCGGATTCCTCGATGAGCGACAGGTACTCGTTGACCTCGGCGTTGCTCTCGCCGTCAATGGAGAAGTTGAGCTGCTTGTCGGCAGGTAGCAGGCCAGTGTCGTAGCCCGAATGGTTCTGCATGGTGACGTCGAAGATGAACTGCGGCTCATCGTTGGTTTTGAGCATCTCGAGGATCGCGTCGTAGGTGGCGGCGTCGGTCACCATGCCGCGGAGCTTGTCGGCGTTCTGGAAGTCCTCGATGGTCAGGAACTGGTCAAACCCAAAGTCGCTGTACACGTTCTCGCGGTTCCAGTTTGTGCCGTGGTTGGGGTGCATGGCGGTGGTGGTGTAGCCGAGGTCCTTGAACTGCGCGGCGAGGTTCTTGGTCTCGTTGAGGTCGTAGATCGTGTAGGGGTACACGCCGGAGCCCAGGTAAGACATGGAGTTGCCGGTGAGGAACTCAAACTCGGTGTTGCATGTGCCGCCGCCGTAGGCGCTCACGTACAGCGTGCCGCGCGCCAGGGCGTCGGGGAGGCTCTTGAAGAATTGCGGGCCGTTGTAGCCGGCGTGCATGTTCTGGTAAATCGACAGGTCGGAGAAGGTCTCGTTCATGATGGCGATGACCGCGGGCTTTTCCTGGTCAAACTGCTTTTGCGCGAGCACGCGGCTGGCGTCGTCGCCCTCGCCGGCGTCGTATGTCGCGGCGAGCGACTTCTCGAGCTCCTGGGCCGCCTGCATGTCGTAGTCCTCGGGCACGGGGGGCTTGATGGTCTGGGCGCTCGAGATGAACGTGGGGATAAAGCCCTGACGGTAGTAGCTCTCGAGCGGGCGCCACGTGTACACGGTGATGTTGAGGGTGTTGTAGTAGTCGATGAGCGTGACGTGTGCGGTCACGCCGGCGAGGCACAGCACTCCCACGAGCAGGTTAACGAGCACGTGCTTGCGCGTGCGTTCTGCGCGGGCGACGCGGAACTCGGACGCCAGCGAGCAGAGGAACATCGACACCGCGAGCAGGGCCATGCCGTACAGGCCAAAGGCACTAAAGATGTAGTCGTAGCCGGCGCTCACCGTAGCGGCGGTGCCCAGGGCGGAGAGGTCAGCGGGCTGGATGGGCATGGACTTGAACGTGATGACAAAGAACTGGGCCATGCCGATGCCCCATAGCGCAAAAGCGATAACGGCGGGGGCGACGCCATGGCGCTGGAACAGGTGGTACAAGCCGATCATGACGGCGCTGATGAGCGACCACTCGAGCAGGATGCACAGCGGGTAGCACCACGTGAAATCGTGGTTGGAGGGAATCTCGAGTGCGAGCATGGCAAAGAGGCCCGCGAGCAGCAGGATGATGATGCGAACGGCGGTGGGGCGGTGCAGGAGCGCGCTGGCAGTGCGCCCCAGCTTGCGAAGGGTGGCCCCCAGGCGTCCAGCGAGGGTGAGGTCCTCGGGTTTGGCAATGCGGTGGCCGCAGGTTCCGTACTTGTCGCAGGCGGCGCAGTCGGGCGCGAATGTGCGCGCCTCGGCCTGGGCGCCGCGCTCGATGTAGGAGGTCACGCGCTGCCACACGAGGTCGCGGGCAAAGCTGCCCCATGCACACGCCGTGAGCACCAAGTTCAGAACGATGGGGGAAAGGATGTCATCGGGCGCCATGCCCAGCACGCCGAGCAGGGCGGCGATGAGCTGCATGACGCAAAATGCGACAGCCCAGCCCAAGCCGGAGCGTTCCCCGGAAGCCTTGCGGCGGCTGAGCTCCCGTCGGCCCAGATAGGCGGAGGCGGCGAGCCCCGCAAGGGAAATGATGGTAGTGAACATACGACGACCTCTTCTTTGCTCATTACGTATTGCGGCGGACGCGCGGCGCGTGCTCGAACGCGACTCGCTGCTCGTCCGGTATTGATGCCATGCGCTGTGAACAGTAAGCAACAAGGGAACATAGTACTCATGGATTGTCGAGATTTGGTCGATAGCCTGCGGTTCGTCGCAGTTTTCATAGAATGGGCCAAGAAGCCGGAGGGCTGGTCTAGAAGTTTCAGGGGGCCAGGAAGCCAGAGGTCGGGCCAGGAAGCCGCGGGGTGGGTCTAGAAGCCGGAGGTCGGGCCAGGAAGCCGCGGGGCGGGCCGGAGGCGCCACGTCCCGTCAAGCTGTTCCCGTTTTCGCTTTGAGTTTGTCCTTCCATTCGTTTCCGCCCGTGCTCCCGGGTCCAAATCGGGGCATTTTCGCATTTCAGATCATGTAAAAATGGCTGATAGGGTGTTCGAAATTAAAATGTGTGGGGTTTAAATCGGAGGGGTGGAGTAGACGCCTATTTTTCTCAACCGCCAACTGCGAAAACGCTTGAAATAAAGGAGGTCTACTCAGACCTTTCCAATAAACCCCGCACATTTTAAAAATAGACCCCCTGTTTAGCGTGAAAGTTTCCATTTTCTCGTTCTTGTCGGCTCGGGCGCGCGTTCAATCGGTGGGGTTTCATCGGCGCGCTGGTTGTCCTTTCCGGCGGCCGCGCGGCATGGCTTGGGCTCGCCTTGCTGGCGGCGTGCTGGTCGGGCATGGACTCACTTCGCTGGCGGTGGGCTGGTCGTGC
>ERZ1032357.144-NODE-144-length-24264-cov-7.586063_pt1 | contig 24264 bp, 24 predicted proteins | sample MGYA00517100_ERZ1032357 | MGnify/ENA primary metagenome ERZ1032357 (study PRJEB33719, sample SAMN04262589) | wastewater metagenome | biome: periurban shantytown; feature: animal feces; material: feces | host: Canis lupus familiaris | place: Peru: Lima | collected...
CCGGAATAGCGGCGCTGGCCTTTGCTCGCGAGCGCCGCACCGCCCAGCAGGGCCGCCGCACCGGGGCCGGGCAGCACCATCATGGGCACGCCCGCCGCGGCGATAGCGGCGCCGGCAGCCATCTCTATACCGCCCGCAACCTTCTCGGCGGTCGAGGGGACCTTGCCCCGCTCCTCGTCATCATGAATCGTTTGGTTCGCCATGGCCCGGCACCACGCCTCTCGTATCCACCCGTTCGCACTAATGCTTATCGATGTGCATCCATGCTTGTCTCCTACCCATAGTGCGCCGCCAAGGCGCGCGCGGGCACGAGAAATGCAAACAGTTACCGACAAGCGCGCCGTGGCCGCATCTCTGCTCCCGCGGTCGGGTATAGTCGAGTGGACGCGACGATGCGCCCGCACTTTATTCGACTACCCGCCAGAAGGGACGAGAATATGCAGAACACTCCTTTTGACGCTCCCGAGCAGGAGGCAATCTCCCCGTTCGACCCCTCCCGCGACCACAGCGCGCAGCTGACCCGCCGCATGTACAACCTCATCATGGGCGGGCTGGTGACCGCCGGCTTCGCCGTCATCGCCGCATGCGCCCTGCTCGCCCAGGCCCCGGCCTTTCTCTACGCGGTCGTCGACAACTACCTGGCGATCTCGATCGGGTCATTCATCGCCAGCATCGCCGGCATCGCCGTCATGCACATGGGCATGAAACGCGAGGGCTACGGCGTCACGCTCGCAGGATACGCCCTGCTGGCCTGCTCCATCGGGTTCACAACGGGCATGGTCCTACCGTTCTACAGCCTCCCCAGCATCGCCAACGCCTTTGTGGGCACCTTCATCATCTCGGCGCTATTCACCCTGTTGGGAACGAGCTTCCCTACGTTCTTCGCCCGCATCCAGGGCATCGCCGTAACCGCGCTGATCGCCCTCGTCGTCGCCGGGATCGCCGGGAGCATCATGGGCTTTGCGATGGCATGGTATGACTACGCCGTCATCCTGGTCTTCTGCGGGTTCATAGGATACGACACCTACCGCGCCCAGCAATGCGAGCCCACGGTCAAGATGGCCATCCTCAACGCAGCGGAGATCTGGCTCGACCTGGTCAACATCTTCATCCATCTGCTGCAAATCGTGGGCGACCGCGACTAGCCCGCGCAAGATACCAAAGAAAGGTTGATCGTGACGTCATCGCTTACGCCGGAACAGCGCGACCGGGTGGAGAAGAAGGGCTTCGACCGCCTCTTCGCCTCACTTCCCGGCCTGCTCGCAACCTGCGCCGTCTGCTGCTTTTTGTGGGGTTCGGCGTTTCCCAGCATCAAGATCGGCTACCGCCTCTTCGGCATCCCCGGTGATGACGTCTCCTCACAGATGCTCTTTGCCGGCGTGCGCTTCATCATCGCGGGAGCCATGGTCATCATCGGCATGAGCGCGGCGCGCAAAAAGCCGCTGGTTCCGCGCAAGCGCGACGTCCGCTCCATCCTGTTGCTCGCGCTGTTCCAAACGGTGCTGCAATACGTGTTCTTCTACCGCGGACTCAGCCAGGCATCCGGCGTCACCAGCTCCATCGTTACCGCAAGCAGCAATTTCATCGCCATCTTGCTATCCTGCCTGCTATTTCGCACCGAACGTCTCACCGCCCGCAAGATCTTGGGCTGCGCCGCGGGCTTCGGAGGGGTCGCGCTTATCAACATCGCCGGCATGGGCGCGGGCGAAACCTTGGGCTTCACCCTTGGCGGCGAGGGCATGATCTTGATCTCCGCCGTCGCCGGAGCCATGTCGACCTGCCTTATCGGCGTGCTCGGCAAGCACCATGACCCCGTCATGCTCAGCGGCTGGCAGTTCCTTGCGGGCGGAACCGTCCTCGCTATCGCCGCCGCGGCAGCCGGAGGGCGCCTCAGCCCTGCAGAGCCGCTTCCCGCCCTCGCCCTGATCGTCTACATGGGCTTTATCTCCGCCATGGCCTACAGCCTGTGGTCGCGCCTACTGGCCGTCAACCCGGTCTCGCGCGTCACCGTCTTCGGCTTCATGAACCCCATGTTCGGCTTTTTGCTCTCCATGGTCTTGCTGGACGAGGGATCGATGGTGAATCCGGGCGTCGCGGCGTTAGCGCTCGCCCTGGTATGTATGGGTATCATCATCGTGAACATACCCGTCCGTCGCACGCATGCCGACAGCGTCCCAAACCGCTAACGGCCCCGGTAGCCCTAGGAGGACACCATGATCGCACGCACGCCCCGCAACCGTACCGTTCCGCACGCCCTCAGCCGCCGCGGCCTCCTTGCCGCCGCGCTTGCCGGCGCCGGCGTGGCCGCGCTATCCGGATGCGACGACACCGTGCAGAAGGGAGCGGCCTTGACCGCAACCAACCTCACCGAGAAGATTCGCCGCGAACTGGACACCTCGTCCAAAGACAACATCATCGACGACCTCGCCGGCGATGATGAGCTCGCATCCGCCTACGGATTCGCGGCCACCCTGTTTAGGCAATGCCTCGCTGCCGCGGGCGATGGCGCAGAGGACAACGTACTGGTCTCTCCGCTCTCCGTGCTCCACGTGCTGGCCATGCTGCAAAACGGCGCAGCAGGAGAGACGCTTACCCAGATAGAGCGGGCGAGCGGCTTTGACACCAACGCCCTCAACGCGTATCTCAACGCCTACGCCAGGCGCCTTGCCGGCGCGGATCCCTATGGCAGCGGCATCGAGCTAGATCCCCTGGAGCTGAACCTCGCCGATTCCATCTGGTTGAAGAACGACGACCTCTCCGTGCAAGAGGACTACCTGGAAACCTGCGCCAACACCCTGGATGCGCAGGCGTTCGAGGCGCCTTTCGACAACACCACCCTGCAGGATATCAACGAATGGGTGGACGAGAACACCCACGGCATGATCCCCCAAATCATCGACGACATCTCGCCCGATTCCCGCTTGTTCCTCATCAGCGCGCTGGCCTTCGAGGGCGCCTGGGACGATCCCTATGAGGACGAGAGCGTGTTGGACTGGACCTTCACCGCGCAGGACGGCTCCCAAACAGATTGCCGCATGATGCGCTCGCGCGAGGATAGCTACCTGGAGAACGACTCCTTCACTGGCTTCATCAAACCGTATCGCGACTACAACTTTGGCTTTGCGGGCCTGCTTCCCAAAGAGGGACTCACCTTGGACCAGGCGCTCAACTCGCTGGACGGCGCGGCGCTGGCAAACCTTTTGACGCCCAAGGATTTCTCGCTCGCAGACGCCGGCCTACCCAAGTTCACGCTTGAATACGCCACCGAGCTCACCACCCAGCTTCAAGCCATGGGCATGCTCGATGTCTTCGATATGCAGACGGCAGACCTCTCCCCTCTGGGAAACGCCGCCGAAAACCTCTATGTGGGAGAGATCGCCCACAAAACGTTTATCGAGGTGAACGAGGCCGGCACGCGCGCGGCGGCCGCAACCTCCGCCGAGCTCATGATGGGCAGCGCGATGGCGGAAGAGCCCGAAGTCCACGAGGTCATCCTTGACCGCCCGTTCGCCTATCTGATCATCGACCTGGTCACCATGACGCCCGTCTTCATGGGCGCAACCCGCAAACTGGGCTAATCCCCTCGCCGACGCCGCCCGCGGCTGCCCGGCGCAAGCATCCCGCATACCGCCACCCGAAAGGAGCCCCCATCATGAGCCTATGGCAAGATCTGGAGAAGCTGAAAGCATGCACGTGGGTGGAGCTCTCCCACCCCCTCAACAACCAAAGCCCGTATTGGGGCGGCATTCCGAACGGCTCCGTGGAGCTGTGCCGCACCGTCTTTGATTACGACGAGGAGATGCTCTCCTGCCGCATCCATACCTACAAGTTCCCCGGGCAGTTTGGCACGCACGTCGACTTCCCCTGCCACTTCACGCCGGACCACCTAAGTTCCCAGGCATTCGGAGGCAAGCAGATGGCGATGCCGCTGGCGGTTATCGACCTCACGCCCAAGATAGCCGCAAACGGCCCGGATACCGCCATCGATGTCGAGGACATCCTCGCCTGGGAGTCCCAGTACGGCCGCATACCGCAGGGCGCCTTCGTGGCGCTGCGAACCGACTGGTATAAGCGCTGGCCCGACAACGACGCCCTCAACAACTTCGACGAGGAGGGCGGCGAGCACTGCCCCGGCTGGTCCATCCCGGCGCTGGAGTTCTTGTACGAGCAGCGCGGCATCGCCATGAACGGACACGAGACGTTCGACACCGACGCGTCCTACCTGGCGGTGGAAGCCGACGACCTGGCCGCCGAGCGCTGGGTGCTTGACCACGGGCACCTGCAGGTAGAAGTCATGTGCAACCTGGACAAGGTCCCCGCAACCGGCGCCATCATCTTTGTCATGTGGCCGCGAATCGAGGACGCCACGGGCATGCCCGTACGCGCCGTCGCCGTTTTCGAAGAGTAAGCGGACGGACTGAAGAGCCGCCTCCATGCGCCGCCCGCGCGTCCCAGGTCTCCTACGCCTCCTCGAGGTACTCGGCCAAAACCTTCGCCATGCGCGACCAGGTCTTACGCGTCTGCGCCAACTCGAACTCATCCTGCACGCCAAAAGGATGGACGAGCATGCGCTGCAGCTGGCCCGCGTCGCGCATGATTCTTTTACTGGCGGGATAGACCAACTCAAAGACGAACAGCGCCATTCCCACCAGGTAATCCACTGGATACAGCCGTTCCTCGCGCGCCAAGCACCGGCGCTCCTCAAATGCACGCACCGCGCCGGGGCCGATCTCGCTTTGCAAAAACTCCCGCTGGGACACGCCCAGCACGGTCTGCACCGAGTTCTCGCAATTGACCCGAAGGATATCGATCTTATCGGCGTCGCGAACAATATCCACCAACATGCGCGTGCGGTTGTCCAACCCTTGCGGAACACGCAGCAAGCTGTGGCACTCAACCGAAGCGAGAACCATATCATCGAACGCGCGGTCTTGAAGAAAGGACTCGATGGCGCCGCTGCCTACGGCGGGCGCCGGTGGATGGGGCGCATCCCAAGGATGCTCCGCGGGCGCGACGCGGGCGGGAACGGAGCTGGACGAAAGTCCTCGTAGCACGGCGGCGCCAATGGCAGCATGCTCGGCAGACGCCCCGTCGCTGAAGGTATCCCACAGGCGCAGCTGCTCAAAGCGCCCCAAATCATGAAGCAAGCCGCAGAGCCATGCCAGCTCGACGTCCTCCTCGTCCATACCCTCGCCCTGCGCGATCTGCTCGCACAGGTTCGCGACGCGATACGTGTGGGCGATCTTGAGGGCGATGCGCTTGTTGGAAGCATCGTAGGCGTCCACATATGCCAGAAACGCCGCGCGAGCTCGTTCTCGATCGATGCAAACCATAGCCATTCCCCCGCATTCGATACGCGTATAAGTCGCGCCGGCACCCCGAGAGGGGCCGCCGGCGCGGATACACCCTTATTGCCTTTGGTAGTCGACGGCTTTTTGCCTTATTAAATTGTAGCGAATGACCGATGTATCCACATATTCCACGGCGAACACAACGGGCCTGCTGTTTTGGTCGTAGTTGACCGAGCGTATGCACAGAAACGGACGCCCGGCGCCTGGCGCCACCTGCGAGGCGAACACCGCGGGAAGGTCATCGGGTGCGGCAACGTCTATCTCGACCTTGTCCCACTCAACCCGGCGGCCGCTGCGGTTATAGACAAACCGGCACAGCGAGTCATCGTAGCGCTCGAGCTCGTCCAAGCCGGCCTCGCCACCCGCCACGCTCGCTCCAAAGTAATCGCGGCAAAACGCACACGGCTCACCGTCCGCAAAGAACACCTTGTCATGCTCTATCAGCCGATCGCCAGCTTCGAGCTTCAACATGCGGCGCACGTCATCCATGGAGTACCTACCGAACGAGAACCCGGAGCCCTCGTCGGCGGCATGGGTGCTTAAGAGGCGAACAGAGGGCTCGAAACCGCTGTTGCGAATCGCCTGCATAAGCTCCATGCAGGGAGAGAACGTCACGCGGATGCCGATCGAATCGACGTTTACAAACGTGCCCTTGCCCTGGCGCCGCGATACCACGCCCTCGGCGGCCAGGTTGTTCAACGCCTGCCGAATGGTTGTGCGACTGACGCCCAGCTGGGATGCGAGCAGTTCCTCGCGAGGCAGCTTGTTGTCCTGGGCAAGGTCCATGCCCTCGATGATCTGCATGATCATCTCCTGCGCACGGGCAGAAAGCGATGTCGTCTTCAACGGGTTCATATTCCCAAGCCGCCTTCCCTTTGGTCGGCGTCCATCGTAGCGCAAATCACGGGGGCTGTTAAGAAAGACGGGTGCGCGAAGGCGCCGGGCCAGCAACCGCTAACGATCACATGGCCGAGCGCCTTATAGGAAGGGTTCTTTATAGAGAGGCGGCCGACTACCGCAACCGCCCCGAGCGCCTACTCGTCCACGCTCAAGGCCTTTTTACCGTTGAGCAGCAAATTGAGAACAACGGCGCTGAGCGTCACCATGAACAGGCCGTTGCTCATGACCATCGAGATGGCCTCGGGCAGGTTGGCGTACACCTCGGAGGCGTACAGCGAGCCCACGCCGATGGCGATGCTGGTACCCACCACTACCTGCGGGAACAGATTCATAACCTTGTCCATGAAGAACGATAGCAAGAAGATGATCGCGCCCGAAGCGATGAAGGACCCAAAGAGCGCGGGCAAACCGTAGCGCGTGCCGACCATGATCATGGGCGCCAAAGGCGCGAAGGATGATCCCAAGATGATGGGATAGCGCGAACCGATAAGCTTGCCGATACCGATAACCTGCAACAGCGTGGTGATACCGCTGGTGAAGAAGTTCGCCGCGACAAGGAAGCTGGTGGTCTGGGCATCAAGCCCCAGGCCGCTGGCTAGCAGCAGGGGCACGGCGATGGTGCCCGGCGTCATGGTGAGAACGTGTTGGAACGCGATTACGAACAATTTGCCCTTAGAGATGTTCTCCTCGAACACAAGGGCCTCCCTTCTGGAAAGCGGACAAAAACCCGGCGCGCGGGCAAGCATGCGCCGGGTCATTCAAGCTAGTCCCAATAGCCCTCGTTCACGTCGGCAGCCTCGACCTCGACCTCGGAGAAGGGTCCCACAACCTCGATCTCCTTCTGGCCGCATGCGAAGACGTTGCGGCACGGCAGGTCGAACGTGGGGTTCTGCTCGTTAGAACCGGTGAGCTCGAGCAGGCGGCGCTCCGTCATGCCGTATACCACGCGGCCGATGTTCGCCCAGTAGATGGCGCCGGCGCACATAGCGCACGGCACCGCGGTGGTGTACAGGGTGTAATCCCACAAAAACGCCTTGGAGTACTCATGGGAGGCGCGCGCCGCGAGCGTCGCCTCGGCATGGCCGGTGCAGACCTTCTCGGTGATCTCGATGTTCTCCTGCTCCATCAAGATGTTGCCGTCCTTATCGACCAGCAGGGCGCCAAACGGCGCGTTGCCGTGGGCGCGGGAATCCTTGGAAATCTCGATGCAGCGGCGAAGGTAAAACTCGTGGGACTGGTACATGGTCGGTCTCCTCCCCATCCATTACTGATAGGTAGTATGTACTAGGTATTACCTTTACACAGAATCAAGAGCGAGCAAGTTCTGGGCGCCGTCATCTTTCCTGCAAACGAGCAGATTTCCCGCGCCAACGGCATCAAGCAAAAGAGCGGGAACTCGAGCCGGATGTTAATACGGGTCGTTTTGCTTTTCCGGCACCGAGCTTGATACTCGGTGCCGAAGCGGCCATGCAAGAGAATCGGATGCGTTCGTCTCGGCACCCGACCTCAAACTCGGGGACGCAACGGACGCCTGCGCGCTCGGGAACCGCCGCCTCGGCACCCAATTTGAAACTGGGTGCCGAGGCGTACATCTCACCGCCCCAATACGTCCGTCTCGGCACCCAGATCCAGCCTGGGGGCCGAGACGTACACACCGCCTACCCAAGATGTCCGTTTGGGCACCCGGTTCTAAGCCGGGTGCCCAAACGGACCTTCGCCACCGCATAGAAAGGGCGGACGAAAGACTCGACCGCCCTTGATGATCATATTTGTACCGCGGGGCCTTCGCCCTACCCTATCCGGGCCCGGCGCCACGCCTAGGCCTGAAGCCTCGCCGTCAGCTCGCGGGCGACCTCCACGCAATCGCCCACCACGCGATAGGTGGCGGATCCAAAGATAGGAGCGTCCGGATCCTCGTTGACGGCGATCACGGTCTGCGCGCCGCCCGTTCCCGCCACATGCTGGATAGCGCCGGAGACGCCCAGGCTGATGAGGAGCTTGGGAGAAACGGACACACCGGTCTGCCCCACTTGGTGCCAGTACTCCAGCCAACCGGACTCCACCAAGGGGCGCGTGCAGCCAAGCTTGCCGCCCAGGGCATCTGCCAGCCGCCGGGCCACCGCTAGGTTCTTTTTGGAACCGATGCCGCGACCCGCTACCACCAACACGTCGGCGTCCGTGATGACGTCCGTCGCGCCGGCGTGCTCGATGGCATCCACGCGCACACTCGGCTGCCAGGCATCTGCCAGGGCGACCTGGGTGATGCGGCCGCGCTCGGCATGCAAGGCGTCCGCTTGGGGAGCAGCGAAGATACCCGGACGAACGGTGGCCATCTGGGGGCGATGCCGCGGGCATTCGATAGTGGCCATGAGGTTGCCGCCAAAAGCAGGGCGCGTCTGCTGCAACAGGCCCGTGGCGGGATCGATGTCGAGAACCGTGCAGTCCGCGGTAAGGCCCGTTTGCAGCCGGACGGCCACGCCCGGCGCGAGCTCTCGTCCAAATGCGGTGGCGCCGTACAAGATGATCTCCGGCTTGCGCTCGCCCGCCATATCGCAGATCCAATGCGCGTAGACCCTTGCATCCAAGGTTGCCAGACGGTCGTCGCGGCACAGCAAAACCTCGTCCGCACCCGCCGCGAGCAGCGCGGGAGCCTGGTCTTGCGGGGCGGCGGCGCCCTGGCCCAGCAGGGCGACAACACGGCAGCCGCGAACAGCCGCGAGCTCGCGGGCGCGGCCCAGCAGTTCGAACGCCACGGGAAGCGCGCGGCCCGTCTGGTCGACCTGCGCGAACACCCAAACATCCTTATAAGCCGCCAGACGGCTTGCGCGCTGCTGCGGGGCCTCGTCCCCATCCTCATCGCGCGCGATGGAAATCGCCTTCTTGGGGCATGCCTGCACGCACGCGCCGCATAGGATGCACCCATCGGTGGCGCGGGCGAGGCAGTTGGGGCGCTCGCCCTCCACAACGATACCGGCGTTGCCGCACGCCTTGACGCACAGCCCGCAGCCTATGCACAGGTCTTTATCTACCAGCAAGCCACTCATAGCGACATCCCCTCAATCAGCTGGGCCAAAGCGCATGCCTGCTCGGCCGCATCGCCCGGAACGGTCACGGCGCCGTCGGCGCGATCGGGAACAAACGACCTCACCACCTGCGTGGGAGACCCGCTCAAACCGATACGGCGCGCATCCGCCGCGGAGCGCTTCGCGTCGAGAACCTCGATCGAGACCCCCTCCGCCGCCATGATGCCGGCGATGCTGGGCATACGCAAATCGGCGATGTCCTTGGACACCGTCAGCACGGCGGGAAGCGGCACAGCCAGCGACGCCGCGCCGCGATCGGTGTTGGCGCGCACGCATGCGCACGTCGGTTCCAGCCCGCGGACCTCGACTACATCGGTCGCGCACGGCCACTCAAACGTGCCTGCAAGTTCGGGACCGATCTGGGCCGTATCGCCGTCGACGGCCATCTTGCCGCACAAGATGAGATCGGCGCCGCCCAACGCCTCGATACCGCGCGACAGCGCGTAGGTAGTCGCCAGCGTATCCGCCCCGGCAAAGGCGCGGTCGCTCAGCAGCAATCCATCGTCCGCGCCGCGGGCGATGCAATCGCGCAGCAAATCCGCCGTGGCGGGAATGCCCATAGATAGAACGCTCACTCGCACGTCCGCCGGCTCCGCGGCGGCATCCTTGATGCGAAGGGCCGTCTCCAGCGCGGAGGCGTCGAACGGGTTGATGACCGCCTGCCCTCCGTCGCGGACGATGGTATTGGTCTTGGGGTCCATCTTGACCTCGGTGCTGCCGGGCACCGCTTTGACGCACACAACGATATGCATCACAGCTCGCCTCCCTTCGCGCGGGCGACGGCCGCGTCGAGCTCGTCCTCGTCAAACAGGTTGCCGCGGCCCAAGATCCCCTGGGGGTCCAGCGCCGCCTTGGTGTCGGCCATCTGCGCGATCGCCTGGTCGCCGTACATGATGCGCAAGAAGTCCCGCTTGATCTTGCCCACGCCGTGCTCTGCGGAAACGGCGCCGCCCATCGCGGTCACCTCGCGCGCCCACCGGGCGAATAGGCGCTTGCCCGCCGCGTACTCCTGCGCGTTGCGCGGCAAGATGTTCACGTGCAGGTGGTTGTTTCCAATGTGGCCCCACGCCGCGGACTGCAGGCCCGCCTGAGCAAGCGTGTCGCGGTACAGCGCCACCACCTCATGCAGCCGCTCGTTGGGAACGGACATATCGGAACCGAGCTTGGTAATCGAGGGGTCGGTACGCCTGCGCTCGTCGATCAGCATGTTGACGCTCTCCGGCACGGCGTGGCGGAAGAAGCGCTGGCGCTCGCGGTCCACGTCCGTACGGGCGACCCAGGTATAAGCGGGACTCGACCCGCACTGGTCCAAAAGATCGCCCAACAGGCGCAGGTCCGCAGCCGCTTGGCCGGCATCATCGCACTCGAGCTCAACGTACACGCAAGCGGCATAGGACTTGGGCACCGCAGGCAGGGACGAGAAGGCAGCGGAGCGCTCGCGCTGGGAACGAAGCACATCGAGCGCGTCGCCATCGAAATACTCCAGCGCCGCGGCGCGAGGCAGCCGGTCACGCATAGCGATGGTTGCGTCGAGCGCGGACCGCTCGTCCATAAAAAAGCAGTTGACGCCCCAGGTAAGTGCTGGCAACGCGGATAGGCGCAGCTCCAACTGGGTAATGACGCCCAGGGTACCGTCCGACCCTATGAACAGGTCGACGGCGTCCATGTTGTCCTCTGCGTAATAGCCGGAAGCATTCTTGCTCGCCGGCATGGTATAGGCGGGCAGGGGCACCGAAATGCAGCGCCCGCCCACGGTTTCAAGCGTAAGCGCACGTCCGCGCGCGTGGACCTCGCCCCGCTTGAGCGCCACCACGTCGCCATCAGCCAGCACCACGCGCAACGCGCTCACGTGCGGACGCATGGGACCGTAGCGGTAGCTGCGCGCACCGGAGGCGTTGCACGCCGCCATGCCGCCCAGGCAGGCGGAGGCCTCCGTGGGATCCGTTGGGAAAAACTGGGTGGGCGCGGCGTAGAGCTGCTCGAGCACCTCCAGGTCCTCATTCACCCAACCCGTGCAGGGAACGGTTTTATTTGCCAGGTACTTGCGCAGCTCCGACAAGATGACGCCGGGCTGCACCGTGAGGTAGAACGCGCCGTCCCCACCGCGGCGCGCGCCCAGGCAGCGGTTCATGTGGGACAGGTTCATCACGTGCCCACCGTGCGGCACCGCGCCCGCGGCCAGGCCCGTGCGAGCCCCCTGCACGGTCACGGCGGTGCCGGAAGCCGCCAGCTTGGAGAGAATCGCGGAGACCTCATCCTCAGTCGTCGGAAACGAGATGCTCTCCGCCTCGCCCTGGGCGCGCGATTCGTCACGGCGGTACTCGTCATAATCCGCACCAAACGCTTGTATTTGCTGCATGCGCGGCTCATCCCCCGTTCTTTTGCCTTTATCTCGGTAGAGTGCATCCAGCAATTATGCCTGAACCCCGGGCGCCGCGCGCACGCGCGACGGATTATGTCAAGCACGTGAACTCACACGGCCCCACCAAAGGAGAAGGGCGGATTGCGCATGTTTTATGTGCGTTCCACCCGCGACGTCACACCCCCAGGGGGTGCCATGCTGCCCTGTGCAGATTTGGACGAGGTTTGGGGGAGATTTACCGTGCGCGGGAACAGGTAGGGTATTCCGCACCGGGGGCGACCATAGCCCCGCCACGCCAACCGATGGGAGAAATCATGGCGCTCTACCTGCCCGATCTGCACGTTGCCTTTGAAGTGACCGATGACCCCGCCAGCGCGCCCGTTGACGCCAGCGCGTTTCCGGGCCTCACCACCATCCACGTCACCGCAAACCAACTCGATGATCCCGGGCTTCTTGCCAAGGCGATAGAGCGGGCGCAGGCCGGGCGCGACCTGCCGTCCCCAGCCGGCGCGCAGAACGCCGCCCTCCAGGCGGTGCGGGCGGCCTCGAGGCTGCGCTAGCCCGGCTCGAGTTTGCTACCATCTCATTGAATGAATACGGGCTCCGCCCCAACGTTTGGCAGCGGCGCCCCATCTGGATGGGAGCAGTCCGTACATGATCGGTCTTGGCACGCTTATCAACACCGCCCTGGTTGTCGCCGGCGGCATCGCCGGCATGTTTTTGGCAGGTTCATCACCCCGCGCCTGCAAGACGGCCTCATGAAGGCGACGGCCTTGAGCGTGCTTTTTGTGGGACTCGCCGGCGCTCTTGGCGGCATGCTCTCCATTGCCGACGGCAAGCTGGTAAGCGGCGGCACCGCCATGATCGTGGTGTCGCTTGCCGCCGGCGCGCTTGCGGGCGAGTGGATCAACCTGGAGCACCAGATTGGCCGCTTTGGCGAATGGCTCAAATATAAGACGGGCAGCGCGGGAGATTCCTCATTTGTAGACGCCTTCGTCACGGCGTCGCTCACGGTGAGCATAGGCGCCATGGCGATTGTGGGATCCATCCAAGACGGCATCAACGCCGACCCTTCCACCCTCATCCTCAAAGGCGCCATCGACGCGCTGCTTGTCTGCATCATGACGGCGTCTATGGGCAAGGGCTGCATCTTCTCCGCCATACCCGTCTTTATATTCGAGGGGTCGCTCACGCTGCTCGCACGCCTGATCCAGCCCATCATGTCCGCCGCCGCCATTGCCAACCTCTCCACCGTGGGCGCAATCCTCATCTTCTGCGTGGGCGTAAACCTCATCTGGGAGCGGACCTTCAAAGTTGCCAACCTGTTGCCCGCCGTGGTGGTGGCGGTTCTCTTCGCCCTGTTCTAGCCGCACCCGCCCCTAGTTGCGGTATGGTTGATGGCACCGCTTTGGCTCCGCAACGCCAAAGCCAACCCTGACCGCCAACGCGTATGCGCGTTGATGTACAAGAGTATGGAGACCACCATGAGCGCACGCACCAACGAGGGCCTGGCAGAAGACGGCGAGCTGTTTCGCACCCACATTGGAGGCTCTGCCGTGATCGAGGGCGTCATGATGCGGGGCAAGCTCAACTGGGCCGTCGCCGTGCGCCAGGACAACGGGCAGATCTACACCGAAGCACATGACCTTCCCGACCCCGCCGGCCGCCCCGGTTGGTGGTCCTGGCCGTTGGTACGCGGCTGCGTCTCTTTTGTTCAGTCCATGCAGCTCTCGCTGAAAGCCATGAACATCGCCGCGGAGCACGCGTATCCGGATGAGGACGGAGCCGACGATGCCGCCGCGAATGCCAAGGATGATAAGGACGATGGCATGCATCTGGATGTTCTCATCGCAAGCGCGGTGGGCGCCGCGGTGGGCGTGGGCGTCTTTCTAGCGCTGCCGGTCTTTTTATCGAACCTCATCATGGGCGAGCTCACGCCGGAAAACTCCGTTGCCTGGAATCTGGTCGAGGCGCTGGCGCGCATCGCCTTGCTGGTCGGCTATATCTGGCTGTGCGGCCGTTTTCCGGAGATGGCTCGCGTCTTTGGCTACCATGGCGCCGAGCACCAGACCATCCACTGCTACGAGCACGGCGACGCCCTCACGCCCCAAAACGCCGCGCGCTACTCGCGCCTGCACGTGCGTTGCGGCACCGCCTTCCTTGTCATGACCGTCACCATCGCCATCATCGTCCACTCATTGGTGCCCGTGGCGCAGTTGGCGGACGCGTGGGGCATCCAGGGAATCGCCCGCAACCTATTTATCTTCGCCTCGCGCCTGGTGATGCTGCCCCTAGTCGCCGGCGCATCCTACGAAGTCACTGTGAAATGGGCCGGTGCGCACCCCGATAACCCCCTGGTCAAGATTGTGCTATGGCCCGGCATGCAGATGCAGCGCATCACCACCAACGTAGCGGACCAGGGCATGCTCGAATGCGCGATCGCCGCCCTTGAGCTTGTGCGCGACCGCGAGATAGAAGCCGGCCTGGACACCGCCGACTCGCCCGCCGACGCATCCGGCACGGGATGCTCCTGCCAATAGGGCGTTGTGGGAAAGTTATGCACGGTAAACTTTCTTTTTCTGGCAAATTTGTTTTATATGGTTAACTTTCTTGGCCGATAAGCGGGTGCAGCGCACCCCCCTTCAAGAAAGGATGCCGTATGAAACCCGTCCTTATTATCGAGATCGTCTCCGCCCTGGTCGCCCTTGGCGCTTTGGCGACGCTTGTCGTCCAGGCGGTCCGCGCGAAGCTGAAATCAGGCATTGCCCTGTTTATCATGCACGCTATAGCGGGCAGACTCTAGAACGCCGACGCCCCGGCGCACCCTGTATCCAGCCCGAAGCCGTCTTAGCCGCGCTTTGATCCCTGGCGGCAGATGCCGCCCTTGTGGCCGCACGCCTTGTTGGGACCCATACCCTTGGAGGCGCGCACGTTGTGGAGCGGCGCCGCGCGAAACGCCGCCTTCTTGGCTGCCAGCGCCTGCATCTGCCTTTGGTCGAATGCCTTTGCCATGAACCCTCGCCCTTCTCGTCCACCTTATCCGCCGCGCCGCCACCGTCCTCCGCGTCGATGCGCCGCCATGCCCTGTAACGGTACCACCTATTGCGCCGCTGGGCGATATGCGCCGTCCGCGCCCGTGCGGGCGAACTATCCTTAAGCATGCAGGCACCACCGGCCCGGGCCAGCAAGCGAAAGCCATGCCGCGCATTGCGCCCCGGCGACTCTAGGGAGACTTCTTATGTGGGCATTCGACACCACCTTGTATCAGATCTATCCGCTGGGCATGCTCGGCTGCCCCTTTGACGCCCCCGCCATCGATGATGACGCCGCACAACAAGAACAGGCGGCGCTGCATCGAGTACGGCACTTGATTGACTGGGCGCCCTATCTGGGCAAGCTGGGCGTGGGCGCCATTCTGCTCAACCCGGTCTTCTCCTCTGACACGCACGGATACAACACCCGCGACATGCTGACCATCGACTGCCGACTGGGTACCAACCAAGACTTTAAAGAGACGGTCGACGCGCTGCACGCCTGCGGGGTGCGCGTGGTTCTGGACGCGGTATTCAACCACGTGGGACGCGGCTTTTGGGCCTTTCGAGACGTGCGGGAGAAACGCTGGGAGTCACCCTATAAAGACTGGTTCAACATCAGCTTTGACGGCGACACCCACTTTGGCGACGGCTTTTGGTACGAGGGCTGGGAGGGCAACCAGGACCTGGTGAAGCTCAACCTGCGCAACCCCGCCGTCATCGATTACCTGCTCGACGCCGTGCGCATGTGGAAGCGCGAGCTGGGCGTGGACGGCCTGCGCCTTGATGTCGCCTACAGTCTGGACCGCGACTTTGTGAAGCGCCTGCACCAAGTAGCGGGAGAGCTGGGGGCAGAGCCCCGCTTCGATGGCGAGGCGGGAGACGGCTTTCCACTGATCGGCGAGGTGCTGCACGGCGACTACAACCTTATCGTTAACGACGAGATGCTGGACTCGTGCACCAACTACGAATGCTATAAGGGCCTGTATTCCAGCTTCAACTCCATGAACATGTTTGAGATCGCCCACTCGCTGCACCGCCAGTTTGGCGGCGATCCCTGGTGCATATACCGCGGCAAGCACCTGGTGAGCTTTGCGGACAACCACGATGTAACGCGCCTGGCAAGCATCCTCACCTGCAAAGAGCACCTCCGCGGAGCCTATGGCGTGCTTTTTGGCATGCCGGGCATCCCGTGCCTGTACTACGGCAGCGAATGGGGCCAGCTTGGGCAGAAGGGTACCGGCTACCTGGCAGACGTGGAGATTCGCCCCCAGCTTGACGCGCCGGCGGCAGACGCCCTGGAGCATCTAGCCGACGGCTGGGAAGGAGGCGGCGCCCCCAACCAGCTCACCGGATACATCAGCGAGCTCAACCATGTTCGCCGCGCATCGCGGGCGCTGTGCCACGGCTCTTATCGCAACGTGGTGATCACCAACAAGCAGCTGATATTTGAGCGCGATGCCCCTGCGAGCGCGGAGCGCGACGCCGAATGCGTGCTTGTCGCCGTCAACGCCGAGGACGTTCCGTTCACCCTGAACGATGGAACGCTCAACGGACGCTTTGAGGTACTTCTGGCAAGCGCGCCGTGCGCCGACGACCCCAATGCCGCGCCAGATTATCCGCAAACGGGAGACCTTTTGGAACTTGAGGGGTCGCTGACGCTGCTTCCCTACGGCGTCCTGTATCTCAGGCGGGCGATGTAGCGGCGCGGGAACCTAGGCCTCGATGAGGGCATCGCCCGTCTGGGGATACTCGTCCAAACAGTAAGAGCGAATCGATACGTCCTCGTACGTATTGAAGTAATACGTACGGGTAGCCGACGAGAAGCATCCGGTATAGAGCGTCTTCTCGGTCTTGCCGTCACGTGCCATCGCGCTGCCCTCGACCATCGCTACCTGGGAGAGCGAATGGAACATGCGGCTCACGTTGGCGGCCTCCCGCTCCTTTTGAGGATAATTGGCGTTTACGTACGCGGCGCGGACAAAGCGCGAAGGGGACGTGTAGTCGCCGGGAAGCCCGCGCTGGGCGGCGCCCGCGCCAAACGGGGTGAGAGGGCGACCAAAGGGCCCCTCGCCGCCCCACGCGTTGGAAACGTTAAGATAGTTGCGAAGGTTCTCGGCATGCCAGCTGTAACCGGGCTGGTTCGCCAAAACATCCACCGGATTATCGAAGACCTGCATACCCGTATCGGTATACTCCACCACGACCGAACGCGTGCGATCCGCTACGATCCAATGCAGCAGGGTGGAAGGCCACTGGGGAGCGATGGGCTCGTCCACGATCGCCGCGGTCCGCAGGGCATCGACGACCTGATCGACGCTTTCGAAGTTGGCGCAGACCCAAAGCGGGAACTCCCAGGCGGATACGTTGGTCTTCCCCTCCTGCGGCGCGCTTTCATACCTGGCGTACCCGGGGAAGTTGAGGCCGGCGACCGCGAGCCCGGCATCGTTGCCGGCATCGAACAGCATGGGCTGCCCTTGTTCCACCAAACCCATGCCTATGAGCGCATGGGAGCATTCTGCCGTCGCCCCAAAGGGGGACGCCGGCTTGAAACCACGGGGCACCACCAGCACGCGCTCACCGTAATCAAACGTCCAATCGAGGTTTCTGCCAAAGAACATGTTGCCTTCTGTATCGTTGAACCGCATGCCCGTGCACATGGGATAGTCCTCTCACTCAATCGCGCCCGCGGGCGCGCGGCAAACCAAAGCTTGCATGGATATGTACCCCCCGCCCCGCTCGCGCGCCCTCCGCGGCGCCCATCCATAGGGCAAGCAGATTAAGGGGACGAGCTTAAGGGCGCGGGGGCACGATGCAGTCGTAGCGCACGGCCTTGCCGGCAACCGTATGGCTGGGCTTGACGCCGGCAAGATGCGGGCCCTTGACCGGGCGCTTCACGACGACCTTGCGCGGATGCGCCAGCAGGGCCGCGCGGAGCAGCGCCTCCTGGTCCTCGCATGGGCTTTCAAGATGATGGAGCAGCTGAAACTTCTTCTTAACCGCGGCGCTCTTGGTGCGCTCGGGGAACATGGGGTCGAGATAGACCACATCGGGCGCGGAGGAGATCATGGGAAGCGCCGCGATGCTGTCCGCGCGTACCAGCGTCATGCGGGCGACGAGCCCCTCCAGGCGGGGATCGGTTGCGGCGCGGTCCAGGGCGTCTTGCAGCAACGCCGCGATCACCGGGTCGCTCTCGAACATGGTGACGGTAAAGCCCGCGGCGGCCAGGAGCAGGGAATCCTGCCCCATGCCCGCCGTCGCATCGACCGCCGTGGGCGAGACGGCGCCTTTGATCTTGGCGGCGCGCACCAAAAGCTCGCGCGACAGGTTCGCCTGCTTGAGGCGCGGAAGCATATCGGCAAAGTCGCCCCGCAGCACCATTCCGTCGCGTTCGAGCGAAAGGCCGTCCTCGTCCAACCGCAGCGCCAAGGCGCCGTCCGGAGCGCCTTCAGCAATCTTGGCCCCGGTCGCCGCGGCAACGGAGGCGACGCGCCCTGGATCGGCCCCTTTGGACGCGACCAGCAGAAGCGGTACCTGGAGAGTTTCGATCATCATCGTCCTTTCATGGTGCGCATGGGGCTAGCGTGCGAGATACGCCAGCAGGTCCCCGTAGGTCGCCTCGCCGTCGCGGCGCCCCACCTGGTAGATGTCCTCGAGCTCCTGCGGGTCCTTGATCACCGCCGGCGCCTTGACGGACTCGCTGGGCCTGATGACAAAGAGATCCCCTGCCGCCTCGCGCTCGGCGATGTCGTCAAGCTGCGCGTTATAGCGCTCGTGGCGTCCCTCGAGCAGCTCGACCACGCGGGGACAGCCCCGCAGCGCGCGGCGGATCACCGGCATGAGCTTTTGGGGCTGTTTGCGAAAACCCTTAGGCTGGGTGAGCACGGCAACCTGCTTGGCGTAGCCCTGCGACGCCATCCATGCCACGGGGATGGGATCCGCCGCGCCGCCGTCGAGCAACCGCAACATGCGCCCCTCGTATTCAAGCTCCACGGGGCGGGACACCACGGGGATGGAGGCGGACGCGCGGATCCAATCGATATCGACCACGTCGCCGCTATGGAGATCGCGGTAAACGGGACGCCCGGTTTCCACATCCGTGCACACCACGGTGAAGCGCATGGGGTTGGACGAGAAGGTCTTGGTGTCGAATACATCGAGCTTCAGCGGCACCTCGCGATAAGCGAAGTCACGGCTGTAAAGGTCGCCCGTCTTGAGCAGCACGCGCAGGCCCGCGTAGCGCGGATCCGTGCAGAAGCGCTTGTTATAGCGAACCGCACGGCCTATCTGGCGGGATTTGTAATTGCAGCCAAACGCCGCACCCGCGGAAACGCCCACCATGGCATCGACCTCAAGGCCGTGCTCCATCCACACATCGAGCACGCCCGCGGTATACATGCCGCGAAAGCCGCCGCCCTCGAGCACCACGCCAACCGTCTCGGCACGCTCGCGCGCGGAAGGCGCGAAGGGCGCAGTCGGGGCGGCTTCAAGCTGGTCGTTATTTTCCATATGCATCTCCGTCATATCTCAATCGCATCGCTTCCGCGAGCGCGGGGCGGCGCCGTGCGCCCAGATACGGTAAAGCCCGCGCAGGGTCAGGGTGTTGTCCACAACCACCGCATGGGCCAGCAGCGGCGCCAAACCGGACGCGCCGTCTCCGGTGATAACCACCGGCGCCTCCTGCCCCAGCTCCGCCATAACCGCGTCAAGCAACCCGTCTATACGAGCGACCTCTCCCAGCACCACGCCGGACTGCATCGCGGCACGGGTGTTGCGACCTATAACGCTTGTCGGGGCCCGCAGCTCGATCACCGGCAGGCGGGCCGCCGCTGCCGCGAGCGACCGCGCGCCCAAAGCGACACCCGGGGCGATCACGCCGCCCGCAAAGGCACCGTCCCCATCGATGACCTCGATGTTGGTGGTGGTGCCAAGGTCCACCACGACAACGGGCGAACCGTAGGCGTCGCGGGCAGCCACGGCGTCCGCCACGCGGTCGGCGCCCACCTCGGACGGATCGTCGATACGCATGCGAAGCCCGCTCTTGAGGCCGGGCCCCACCACGTAGACGCGGCCCTCGCAAACGCGGGACAGCGTCGTGCGCCACGCGTCCGTAAGCGACGGCACCACGCTGGCAAGGATGGCCTCGGAAGGGGCCGCGACGCCCAGCATCGCCAGGGCGTGGGAGATATGCGAGCGCGCCTCGTCCGCGGTAAGCGCCGCAGGCGTGGTGATGTCCCAGGTACCCAGGAACTCCTCGTCCAAAAACGCGCCCAGACGCGTAGTGGTGTTACCAAGATCCACGGCCAGCAGGGTGCAGGGGCGCGACGCATCCCTAGACGCACCCGTTATGTGCTCCATATGGGGCCTCCAAACATATATCGACGCGGGGGCCGAATAACGGCGCCGCGCGAGGGGTCGACGTCTATACTATAGCGGTCCTTAAAGCCGTAACCCGACTTCCCGCTGCAGGGGAAGCGGATATACGAAGGAGAACAGATGAATACATCGAACGGTCGCGCGGAATCGCGCGAGCAACTTAAGCCTGCCGGCATTATTGTCGGATGCATGGGCTGCGTCATCATCACGGCGTCGTCCGTGTACACCGCCCTTAAGATGGGAGCGCTGCCCTGGCCCACCATCTTCACCTCTATCACCGCCCTGGTGGTGCTGCGGGCGCTGGGCAGGAAAAGCCTCAACGAAGCGAATATCACCCAGGTCATAATGTCCGCCGGCTCCATGGTGGCGGGCGGGCTGGCCTTCACCATCCCCGGCATCTGGATGCTGGGGCTCGACGAGCAAGTAGGCCTGCCGCAGCTTTTGGCCGTGGCGCTCGCCGGCACGCTTTTGGGCCTGGTATGCACCGCGCTGATCCGCCGTCGCTTTGTGGAGGAATCCGACCTGGAATATCCCATTGGCACCGCCGCGGCGCAGACCCTGCTGGCCAGCAGCGCGGGAGGGGCCACGGGCAAGAAGCTCTTTGGCTCCATGGCGCTGGCGGGAATCTGGTGCGCCCTGCGCGACGTGGCGGGCGTGGTCCCTGCCATGATCGCAGCGCTGCCCATTCCCGGCGTGAACTTCGCGCTCTACAACTCGCCCATGCTGTGCTCCGTGGGCTTTCTGGTTGGTGGAGCCGCGGTAGCCTTCTGGTTCGCGGGAGCGCTCATGGGCAACTTCGGCATCGTTGTGGGCGGCAGCGCCGCCGGACTGTGGGACGTCGCGACGGCGCAGGGCATTGTCTCAAGTTTGGGCATGGGTCTCATGATGGGATCCGGCCTGGGCGTGGTGATCAAGGACATCCTGCCCAAGGCCGCGGACTACCTTAAGCGCGGCCGCGCCGCCGGGACGGGCACTGCACAAGACGCGGACGATAAACCAGGGCTGCTGGGCAGTCTCTCCCGCATGGACGCCGGCGCGCTGGGCCTCCTCACGGCGGCTGCCGCCTGCCTGGCCTGTTTGGTGCTGGGGCTCTCCCCTATCGCCGCCGTCGTGGTTGTGGCGCTCGCCTTTGTCACCACCATCATGAGCGCGCAATCCGTGGGCCAGACCGGCATCGACCCCATGGAGATCTTCGGCCTCATCGTCCTTCTGGTAATCGCCGCCATAGGCGAGCATAACCAGGTGAAGCTGTTCTTCGTCGCGGCAATCATCGCCATCGCATGCGGTCTTGCCGGCGACGTCATGAGCGATTTCAAGACCGGCGCCATCATCGGCACCAACCCGCGCGACCTGTGGCGCGGCCAGGCGATCGGCTCGCTGCTGGGCTGCATCGTCTCCGTCGCCGTCATGGCGGCGCTGCTGGGCGCGTACGGTGCCGACGCCTTCGGCCCCGGCAAGCTCTTCGTTTCCGCACAGGCCAGCGTGGTCGCCACCATGGTCTCCGGCATCCCCAGCATCGCGGCGTTCGGCATCGGCATTATCGCGGGCATCGCCCTGTACTGCCTGGGCATTCCCTCGATGATGCTGGGCCTTGGCATCTACCTGCCGTTCTACATGTCGCTCACCGCCGCGGTGGGAGCCCTCATCAAGGCGGTCTACGACCGCGTCGGTGCACGACGCGCCACCGCCGCAGACGCCGAGACCACGCATGAGGAATCCGGCATCATCGTGGCATCCGGTATCCTGGGCGGCGAGTCCATCGTCGGCGTCATCATCGCCCTGGTCTCCGTCGCCAGCGGCATGCTGGGGTAGAGGCGGCCCTTTGGGGAGTGTCGGGTATGCCCCGGTGTGGCCCGATGCGCCCCCATGCGATCCGTTTTCATACGACGAACAAAAGGACGTCTTCTAAGCAGTCAATCCGCTTGGAAGACGTCCTCTTTTTAGCTTCTCTTCAAATGAGATTGCGACCGGGGTCCCACCAGGGCCTTCGAAGCGCCAGCTGAAGGCGCGCGTTAGAACTCCACGTTGCCAAACTCGGAGAGCTTGAGCTCCTTGTTGTGGTCGGTGGCCCAGTCGACGTTCCACGGGCTGGTGAACAGCAGCAGCTTGCCGCCGCGCATGTCCTCGACGCGCAGGGTGTCGCGGGTGAGGGACAAGCCGGCGATATCGATGCTGCCGGGTTCGTTCAAGATCCAGCGGATATCCGTGTAGGGCAGCGGCTGGCGGCGCACCTCAACGTGGTACTCGCTCTTCAGACGCTGCTCCAGCACCTCGAACTGCAGGGTGCCAACCACGCCGACGATAACGCTTTCCATGCCGGCGCCCAACTCGCGGAAGATCTGCACCGCGCCCTCCATGGCGAGCTGCTCCATACCCTTCACAAACTGCTTGCGCTTTAGGGTGTCCACCTGGGTGATGCGGGCGAAGTGCTCGGGAGCGAAGGTGGGGATGCCCGCGAACTGCACGTGCTTCTTGCCGGCGCACAGGGTGTCGCCGATGCTGAAGATACCCGGATCGAACAGGCCCACGATGTCGCCGGCGTACGCCTCGTCCACGATCGCGCGGTCATCGGCCATCATAGTGGTGCCGGTGGCCAGCTTGATCTTACGGCCGCCCTGCATATGGTAGGCCTCCATGCCGCGCTCGAACTTGCCCGAGCAGATGCGGACGAAGGCGATGCGGTCGCGATGGTTCTTATCCATGTTGGCCTGGATCTTGAAGACAAAGCCGGAGAACTCCTCGCGGGTGGGCTCCACAACCTCGCCGGTAAGCGAGTCCACATGCGTAGAGGGGCCGGGTGCCAGGCGCAGGAAGTCCTTAAGGAAGGGCTCGACGCCAAAGTTGGTGAGGGCGGAACCAAAGAATACGGGCGAGAGCTTGCCGGAAAGCACCGCGTCCAAGTCGAACTCGGAGTCGGCGCCGTCCAGCAGCTCGATATCGTCCATAAGGTTCTTATGGTTGTTCTCGCCGATCAGCTCGTTGAGGGCGGCGTCGCCCAGCGTCGCCTCGACCTCCTCGACCTTCTTGGTGCCGTTGGCGCGGCCGTCGCCCTCAAAGGCCAGCACGTGGCGGCTGGCGCGATCGAAGACGCCGCGGAAATCGCGACCGTTGCCGATGGGCCAGTTCATGGGGTACGTGCGGATGCCCAGGACGTTCTCGACCTCTTCCATAAGGTCGAAGGGGTCGCGGGTCTCGCGGTCCATCTTGTTGACGAAGGTGAAGATGGGGATGCCGCGCAGGGCGCAGACGCGGAACAGCTTCTTGGTCTGGGCCTCGACGCCCTTGGCGCCGTCGATCACCATGACCGCGGCGTCGGCGGCCATGAGGGTACGGTAGGTATCCTCGGAGAAGTCCTGGTGACCGGGGGTATCCAGAATATTGACGCAGCAGCCGCCATAGGTGAACTGCAATACGGACGAGGTGACGGAGATGCCGCGCTGCTTCTCGATGTCCATCCAGTCGGACACCGCGTGGCGCGCGTTCTGCTTGCCCTTGACGGAGCCGGCGGACTGGATGGTGCCGGTGTAGAGCAGCAGCTTCTCGGTAAGGGTGGTCTTGCCGGCGTCCGGGTGCGAGATGATCGCGAACGTGCGGCGCGAGGAGATCTGGTCAGCAAGAGATGCCATGGGGTTTGATTCCTGTTCTTTTGCGCAAAGGTTGAACCTTGCCATTGTAGCGGCAAACGCGGGCGGCGCCGTCCTCGCTACTTCTCGTCCACCAAAACGGCGGCGCGGGCGATGACGGCGTCGATGTTGGGCAAGAAGTTCTCGCGGCCAACCTGGTCAACAAAGCCGGCGCGCTCCATGGTGCGCATGGGCTGGTCGTTGGGATGCGAGATCACCAGCTGCACGCCGCGCTCGCGGCACATATCGAGCACCTCGGTCTCTTGGCTCACCATCTTCATAAAGAGGACGATGGTGACGGCGATACCGGCGGTAAAGCCCGTGGTGATGGTATGCGGCACAAAGCGGATGAGCGCGCCCAGGCGCATGACGCCCATAACTATCAGCAGCACGCCCGCGATGATGGTAGCCGCCACCAGTCCGCTCATGCCGTCGGTCGCCACGATACCGGCGACGATGGTGGCGAACGCCGCCGTGGGACCGGAGATCTATATGCTTGCTAGCGGCGATAAAAGTGTGTCCGCTGCAGCGTGTTTA
>ERZ1032357.147-NODE-147-length-23960-cov-14.936248_pt1 | contig 23960 bp, 20 predicted proteins | sample MGYA00517100_ERZ1032357 | MGnify/ENA primary metagenome ERZ1032357 (study PRJEB33719, sample SAMN04262589) | wastewater metagenome | biome: periurban shantytown; feature: animal feces; material: feces | host: Canis lupus familiaris | place: Peru: Lima | collected...
GTGCTCGAGCCGCTTGCCGGCCGCCTGGAGGCCGAACAGGCAACCACCGTGTTCGCCCAGATCGAGATGCCGCTCGTGCCTGTGCTCGCCAAGATGGAGCGCGCCGGTATGCTGGTCGATCCCGATCGCCTGGCGGCACTCTCCGCGGATCTTTCAGGCAAGATCGATGCCTTGGCGCGTCGCATTCGAGAGCTTGCCGGCGACGAGACTTTCAACATTTCCAGCCCCATGCAGCTTTCCCACATCCTGTTCGATGTGATGGGGCTGCCCACCAAGGGCCTCAAGAAGACCAAGACCGGGTATTACTCCACCAACGCCAAGGTCCTTGACGAGTTGGCGCGCGACAACGAGTTCGTGCGCCTGGTTTTGGAATATCGCGAGAAGACCAAGATCAAGTCGACGTACCTGGACACGCTCGGCCCGCTGCGCCAGGGCGACGGGCGCGTGCACACCACGTACAACCAGACGATCACCGCCACCGGCCGCCTCTCGAGCTCCAATCCCAACCTGCAGAACATCCCCACGCGCTCGGAGCTCGGCCATACGGTGAAGACGGCTTTTTCCGCCGGCGAGGGGTCGGTGTTCGTGGCGATCGACTATTCGCAGATCGAGCTGCGGCTCCTGGCCCATCTGTCGGGTGACGAGCATCTGGTGCGCGCGTTCAACGAGGGCGAGGATTTCCATGCCGAGACCGCCGCGCGCGTGTTCGGCGTGCCGGTCGACGAGGTGACGCCCGAGCTGCGCAGCCGCGCCAAGGCGGTGAACTTCGGTATCGTGTACGGGCAGCAGGCCTACGGCCTCTCGCAGTCGCTCGGTATTCCCATGGCCGAGGCGCGCGATATGATCGATCGCTACTTCGAGGCCTATCCGGGCGTGCGCACGTATCTGGACAACACCGTCGAGTTTGCCAAGCGGACCGGGTACGCGGTGACCATGTACGGGCGCCGACGCCCCATCCCCGAGCTCAAGCAGCGCATGCCCGCCATGCGCGCGTTCGGTGAGCGCACGGCCATGAACCATCCCATGCAAGGCAGCGCCGCCGACATCATCAAGATCGCCATGGTGCAGGTGGAGGCGCGCCTGCGTGCCGAGGGGTTCCGTGCCAAGATGGTGCTGCAGGTGCACGATGAGCTGGACTTTGACTGTCCGGTCGAGGAGCTCGAGGCCCTGTGCGCGATGGTGCGCGACGTGATGGAGCACGTGGTGGAGCTCAAGGTGCCGCTGATCGCCGAGGCGAGCTGGGGCGAGACCTGGGCCGAGGCTAAATAGCAGAACGCGGCCGCAGCAGATCTGCACGGTGACAAAAGGAGGCGAAGCCCCATAAGGGGCTTCGCCTCCTCCGTTTGGCTATGTAAAGGGATGCCCCTTCGCCTCGAGTATGGCATCGATGAGCACCGCGACCCCGTGATCGTTGTTGCCGGGTATACGGAATCGCGCGTGTTCGTCCATGTGGGGGCCGGCGTTGTCCACCACAAAGCTGTGGCCGGCGAATTCGAGCATGGAGATGTCGTTGTACGTGTCGCCGACCGCCGCGACGTTGCTCGCCTCGATTCCAACATGACGGCACAGGTGGGCAAGGCCCGATCCCTTGTCGACGCCGGCGGCCATGAAGTCCACCCAGTTCTCGCCCGCGCATACTACCGAGAGCGTGTCGCCGAAGCGGTCCCGGAACGTCTGCTCATATGCCTGCCTGCTGTTGCCGTTTGGGAGGTACAGGGATACCTTGTTGGCCTCGATGTCGATGCCCTCGAACGATGGGACGCATGAAACGGTTGCGTAGAACCGGCTGACTTCATCTGCATACGCCTGGTCGCGCTGGGGGATGAAGGTGTCGCCATACGCGCAGAGCACGGGTACGCAATTGGGGTACACCATGCCTGCAGCCAAGATTTCCCGGTACACCGCGACATCGATGCGGGAGCGATCGATGGTGGAACCGGCGTAGCGAACATCGCCGCCGTTGTCCGAGCACAGGGCGATGCGATCGATATGCTCGGGAAACATGGTGGCGAGCTTGGGTGCGGGCCTGCCGCTGGCGGGGCAGAACAGGACCCCTGCATCGGCAAGGGCCTCGATGCGCTCGGGCATGCGCTCTGGCTGTCTTCCCGCATCGTCGAGCAACGTGCAATCCATGTCGCAGGCGAGCAGTTCAATCGACGCCAAGTCGCAATCGTTCCGATAGCTTTGCATTCCGTCTTCCCCTGTCTGAACAAACATCGATAAAGAAACAATCGAACGTAGGCCATTATAGTCGACCTCCTCCGCGCGCCGCCCGAAGGGTCGTCGGGATGCGAAACAAAACCGTAACAATCGAAGTTAATTTGGCGCGCTCTAGCGATATAGGATATGATGCCCCACAACGTAAACGTGCCGTTGGGCGAACATACCCAGCCGTTTACGGATTGTTGATTGCATTGGATGAGAGGAATCGGATCTCGTGGTACAGGCGCTGGCTACATTTGGGGACATGGCCGCGGCTGTAGTCTCTCGCCAGATCGCTCTCGATACCGCGCGCCGACGCCAGTGTGCAATCTCCCGACGACGATAACTCGTTGTCTCTTGTTTGCTGCCGCGCATGCGTGCAGCCGGAGTCCAACTGAGTTGAGCTTGTCGGGTCGTATTCTAGGCACAACCCTATAGCTTTTCGCACCTTTCGGCATCCTGCGCATATCCGGAACCGCGCGGCACCGTATCGTGACTGTGTCAGTTGGCTCGCCCTTACGAACGATTCGAGTGGTTAGGACGAACCTATGAGCAAGCAAAAAGTGGTACTCGCATATTCCGGTGGGCTGGATACCTCGGTCTGCATCAAATGGCTGCAGGAGGAGAAGGGCCTCGATGTGGTGGCGGTGCTGGGCAACGTGGGCCAGGAGCACGACGGATTGGAAAAGAAGGTCGCAAAGGCCTATGCGCTGGGTTGCGTGGCGGTCGAATGCGCGGACATGCGCGACGAGTTCGCACGGGATTTCGTGGCGCCCGCCATTGCCGCCAACGCCATGTACGAGAACAAGTACCCGCTGCTTTCGGCCCTGTCGCGTCCGTTGATCTCCAAGCATCTGGTGGAGGCCGCGCATAAGCACGGTTGCGCCTTCGTTGCACATGGGTGCACGGGCAAGGGCAATGACCAGGTGCGATTTGAAAACGCGATCATGGCGCTCGATCCCGCGCTCAAGGTGATCGCTCCGGTTCGCGAGTGGGACCTGGGACAGCGTCCGAGCGAGATCGCCTATGCAAAGGACCATGGTATCGAGCTGACCACCTCCGCATCCGATTCGCTGTATTCGGTCGATGACAACCTGTGGGGCCGCGCGATCGAGTGCGGGGAGCTCGAGGACCCTTGGACCGAGGCGCCCGCCGACACGTGGACCATGACGGTCGATCCGTTCCTCGCCCCCGATACGCCGACGTATGTGACCGTGGGCTTTGAGGCCGGCGTGCCGGTGACCCTCGATGGGGAGGCGTGTTCGTTGGCGAACCTGGTGGTTAAGCTCAACGGCATCGCAGGCTCGAATGGGTACGGCCGTATCGATATGGTCGAGAACCGCTATGTTGGGCTCAAGAGCCGCGAATGCTACGAGGTGCCCGGCGGCCTTGCGCTCATCGCCGCGCACCGGGCGCTGGAGGACCTGGTCCTCGAGCGCGAGGTGCTGCACCATAAGCTGGCGCTGGAGCAGATGTGGGCCGATGCTGTATACGAGGGCAAATGGTACTCTTCGTGGAAAGGCGCCCTCGATGCCCTGTTTGCCGCCACGCAGGAGGCGGTGACGGGCGATGTGCGCCTGAAGTTCTATAAGGGATCCTGTACGATTGTGGGTCGCAAGAGCCCTTACAGCCTGTATGACTACGGCTTGGCTACGTATAACGAGGACCAGACGTTCAACGAGGGCTCTGCCCCCGGATTCATCGAGATCCAGGGCCTGTCGATCAAGACGTGGGCTGCCAAGCGCGCGGCCGCCGCTCCGCACGCGTGGAAGGGGGTCGCATAGCATGGCGCTTTGGGGAGGACGGTTCACCGGGTCGGTTTCGCATACGGCGCAGCTGTTCGGCGCCTCGCTGCCCGTCGATAGCGAGCTGTTTCGGCAGGATATCGCGGCGTCTAAGGCCCATGCCGAGATGCTGGCGCATCAGGGGATAATCTCGAATGCCGATGCGGCGCAGATCGTCGAGGGCCTCGATGCGATCGGTAGGGATATCGAGGCGGGCTCGTTCGAGTTCGATATAAACGATGAGGACATTCACATGGCGGTCGAAGCCGAGCTCACGCGCAGGATAGGCGAGGCGGGTAAGCGTCTGCATACGGCCCGTTCGCGCAACGATCAGGTTGCCACCGATACGCATCTGGCGGCCAAGTCGCTCACGCGATCCCTGCTCGAGGCCAATCTGGAGCTCCGCCGCGCCCTGGTTCAGATCGCCCGCGATCACGGAGATGCCATGCTTCCGGGCTATACGCATCTGCAGCATGCGCAGCCGGTGCTGCTCGCCCATCACCTGCTTGCGTATTATTGGATGTTCGCGCGTGATTTCGGCCGTATATATGCAGCGTTTCAGGCGGCGGACGCATCGCCTCTCGGTGCTGCGGCACTTGCGGGAACGAGCTATCCCATCGACCGCCAGATGACCGCCCGTTTGCTGGGGTTCGGCTCGGTGTACCCCAACTCGCTGGACGCCGTGTCCGACCGCGATTATCTGCTCGACCTGCACTACGCTTGCAGCACGGCCGCCATGCACCTGTCGCGCCTTGCCGAGGAGATCATCTTGTGGTCCAGCTCCGAGTTTGGGTTTATCGCGCTTTCCGACCAGTATTCAACCGGGTCTTCAATTATGCCGCAGAAGAAGAACCCCGATTTTGCCGAGCTGATCCGCGGTAAGTCCGGTCGGGTGCTCGGCAATTTGGTACAGCTGCTGACCACCATGAAGGGCTTGCCCCTGGCATACAACAAAGATCTTCAGGAGGACAAGGAGGGCATGCTCGACAGCGCCCATACGCTGCTGCAGGCCATGGAGGTCATGGGCGGGTTGATCTCCACCATGAAGGTGAACGGCGATGCCATGCGAGGGGCTTGTGAGAAGGGGTTCCTTGCCGCCACCGATGTCGCGGACTACCTTGCCAAGCGCGGCCTTCCCTTCAGGGAGGCGCACGCGATCGTGGGCAACCTGGTCCTTGTATGCGAGCAGAGGGGCTGCGAACTGGGAGATTTACCGCTGTCGGTATACCGCGAGGCTAGCGAGCTGTTCGAGCCCGATATCTTGCGCACGGTGGATCTCGATGCCGTGGTGGATGCCCGCTCGTCCGAGGGTGGTACCGCTCCCGCGGCCCTTACGGCTCAATTCAAGCTGGTTCGCACATCGTTTGCCACCGATGAGGCGACTTTGGCGGGCATACCCGTGCAGCTTGCGATTGGACGGCAGTATGAAACGTTTCAAAGTGAGTCATAAGGCGCAGAAACGTGAACATACCAAGGAAATACTACAAATGAAGCGTTCCAATCATACCGTTCAGCGGCTTGCCGACGAAGGTTGATACCCCATCGAGTACTATGGTCGAAGCACATGAGGGGCGTCTCACATTCCAACGCGCCCGATGAGCTCCCGTTGAAAGGGGATACCATGGCAAGCTTTGAGAAGACGTTCATCATGATCAAGCCCGATGCCGTTCGCGACCGCAAGATCGGCCAGATCGTCGACCGCATCGAGCGCAGCGGTCTTACCATCGAGCGTATGGAGATGGTCACTCTTGATGAGCCGCTGGTGGAGAAGCATTACGCCCATCTCGCCGATAAGCCGTTCTTCTCGAACATCGTTGCGTTTATGACGAGCGGTCCCGTGGTGAAGATGGTCGTCTCCGGTATGGGTGCGGTCGCCAAGATGCGTAAGCTCATGGGCGCCACCGATCCGCAGGATGCACTCCCCGGTACCATCCGCGGTGATTTCGCAACCGATGTGAACGCAAACGTCATCCACGGTTCCGACTCCCGCGAGAACGCCGCCATCGAGATCGAGCGATTCTTCGGTTAGCCCATACCGCGCGCCCTCGGGCGCGACTTCCATAGACACGGCTGACGGGCCCGTCTCTTCTTGCGAAGGGGCGGGCCCGTTGGCATTGCGGCCGTTTGACCCGTACAATAAGGTTGCAAGCGTTTTTTGGAGGTTGACGGTGGGTAACAATACAGCCGAACTGTTGCAGGGGGAGACCCGAGACCAGGAGCTATGCTCGTTGCTCAACGACGAGCTGATCTGCGCGTTGGGATGCACGGAGCCCATCGCAGTAGCCTATGCGTCGGCGTTGGCGCGCCGGGTGCTGGGTGTTGAACCCGAGCGTCTCGAGGTCGCATGTTCGGGCAATATCATCAAGAACGTCAAAAGCGTGACGGTTCCCAATTCCGGCGGCATGCGCGGCGTCGAGGCCGCTGCCATTCTGGGCGCCGTGGGGGGAAATGCCGACGGTGCGCTCGAGGTGCTGCAAGACGTTGATGATGCCCAGCGTGCGCGTACCCAAGAGCTCCTCAAGCGGGATTCGTACTGCGACGTCACGCTTATCGAAAACGTTCCCAACCTGTATATCGAGATTCGCGCGCTGGCTGGCGGGCATGTTGCCGAGGTCGCCATCTCCGAGCATCACACCAATGTCGTGCGTTGCACCCTCGATGGGATTCCAGCCGACCGGGCCTGCCCGGCCGCCCGCCGTGACGGCGGCGCCACGGCTTGTTCTGGGGAGTGCGCCCATACGGCCCAGGCTCCCGTGGTATCGCAGGAACCCGCCCACGTGGAGGGCCTTACGCTGAGTACGATCCTGGCGTTTGTAAAGCATGGCAACATCGATGCTGCGCGCTCGGCACTCGAGCGGCAGATCAACAACAATACGCGCATTTCGCAGGCGGGGCTCGATGAGCCTTGGGGCGCCGAGGTCGGTCGAACGCTGCTTGCAACCCGCGGCGATGATCTGCCGTGCGTGGCGCGGGCGCGGGCGGCCGCCGGTTCCGATGCGCGCATGAGCGGTTGCGCGCTGCCGGTGGTGATCGTGTGCGGCTCTGGTAACCAGGGTATCACCACCTGCCTTCCGGTGGTCACCTATGCTCGTGAGCTTGGTATTGAGGGCGATCATTTGCTGCGAGCGTTGGCGCTGTCCGACCTGATCGCCATCCACACCAAGAGCTACATCGGGGCGCTTTCGGCGTTCTGCGGCGTGGTGTGCGCGGCGTGCGGTGCCGGCGCGGCCATTACGTGGATGCGTGGGGGCACCGATGACCAGATCGGTGCAACGATCGTGAACACGTTGGGAAATGTGGGCGGCATCGTGTGCGACGGGGCCAAGGCGAGCTGCGCGGCAAAGATTTCCGCTGCGGTGGATGCGGCGATCCTGGCAAGCGATATGGCTCTTGCGGGCCGCGGGTTCCGTGCGGGTGAGGGCCTGGTCAAGGACACCGTTGAGCAAACCATCGCATCTATGGGCTACGTGGGCCGTGTGGGCATGAAGCCCACCGACGTTGAGATCTTGAACATCATGATCGGCAAGACCAACGTAGAGGGATGCTAGCCGGGGTCAAACACACGTGCGCTCCGCGTGCAAAGTGGCCGGCAGCGTATATGGCGATAACCCTATAGGCTGCCCTGGCGTGCGTAGAAGTTATCTACGATGCGATCGAAATCGTTGGCGAAGCGCGACATGGGGCCGTTCCAGGTTGCTCGGGGTTTTGAGCCCACGCCAACATACGCGGTTTGCAGACCCATGTCGGGGAGCGGGAAATCTCGTTTGGGATCGTTGCCAACCATGAGGACCTCATGCGGCGCCAGCCCCATTTTGTCGAGTGATTCACGGTAGTACTGTGCACAGGGTTTGCAGCGCGTCGAGTTTTCCATGGTCGTAACGAGCTCGAACGGCACGTCGAGGAGGTTGCCCCACTTCATGCGACATTCGATGCAGGTACGTGAGAAGCTCGGGTTGGTGAGCAGCGCGATGCGCAGGCCGTGATCAAGGACGACGTCGATCGCATCGTGAGCCCCCTCGCGCGCATGCGCGGCAACGATCCCATCGTTTTTCCCGGGCAACACGGTGCGCTCGTAGCATTCAAGGACATCGGCAATGACGGGGTCGGAGAGGGGTATGCCGCAGCGGCCCTCAAGGGAGGAGTCGAAGAACTCCCGGTTGGTGCGTCGGTCGTTGTCGGTTCGCTCTGCCGAGTTGACCTCGAACATGGCACCGGTGAAGGCTGCGAACACCGATAGGGGGTTCTTGCGCCCAACCTGAGCGAGCAGGTTTGATTCGTCCATCGCCCACAGTGCGATAAACGCGTTAAGATTGAGACTGAGCAGGGTATCGTCCATATCGAATACAACGGCTTTTAACACGTGAGACACCTCGGCATAGAGTACGTGGCGGTTGGCATACTCACCATTATCGCCTGTTTTCCCGGCGCGTTCCTCAACAACATGCGGGCTTGATGCGCATCGGCAGAAAAAAGAAATAGAAGCTTCCTGCACAAGTTGAATCGATATAATCTAAATGATTCAACTAGAGGGGAGTTTCAGATGGGCTTGATCCATATCCAACCGGTGTACCACAACAAAATATGGGGCGGCAGGGACCTTCAAACGCTGTTCGGCTTGCATATTCCCGACGGCAAGGTGGGGGAGTGCTGGGCGATCTCTGCGCACGAAAACGGTGACTGCATCGTGAGTGACGGGGCATATGCCGGCAAAACGCTATCGTGGCTGTGGGCCAACCATCGGGAGCTGTTCGGCGGGCTCGAGGGCGATCGCTTTCCACTTCTCATCAAGCTGCTGGACGCATCGGACGATCTGTCGATCCAGGTGCATCCGGACGACGCGTATGCCGCGGAGCACGAGGGTGGATCCTTGGGTAAACGCGAATGCTGGTATGTGGTGAGTGCAAAGCCGGGCGCAACGATCATCGTTGGTCAGCGCGCCCATGATCGGGCGGAGTTCGAGCGCCTGGTGGCTCAGGGAGCATGGGATAAGCTGCTCAACGAAATACCTGTCCATGCGGGCGATTTCTTCCAGATCGATCCGGGATGCGTGCATGCCATCAAGGGCGGCACGGTGCTGCTGGAAACGCAGCAGTCCAGCGATGTCACCTACCGCGTGTACGATTACGACCGACGTGACGATTCGGGAGAGTTGCGCGAGCTGCATCTCGAGAAGGCTCTCGATGTAATCGATTACGCCGCGCAGGCCCCACGTGACGGGGCGCTGGATGCTCCCGTCGCGAACCAGCCGGCCGTCTTGGAGCAAAACGAAAGCTACACGGTGGTTCGACTTATGGTGGAAGGTTCGTACACCCTCGAGCAGCCTCATCCGTTCATGTGCGTCTCGGTTGTCGAGGGACAGGGCATGATCGAGGGTGAGCCGTACCGTGCGGGCCAGCATGTCCTGGTTCCCTTTGGAACGGACTCCGTGCGATTCGAGGGCAATCTGACGGCTGTCTGCAGTTGGGTGTAGCGCTTGCATTTGCATAGCATGGAGTCCATGCGGATGCCGTTCATCTGAGTTTAGCTACCGTTTACGGAGCTGATTATAGGAGCAAATCGCACCGCTCCGAGCGGGCAAAAGGTCCATGACACCTCATGTACCTGCGGACTAGTCCGTTGGGAGGCGGCAAGCAACATGGAACGTCGCACACGGCTCGTAAAATAGTTGGAGACTCTAGAATTGAATCGATTTAAAATAAGTAATAGTTCAAGGGTCTATCATACGAACCTTGAAGGACGGACGATATGTTCCCTCAAAAGGGATTGGAAGGAGAAGACATGATTCGAGTGATGCTTTGCTGCTCTGCGGGCATGTCCACGAGCATGATGGTTCAGCGTATGCAGACCGTTGCCAAGGAGCGCGGTATCGAGGCGGAGATCTGGGCGGTCCCCGAGGCGCAAGCCGGTGCGGAGGCCTACAAGGCCGATGCGATTCTGCTCGGGCCGCAGGTCCGTTTCCTTCTCGATAAGATCAAGTCCGTTGCCGGAGATACGCCGGTGGAGGTCATCGACATGGCAGCTTACGGCATGATGAACGGGGAGAAGGTCCTCGACCAGGCGATCGCGCTTATCGGTCACGAATAATCGATGGAGAGCGGGGTTCCGGTGACGGTTTTGCTACCTGCCCGCGGAGCCCCTTGGACCAGGTGGCAATTTCATCGCGATTCCGGTTGTGCTCCAGGTTTTGTTCGTCTCCTTTCCGATTCGGTTTTTGTCTGTCTAGCTGGCGAATGGAGAGCAGGTAGTTGGGAAAACGCCTGCATAAGGGCAATTCCGGCCTGTTTGTATCGCGGGATTCTTGAGGTCTCCACACAGCCGTCGGGTGCATGCGCGCTCGACGGCTGCGTGCGTTGACGGGGAAACGCGCCCCTTCGATGCCCGATCTCGGATCGACGGCTGGCGTATACCTGGTTTGCGATAGTGTGCGGCATCGACTTGTTTTTTAAGAAGAAAGAAGTTGTAGAGATGGAAGTGACATTTCCCAAGGGGTTCTACTTCGGTAGCGCGACGAGTGCGCCGCAGTCCGAAGGCGCCCACGGTATCGAGCACAAGGCCCCTGATATTTGGGATCTTTGGTTCGAGCAGGAGCCTTATAAGTTCCACGGGCAGGTTGGGCCGCAGGATGCATCGACGTTCTTCGAGCATTTCGAAAGCGATATCGATCTGCTTAGGGAAACCGGTCAGAATTCGTTTCGCACGTCCATCAGCTGGTCGCGTCTGCTTCCCGATCCGGAGGGCGAGCCAAATCCCGAGGCAGTCGAGTTCTACCGTGCCGCATTCACCCGTATGCGCGAGGTGGGCGTGGAGCCGTTCGTGAACTTGTTCCATTTCGATATGCCTGCTTCCCTGCAGGAGCGTGGGGGATGGGAGAGCCGCGAGGTCGTGGCGTTGTATGAGCGCTATGCGCAGACCGCTTTCACCCTGTTCGGCGACATCGTGAAGCGCTGGTATACGTTCAATGAGCCTATCGTGCATGTTGAGTGCGGCTATCTGCAGCAGTATCACTATCCGTGCAAGGTCGACCCGAAGGCCTCCGTTCAGGTCGCCTATCATACGGCCTTGGCGAGCGCGCTTGCCATCCGCGATTTTCATGAGATCGTTCCCGACGGCAAGATCGGCATCGTGCTCAACCTCACGCCGGCATATCCGCGTTCAGATAATCCGGCGGATCTTAAGGCCGCCCAAATCGCCGAGCTGTTCGCAAACAAGAGCTTTCTCGACCCGGCGGTGAAGGGCATGTACGACCCCGAGCTTATCGACATCATTCGCGAGCATGGTCTCATGCCGCATGTTGAAGCCGATGACCTGGCGGTTATCCGTGAGCATACGGTTGATTACCTGGGCGTGAATTACTACCAGCCGCTTCGGGTTTGCGCGCGCGCATCGCTGCCCAATCCCGAGGCTCCGTTTATGCCCACGTACTATTACGATGTGTACGAGATGCCCGGCCGCCGCATGAACCCGTATCGAGGATGGGAGATCTATCCCAAGGCGCTGTATGACATCGCGATCAACATTCGCGACAACTACGGCAACATCGAGTGGATCGTTTCCGAAAACGGTATGGGTGTCGAGGGCGAGGAGGCGTACCGCGGTCCGGACGGCACGATCCAGGATGATTACCGTATCGACTTCATCAAGGAGCACCTTACCTGGCTTTCTCGCGGCATAGCCGAGGGCTCCCGTTGCATTGGGTACCATCTGTGGACATTTATAGATTGCTGGAGCTGGCTCAACGCCTATAAGAATCGCTATGGGCTCGTTGAGCTCGATCTCGATACGCAGGAGCGCCGTATAAAGAAGAGCGGCCGTTGGTACCGAGAGCTTGCACAGAATAACGGGTTCTAGCGATCTATGTTATCGAGGGGCATGGGATGAAGATCACCGTTCATTTGGCCGTGGAGCCCGAGGAGCTGTTCGACAGCCTCATCACTTCGGTGCTTTACGATATCGAGCAGGCTACGGGCAAGAAGATGCCGGCCGCTGGGCTCAAAAAGGGTTTTTCATACAAGAAGGTGCTGCGTGCCAAGAATGGCACGGATCGGCAGGTAACAACAAAGATCACCAAGCTGCAAAAGCCGTTTCGTTATGCCGCCTCCTTCAAGTCCAAACAAGGCGTCAATACTATCGACTACGATATTCGCCCCTGCGAGGACGGTGGAATCGATATCCACTACGAGGAGGAGTTCTCTTCTCAGGAGGCCGTGGCAAACGCGAGCGGCAAGCTGACCGGCGCATTGTATGCCTGGAGTGCAAAACGCCAGATCAAGAATCGCTTTAAGCAGATGGAATCTTATAGTATTCAGCAACGCGAAAACCGATAGAAAGGGATGGCGAACATGGAGGACATGAACGATATCGATATGGCGTGCTTTGAGATTATCTCGAACGTGGGGATGGCGCGCAGCTGCTTTATCGAGGCGATCGATCTTGCCGGGGAGGATAAGATCGATGAGGCGAAGGCGAAGGTCGAGGAAGGGGAGGAGTACTTCCTCAAGGGGCACGCGAAGCACGGCGAGATGATCTCTCATGAGGCCTCGGGCGAGCATATCAATCCGAGCATCATTTTGATCCACGCCGAGGACCAGCTCATGAGCGCCGAGACCTTTAAGATTCTTGCGGGCAAGTTCATCGCACTTGCCCAGAAGCGCTAACCCCGCGCCGTATCATCCGCGCAGGTCGACGATCGAGGGCTGCCAGTTGATCATGTTGTCGAGCAGTGTGGTCTTGCCGCTGCCCCTTTGGCCCGATTCGATCATGGAAAGCAGCTCCTGGCCGGCCAGATGGCCCAGCTCGTAAGCGGGGGGACATACCGTCGTGAGGCGGGGGTAGAACATCTCGTGCGTATCGTCATAATCGTAGCAGGCGTACGAGAGATTCTGCCCGATGGTCCTTCCCGCTTCGGTTGCGGCCTGCAGGGCGCCCATTCCCATTTTGTAATTGCAGGTAAAAACGCAATCGACCCCCATATCCAGGAGCGCAGACATGCACTGGCGTCCGCTGTTGGGGGAGTAGTCGCCAAAGAGGACCGTTGCGGACTCCGGCGGAAGGCCGGCACTCGAGATCGCGTCGAGTGCGCCTTGGAGCCGCTCGCGGGAAACCTGTTCCTGTTGGGGGGCGGCGATGATGCCGATGTGCCGATGTCCGAATTCAATCATTTTCGAGACGACTTCGAAGGAGCTCTCTTTGTTTTTGGGGAGTATCGAGTCGACGTTGGGCGCGTTGTAAGGCGTGTTGATGGACAGGATGGGTAGATCGATGGAGGCCACGGGGTCGACATGCCCGTCTTCGACGCGCGGTGCCTCGAACAGGATGAGGCCATCGATGCCACGGTTGACGAGGGTTTGCAGATGCTGTTCGAAAACCGAGCGCGATTTGCGAAAACCTGCGATCAGCATGCTGTAGTCGGCCTGCTCGATTTCCGTCTCGATTTGGGAGACGACTTGCGTGGCGAGGTTGTTCTTCATGTTGTTGATCATGAGGCCGATGGTCATGCTGCGGCTGCGGCGCAGGCTCCGTGCGGTGAGGTTGGGCCGATAATCAAGATCGGCGATGGCCTGCTTGATGGCGTCCATGTTTTTCTGCTTGAGTTTGTAGCCGTTGAGGTAGCGTGAAACCGTTCCCGTGGAAACGCCGGCCCGCTGCGCGACTTCCTGTATCGTAGACACAATTCCCCTTGCTCGCATCGTGCGTATTGAGTTTCAGTATGCCACCTGGCTATCAGGAAAAAAAGCAAGGGCGCCGAGTTGCGTCCATCTGCTGAAAAAACCAGCCCATCCACGTAAAAATCAGGCTTTTTCCTTGAAATCCGAGGCATTTCCTCGTAGTCTAAATGAACGTGATTGCATTCGCATCACATACGTATCTGTCGGCCCCCGAGATGTTCCAAACGGTGCGCGCACGCTGCCCGGCTTTTGCCTTAACGCGAGCAACCATCTGCCGGTCCTAGCAATCGGGGCCCCGTAGTTCGAAAGGGGTCCACCTTTGAGTGAGATTCAGAACTCGTCCATCTTCTCCCTCGATGACGTAAACGAGGAGGAGATGAACAGCCTCATCGACGGTACCATCACCGACTTTGATGAGGGCGACCTGGTCAACGGCACCGTTGTGAAGATCGAGCACGACGAGGTTCTCGTTGATATCGGCTTCAAGTCCGAGGGCGTTATCCCCGTTCGCGAGCTGTCCATCCGCAAGGATGCCAACCCCGCAGACATCGTTTCCCTGGGCGATCCCATCGAGGCTCTCGTTCTCCAGAAGGAGGACAAGGACGGCCGTCTGGTCCTCTCCAAGAAGCGTGCTGAGTACGAGCGTGCTTGGAACCGCATCGAGGAGAAGTTCAACGCCGGCGAGAACGTCGAGGGCGAGGTCATCGAGGTCGTCAAGGGCGGTCTTATCCTCGACATCGGCCTGCGCGGCTTCCTGCCCGCTTCCCTGGTCGACCTTCGCCGCGTGAAGGATCTCACCTCCTACCTGGGCACCTCCATCGAGGCTCGCGTCATCGAGATGGATCGCAACCGCAACAACGTCGTTCTGTCCCGCCGCGTGGTGCTCGAGGAGTCCCGCAAGGCCGAGCGCTCCGAGATCCTCTCCAAGCTCAAGAGCGGCATGCGTCTCAAGGGCACCGTTTCCTCCATCGTTGACTTCGGTGCATTTGTGGACCTGGGCGGCATCGACGGCCTCATCCACATCTCCGAGCTCTCCTGGAACCACGTTAACCATCCCTCCGAGGTCGTCAAGGTCGGCCAGGAGGTCGAGGTCGAGGTTCTGGACGTGGACCTCAACCGCGAGCGCATCTCCCTGGGCCTCAAGCAGACCACCGAGGATCCGTGGCGTGCACTGGTCAAGAAGTACCCGGTCGGCGCAATCGTCGAGGGCACTGTGACCAAGCTCGTCCCGTTCGGCGCTTTTGTTGACCTGGGCGACGGCATCGAGGGCCTCGTGCACATCTCCGAGATGGCTAACAAGCACGTTGACCAGCCGATCCAGGTTACCCGCGTGGGCGAGAAGGTTCAGGTCAAGGTCATGGAGATCGACCTCGACCGTCGTCGCATCTCCCTGTCCATGAAGTCTGCCGCCGAGACCCTCGGCGTCGAGATCGAGGTTGCCCCGCTCGAGGGCGAGGCTGCCACCGAGGCTCCGACTGAGGACGCCGAGTAAGTCTCATCCATAGCTTGCTATGTTGGCCCCTGGGTTTTACCCGGGGGCCTTTTGTATATCTTTACAGAGTCTTAAGGCACGTCGGCGGTATTGCGGCGGAACAGACGACGGGCAATGCGCTACCATACAGGCACGTTTACCCGTGTACTGGAGGTTGCATGTCTCGCACTAAGGAGGGCGCGCCAAAAAGCGCGTCCGGCACCGCGTGCCCTGTCGCCCGCAAGGCTCGTAAGAAGGCTCGCTCTAAAGAGATCCCCATATCCATCGGCGCTGCGCTGGTTGCGTTGGGCGTTGTGTACGGCGACTTGGGAACGAGCCCCGTCTATATGACCAAGGCCGTCGTTTCGGGACAGGGCGGCCTGGCCGGCATGAACGAGATGGCGGTGCTCGGCATGCTCTCGTTGGTTATCTGGACGCTGACCCTTATCACCACCGTTAAGTACGTGCTCATTGCCATGAAGGCCGACAACCACGGTGAGGGCGGTATCTTCTCGCTGTACTCCATGGTTCGCAAATACTTCAAGTTCCTGGTGATTCCCGCCATGCTCGGAGGAGCGGCGTTCCTGGCCGATTCCATCCTGACGCCCGCGGTTGCCATCACCTCCGCGGTGGAGGGCCTGCGCACCATTCCCGGGCTGGGCGACACCGTATTCGCCCCGCAGACCACGCTGGTCATCATCTCGCTCGTCATCATCGGCGTTCTGTTCTTCTTCCAGCAGGCGGGCACGACCTCGATCGGCAAGCTGTTCGGCCCGGTTATGACGGCATGGTTCCTGTTCATCGCCGTGTCGGGCATTTGGAATATGGCCGGTGACCTTTCTGTCCTGCGTGCATTCAACCCGGTATACGGTTTGCGCTTTTTGTTTAGCCCCGAGAACAAAGCCGGTCTGGCCGTCCTGGGAAGCGTCTTTCTTACCATCACCGGTGCCGAGGCCCTGTATTCGGACATGGGCCACGTGGGCCGTGGCAACATTTACGTAACGTGGCCCATCGTCAAGGTGTCGCTCATCCTCAACTACCTGGGACAAGGTGCCTGGTTGATCGCCAACCAGGGCAACGCGGCCCTCTATACCGAGCCCGACCTGAACCCGTTCTTCCAGATGCTCGCGCCCGAGCTGCGCCCGTTTGCCGTGATCTTCGGTGTGGCGGCCGGTGTCATTGCGAGCCAGGCGCTCATCACCGGCGCCTTCACGCTGGTGTCCGAGGCCGCGCGCCTGTCGTGGATGCCGCGTATGCGCATCTTCTACCCTTCCGAGACCAAAGGCCAGCTCTACATCCCCTTCGTGAATGTCTTCCTGTGGGTGGGCACCACGGCGGTCATTCTGTTTTTCCAGACCTCCCACAATATGGAGGCGGCGTATGGCCTCGCGCTCACTGTCACCATGCTGTCCACGACCATGCTGCTCACCGTCTACCTGCTCAAGGTGAGGCGCAAACCCGTTCTTGCGGTGATATTCGCCTCGTTCTTCGGGTTGATGGAGCTGTGCTTCTTCGCTTCGAGCTGCACGAAGTTCTTCCATGGCGGCTACGTGACGGTGTGCATGGCCCTGGGCCTTCTGGTTGTCATGCTCTCCTGGTCGGCCGGTACCAAGGTGGAGCGCAGCCAGCGGCAACGTATGGATATCAAGGCGCTCCTGCCGAGCTTCGAGCGCATCGCGCAGGACGATTCCATCCCGTTGATGGCCGAGAACCTCATCTATCTCACATCGGACAACGAAATGGGCCGCATCGATCGCGATATCGTGTATTCGGTGTTCGCCAACCGCCCGCACCGCGCGCACGCCTATTGGGTCGTTAACATCGTCGTTTCCAACGAGCCCTACACGCGCGAGTACTCTGTCGACTCGTTTGGGACGCATTGCTTCTTCCGTGTTCGCATTCGCCTTGGATATAAGGTCAACCAGCACATCCGTGCGTTCGTGCGGCAGATCATGCACGATATGGTCCAGACGGGCGACCTCGATCCGCAGCTGTCGCCGTATCCCGATTTCGACGGACGAGACGTGGGCGACACCCGTTTCGTTTTGCTGCACAAGGTGCTGACCCCCGAGAGTGCCGTTCCGCCGCGCGCCCGTCTGGCGATCAAGATCAAGTACACCATCCGCAAGTACGTGGGTTCTCCCATCCAGTGGTACGGCCTGGAATCGACGGCGCCTATCGTCGAGGTCATGCCCCTGTTCGTCAAACAGGTCGACTTCGAGCCGCTCAATCGCGTGCGCCTGCGCGGTCAGGTACTATCCAAGCAGGCCGAGGAGTATCTGGCCAAGTCCCGCAACTCGTCGTATTACCGTGAGGTGCAGCGCCAGATCGAGCGCAACCTCAAGTGGCCGTACCGCGTACCGGCCAAAAGCGGCGTGGTGACCGACTCCGCGGGCAAGGTTGCCGGCAAGGCGGGAACGATCCCGGGGGCCACGGGTGTCATGGTGCTCACCGAGGAGCAGCACGCCGTGCTGGACAAGGCGCCTGAGGCGACTGCGGGCGCCGATGGGCAGGGCCAGCCGCTCGAGCAATAGGCATCCGCGACAACCCTATGTGAACATTTCTGCGAACCGGGCATGCATTGCATGTCCGGTTCATGCACAATAGGGGAGTATGCTGTCGACCGGAAAGGAGAGGCTCTATGCAAGATGAGCTGCTCGAACAGATAGATCGATACGTCGACGATGTGTGGGAGGACGTTGTTTCCGATATCACCGCCCTGGTGTCCCATCCGTCCATCGCGAATGCCGAGCCCGCCTGCGAGGGCGCTCCATTTGGTGCCCCGGTCCGCTCCGCGCTCGATTGCGCTTTGGGTATCGCCGAGCGTTTGGGTTATGCGGTGAGCGACGACGAGGGATATATGGGCATGGCCGATATTCCCGGCGAGGTTGACGATCAGCTGGCCACCATCGCGCACGTGGACGTGGTGCCGGCCGGTCCCGGCTGGGCGACCGATCCGTTCACCGTGGTGCGCCGTGACGGCTGGCTGCTGGGGCGCGGCGTGATCGATGACAAGGGACCGGCCGTGCTGTCCTTGTATGCGGGCGCGTTCATGCTGAAGCACGGCATCAAGCCGCGCTATACCTTCCGTGCGCTTTTGGGCTGCGACGAGGAGGTGGGCATGAGCGATGTCCATCATTACCTCGATCGGTACCCCATGCCCGCATTCCTGTTCACGCCCGATGCGGAGTTCCCGGTGTGCAACGCCGAGAAGGGTAACTTCGGTGCGATCTTTACGAGCGCCGAGGTGAATAACGGCGTCATCGAGCGGTGGAGCGGCGCCGAGGCCTCCAATGCCATCCCGGGCGAGTCCGTGCTCGAGCTGGCCGTGGACGCCGCCGCGTTGACGCCTCCTTGTGCCCATGCCGATCGAGTTCACGTCGAGGCCCTTGGTGCCGGTTCCTGCCGTATCACCGCCCACGGTATCGGTGGGCATGCCTCTATGCCCGAAGGCACCCTCAACGCGATCGGTCTTGTGGTCGATTACCTGCTTGAGCAGATTGATGCGGGAGCGCTGGCGCTCGATCCCTCCGAGCTTTCCTTTGTCCGGCTCGTGGATGTGCTCACCGAGGACACCTGCGGCGCCGCCGTGGGCGTTAAGACCGCATCCGACGCCTTCGGGCCGCTTACCATCAACGCCGGCACCATTAAGCGCGATGGCGGCCATCTGGTGCAGTCGATCGACATCCGCTATCCCGACAGCACCACCGCCGACGAGATCTGCTCTGCATGCGAGGAGCTGGCGCAGCGCTTCGGCGCCGCCTTCGTCCTCAAGTACCGCAAGCCGCCGTTCTCCACCTCTGCCGACAGTCCCGCTGTCCAGGCCTTGCTGGCGACCTATCGCGATATCACGGGCCGTCCTGCCGAGCCGTTCTCCATGGGTGGCGGCACGTATGCGCGCAACTTCGCCCGCGCGGTCTCGTTCGGTCCCGAGGACAGTTCGCTTGAGCTGCCCAGTTGGGCCGGCACCATGCACGGTCCCAACGAGGCGGCCAACGAGCAGCTCCTCAAGGATGCCCTCAAGATGTATATCGTAGCTATCCTGCGTTTGCAGGAGCTTGACCTGTAGGGAAGTGGTGACAATGCAGGACCTCCCGTTTTGGGGCCAGCAGCTCATCTATATCCTGATCATCGTGGTTGCCATGGTGTTCGGATCTCATCTGTACCATAAACGGCACGATGCGCCGCAGGGTGGCGATTCCGCTCGCCCTGCGCGTAAGAAGCGCCCGCATAAGAAGCGCTAGGTTTCAAGAAAAGCCCGTTCGGTGACCCCTGGGATTGTTCTGACATCCCAGGGGTTTTGTTATGGAAGTGTAAGGTGCGGAACAGGTGCCGGTAAGGCTTGATAAGCGCGCCGTAATAAACGGTGAGTGTACGGAAAATACCAGATGAGTGGGCGTATGGTGTTTGTCGAAAGGACGGAGGGGAGCTCTGAGGGCCCCCGACCCGTCAGCGCTTGCATGCGCAACGTTCTTGAAGGGAGAACCATGTTCGACATTTCTTGCTCTCGTCGTCAGTTCCTTGGCCTTGCAGGCGGCACCGCTGCCGTCGCAGGCCTCGGTCTTGTTGGTTGCGGCGAAGCCCCCGCTAACACCGATGCTGCCGCCGGTTCCGCTGACGCTGCCGCTGAGGCCGTTACCGGTGAGGTAACGTACGAGGGCGCTTCTTCGTTCCAGGCGCTCGTCGAGGCTGCTGCCGAGAAGTTCATGGATAAGAACCCCGACTGCACCGTTTCCGGCTCGGGCAACGGTTCCGGCAAGGGTCTGACCGCCGTGGCCGAGGGCACCGTCACCATCGGCAACTCCGATGTTTTCGCCGAGACCAAGCTCGAGGCCGACCAGTGCAAGGATCTTGTCGACCATGAGGTCGCCGTTGTCGGCATGGGCCCCGTGGTTTCCAAGAACGTCACCGTTGACGACCTGTCCCTCGAGCAGCTCAAGGGCATCTTCTCCGGCCAGATCACCAACTGGAAGGACCTCGGTGGCGACGATGCCGAGATCCAGGTTCTGAACCGCAAGCAGGGCTCCGGCACCCGTGCCACCTTCGAGGCCGCCGTGTTCGGCTCCGAGACGACCGACTTCAAGGGCGCCGCCGAGCTCGACAAGTCCGGCGATGTCCAGACCCAGCTGGGCTCCACCGACAACGCCATCTCCTACCTCGACTTCTCCCACTTCGACGATTCCAAGTTCAACGCCGTCAAGGTTGAGGGCGTCGAGCCCAAGTCCGAGAACGTCTTCGATAACTCCTTCCCGATCTGGGCTACCGAGCACATGTACTGCAAGAAGGACGCCGACGACGCCACCAAGGCATTCCTCGACTTCATGCTCTCCGACGATGTCCAGGGCAAGCTCGTTGAGGAGCAGGGCTTCATCCCGGTTTCCGAGATGAAGGTCAAGAAGGATGCCGAGGGCAAGGTTACCGAGCTCTAATTCGAGCGGACTTAGAACGACATAGAAGGGGACGCCATGGCTAAACAAACGCCAAAGCGCCGCCTTGAGAAGATCGGATTCGGTGTCACGGGTGCGTGTGTCGTGCTCGTGACACTTGTTGTCGTTGCACTCATTTTCATGGTTGCGCAAAAGGGCATTTCGACGTTTCTCAAAGACGGCGTAGATCTTGGAAACTTCTTTACCGGGACCAAATGGGACCTGCAGAACACCGACGCCAACGGCATGCCGTTTACCGGCGCCTTGCCGCTGATCGTAACCTCCTTTGCGGTCACCGGCCTTTCGACGATCATCGCCTTGCCGATCGCTATCGGATCGGCCATCTTCGCCGTTGAGATCCAGCCCAAGTTCGGCAAGAAGATCTTTCAGCCGCTTATCGAGCTTTTGGTCGGCATCCCCTCGGTTGTGTTCGGCCTGATCGGGTTCCATGTGATCGTGGCGGCCATGAAGGGCATTTTCGGCGTCCCCACGGGCCTGGGCATCCTGCCGGGCTCGATCGTGTTGGCCGTCATGATCTTGCCTACGATCACCACGCTGTCCATCGATGCGCTGCGCGCCGTGCCCGATGATTACCGTCAGGGCTCCCTGGCGCTGGGCTACACGCGTTGGCAGACCATCTGGCATGTCGTGCTCAAGAGCGCCCTGCCTTCGCTTATGACGGCGGTCATTCTGGGCATGACGCGCGCATTCGGCGAGACATTGGCCGTGCGCATGGTTATCGGCGGTATCGAGGCCATGCCGGCCGGTCTGCTCGCCCCGGCCTCGACCATCACCACCACGCTGACCACCTCCATGGCCGTGTATGCCGACGGCACCGTCCAGGCCGATGTCCTGTGGTCGCTCGGCCTGCTGCTCATGGGCATGTCGCTCATCTTCATTCTCATCATCCACCTGATCGGCAAGAAGGGGGCGAAGAGCCGTGGCTAACGAACCCCAAACTCGCGCCCATGCCGCTGACGTGCCTGAGTCCCGGGGCGTCAAGTCCCTCGATATCGATTGCGGGTATATCAACCGCGCCGCCCGCAACGACAAGATCGCCACCGGAATCCTCACGGCGATCGTGTGCCTGGTCATGCTGATCGTTGTGTCGATGGTTGCCTACATCTTGTTCCAGGGCATCTCGACGCTGTTCCGCCCTGGCTTTCTCACCATGCCCTCGCGCGCCAACGGCACGGCTGGCGGCGTGGCGTACCAGCTGTTCGATTCGTTCTACATGCTGTTCCTCACGCTGATCATCTCCGTGCCGGTCTCCCTGGGCGCTGCGGTGTTTTTGACCGAGTACGCCCCGGACGGGCCCATCACCAACATCGCTTCGACCGCCATCGAGACGCTCTCCTCGCTGCCGTCTATCGTAGTGGGCATGTTCGGCTTCCTGGTCTTTAGCGTGAACTTCGGGTGGAAGTACTCGATCATCTCGGGCGCCGTCGCCTTGACCATGTTCAATATCCCGATTCTCGTGCGCGTTATCCAGCAGGCCTTGCAGGATGTGCCGCAAGATCAGCGGGACGCGTGCCTGGCCATGGGCCTGACCCGCTGGGAGGCGACGGTTCACGTGCTCATCCCGGCTGCCATGCCTGCGATCGTGACCGGCATCGTGCTTTCGGCCGGGCGCGTGTTCGGTGAGGCCGCGGCTTTGCTGTTCACCTCGGGCATGAGCTCGCCGGTGCGCCTGAACTTCGCGACGCTCAACTTCTCCAGCCCCACCTGCGCATGGAACGTGTTCCGTCCCGGTGAGTCCCTGGCCGTGCATATCTATAAGATCTACGGCGAGGGCAGCCCCGATGCCCAGGCCCTGGTGTGGGGCACGGCGGCGCTGCTGATGATCTGCGTGCTGCTGTTCAACATTCTGTCCCGCGTGGCCGGTAAGGCCCTGGCCAAAAGGATGACGGCGGAATAATGAATACCACTGATACCGACCAGTTCATGCAAAGCGTTGGCGCCAGCGAGCGGGCTTCCGAGCGCCTGGGTGCGACCGATGGCGAAGTTGTCCTGGAGACCAAGAACGTCAACGTGTACTACGGCAGCAACCATGCTCTGCACGGTTCGTCCCTGCAGTTCCATAAAGGCGAGATCACGGCGTTGATCGGACCGTCCGGCTGCGGCAAGTCCACGTTTTTGCGAAGCCTCAACCTCATGAACCGCGAGATCAAGGGCTGCAGGGTCGAGGGCGAGATCATCTATCGCGACCATAACATCAACACCCCCCAGGAAAACCTTTACGAGCTGCGCCGATCGATCGGCATGGTGTTCCAGCAGCCCAACCCGTTCCACAAGACGATTTACGACAACATCGTCTTTGCGCCCAAACGCCATGGCGTGAAGGGCAAGGAAACACTCGATTCGCTGGTTGAGGAGTCGCTGCGCGGAGCTGCACTGTGGGACGAGGTTAAAGACAAGCTGCATGAGAGCGCCTACTCGCTGTCCGGCGGCCAGCAGCAGCGCCTGTGTATTGCCCGAACGCTCGCCATGCATCCCGATGTGATCCTGTTCGATGAGCCCTGCTCGGCGCTCGACCCCATTTCGACCCTTGCGATCGAGGACCTCATGCGCAACGTGGTCAAGGATCGCGCGATCGTTATCGTGACCCACAACATGGAGCAGGCTTCGCGCGTGTCCAACCGCACGGCCTTCTTCTATATGGGCGATATGGTCGAGTATGGCGAGACGGAGCAGATCTTCACGCGCCCCAAGGACAAGCGCCTGGATGACTATCTGACGGGCATGTTCTCGTAGCGTTTTCGAGGGCGCCGGCTGCGCCCCGGCCGCGCTTTTGTGGGCGCTTTTGTGGGCCGGCCTCCGATGCCTTCCCCTTGCTTTTGAGCTCTTGACCGCGGGGACGGTTTTGATAATTATTTGGTGTCTCATCCCTTCTACTAGTCCGGAAGGGGGAGCCATGGCCACGGCAGCCTGCCGTGGCCTTTTGCATTAGAGGCTGTATGCGGGGCGGATGCAGTCCGGGCGCACAGCGGCGCTGGCTGGATACGCAACAGGTGCTTTCGTCGCATTGCAGGGTGTCGCGGCACCGCACAAAACGACTCACGCGTTTCCGTCCATCTCTCTTGCGGGATTATATCTGGGGACCGTGCCTTTCGAAAGCCTCCATCGCACAAAACAGCTCATGTGGTGCTTTGCCGCCGCAGGTATTGTTTTATGTGGCAATTTATTACCACATTAACGTTTGCTGCGGTAGTTGGTAATCGGTGGCTTTGATTATCGGACCATCTACCTGCGCTTCTATCTTTATAGTTGTCTGAAAATACCGCAGCATGTTTCTTCTGCGGTATTGAATTGCCGCATTATTTTCTTTTGTGGTAGTTAATTGCCTCATCTTTGATTTTGTGTGGCGCATGGGCGCCGCAGCAAGAATTGTATGTGGTATGTCGGACTGTAT